>Ga0134126_10000046_pt1 | contig 154260 bp, 140 predicted proteins | sample KB31752_FD_96881 | JGI IMG/M metagenome (GOLD analysis project Ga0134126, IMG submission 96881) | Terrestrial soil microbial communities with excess Nitrogen fertilizer from Kellogg Biological Station, Michigan, USA - KB3-175-2 | ecosystem: Environmental > Terrestrial > Soil > Unclassified ... | reverse complement strand
GGATTCGCCCAACCAGTTCGCGAAGGCGAGCGGCGTCGACGGACGCACTTATCTCCGCGAACTGCCCGGCATGAGTGCGTTCGTGCTGGAAGACGGCGTCGTGTACCACACCTATTCGACCTACGCGCGCGGACTGGACGGTTTGTGGGGTGCATACCAATGGCTCGATCGTGCGCCGCTCGGCCGCAACGAATCGGGTGGCATTTGGTGGCGTCGGCGCGACGAGTACGCCGCTGCGTGAGGTGTGGCATGCGCAGCCTTCGTACCCACGATGCCGCGGCGTGGCTGCATCTCGCAGCCACGCCGGCCTTCGCGGCGATGGCGCTGGCCACCGCCGCCATGGGCGATGATCCGGCGCACATGCTCTGTCAGGCGATGGGCCATGGCGCGTGGTCGCTGGATGGCATGCCCCTGATGTACCTGCTGATGGCGGTGTTCCATGCGGCACCGTGGTGGAAGCGGATATGGCGGATCGTTTGCGTCGGGCGGAGCGAACGAAGCCGAAACGCATTTTGCCCTTCGGCTCCGGCGCTGCGGGCCCACGCGAAGGGCGAACGGAATTTAGACCAGACCATCGCTCGCTGACGCTAGAATCCGCGGATCGTTTCCTTTTGCAGCCGTCGAGCATGGCGACGCCGCTTCCATCATCCAGCGCGTTTTCACACGAAGACGCCGCGTTCATGCGGCGCGCGCTGGAACTGGCCGCGCATGCGCGCGATGCCGACGGCGAAGTGCCGGTCGGCGCGCTGCTGGTGCTCGACGATGCCATCATCGGCGAAGGCTGGAACCGCAACATCACGCTGAACGATCCCAGCGCGCACGCCGAGATCGGCGCGTTGCGCGATGCAGGCCAGCGCCTCGCGAATCATCGGTTTCCCGGTTCGACGCTGTACGTGACGCTGGAACCGTGCGCGATGTGCGCGATGGCGCTGGTGCACGCACGCGTCGCGCGCGTCTTTTATGCCGCGACCGATCCGAAAACCGGCGCCGCCGGCAGCGTGTTCGACACCTTGACCTCCGAACGCCACAACCATCGCATCGAGGTGCAGGGCGGATTGCTTGCGGACGTTTCCGCGACGTTATTGCGCGAGTTCTTCCGCGCGAAGCGCTGACATCGATCGTCGCCCCGGCGCAGAGCTTGCCTCGGAAGTGCTCTTGATCCGGGGCCGGGGCCCAGTTTGGATTTGTATCGCAGCCGCAGGCCGCGATTCTTTTCCCACTGGAGGCCGGCCTTCGCCGGCATGATGCCATCGGAAAAACTTTCGCACGCGGGAAGCTTTTTGCGAATGCCCATCCTGTTTGCAACGCGTTTCCGCCACGCATCCGCCGCGATTGGACGATGGCACGTGGAATGCATTCCACGGCGTTTCCACAAGGAGAAACCGCCATGGCACGGCATCATGAACGCTACTCACCCGACTACGAAGACCACGGCATCGGAGATGCCGCGCGGCGCAACGCCGAAGCCGATTATCGCGACCAGTTCGGCAAGGGCCGGCGCACGCAGAACATGCCGGAGGATTACGGCACCACGCGCACGCCGGAACCCTTCGATCGCACCAGCTATCGCGACGAGTACGGCCGCTACGGCGAACGTTACGGCGAAGAGCGGTCGCGTTTCCCCGGCCGCGGCTGGAGCAGCGGCTACCCCGGGGGCGATCGCCCCGGCTGGCGCGGCGACGCAGGCATGGGCCGCGCCTACAGCGGCAACTATGAAAGCCTGCAGCGCGACGAGCCGCGGCGTTACAGTGAAGGCGGCGGCCAGGCGCTGGCGCGCGGCTATCGCGGCCGCGGCCCGAAGAATTACTCGCGCAGCGACGAACGCATCCAGGAAGACATCTCCGAACGCCTGTGGGATGCCGACGACGTGGATGCCAGCGACGTGACGGTCGAAGTGAAGAACGGCGAAGTCACCTTGCGCGGCAGTGTCGAGCTACGCAGCATCAAGCACCGCATCGAAGACATCGCCGACGCATGCAGCGGCGTCAAGGACATCCACAACGAAATCCGCGTGCAATCGCGCAACGAGTGGCCATATGGCAGGGGTCCTGCACCGGGCGATGACGGCAATCCGGCTACGCGCCGGGAGGGCGACGGCCAGGACCAGGGCGTGATCCAGTCGGCCATCGAAAACATGCCGCCTCGCGGATAGCTTCGCGGGCGCATCGCGCGAATTGACTTGCGCTTTACACCCGGCGCAGCATGATGGGCGTTCGTCGGCGATGATGCCGAGGCGGACCTCATGCGCGAGCAGATCGATCACGAAACCGGCGTTCCGCACAACTCTGACACCCGCGAGCGCAGCGACCTGCCGTTCCCCGTGGTCGGCCTCGGCGCTTCGGCCGGCGGGCTGATCGCGCTGAAGCAGGTGCTGGGTACCTTGCCGCGCGACAGCGGCATGTGTTTCGTGGTGATCCTGCATCTCTCGCCCAAACACGAGAGTTCGGCCGACAAGGTGCTGCAGATGTCCACGCCCATGCCGGTGATCCAGGTGACCGAGCCGACACCGCTCGAAGCCAATCACGTGTACGTGATCTCGCCGGCGCTCGACCTGTCGATGAGCGACGGACACTTGGCCGTCAGCCAAACCGAACGTCCGCGCGGCCATCACGTCGCCATCGACCTGTCTTTCGCACGCTCGCCGACACGCACCAGGGCAAGGCCGTCGGCGTGGTGCTCTCGGGTACCGGCGCCGACGGCGCGGTCGGCATCGCGCGCATCAAGGAGCAGGGTGGCGTGACGATCGTGCAGGCGCCGGACGATGCGGAATACGCCGACATGCCGCGCAACGCCATCGCCAGCGGGCAGATCGACTTCGTGCTGCCGGCCTCCGACATTCCCGACAAGCTGCTGGAGCTGTGGCGCAATGCGCGTGAAATCCGGTTGCCGCTGCCGGAAGCCAAGCCGATCCTGCCCACCGCGCCTGACCAGAGCGAAGCCGCCGAAGCCGCGCTGCGTGACATCCTCGACCTGCTGGCGGTGCGCTCGGGCCACGATTTCCGCCACTACAAGCGCGCCACCGTCCTGCGGCGGATCGAACGTCGCATGCAGGTCAACATCCTGAAGGACTTGCCGGCCTACCGCGAATTCCTGCGCGCGCAACCGGACGAAACCGCGGCGCTGCTGGACGACATGCTGATCGGCGTCACCAATTTCTTCCGCGATCGCGAGAGTTTCGACGCGCTGGAGCGCGAGGTGATTCCGGAATTGTTTGCGTCGGTGCAGGCGCCCGAGCAGGTACGCGTCTGGGTGCCCGGCTGCGCCACCGGCGAGGAGGCGTATTCGATCGCGATGCTGCTGGCCGACCAGGCCGACACGCTGCCTTCGCCGCCACTGTTCCAGGTGTTCGCCAGCGACATCGACGAAGACGCGATCGCCTTCGGCCGCGCCGGCGCCTATCCGGAATCCATTGTCACCGACGTGCCGCCCACCCGGCTGCGCCAATTCTTTTCCAAGGACCAGTACCGTTATCGCATCAACAAGCCGCTGCGCGATCGCGTGCTGTTCGCGATGCACAACGTGCTGCGCGATCCGCCCTTCTCGCGGGTGGACCTGATCAGTTGCCGCAATCTGCTGATCTACCTGCAGCGTGACGTGCAGAACCGGCTGCTGGAAATGTTCCACTTCGCGCTGAGGCCGGGTGGCTGGCTGTTCCTCGGCAGCGCCGAGTCGGTGGAAGCCGGTTCCGCGCATTTCGACGTGGTGGACAAGCACCACCGGATCTTCCGCGCACGCTCGCAACCGCGCAGCGCGCGCCAGATCGCCACCCTTCCTTTGCGTGCCGCGGGCGCGGCGCAGGCCAAGGCGCCGGCTGCATGGCGCAAGGCCGGGTTCTCCTTCGCCGACGTGCACCAGCGGGTGCTGGAGTTCTACGCACCGCCTTCGGTGATCGTCGACCGCGACGGCGACATCGTGCACCTGTCCGAACACGCGGGACGTTACCTGCAACTGCCCGCGGGCGAGCCCACGCACAACCTGGTGGCGGTGGTCGATCCGAGCTTGCGCGGCGAATTGCGCAGCACGCTGTTCCAGGCCGTGCACAGCAACAAGAGCGTGGAGGCGCGCGTCAAGATCGACGGTCCCGACAAGCCGTTGCGCTTCGTCAACATCATCGCGCGGCCATTTCGCGATCCCGAAGCCGGCGCGGAATTCGTGCTGGTGCTGTTCGACGAGGTCGAGGACGCACTGGGCCCCAGCCTCGAGCCGGGACAGGGCGGCGAAAAAAGCAATGTGCTGCTGAATCTCGAAGAGGAACTGCAGCGCACCCGCGAGCGGTTGCAGTCCACCGTCGAGCAATACGAAACCTCCAACGAGGAACTGAAGGCATCCAACGAGGAATTGCAGGCCATCAACGAGGAGTTGCGCTCGGCGACGGAAGAACTGGAAACCAGCAAGGAAGAATTGCAATCGGTCAACGAGGAGCTGACCACCGTCAATTTCGAACTGAAGACCAAGGTCGATGAACTGGCCAAGAGCAACGACGACCTGCAGAACTTCATCGGTTCCACCGACATCGCCACGATGTTCGTGGATGCGGGGTTGCGCATCAAGCGCTACACGCCGCGCGCAGCGGATCTGTTCAACATCATCCCCGGCGACGTCGGCCGCAGCCTGCTCGACATCACCAGCCGGCTGGATTATCCCAAGCTCGCCGACGACGCGCGCGGCGCATTCGAATCGCTGCGCCTGATCGAGCGCGAAGTGCGCAGTGCGGACGGCCGCTGGTACATGGCACGCGTGCTGCCGTACCGCACCGGCGAAAACCTGATCGACGGCGCGGTGCTCACGTTCTTCGACACCACCAGCCTGCGCCGCGCCGAAGAACGCATCACGCAGAGCGAAGACCACTTGCGCGCCGCTGCCCAGGCCGCGCGCGATTACGCGATCATCGTGACCGACGCCGGCGGCCAGATCACTGCCTGGAACTCCGGCGCGGAAAAGCTGTTCGGCTGGAGCGCCGAGGAAATGCGGGGGCAGGGCTTTGACCGCATCTTCACGCCGGAAGACGTGGAAGCGGGCGTACCGCGCAATGAACTGATCGACGCCACCGCCAGCGGCCACATCGAAGAGGCGCGCTGGCACCTCAGCAAGGCCGGCGAGCGCGTGTTCTGCAGCGGCATGCTGGGCCGCATCGACAGCGAAGGCGTGCACGGCTTCGTCAAGATCGTGCGCGACACCACCCAGCGCGAGCTGCGTGCGCTGCGCGGCGACGTGCGCGAGGTCAGCGGCGCCGAATTGCGCCGCGACACCGAGGCCGCCAACGCCTTGAAGGATGATTTCTTGGCGGTGATCTCGCACGAACTGAAAAACCCGCTGAACCTGATCAGCGTCAATGCCGACCTGCTGGCCCGGCTGCCCGCGGCACGCGAATCAACGCCCATGCACAACGCGCTGGAGATGATCCGCCGTGCCATCCGCGGGCAGGGCAAGATCATCGACGACCTGCTGGACATGTCGCGCATCCGCACCGGCAAGCTGGTGCTGAACCCGGAAGCGGTGGACATGGGCGCGAGCGTGCAGGGCATCGTCGAAACCGCGCGCGCGGATGCCTCGACCAGCGCGTTGTCGCTGTCGTGCAACCTGCCGCAGGAACCGGTGATCGTGCGTGCCGATGCGGCAAGGCTGGAGCAGATCGTCTGGAACCTGCTCAGCAACGCCATCAAATTCACTCCGCCCGGCGGCAGCATCGACGTGCGCATCGACACCGAGAACAAGTGCGGCCGGCTCACCGTGGCCGATACCGGGCAGGGCATCGAACCGCACTTCACCTCGCGCATCTTCGAGATGTTCGGGCAGGCGCCCAGCCGCGCGCTGACCGGCAAGGGCGGCTTGGGCATCGGGCTGGCGCTGGTGAAGCAACTGGTGGAGCGGCAGGGCGGCCGCATCCAGGTACATTCCGACGGCCTGGGCCGCGGCGCAGCCTTCAGCGTGTGGCTGCCGCTCTTCGAGTACGGTGTGGTGACGCCGCTGCGCGGCGAGAACGCCAGCCTCGAAGCCAGGCAATGGGCCGGCGTGAAGGTACTGATCGCCGACGACGCCACCGATGCAGTCGATTCGCTGGCGCAATTGCTGGAACTGGAAGGCGCCGAGGTCACCGTGGCGCACGACGGCGCGCAGGCGCTCGACGAATTCCGGACGCAACCGCACGACATCGTGTTCGCCGACATCGGCATGCCCAACATGGATGGCTACGAATTGGCCGAACGCCTGCGTGCGCTGCCAGGTGGCGAACACGTGCCGCTGGTGGCGATGACCGGCTTCACCCGGCCCAACGATGTGCAGCGTGCCATGCGCGCAAGTTTCGATGCGCACCTCGGCAAACCGCTATCGGTCGGTCAGCTCACCGCGACCATGCAGCGGTTGCTGAAGCGCACCAGCGAAGCGGGCGGTAAACAGCACGAATAACAGCACGATTCATGGTACGATGTAGCCCGTCGATGAGGTATCTGCCATGGGTTCGATCAGCGCCAACAATCTGAAAACGCAGGGCGTATCCGCGATCACCGAAGCACTGGAAGATGCGCCCGAGGCAATGGTCTCGGTACGCGGCAAGGATCGCTTTGTCGTGATGGGAATCGAGCAGTACCGGTATCTGCGCGAGTGCGAGTTGACCGCCGCACTGGCTGAAAGCCAAGCGGACATTGCGGCTGGCCGCTTCGTGGAAGAATCGGTGGACGCGCACATGAAGCGGTTGGCCCGATCATGAGGTTTGCCGAGTGAGCTGGACGCTCGTCTTCACCAATCAGTACAACCGCCGCGCGGCGCGCTTCCTCAAACTTCATCCACAGCAGCGGGAGCAATACCGCAAGACACTCCTTCTGCTGCAAGCCAACCCGCATCATCCTTCGCTCAGGTTGCATGCATTGAGCGGCAAGCTGAAAGGGCTGCACTCGGTTTCGATCAATCTCTCATATCGGCTGACATTGGAACTGGTCATCCGCGAACACCAGATCGTGCCGATCAATGTCGGTGACCACGACGCGCTGTATTGAGACGATTTGCTGTTTCGCTGACTATTCCATTTGCCGCCAAGCCGCTTTCGAGATCTGCGACTTGGTAAAGTGGTCGTAGTCCGCCGGGGCATTCGTCGCTGTGGATCATCCAGCGCTTGGCTTCGGCGCTCATGCACTCGTACATCCACATGCAGAACTCGATCTGCCGGGCCGTGGTTCTGTAGCCGCTCGCGGTGTAGATCACGCCGCGTTCGTCGTAGGTCCAACCTTGCAGTGGTCCGGGTAATTCCTCGTAGCGCATGGCATCCTCCTTGTTTGTTGGTTGATGGGAGGGGTCGCAATGCCGTGGAAGACTTGGGGTTATTACTCGGTCGCGCTGGTCGCAACATTGTTGGCTTGCTGGCTGTGGATCTTCGTGCTCGGGGAGGCTCGCGTTCCATCTGTTGTGGGCGCGGTTTCTGCGCCTTCGACCACGCCAGCAGCCGATCCCGTTCCAATCGTTCCGCATGTTGCTCCGCCCATGCCAAGACCTTTGCAACAGGCTTGTGTCGCCGGCGTGAAATTGTTCTATGACGACGTTCACCAACGCTGGTCCAAATCGTTTGAGCTACGCACGGGTCGTCCGCTGTCGTGCGATTCGGGAACAGTGCGTAGCGAGAACGATCGGGAAGGGTTGATTGTGCGCCATCCGAAGGGGTGGCGACCCGGCAGCATATAATTTGACACAATAGGCATTTGCATCAATCAAGGGTCAGCCGAATCCAAGGCTGGAGCCGTTTCTTTCCGCCTGATTGCCCCGCCGCGCCGGAGGCCGTGCGAGGCAGCCCACGCAGCAACGCTCATTCCGGGTGGATGATCTTGTGCTCTTGCGTGGACCTCGCGCGGAAGTGCGTGCCGACTTGATCGGCGAAGCCGGGGTCGGCGAAGTTCGGCCAGTGGTTCGAATCGAAACCGGGTGCGTCCTTGAGGCGTTCCCGGGAAACGTCGAGCACCAGGCGTTCGCGCTCCGGATCGACGCTGAATGCGTCCCAGGGAATCGCGAACAGCTTGGTACCGATGCCCAGAACGCCACCGAAAGTCACGATGCCATAGGCAATCTTGCCGCTGGCGCTGTCGATCATGACGTCCTTGAGGTCACCGAGGGATTCGTCCTGGGGATTCCTGATTTCCGCGCCGACCAGCGTCGATGCGGAAAGAAAACGGGATGAAAGAAATTTGACGGGCTCGGCCATGGGGGTGCGCTCCTTGCAGATTGCGGGTCGCCGGTTCCGTGCAACCCTCTTCTAATTCTAGGTCGCGCGCACTGAACGCGACCGGTATTCATCCGTTGGTGGACCGGCCGGCGAAGCCGGCGTGGCTTGCCTGCATGCGCGCCGTGAAGGCGGAGGCTTCGTTCAGCGAAGCGCGACTGCCCTCCATCGATCGTCACGATCCTGAAGCGCAATTCGATGCCTGTTCATCAGCAAGGTTCAAGATGGGAGTGGCCGCGATCGTTGTCAGTGCCTCAAATGAGCGGTCGCGCAACCGTGAAACGCAAATGTTCAATCCAGACAAGGAGTCCATCATGAAAACCCGCATCGCAGCCGCCTTGGCATCCCTGATCGTCGCGTCTTTCGGCGCTGCAGCGTACGCGCAGCAGGCGACGCCGCAGATGACACCGCAGTCGCCGTCGACGACGGCATCGCCCAATCAGATGAGCAGCCCCAGCTCGTCGAGCGACATGACCTCGAGCAGCAACGTGGAAGAAAAGGTCAAGCACGCACTGACGGCTCACGGCGTCACGGCCACCGACGTCCAGGTCAGTTTCAGCAACGGCACCGCAACGCTCACCGGCACGGTCGCCAAGCACAGGGACATTGCCAAGGCGAAGAAAGCCGCCATGCATGTGCGCGGCGTGAAGCACGTGGATGTTTCCGGCCTTCAGGTCGGCTCGCTCCAGAGCAGTGCGCCTGCGAGCAGTTGAAGATCGCTCAATCGTTGAGCGCGGCAGGGATGCAGCACGGCGGCAAGGATGCCGCCAGCCTCTCTCGAAATCGTTCACCGCACGTGCAAGGAGGTGCAGCAGGTAATGCGGTGACCCGTGCTCTTCTGCGGCGCGCCGCAGCGTCGCCATCAGCATTTCTTCACCTGACATTGGCCATCATGTAGCGCCGAGGTCCGGAGGCGGTGGTACAAGGAATGGTGCATGCCGCAGAAAAACGAGACGCCGTGGTGGAAAACGCTGGGCGCGGGCTTCGTCACCGGTGCGGCAGATGACGACCCGAGCGGCATCGCCACGTATTCGCAGGTCGGCGCGGCTTTCAGCTACGGCATCCTCTGGACGGTCCTGCTCGCCCTGCCCCTGATGATCGGGATCCAGTCGGTGTGCGCTCGCATCGGGCGCGTCACCGGCGCGGGGCTCGCCGAGAATCTGCGCAAGGAATTCCCGTTGCCCGTGGTAGCGGGCGCGGTGATCCTGCTTGCCGTCGCGAACGTGATCAATCTCGCCGCCGACATCGGCGCGATCGGCGCGGCCGCGAAGCTGCTGGTCAGCGGCCCTGCCCCGCTCTACGCGGCCATTGCAGCGATCCTCTCGGTGGTGCTGCAGGTGTTCGTGCCGATGCGGCGTTACACGCCGATCCTGAAGCTGCTCGCGCTCAGCCTGCTCGCGTACATCGCCACCATCGTGATGGTGCACGTGCCGTGGGCGCACGTGGCGAAGCAGACGGTGTGGCCGACGCTGACGATGAAGGTGGATTACGCAGTGGGCATCGTGGCCGTGCTGGGCACCACCATCAGTCCTTACCTGTTTTTCTGGCAGAGTTCGCAGGAGGCGAACGAGGTCCGCACCAGCCCGCGCCGGCAACCGCTGAAGCAGAAGCCGAAGCACGCGGATCGCGCGTTCCGCCGGATCTGGGTGGATACCGTGACCGGCATGGTGTTCTCCGAGGTGGTCGCGTTCTGCATCATTCTCGCCGGCGCAGCGGTGTTGCACGCGCACGGCAAGACCGACATCCAGACTTCGGCCGACGCGGCGATGGCGCTGAAACCGCTGGCCGGAAAATTCGCGTTCGTGCTGTTCTCGGGCGGCATCATCGGCACCGGCATGCTTGCGATTCCGGTGCTGGCCGGATCGGCTGCGTTCGCGCTGGGCGAAACGTTTCGCTGGCGCACCGGTCTCGAGCGGAAGCCGCAGCGCGCCAAGCTGTTTTACGGCGCGATCGCGGTCGCGACGCTCGGCGGCATGACGTTGAGTTTCACGCCCATGGACCCGATCAAGATGCTGTACTGGAGCGCCGTGATCAACGGCGTGGTCGCGGTGCCGTTGATGGTGCTGATCATGCTGCTGGCCGCGCGCCGCAGGAACATGGGCCGGTTTCCGATTCCGCGCGTGCTCAAGATGCTGGGCTGGGCCGCGACCTGCGTGATGGGCGCCGCGGCGGTGGTGATGTTCGCGACGGCATTCCTGCCGCACCACTAGCGCGACGCACGCCCAGCTTCGCCGTCGACGCCTGCAAGGCCGCGGCCAGGGCGGCATCGCCGCTCAGGATGTCTTTCCAGAGCAAGGTGACGCCGCGGCGATGGCTCTTCTCGGTGAGCTTCAGTTCGTTCGGGTCGATCGTAAGCGTGTATGTCTTGCCACCCACGCGGAGCGCACGTTTGATCGGTTTGTCGAGCGGTGTCATGGTGCCTCGGTTGAGCAGCTTCGCGATGTGGTCACCCGGCCAGCTCGCGTGGCGCCCTGCTCCATGCCGGAAGTCGTTGACGCAATGTACACCCGCTTCGTCTCCGGGCCGTGATCAGGTCGACGCCGGCCGCGCTGGCTGCATCGGATTCAACGCCCCACCTGCGCTCATGGCATTTCGTCGCTTGACATCTGCAGAAAATGTTTTATATTTTCGAAACTATGAAACAAACTGCAGCCGTTGAAGCCTTGAAAGCGCTGGCGCACGACACTCGCTTGGCGGCCTACCGCCTGCTGGTGCAGGCCGGCCCTGAAGGTTTGGCCGTCGGCGAAATAAGCAACCGTCTCAAACTGCCCGCGCCCACGCTTACCAGCCATCTCCACGTGCTTCGGCGCGCCGGCCTCGTGCGCGATGTGCGTGAAGGCCGCTCGATCCGTTGTCGCGCCGATTACGCGCGCATGAACGCGCTGCTTGGCTTCCTCACCGAGAACTGCTGCGGCAGCGACACCGCTTCCTGTGCGCCGGTGTGCGCACCCCAACCCAAACGGAGATCATCCCCATGAAGCGTTTTCACGTGCACGTCAATGTCAGCGACCTGGATGCCAGCATCCGCTTCTATTCCACCCTGTTCGGAAGCGCACCGAGCGTGCACAAGCCCGACTACGCCAAATGGATGCTCGAAGACCCGCGCGTCAACTTCGCGATTTCGCAACGCGACCGTACAGCTGGCGTGGATCACCTCGGCTTGCAAGCGGAAGACGGTGCGGAACTTGAAGCCATCGGTGAACGACTGATTGCGGCCGATGCGGTCGCCCTGGCCGAGCAAGGCACTACCTGCTGCTACGCGCATTCGGACAAGTATTGGGCCGAGGACCCGCAGGGCGTGCGCTGGGAAACCTTTCATACGCACGGCGAAGCCACGACCTATTCGGCACCCGCCACACACGTGGAGTCCGCCAAATCCGGGACGTGTTGCGGCCCGCAGTCGTCCTGCTGCGGACCGAAAACGCAGGCTGCGTGACGCGAACGCACGATGAGCACCAATCCGTACCGCGTACTGTTCCTGTGCACCGGCAATTCCGCGCGCAGCATCATGACTGAGGCGTTGTTGAACGTCCTCGGCCATGGGCGCTTCGAAGCATTCAGTGCGGGCAGCCATCCTGCGGGACGGGTCCAGCCGCTGGCTGCGGAGCTTGCAACCGGTCTCGGCTATCCCGCTGAACGTCTTCGCAGCAAGTCCTGGGATGAATTTGTCGAGGAAGGCGCGCCCCCCATGGATTTCGTGATCACTGTCTGTGATGACGCCGCGGGCGAAGCGTGTCCGGTCTGGTTCGGCTCGCCCGTCACGGCGCATTGGGGTGTGGCGGATCCTGCCCGCGTGGTTGGGGATGAATCGACCCGACGTGCGGCGTACCGCGATGCATGGGGAATTCTCAGGAAACGCATCGAGGCGATGCTGGCACTTCCGGCAAGTCGGCTTGCCGGAGCCGAGGCACGCCATGCCTTGCAGGAGATTGGATTGATTGGCTCCGAGCCTCGCCCATGAACGAGCCGGTTGTGGAAACATCTGTTGCTGCCATGCCATCGCAGCGCGCACCTATCGGCATCTTCGAGCGCTATCTGACCATCTGGGTGCTGTTGTGCATCGCTGCAGGTACGCTGCTCGGCCATCTGTTCCCCGGTGTCTTTGCGAAATTGGGCGGCATGGAAATGGCGCAGGTCAATCTGCCTGTCGCACTGCTGATCTGGCTGATGATCGTGCCGATGCTGCTCAAGATCGATTTCCACACCCTGGCAGGCGTGCGCCAGCACTGGAAAGGCATCGGTGTCACGCTGTTCGTCAACTGGGCGGTGAAGCCGTTCTCGATGGCGCTGCTGGGCTGGATATTCATCCGTCACGTGTTCGTGGCGTACCTGCCGGCGGCCCAACTCGATTCCTACATTGCCGGGCTGATCCTGCTGGCGGCGGCACCTTGCACGGCGATGGTGTTCGTGTGGAGCAATCTCTGCAATGGCGAACCGCACTTCACCTTGAGCCAGGTGGCCTTGAACGACGCGATCATGGTGTTCGCCTTTGCACCCATCGTGGCGCTGCTGCTGGGCATTTCCTCGATCAGCGTGCCCTGGAACACGCTGCTCCTGTCGGTGCTGCTGTACATCATGGTTCCGGTGGTCGCGAGCCTGCTGCTGCGGCGCCGGCTGTTGGCACGCGGCGGAATGCCGCGGTTGCAAGCCGTACTGAAACGGCTGGGACCAGTGTCGCTGGCGGCTTTGCTGGCGATGCTGGTGCTGTTGTTCGGTTTCCAGGGGAAACAAATCGTCGCCGAACCTGCCGTGATCGGCATGCTCGCGGTGCCGATCCTGATCCAGGTCTATTTCAACTCCGGCCTGGCTTATTGGCTCAACCGCAGGCTGGGCGTGCCGTACTGCGTCGCCGGGCCTTCCGCACTGATCGGCGCCAGCAACTTCTTTGAACTGGCGGTGGCAACGGCGGTAGGACTTTTCGGTGTGCGCTCGGGTGCAGCCTTGGCCACCGTGGTGGGCGTACTGATCGAAGTGCCGGTCATGCTGTCGGGGTGCGCGTCGTCAACCGATCGCGCCGATGGTACGAAGCGCGTGCGTGATTATTGCCTCTCCGGCGATGGCGAGCCCCCGCCGCCGCCCAGCGACGGCGGCGCCGCGTGCAGCGGCAGTGTCGCGCGCTGCGGTTCGGAACCGGTTTCGATGCGGACGCGCGGCAGGTATTCCGGATAGTCGCGGCGCAGGAAATCGATCAGCGCTTCGCGCACGCGGCAACGCAGGTCGAAGTTCAATCCCGAATTACTGCTGCTGACCAGGATGCGCAACTGCATCGTCTTCTCGTCGGCATCGGTCACCTGCAACACCACCACGCGCTGGTCCCACTCGGGCGCTGCATGGACGACGCGATCCAGTTCGGCGCGCAGCGGCGCCAGCGGCAAACCGTAGTCCACCCACAGGAACACTGTGCCGAGAATCTGCGAGCTGGTGCGCGTCCAGTTCTGGAATGGGTTCTCGATCAGCCACTGCAATGGAATGATCAGCCTGCGTTCGTCCCAGATCCGCAGCACCACGTAGGTGCCGGTGATCTCCTCGACGCGCCCCCATTCGTTCTGGATGATCAGCACGTCGTCGAGCCGGATCGGTTGCGCGAGCGCGATCTGCAAACCCGCCAGCAGGTTGCTCAGCACGGGCCGCGCGGCCAGGCCGATCACGAGGCCCGCGACGCCCGCCGATGCCAGCAGGCTCGCGCCGAACGAGCGCACGCCGGGGAATGTCATCAGGATCGTGGCGATGCCGAGCACGCCGACCAGCAGCATCCCGGAACGCGACAGCACCTTGGTCTGCGTCTGCACCTGGCGCGCGTGCAGGTTGTCCTCGATGTCCGCCGGGTGGCGCAGATTGATCGCGCGCTCGATGCCGGAAATGGCGCGCACCGCCAGCCACGTCAGCGCGGCCAGCAGCGCCACCCTGATTCCGTGACGCATTGCATCCAGCAGCTTGCCGTGGCCCAGCCCGAGATCGGTATCCAGCAATGCGAATTGCAGCGCGAGCAGCGGCAGCACCAGTTCGAACGGATGCTCGCAGCGCGCCAGCACGATCGCCAGCACGTCGCCCGGCTTCAACATGCGCCGTGCGGCGTAACGCAAAATTTTGAAGACCACGATCGCGGCGATCAGTGCCCCGACGAGCACGATCGCGACGCGCACCCAAGGTTCCGCAAGGATGTCGCGGAGTGCGTCCATCACCGTCCTGCAGCATCCGCGCGCGGCGTACTACGTTGCCTTGCTCCGCGCGCGGCCTCCGCTGCTGCCATCGTTCCCGCGCGCTAGATCCGGCGCCGACGCCCGAAGATCAGCGACAGGATGAACAGGATGATGAAAATGACGAACAGGATCTTTGCGATGCTCGCCGCGAGGCCGGCAACGCCGAAGAAACCGAAGAACCCGGCAATGATGGCGATGATCAGGAAGACGACTGCGTAGTACAACATGATGTACTCCTTGTCGCGGAAGGGTTACCGACCTTTCTTTGAAGAAACTTCGGGCAGGCAATCCGTGTCCTGCCCGAAGCGCGCCGGCGCGCGTCTGACGCGCCGGCCACCGAGTTCGAACGCACAGGGGGAAGCGCCCGAACCGGCGCGGAACCATCCGTGGCGCCGCAGGAAGTGCCGCAGGGGGACGGCACTTCGCATTGCGTGGCTGCGTGCGGCATACGCCGCGCGCGCCACCTGTCACATGTCTTTTTCGAATTCGCGAACCTGCTTTGTCGCCTCGTCCTTCGCAATCCCGTATCTCTCCTGCAGCTTGCCGGCGAGGTACTCCGCATTGCCGTCGGCAACCCGCAAATCATCGTCGGTCAATTTGCCCCAGCGCGATTTCAGCTTGCCGTTCAATTGCCGCCACTGTCCCTTGATCCTGTCTTCATTCATTCGCTTTCTCCGTTGATCGTGCATCCCTGGACGCCCCGCCGGGACGTCACAACTCGCACTCGAATTCGTAAACCTGCAGGATGGCTTCGCGCCGATCCAGTCCGTAACGTTCCTGCAATCTCTCGGCGAGGTATTCGGCGTCGCCACTCGGCGCGCGCACGTCGCCCTCGGTCAGCATGGGCCAATGACGCCGCATGCGGCCGGAAATCTTCGGCCATTCGTCCTTGACCTTGTCCGCCATGAAATCGGTATGTCTCATCGTTGCCTCCTGGTTCATCGCCGCGGTGCTCATACCCGTATTAACCCGCAGATCCGCGCTGTTCGCCCGGCGAATGGCTTTGCTGGCGATCGTCGGCGATCGGCAGGCGCACCCAGAACCGCGCGCCCTGATGCGCGCCTTCGCAGCCGACGGCTCCGCCATATGCGCTCGCGATCTTGGTCGCGAAGGCAAGCCCGAGGCCGCTGTGCTCGGCCGGGTCGGAGGTCATGAACGACTCGAAGATCGCGGGCGATTGCACGCGCACGCCCGAACCATCGTCGGCAACTTCGATGAACACGGTGCCCAGCTCGCGCTCGGCAGCCGCCGTCACCATCACTTCCCTGCCGCCGAATTCGAACGCGTTGTCGAGGATCTCCACGAACAGCCGCTTCAGCGCATCGGCTTGGCCGCGCACCAGCGGCAGTCCCGGTTCGCATTCGACCCGGACGTTGCCGAGGTCGGAGCAGGCTTCCGCGCACACGAAAAGCAGCGCGGCGACATCCACGCCACCGGTTTCGCCCGGCACCTCGAGCGTCGCAAGGTTGCGTCCATCGCGCAGCAGGCGCGCCGCCCGCAGGCATTCCGCCTCGGCGCGATCCAGCGAGATGCGCGCATCGTCCGCGCGATTCTGCGCGATCAACATGTTCGCAAGCTGGGTCGCGGCCATGATCGAATTGAGCGAGTTGGACAGCGCGTGCGCCAGCGAACCGATGACCTGGCCGAAGCTCTCCGGCGCGCCCTGGATCGCGCTCGCCGGCGGGTTGCGCTCGTAGCGCACGCCCGCCGCGTGTGTATTGGATTCCATCACGGCTGCTCCCGTGGGTTCGGCTTGCACGTTGATTGCGTTCACGGCATCACTCCAGGTCCAGCCACTCGACCACCACGCCGCTCGTCGCCGCCAGCGTTTCGATGCGACCGTGCACGTAGTCGTAGGCGACGGAGCTCGGAACGTGCACGCGCACTTCCTGATAGTCCGAAGCCGTGTCGTCCGGCAGCCCTGCGGAACTCGAGTCGTCAGGCTGCGACGGTGCATCGAGCGACATCTCGACGATGCCATCCACTTCCGGCAAACCGCGGATCGCGGCCATCACTGCGCTCACGCCCGCTTCCGCGCCGGTAAGGCGAATCGACATGCTTTGCGGAACCGCGGTTCGTGCCGAGCTTTCCATGGAGTGTGTATTCCGTTGTCGAGAGGTCAATGCGGACATGCGACTGATTTCAGGTAGACCGATGTCGAATCGGGTTCGTCGGAAAAGGCCATGTTGCTGAGCGCGACGATGCCGACCAGCCGCTTGTCGCGATTCACCACCGGCAGCCGGCGGATTTCCAGCTCCGCCATGTTGGCTGCCACCTCATCGACGTCCTGGTCTTCGAAGCAATACTTGATGTCACCGCTCATGACTTCCTGCACCGGCGTTGCCGGCGCCAGGTTTTCGGCGACCGCGCGCACGGCGATGTCGCGGTCCGTCAGCATGCCGACCAGCTTGTCGTCGCTGCGCACGGCCACGCTGCCCACGTCCTTTTCCCGCATCAGCAGCGCTGCTTCGGCGATGGTCTGTTCGGGCGTGACGAGGAACACGTCACCCGTCATCACGTCACCCACGCTTTTCATGTTCAACCCACTCCTTCCGCAAGTCCGCCTTCGATTGCCGTGTTCGCCCGTTCGAACATTCGCGGTCCGACCAGCGTGCGGCAATGCATTTCGAGCAGCGCCAGGCACTCCTGCGCCACCGCTTCGGCGGCACTGGGATCACCATTCGCCCTGGCCAGATCCATGGCGCTCAACAGGCATTCGTCCACGTGTTCCGCATCGACATGGCGGTGCGCGTTCGCGTCCATGCGAAGCGTGCGTTCGAGAGCCAGCACGCGCATCCTGCTCGATGCCAGTTCTGCCTCGCAACGCTCGCGGAACATCCCATCCGCCGCGCACGCCAATGCCTTTTCGAGATGCCTGATACGTATCCGTTCGGCCACGAGCGCATGCCGGGTGGTGCCAGTCGTTTGTTCGTGGGATTGGGACAAACGTTCGTGCATGCGATGGATCCTTGGCAACTCGAGATTCATGTATCAGGCCGCGACTGAGAAGCGCAGGGCGTTCACTGCCCAAATCCCACTCGCGAGGACCGCAAGCGAATGGTGGCGAGGCCGGGGCAGGATTCGATGTTGTCGGGACTCTTGGATCCCGTCGCATCGATGCCCGCATTTCCGTATCGGCCAGCCGTCACTCGATTGACAATCCTTGTCGTTCGACTCTGCGCTGCTCAGTCGCGGCGCCCCGTAAGGAGCAAGATGCGTGCCGACCTCGTCTTCACGTTCAACGGCGCCTGAACCGGGCGATGCAAAGCCTTGTGTGGCGTGGATTCCAGGCTGCCATCGGATTGCGCGGCCGGAATTCCGGAATGGTCGGCGAACGGATCCTCCGGTACGCGACGCGGAAATCATTTACCAGCTTTCCCGCGGACGAAACTATTTTTCGCGGTGCGGTTCCTACGGCTCGTCGGCCGTCAGGCCCGCGGCGAGTTCGTCATCGATCAAGCCTTGCGCCCGATAGCGGATGAGCCGGTTGTAGATCGTCTTCGACGTGATGCCGAGGATGCGCGCGGCGCGCGACTTGTTGTTGCCGCAGCGCGCCAGCGTCTTCAGCAGCATCTCGCGTTCCACGTCCTCGAACGACATGCCGACGGTGAAGTTGACCCGGTTGCCCGCTTCCACGCCCACGCTCTGCGGGCTCGCGTCGGGCCGGAAATCCATCAGGGTGTTGTCGCGCGCGAGCAGATAGCTGCGCTGCACCGCGTGGCGCAATTCGCGCACGTTGCCGGGCCAAGGCGCATCGCTCATGCGGATGAGCGCCTCGGGCGCGAACTGCTTGTTGGTTCCGTAGCGGCGATTCAGTTCGGCAAGAAAATGTTCCGCCAGCAGCGGAATGTCTTCGCGGCGTTCGCTCAATGGCGCGGTGTGGATGCGGTAGCCGCTGAGCCGGTAATACAGGTCGTGGCGCAGCAGGCCCGCCTCGACGCACGCGCGCGGTTCGCGGTTGGTGGCCGCGATCAGGCGCACGTCGACCGGCAGTTCGCGCGTGCCGCCGACGCGCGTCAACGTCCGCGTTTCGATGACGCGCAGCAGATAGACCTGCAGCGCCTGCGGCATTTCGGTGATCTCGTCGAGGAACAGCGTGCCGCCTTCGGCCTGCTCGAAATAGCCGGTGTGCGACTGCACGGCGCCGGTGAACGAGCCGCGCTCGTGGCCGAACAGCAGGCTGCCCATGAGGTCCTGCGCGAGTGCGCCGCAGTTGACCGCGACGAAGGGCCCGCTGCGCCCGCTCGCGTGATGCAGCGCGCGCGCGACCAGTTCCTTGCCGGTGCCGCTGTCGCCGTGCACCAGCACGGAAACGTCGGTCGGCCCTACCCGTTCGACTTCGCGCAACAGTTCGCGCATGTGGTGCGAAGTGCCGACCATCCCGCCCGCGGATTTGGCCAGCGCGGCGCGGCGGCCCGCATTGTCGTTGGCTTCCACGAGCAGCTGCCGCAGGGTTTCCGCCAGCACCGGCTTGACCAGATAGTCGACCACCGGTGACTTGAGGACGCGCAGCGCGCTTTCCACGCTGGGTGCGCCGGTGACGATCGCGATGCGGCCATGCGACCCGAGATCGAGGTCATCCAGCAATTCGAGACCGCTGCCATCCGGCAGCGTAATGTCCACCAGCAGCAGGTCGAAGCCCTGTTCGGCGGCCATCTTCCTGGCCTGCTCCAGCGTGCGCGCGCGCGCGAACTTGCAGCCGCACTGCCGCGCAACTTCCGCCACGACCCGCGCGAAGCCATCATCGTCTTCGATCAGAAGCACGTGGCCAACGGCGGCACTTGCCCTCATCAATCTCTCCTCGCGTGGAAGCCGCGAAGCTAACCAAATCCTGTTGAAGGGGGCGTTAAGGCACGCGCCAAAGCGCGTGCCCAGCGCAATCCTGCGCTCGCGGTTTAATCCCCGATTCACCAAACAATGCGCGGATTGTCCGGACCGCGTGCTTTCGTTTCCACCATGCTGCGCGAAAGAGCGTTATACACCTTTGCGGTGTACGTGGTGCGCCGTGACCAGGAACTTTCAGCCGGTAGGCCCGCCCAGCACTTCCAGCACGCTGCCGCTGATGTACGACGAACAGGCGGGCGCAGCGAGGAAAACATACGCCGGCGCAAGCTCCTCGGGTTGCGCGGCGCGCCCCATCGCGCTGTCGCTGCCGAACTTCGCGACGTCCTTCGCCGGGCGGTCGGAAGGATTGAGCGGTGTCCACACCGGGCCCGGCGCCACGGCGTTTACGCGGATGCCGCGCGGCAGCAGGTTTTTCGCCAGCGAGCGGGTGAACGCGTGGATCGCGCCCTTGGTGGCGGAGTAGTCCAGCAGTGCGCCCGCTCCGAACAGACCCGTTTCCGAGCCGGTGTTGATGATTGCGCTGCCTTCCCCGAGGTGCGGCAGCGCCGCGCGCGCCATATGGAAGTAACCGGCGATGTTGGTCTGCAGGGTTTCCTGCAGGTGTTCCTCGGTCAGGTCCTCCAGCTTGTCGCAATGCATCTGGAACGACGCGTTGTTCACCAGCACGTCCAGGTGGCCGAGGTTCTCCACCGTCTTTTCCACCAGCTCGCGGCAGAACCCGGGATCCTTCACGTCGCCCTTCAACGTGAAACAGCGGCGGCCTTCCTTCTCCACCGCCTGCGCGGTTTGCGCGGCGTCGTCGTCTTCCTCCAGGTAGCCGATGGCGACATCGGCGCCTTCGCGCGCGAACAGCACCGCGACCGCGCGGCCGATGCCCGAATCGCCGCCGGTGATCAGCGCGACCTTGTCCTCGAGCTTGCCGCTGCCCGCGTAGAACGGCGCCTCGTAACGCGGCGCCGGATCGAGCTGCTGCTCATCGCCGGGTTTGCTGAGGTGTTGCGGCGCCTGCTTTTCCGGCTGGCGCGCGGGACCCGCCTGCACGGGTTTCTTCTTTGCGCTCTTCCTGGCCGGCTGCTTCTCGACCTCGCGCTGGATCTTCCTCTGGCGCTCGCCGGCCGGCGATGGGGTCGCCCGGCTGGATTTGCGTGCGGCTTTCGATGCCTTTCCCTTTGCCATCATTCGCTCCATTGGTACCCATCCATGGGATCCGCCGGCACATCCATGTGCCCGACTATCACGAAAGCAAAACTCAAGGCGTTGACGATCCGGATGCCGGCACGCCCTCCGGCGTGTTCGTGCCGCCGTGCATCGGCGTGCACTGCGCGTATTCCTGCTGCGTCAGTTTGCCGTCGTGGTTGGCGTCGCAAGCGGAGAAATGAGCGCCGAGCCAGGAATCGCGTTGCGCATCCTGCTGCGTGATGTAGCCCTTGCTGCCCGCAAGATCGTTGAACGGCGTGGTGGGACCCGCCGCGCCACTCGTAGCCGCGCCATTCGGGGCGCCCATGCTGCCCGCGGCGGCGCCGCTCGAAGTTCCGGCCGCGGGCGGCGTGCCCATGGGTTGCGCCGCGGTAGCCCCGCTGTAGGGCGGCGTCTGGGCGGAGCCATTCGATGCCGGTCCCTGCTGCCCGTTGGTGTTGTGCGAACAACCGGCAGCGCCAAAGGCACCCGCAAGCACCAACGTTGCAGCGGCAAATTTGTAGTTCATTCCATACTCCTTTGCGAAAGAGGCTGCCGCGTCGTGCGGCCCCCGGTGCAAGCAAGCGATGTGCCATGCCGGCGGCCGCGGAACGGCATGCCTGGCGCGCCGGCGCGGCTTCGCGGCCGGGAAGGAATTTCCGGGTGCCGGAACGCTTTGCGCGAATGTTCAGGTGTTGTCGACGGCCGTACGCACTGGCTGCGCGATCGGGATATCCGCGCAAACAGCGCGCATGCTCAGCGCGCGGTCATGATCGATGTTGCGTTCGTTCATGGCACGCCGCGTGCATTCCGGGATGCGACCAGAAACCCGCATCCCGACAGGAGGAGCTCCATGAACGATTGGATCGACACCACGAATTCACTGCCGACGGAACGCGAATATGTCCGTTTTCTCGTGGTGGGACACACCCGCTGCATGCTGGGCGTGTACGAGGACCACAATTTCCATTCGCGCTGGGGCGCTTACAAGGAACGCGAAGTGCGCATGTGGAACAAGGTCGGCGATGCCCCGATGACGCCGGCGCCCGCGCGCACCCAGCCGGATCAATGCTACTGGTCGGAACGGCCGATGCGCGAAGCCCCCGAGGCCCGCATCGCCGAGTGACCCGGCTCAGCCGTCCGTTTGGCAGAACGCAATCGTGCTCAACAACGCGAGCGCCGGCCGCCGTGAATCCAGTCGCGTGTGTTGCACCACGATCGCGACATCGGATTCGAACACGCTGGCGTAATCGGTTTCACGCGGCACCGGTTGCGGATCCTTCAAATCGTTGAAGCGCAGGTGCAGCGTGCGGCGCGCCGGGACGCTCACGCGATACGGGCCCACCGGTTCGCGGTCACTGAAATATAACGTGATCGCCACGTGCGCCTCGACGTCATTGGCATTCAGCAGGCACGCCGCTTCGTGGCTTTCGAAGCGCGGGTCGTCATCGTCGTGGCCGGGCGCGGGAATGTAACCCTCCGCGATGGCCCAGTGGCGGCTTCCGATGACCATGGTCGCGCTCCTTTCAGTGCCGGCCGGAATGCTTGCGGCATTGCCACCACGCCAGGCCGCCCACGGCGAACGCCAGCGTGCCCAGCAGCAACGGCTCGCGATGCATGTCCATCCACAGCGCGGGCGATCGTCGGTGCGCGCGCGCACCGAACGCCCCGTGCGTGGCATGCTGGTTGGCGATCGGCGCGGCCAGATTGTCGGCGCGGTTGCCGGGATCGGGCTCGTTGGTCTGCTGGCCTTCGACCGCAGTCCGTCCGAGATAGCGATCCATCAGCAACGGCGAAAGCCACTGCCCCAGCAGCGCCGCCCAGGTCGATCCGCCGACACTGACGGCGCGGCGCCGGTGGGTGGCGGCGAACCAGATCGCCTCCGCGGCGACTTCCGGCTGGTAGATCGGCGGAACTGGTTGAGGTTTGTTCGGCATCTTGTTGCGTGCCCAGCCGAATTGCGGCGTGTTGAGCGCGGGCATGTGCACCGCCGTCAGATGGATGCCGCTGCCTTCATGGATCAATTCGCAGCGCAGCGAATCGAGAAAGCCCATCAGCGCGTGCTTGGCGCCGCAGTACGCCGATTGCAGCGGAATGCTGCGATACGCCAGCGCCGAGGAAACCTGCACGATCGTGCCGCGATCGCGCGCACGCATCCGTTTCAGCGCGGCCATAATCCCGTAGACGCCGCCGAGGTAAGTGGTCTCGGTGACGCGCCGGAATTCCTCCGCCGTCATGTCCGCCACCGGCGCGAACACGGTGGCCATCGCGTTGTTGATCCACACATCGATCGGACCGAGCTGCTGCTCGATGCGTTCGGCCGCCGCATCCAGCGCATCCGCATCGGCGACATCCGCGGCGCAGACGACGGCCGTGCCACCGGCGATTTCGATTTCGTGCCGGGTGACCTTGAGTGCGTCCTCGCCGCGCGCAATCAAACCGACCTTGGCGCCATTGCGCGCGAACAGCAGCGCGGTTGCGCGCCCGACGCCCGCCGACGCGCCGGTGATCGCGATGACTTTGCCTGCGAGTCTTCTTTGATCCTTCGGGCCACTCATGATGTGCTCCTGTTTCGACCCCCTCTCCCCAAAACAGTTTCATCGTTTGGGGGAGAGGGTGGGGGTGAGGGGGAATGACAGACATCCAGACCGTCTGGCTTTGTTGCTTGCGAGTTGGCCTTCGCGACCGCAGGCGCAGGCCTCCTCACCCTGCCCTCTCCCCCGAGCGGAACAGCCGCTCGGGAGAGAGGGTTTGAACACACCGTCCGCACCCCCATCACAGCTCACCGCGCGCGGCGAGTTGCCGGATGCGATCGCCGGTGCGGCAGGCGATCGCCTGGATCGTCAGCGACGGATTGACGCCACCGACCGTCGGAAACACCGAGCCGTCGCAGACCCACAGGTTCGGAATGTCCCAGCAGCGGCAATCCGCGTCGACCACGCTGGTTTCCGGATCGTCGCCCATGCGCGCGGTGCCGTTGAGGTGCGCGGTGTCGTCCTCTTCGGCCCAGATGTCGCGCGCGCCGATGGCTTGCAGGCTGCGCGTCATGAAATCAATCGAGTGCCTGACCAACACCTTGTCGTTGTCGCACAGCGAATACGTCACGCGCGCGACCGGCAAGCCGTACTGATCCTTCTCGTCGGCCAGCGTGACGCGGTTGCGCTTCTGCGGCAGCGTTTCGCCGACGATCTTGAATCCGGCCTGGTGGTTGTAACGCTGCATCTCGCGCAACAGCGCATCGCCCCACAAATCGTGGTTGCCGGCCTGCGTCGATGCCCACGCCTGCGGCAGCGGTCCCTGCGACATGAAGGCGTAGCCGCCGAAAAAATCCTTGCCTTCGTCGCAGTAGTTCCAGTGTTCGGTGAGGGTCAGTGACGGCGGGCCCTTGTACCAGCGGATTTCATCGTCCATCACGCCGTACACGCCCTGGTTGGTCTGCACCATCAGGTTCCTGCCGACCAGGCCGGAACGATTCGCGAGACCGTCAGGGTGCCGCGTGTCGGCCGAGTTCAGCAGCAGCCGCGGCGTTTCGATCGCGTAACCGGCCACCACCACGTTGCGCGCACGCTGGAAACGCCAGCGGCCTTCGCGGATGTAGTGCACGCCGGTCGCGCGGTCGCGGTCGTTCACCTCGACGCGTCCGACCATCGCGAGGTCGCGGATTTCCGCACCCGCCTTCACAGCGCGCGGAATCCACGTGATCAACGCGCTTTGTTTCGCATTGGTCGCGCAGCCGGTGACGCAGAAACCGCGATAGACGCACGGATGCGCCAGCCCGCGCGGCGCGGAAATCGTGGCCAGCGGCGTTTCGGTCCAGGCGATGCCCATCGCTTCGCAGGCCTGCGCCAGCACCCAGCCGGCCGCGTTCACTTCGTGCGCGCGATATGGATAACGCGGCCGCTTCGGTCCCCACGGATAAGTAATGGGACCGGAAATTTTCAGTGCCTGCTCGACCTCGCGGTAGTAATGCCACATCTCGCGCCAGTCCAGCGGCCAATCGGCGCCGTAGCCGAGCAGCGTGCGGCACTTGAACCACTCCGGGCGAAACCGCAAGCTGACCATCGCGAAGTGCACGGTCGAACCGCCGACCGATTTGCCGCTGTTGTTGCTGCCGAGCTTCAGCGGATTGTCGCCGTCGCAGATGCGCTCGTCGGTCCAGAACAATTTTTCCTGGTGCGTTTCGTCGGACGCGAATTCCTCCAGCGGCCGCCACCACGCGCCGGCATCCAGCGCGACCACGGAAAAGCCGGCTTCGGCGAGTTTGCACGCGAGCGTGCCGCCGCCCGCGCCGGTGCCGACGATCACGAAATCGACCTGTTCGTCATCGCGGTATTCACGCATCGGCATCCAGCCGCCGACGCGCAGCGGATCGGGCGCACGGCCGTGCGCACCGCGCGGCACATGCAGGGCGTCATGCAGCGGTTTCATCGACATCGCTCGCCTGCGCCTCCACCGCTTCCCATGGATCGCGCCGGTTGAAATACATGCGCACGTAGCCGCGCGGCGAAGCCGGGCCGCCGAAACCGATCTCGTTCCAGGCGGCCGGGTGCGAGTAGTACGCGGCGAGGATGTCGTGCGTGGCGCGTTCGCGAAAGAACAACCTGGACGGCATGCCGCCCCACTCCGGGCCATCCAGCTTGCCGTCGTGCATGTCCTGCAGCAGCCCATCGCGCGCCGCGGCGGTCAGCCGATGAAAGGCCACGCCCGCGCGCGCCTGTGCAGCCACTTCCACGGCGGCAAGGCCGCGCCGCCACGCCTCGCGCAAGGGCGGCAGCCGCGCGTCGCGGTAGCCGTCGCGATGATCCTCCGCCAGTTTGCGGTCGACCATCGCGGCGATCGGCACCCCTGCGCCCTGCGACGCGCGCTGCGGCACGATGCCCTCGCAGATCGCGCGCAACGTCGCCCATTCCTGCTCGTCCAGAAACGTGGGCGCGTCGACGATCGCGAGACGCGCATCGATCACTTGGCGGGTCGCGTCGTTCCACGATGGCGTGTCGCGTTTCGCCATCACGTCGTAGCCGGGATAGCGATCAGGCACGCGGGTGCTCCTCGATCAATCCGAGCGCGGCCAAGCCCGCCAGTGCAAGCCCGGTGAAACTCGGCGGCGCCGGAATCGGCGGACCATTGAGGATGTTCTGCGACCAGTTGCGCCAGCCCCCCATGTTGCGGCTGACGCCGAAGACGTGGAATCCGGCGCCGAGGAAACCGATCAGCGCTGTCAGGCGCAGCCACCAGTGCGTCAGGCGGCGCGGCCGATGCGGATGTGTCGCCGCGGTTTCCGACAGCAACACCGCCGCGACCGGCGGCACCGTGACCGGCACGAACATGAAGGGGTCGTGGTAGGCGCCGCGGAAGTGCAACAAGCCGGCTTCAGCGGACGTGGCAAGCAGTCCCGCGGCGGTGAGCGCCGCCAGCGCGCGTCCCGCGGGCACGCCGAATACGCGCGGCCTGCCATGCGCGGCGTCGCTGTCGCGCAGGCGTTCGGAGTAATAGCCCAGCAATCCCGCAAGTGCGACCGCCGCCGGCGCGCCCAACGGCGACCCGTAGAACAGATTCTGCCAACTGAAGCCCCCCGGGCGCTTGCCGATGTTGTAGACGTGGAAGCCCGTTCCCACCAGGCCAGTCAGCGCGGCCGCGGCATAGATCGGATCGCGCACGCGGTGCGCGAACTTGCGCTCGTCACCGAGGCCGTGCGCGCTCACCGCAAGCGTCAGCGCGGAAACCACCAAGGGCGTGACCATCGCCTTGTTGTGGAACATGCCGCGGTAATGTTCGACGCCGCTGTCCAGCAATGTCGACGTCGCGATCAGGCCTGCCGCGCGATTGAGCCGCCGCGCCGCGGTCACGGTCGCGTCGTGCGCGCCGGATTTGCGCGTCGCCGGATGCCGCTGCTGCAACGCACGCGCACCCGCCGCGACCGCCAGCACGCCCAGCGCCGCGATACCGAGTTGTTGTTTCGCGAGCATGCGGAATCAGGCTTCTGTCATGACCAACAAGCAATGGCCCGCGAAGGACGCGAAGGACCAAATGCTTTGTGCTTTGCCACGGCGAGTAATTTCTGTGCGGCGAGCAAAATCAAAGTCTCGGTTGCTTGCACACTTCGTGGCCGCAGCCGCAGCCGCCGCGTTCGGCCTCGTCGCGCGCCACCTCGTCGGTGAATTCGACGGCGTTCCGGCAGAACTCGCTGCAATACGGATGGCCGGCCTCGACTTCGCACGTGCATTGCTCGTGTCGGCATTTTTCCTTGACGTGATCGACTTCCATCTCTGCTCCTCCTTGCTGCGCCCGGGCGCGCGCCGCGCTCAAGCCGCGAACCGCCGCGCTTCCAGGCGCTTCAATGAAAAACCCGCGCCGGGGCGATCCACGGCCGGACACAGGCAACCGTCCACGGGTTCCGGCACGCCTTCGAACAACTGGTGTTCGATGCGGACGTGATCGTGGAAATATTCGATGTGCCGCGTGGCCTGCGTGGCGCAGGCCACGTGCATGTGCAGCGCGGGCGCGCAATGCGCCGACAACGGCATGGAGAACGCTTCGCACAAGGCTGCGGCGTGCAGGTAACCGGTGATGCCGCCGCAGCGCGTCGCGTCGGCCTGCAGCACGTCCACGGCGCCCGCGGCGAGCATGCGCCGGAAATAGCCGCCGTGGTAGCCGTACTCGCCCGCAGCGATGTCCATGCAGGCGGGCGCGCGATCGCGCAGCAGGCGCAAGCCGGCAAGGTCATCCGACGAAACCGGTTCCTCGAACCAGCCGACATCGCATTCGGCGAAGGCGTCCGCGAGATGCAGCGCCTGCTTGCGCGAATATGCGCCGTTGGCATCGACGAACAATTGCGCGGGCCTGCCGATCGCCGCGCGCGCGGCGCGCACGCGCTCGACGTCCTTCGCCGGCACGCGGCCGACCTTCATCTTCACCATGCCGATGCCCTGCTCCACCCAACCGGACAATTGCCGCTTGAGTTGCGCGTTGCTGTACGACGTGAACCCGCCGCTGCCGTACACCGCGATGCGCTCGCGCGCGGCGCCGAGCAGCTTGACCAGTGGCACCGCCAGCAGCTTCGCCTTGAGATCCCACAGCGCGTTGTCCACCGCGGAAATCGCCATCGCCGCGACGCCGCGCCGACCGAGGTTGCGCACCGCCACGTTCATCGCGTGCCACGCACCGGGGATATCCATGGCGTCGCGGTCCTTGACGACGTCGCCAAGAACGTCGCGCACGAACATCCCGGTGGTCTTGTCGGCGTAGGTGTAGCCGATGCCATGTTGTCCACCCGCTTCCAGCTCCACCACCACCAGCGTGGTGGCTTTCCATTCAAGGGTTCCATCCGACTCGGGCGCATCCGTGGGGATGGTGTACACGCCGACCGAAGGCGCATGCAGGCGGGCATCCGGAGGCTTCAATCGCCACGATCCTTGCCGTGTTCGGGGAACAGCGTCGCCATGGCCTCGCGCGCGGATTCGCGCAGCATGCCGCGCGTGCCGGAATCGCCCTCGAACATCGAGTGCGCGAATGCACGCGCCTGCTTGAAGGTGATGTGCGGCGGCAGCGGCGGCACTTCGGGGTCGGTGATCGCCTCGATCACGCAGGGACGATCGGCGCGCAGCGCGGCGTCCCACGCCTCCCCGATCTGCGCCGGCGCATCCACGCGGATGCCTTTCAGGCCGATCAATTCCGCGTAGCGCGCGTAGGGGAAATCGAAGACTTCCTGCGAGGCGTCGTAGCGCGGATCGCCTTCCATCACGCGCTGCTCCCAGGTCACCTGGTTCAGGTCGCGATTGTTCAGCACCAGGATGACCAGGCGCGGATCTGCCCATTGCTTCCACGAATCGCGGATGGTGATGAGCTCGGCGTTGCCGTTCATCTGCATCGCGCCATCGCCGACCATCGCGATGGCGACGCGATCGGGAAACGCGAATTTCGCGGCGATCGCGTACGGCACGCCCGGGCCCATCGTGGCGAGGCCACCCGACAGGCTGGCCAGCATGCCGCGCCGGATCTTGAGATCGCGCGCGTACCAGTTCGCCGCGGAACCGGAATCCGAAGACAGGATGCAGTTGTCCGGCAGGCGCGGCGACAATTCCCAGAACATGCGTTCGGGATTGATCGGGCTGGCATCGACGTGCGCGCGCGACTCCAGCACCTTCCACCACTCCGCGACGTTCTTTTCAATCTTTTCCCGCCAGCCCCGATCCTGCTTGCGTTTCAGCAGCGGCTTCAAGGCACGCAGCGTGGCGGCCGAATCGCCGATCAGGTTCACGTCCATCGGGTAGCGGATCGACACCATCGCCGGATCGATGTCGATCTGCACGCCGCGCGCCTGCCCTTCCTCGGGCAGGAATTCGGAATACGGAAAGCGCGAGCCGATCATCAGCAGCGTGTCGCATCCGGTCATCAGTTCCCAGCTCGGCTTGGTGCCGAGCAGGCCGATCGAACCGGTGACGAAGGGAAGATCATCGGGCAGCGCGGCCTTGCCCAGCAGTGCCTTGGCGACCCCGGCGCCGAGCATGTCGGCGATCTCGATCACTTCATCCGTGGCGCCCAGCGCACCGGCGCCGGCGAGGATCGCGACGCGTTCGCCGGCATTGAGGATTTCGGCGGCACGCCGCAGGTCCTCGTCGCGCGGCACCACCTGCGGCGCGCTGTAACCGGTGCCGGAATGCACCGTGCCGTGCTCGCGTGGCGGCTTCGCCACCGCGTCCATTTCCTGCAGGTCGTTCGGCACGATCACGCAGGTCACCGTCCGCTTCGAAATTGCAATGCGCATCGCGCGATCGATCACGTGCCGCACCTGCGCGGGCACCGTGAGCATTTCGACGTATTCGCTGGCAACGTCCTTGAACAGCGAAACGAGATCCACTTCCTGCTGGTACTGGCCGCCCAGCGCGGCGCGCGCCTGCTGGCCGACGATCGCGAGCACCGGCATGTGGTCGAGCTTGGCGTCGTAGAGGCCATTCAGGAGGTGAATCGCGCCCGGACCCGACGTCGCCATGCACACGCCGATCTCGCCTGTGAACTTCGCGTGTGCGCAGGCCATGAACGCGCACATTTCCTCGTGGCACGCGCGAATGAACTGCGTCTTGCCCTCGGTGCGGCCCAGCGCACCCATCAATCCATTGATCCCATCGCCCGGATAGCCGTAGATGCGATGCACGCCCCACTCGGCGAGGCGTTGGACGATGAAATCGCCAACCAGTGCCGTCATTTCGACTCCATTCGATTGCAGGCAGATTTCGATGATGCACGGCGGGCGGTGAAGCAGCGGTGAATCTTCACGCCATTGCAAGCGTTTCCCGAAGCCTGAAATATTTTCTTCGCGAAAGATTCATGAAACCGCTGCAAGCCGCGATTCCACGCGGTTTCCGGCTTGCACGCAATTTGCATGCGCAGTGCCACACCACATCGGGAGGATGGATCCTTGACCCCGAACCCGCTTCGAATCGGAATCGTCGGCGCCGGCAACTGTGCATCATCGCTGGTGCAGGGCCTCACCTATTACCGCGATGCGGCGGATGACGCCGCGATACCGGGCCTGATGAACCCGCGCATCGGCCGTTACCACGTGCGCGACATCGAAATCGCCTGTGCGTTCGACATCCATGCCGGCAAGGTCGGGCGCGACGTCGCCGAAGCCTTGCAGTGCGAACCCAACTGCACGCGCATCTTCGCGAAGGTGCCGCGCACCGGCGTGCGCGTGCGCCGCGGACCGACGCTGGACGGGCTCGGCGTGTACCTGCGCGACGACATCGCGGAATCGGATTTGCCGCCGGTGGACGTGGCCGAAACCTTGCGGCATGCGCGCACCGATGTGCTGGTGTCCTACCTGCCCGTTGGCTCGCAGCGCGCGACCGAGTACTACGCCGAGCAGGCGCTGGCGGCCGGCTGCGCGTTCGTCAATTGCATTCCCGTGTTCATCGCTTCCGACGAATCCTGGCAGCGGCGTTTCGAGCGCGCGCGCCTGCCGCTGCTGGGCGACGACATCAAGAGCCAGGTCGGCGCGACCATCGTGCATCGCGTGCTGGCCGCGCTGTTCCGCGATCGCGGCGTGAAACTCGACCACACCTACCAGCTCAACTTCGGCGGCAATTCCGATTTCAAGAACATGCTGGAACGCGAGCGGCTGGTTTCCAAGAAACTTTCCAAGACGCGCTCGGTGACGAGCCAGGTCGACGTCGCGCCCGACAGCATCCACGTCGGTCCCAGCGATCACGTCGAATGGCTCACCGACCGCAAGATGGCGTACATCCGCCTGGAAGGCACCGCGTTCGGCGGCTCGCCGTTGTCGATCGAGCTGAAGCTGGACGTGTGGGATTCACCCAATTCCGCCGGCGTCGTGATCGACGCGGTGCGCTGCGCGAAGCTGGCGATGGACCGCGGCATAGGCGGTGCGATCGTGGGTCCGTCGGCGTACTTCATGAAATCGCCACCGCACCAGTTTCCCGACCACGTCGCGCTCAACCTCACGCGCGAATTCATCGCCGCCCAGGCAACCGGGAAACCCCAGCCCGTCGCCAGCGCCCGCACGGAAGCCCTGCATGAAGACGAAGTTCCTCATGGTGCGCCACGCCACGTGCGCGCACATTGACGACACCTTGCTCGGACGCAGGCTCGATGCACCGCTGGACGCGAACGGCGAACGGCAGGCGCGCATGTTGGCCGAACGTCTTCGCGGCGAGGCACCGCTGCGCGTCGAAAGCAGCCCGCGCCGGCGCACGCTGCAGACCGCCCGCGCGATCGCGGAGGGCACGCGTTGCGATGTGCGAATCACGCCCGCGCTGGACGAACTGGATTTCGGCGACTGGTCCGGGCGCACCTTCGAACAGCTGCAGGGCGAGGACGGATGGCGCCGCTGGAACCGCGATCGCGACGCCGCGCGCACGCCCGCCGGCATCGACATCCGCGCGGTGCAGCAGAGCATCGCCCAGCATCTCGCCGCGCTCGCCGCGACCTGCGCCGGTGCCACGCTGGTGCTGGTGACGCACGCGGAAATCATCCGTTCGCTGGTGCTGCATTGCCTGCACGCACCGGCCCGCGATTACGCGCGCTTCGCGGTCGAGCCGGCGTCGATCACCTGCTTCACCTCCGACGCGGACGGCTTGCACGTCGGAACGCTCAACGAAGTGGTGGCATCGTGAAACCCGCCGCCATGAAACTCGTCATCTTCGGCCTGACGATCAGCTCTTCGTGGGGCAACGGCCACGCGACGCTGTGGCGCGGCATGTGCAAGGCGCTCGCGCGCCGCGGGGTGCGCGTGGTGTTCTTCGAGCGCGACGTGTCCTGGTACGCGCAGCAGCGCGACCGCGCGACGCCCGAAGGCGCAACACTGGTGTTGTACGGAGACTGGCCGTCGATCCGCGCGCGTGTGCGGATGGAACTGGCCGACACGGATGCCGCGATCGTCACCTCCTATTGTCCGGATGCACTGCCTGCGCACGCGGAAATCCTGGAAGCCGCGCGCCCCTTGGCCGTGTTCTACGACCTTGATTCGCCGGTGACGATCGCGGCGGCTCGTGACGGCAATCCGCTGCCGTATGTCGGTGCGCGCGGTTTGCGCGACTACGACCTGGTGCTGAGTTACGCGGGCGGTCCGACGCTGCAGGCCTTGCAGAAAATCCTGCATGCGCGCAACGCGCATCCGCTGTACGGCCACGTCGATCCCGCGTTGCACCGGCCCGTTGCGCCGTCCGCCGCATATCGCTCGGACCTGTGCTGGCTCGGCACCTACGCCGCGGATCGCCAGCCCGCGCTGGAAGCGTTGTTCCTCGATGCCGCAGCGGCGCGTCCACGGGCACGTTTCACGCTGGCGGGCGCGCAATATCCCGTCGACTTTCCATGGCGCGACAACGTCTGGTTCATCCGGCACCTGCCGCCATCGGAACACGCGGCGTTCCTCTGCTCGTCCCGGCTTGCGTTGAACGTCACGCGCGCGGCGATGGCACGCGCAGGCTGGTGCCCGTCCGGCCGGCTGTTCGAAACCGCGGCCTGCGCGGTCCCGATCATCAGCGACGTCTGGCCCGGGCTCGCGGAATTCTACGCGCCGGGCGAAGAAATCCTGCTGGCGAGGAACACCGGCGACGTGCTCGCAACGATGGACATGTCCGACACCGAGTTGAAGCGCATCGGCGAAGCCGGACGCGAGCGCACGCTCACGTCGCACACATCGATGCATCGCGCGTGCGAACTCATGCGGCTGCTCGAAGCCGCTTCGCTCCCTCTCCCCCAGGCAGCTTCACCGCTTGGGGGAGAGGGTTGGGGTGAGGGGGAAGAGATTGCGCCCGCGAACAAACTTCCACGCGAGCCTGCGACTTCCGCCCCCTCACCCTGCCCTCTCCCTCAACGAAAAAACCGTTGGGGGAGAGGGTTGCATTCGCGGTCCGTCAACACTGAAGCGGAGGTGCGCTGATGTGGGGCATCATTCCCGCCGCCGGCCGCGGCAGCCGCATCCAGCCGCTGGCGTTCTCCAAGGAACTGTTGCCGCTGGGTAAGGCGCGCGACTGTGCGCCGCGTCCGTGTGCCGTCGCCGAATACCTGCTCGACCGGATGGTCGCGGGCGGCGCCGACAAGTTGTGCATCGTGATCGGCGCCGGCAAATCCGACATCGTCGAATATTTCGGCGGCGCGTTCGGCAATGCGAACATTGCCTACGTCGTGCAGCCGGAGCCGAGCGGCCTGTGCGACGCGATCTTCCGCGCCGCGCCACTGCTCGGCGGCGACGAAGCCGTCGCAGTCGGCCTGCCCGACACCGTATGGTTTCCGGAGAACGGCCTGGCCGCGCTCCCCGACGACACGCTTTCGTTCCTGCTGTTCCCCGTCGCCGATCCCGAACACTTCGACGCCGTGCTGCTGGATGCCGACCGCGTGCGCGAGATCCGCGTCAAGCAGGAGGCGCCGGGCACGCACTGGATCTGGGGCGCGTTCAAGATGCCGGCACGCGTGTTCCGCGAGCTGCACGCGCTGTGGCTGGCGCGCGAACCGCGCGACGAATACATCGGCACGCTGGTGAACGCGTGGCTCGCGCAAGGCGGTCGCGCAATCGGCGTGAAAGCCGGCGAAACCTATCTCGACGTCGGCACGCTCGACGGCTATCGCGCGGCGATGCACACGCTGGCCGCGCCGCGCGTGGCCGCAACCCCGGACACATCCAACCCATCTGCCGCCGGAGCCTTTCGATGATCGAAGCCGCGATGCTGTGGAACGAACCCAACAACAAGTCGCACTGGGACCCGGAGGTGGACCCGGACTGGTCGCGCTTCGCCGAAATGGCGACGCTGGCGGGCCGCACGATCCAGCAAACCAATCCTTCGCTGACGCGCGTGCTCGGCGGCATTTCGCCGATCGATCCGCAGTTCATCCGCGGCATGCAGGCGCGCGGCGTGCTCAACCACGTCGACGCGATCGCCGTGCACGGTTTTCCGCTCGACTGGAATCATTGGCAGATCGAGGAGTGGCCGGACAGGCTCGCCGAGATTCAATGCCTCACGTCACTGCCGGTGTGGGTGAGCGAAGTCGGCGTGTCGAGCTTCGGTTCGGACGAGGTGCAGGCGTGGGGTCTGGACCGCACCGCCGAGCTTCTGGCCGGGCGCGCGCCACGCGTGCACTGGTACAGCCTGTACGACCTGCCGCGTGCGTGGGAAGCGACCACGCGCCACAAGGAAGCGGAGGGTTCGTCGTATTACCGGCACTTCCACATGGGCCTGCTGCGCGAGGATGGCACGCCCAAACCCGCGCTCGAGCGCTTTCGCCAGCACGCCGGCGAACTCGGCATCTGCCAGTGGTTCCACTTCCGCGACCCGCGCCTCGACGACGCGGCCGCGTGGCTGAAACGCCTCGGTGTCCGGAAGCTGCGCACCGGGTTGTCATGGTCCGACCGCTTCCGCCCCGGCGCGTTCGACTGGTTCGACCGGCAGATGCAGGCGCTGGAGGATTTCGACGTGACGCTGACGTTCTGCTACACGCCGCAACACCTCGGCATCCTTCCGCACCACACCAGCGCGCCGCGCGATCCCGAGCTGTACGCGGAATTCTGCGCGGAGATGATCGCGCGCTACGCGCCCGTGGCGGAACCCGCCGCCGCCACCGAATGCGCCGCATGAGCCGCGCCTTCGTCATCGTGCTGGATTCGCTGGGCGTAGGCGGCGCACCCGACGCCGAGCGGTACGGCGACACCGGTGCCGATACGCTCGGCCATATCGCGCAGGCTTGCGCGCAGGGCGACGCCGATCGCGCCGGCACGCGCAGCGGCGCGTTGCGCTTGCCGCATCTCGCATTGCTCGGGCTGGCGGAAACGTGCCGCAGCGCGACCGGCGCGTTGCCTGCCGGGATCGACCACGCCGGCTGGTCCATCGGCCTCGCGGGTTGCGCCGCGGAAGTTTCGGCCGGCAAGGATTCGCAGACCGGCCATTGGGAAATCGCCGGCATCGAAACGGAACGGGACTGGGGTTATTTTCCGAAAACCGTGCCGTGTTTTCCGCCGGACCTGATCGCCACGTTCTGCCGGCGCGCGCAGCTTCCCGGCGTGCTGGGACAGCGCCACGCATCGGGCACGCAGATCATCGCGGAACTGGGCGAGGAGCATCTCAGGACCGGCAAGCCGATCTGCTACACCTCGGCCGACAGCGTGTTCCAAGTCGCCGCGCACGAAGAGGCGTTCGGACTGGAACGCCTCTACCACGTGTGCCGCGTCGCGCGCGCGCTGCTGAATCCGCTGCGCATCGGGCGCGTGATCGCGCGACCGTTCACCTGGCGCCACGCCGGCGAGTTCCAGCGCACCGAACACCGGCGCGATTTCGGCGTGCCTCCGCCCACGATGACGCTGCTGCACCGCGCGCACGTGGCCGGACGCGAGGTGGTTTCGGTCGGCAAGATCGGCGACCTGTTCTGCCACGACGCCACCGGCAGCGAGCGCAAGGGCGGCGGCAACGATCGCGTGTTCGACGAAATGCTGGAGGGCACGCGCAACCTGGGCGACGGCGGATTGTTGTTCGCGAACTTCGTGGATTTCGACAGCCTGTACGGCCACCGCCGTGACGTGGCCGGTTACGCGGCGGCGCTGGAGGCGTTCGACGCGCGGCTGCCCGAATTCCAGCAGGAATTGCGCAAGGACGACCTGGTGGTCATCACCGGCGACCACGGCTGCGATCCGACCTGGCCGGGCAGCGACCACACCCGCGAATGCATTCCCGTGCTCGCGTTCGGGCCGCGCGTCGCGCGCGGTTCGCTCGGCCGGCGCGCAGGCTTCCGCGACATCGGCGCCAGCGTCGCGCGCCACATCGGCCTGGAGGGCCAACCGGGCGTCGCGTTCTGAGGACGCAACATGGCACGACGCAGCGCAACCACGCGACACTCCACGGAACCGGGCCCATGATCCTGCGCAAGCTCGCCCGGGGACGCGCGATCGATGCGCCGGTGGCGCTGGTGGTGGCGCATCCCGACGACGAGACGCTTGGCGCGGGTGCACGCATGGCATGCCTGCGCAACCTCACGCTGATCCACCTGAGCGATGGTGCACCGCGCACCTCGCGCGCCGACGACGCACAAGTGCGGCGCGATGTCGCGTGCCTGCGCACGCAGGAATTGAACCGCGCGCTGGAAACCTTGCAGGTGAAGCCGCAACGCCGCATCGCCTACGGATGGCGCGACCAGGAACTGGTCCGGCACTTGCCGGCCATCGTGGCATCGCTGCGCCATGACCTCGTCGGCGTGGCCGCGGTGCTGACGCACGCCTACGAACACGCGCACCCGGACCACGACACCGCGGCGTTCGCGGTGCACGCCGCCTGTGCACAGCTCGCCGCCGCCGGCACGCCGGTCTCGATCCTCGAGTTTCCGTCGTACCACCTCGGCCGCACCGGCGCGTGTTTCGGAACGTTCTGGCATGACCCGCGCCGCCGCGAATGGATCGCGGTGCTGGACACGCGCGAGCGCGAACGCAAGGCACGCGCCCTCGCCTGTTTCGAAAGCCAGCGCGAAATGCTGCGGAATTTTCCCGTCGACACCGAGCGGTTCCGGCGCGCACCGGGTTACGACTTCATGCGACCGGCGCCTCCGCCCGGTGCGTGGTACGACATGCGCGGCTGGCCGATCGACAGTCGTGCATGGCTGAAACTCGCGCGGCGCAGCCTGCGCGGCATCCGGCGCGCCGCATGAGCCTGCGCGTGCTCAGCGTCGCGTTTCCGTTCGCGCCGGTCAGCGCCGATCCGGTCGGCGGCGCGGAACAGGTGCTGGCGCAGATCGATCGCCATCTGGTGGAACGCGGACACGAATCGGTGGTGATCGCGCCGTCGGGGTCGAGCGTGCACGGGCGGCTCGTCGCCCTTCCCACGCCCGCGGGCGAATGGAACGATGCGATGCGCGCGCGCCAGCATGCATGCGTTCGCGCGGCGATCCAGCGAACGCTCGCGCAATCCCGCTTCGACCTCGTGCATTGCCACGGCGTCGACTTTGCGGATTACCTGCCACCACCGGGCATCCCGCTGCTGGTCACGTTGCATCTTCCGCTCGACCGCTATCCGCCCGCGGCGTTGCGATCGCGGCGCCCGTTGACATGGCTGCAGCCGGTATCGCGCGAACAAAGCCGCGATGCGCCGCTCGACCTCGGATTGCTTCCACCGATCCGCAACGGCGTCGCCGACAATCCGTTCGCATTGCGCGCACGAACCTGCGGTACTGCCCTCGCGCTGGGCCGCATCTGTCCGGAAAAGGGCTTCGATGACGCGATACGTGCCGCGCGCGTGGCCGACGTCGAACTGTGCATCGCGGGCACGGTGTTCCCGTGGCCCGAGCACATGCGCTATGCGCAGGAAGTGATTTCGCCGATGCTGGATGCGCGGCGCCGCTGGATCGGCGCGCTGCACGGCTTGCGCAAGCAATGGTGGCTGGCGCGCGCACGTTGCGTGCTGGTCGCCAGCCACGCGCGCGAAACATCCTCGCTGGTCGCCATGGAGGCACTCGCCGCGGGAACGCCCGTCATCGCGTATCCCGTCGGCGCGATCCCGGAACTGATCGAAGATGGCGTTACCGGATTCCTGGTGGACGGACCACGCGAAATGGCGGCCGCCATCCGCCGCGTCGGCGCGATCGACCGGCGTACCTGCCTGCGAGCAGCGCGCGATCGCTGCCGCCTTGCGCACACGCTGGCCGCCTACCTAGCCCTTTACCTGCGCCTGATTGCCGAGGCACGCGAGCGACCCGCGGGATGCTGCGCATGAACGCCACCGCGCGGCAGCCGCAAGGCGCACCGGCGGCACGCATCCAGCGACTGCCGGATCTCGGCGCGCTGCGTGCGCAGCAGGCGCCGTGGTTTGCGCTGTGGCGGAACCTTCCCGATGCCACGCCGTTCCAGTCGCCCGCGTGGCTGCTGTGTTGGGCGAAGCACTACGCCCCGGACCGCACCGGCGCAATCGCGGTTGGCGACGGCGAAGAACTGTTCGCGCTGCTGCCGTATTTTTCCTGGGCCGGTGCGGTCTGGCTGGCGGGCACCGGGCCCAGCGACTACGGCGACGCGCTGATTGCAGCGCGTGCAACTTCCTGCGTCGATGCACTGCTGGAAATGCTGGCCGGGATCGCGCACGAACGGGATTGCGATCGCATCGAGCTTTGCCAGTTGCGGCCGGAATCACGGCTGCTCACCGCGGCAACGCCGCGCGGCTGGCGCAGCGAAACGGTTGCGGGCGAACCCTGCATGTCGCTGCGCCTGCACGATGGGCGCGGACTCGGCGCAGCGAACGCGCACTGCCGCCGCAACATCGCCTGCGCAGCGCACCGGCTCGATCGCGCGGGATCGTGGACCGTGCAACGCGTTCCCGCGGATGAATCGGCGCACGCCGCGGACGTGCTGCTGGGCCTGCACGAACGCCGCTGGAGCGCGCGCGGCGAACCCTGCGGCCTGTTCGCCGACACGCTGCTGCGCGACTTCGTGCACGACGTGATTCCACGGCTGGGCTGCGCGGGCCTGCTGCGGATGTACACACTCAAGCTCGACCACCGTCCGCTCGCCGCGACTTTCGCGATGCACGCGCCCGGCACGACGCACTTCTACGGTACCGGCTTCGACCCGGAAGCCGCGCGTTTCAGTCCGGGCCTGCTTTCGCTCGTCGCCGCGATCGAAGGCGCCGCGGCGGAAGGCGACCATGCGTTCCACTTCCTGCGCGGCCGCGAACGCTACAAGCATCGACTCGGCGCGAGCGAACATTCGACCTGGCGGCGTGTGTTGCGGCGCGGGGAGCCGCGGTGAATGAACCTGCTCGCGCTATTGCTCGGCCGCCGGCTCGCCAACCGGGAGTCGGGAGCGCGCAAGATCGGCGCGCTCGAAGGCGTGCCCGCGATGGGACTGGATGCGCTGGCGTCGGTCGCATACGGACCCGAAGCCGCGCTGATGCTGCTGATGCCGTTCGGTGCCGCGGCGCCGGCGATGCTCGGCTGGCTGCTGCTGCCGATCATCGTCCTGCTGGGCCTGCTGTGCCTGTCGTACTGGCAGACCATCCAGGTCTATCGCGAGCGCGGCGGCGCGTACGTGGTGGCGCGCGAAAACTTGGGCGCGCCGGCGGGGATGGTCGCGGCGGCGGCGCTGCTGATCGATTACATATTGAATGTCGCGGTCGGCATTTCCGCGGGCGTAGGCGCGCTGGTTTCGGTGTTGCCGGGCCTGCATCCGCACATGCTGCCGATCTGCCTTTGCGTGCTCGGACTGCTGACGCTGCTGAACCTGCGCGGCACGCCCGAATCAGGGCGCGTGCTGGCGGTTCCCACCTACGCTTTCCTGGCCTGCTTCGCCGGATTGTTCGTGCTCGGCGTGCTCCACGTGATCGATGCGCACGGCGCGCCGCGGCCGATGCGCGCGCCCGCGCCGCTCACCGCGGCGGCTTCCGGCGCGGGCGCGTGGCTGCTGCTGCGCGCGTTCGCCAGCGGCTGCACCGCGATGACCGGCGTGGAAGCCGTCAGCAACAGCATGAGTGCGTTCCGCGATCCCAAGGAACGCCACGGCCACGCGACGCTCGCCGTCATCGTCATCGCGCTCGGGCTGATGCTGGCCTTCCTCGCGTGGCTGGTGCCGGCTTACCGGATCGGTGCGATGGCGCAGTCGCGCCCCGGCTACCGCACGGTGCTGGCGCAGCTCGCCGGCGCGATCAGCGGCGAGAACGCTTTCTACTACGCCGCCATGGCATCGCTGCTCGCGGTGCTGGTGCTGTCCGCCAACACCAGCTTCACCGCGTTCCCGCGGCTGTGCCGCAATCTCGCGCAGGATGGCTACCTTCCGGAAAGTTTCGCGATCGCCGGACGCAGGCTGGAGTATTCGATCGGCCTGTTGTGTCTCGCCGGTTGTGCCGGCGTGTTGCTGGTGGCTTTCGGTGGCATCACCGATCGGCTGATCCCGCTGTTCGCGATCGGCGCGTTCACCGGATTCGCGCTTTCGCAATTCGGCATGGCCGCGCATTGGCGGCGCGCGTGGCAGGAGCACCGCCCGCGCAGCGGCCACGCGGCACGGCTGACGTTCAATGCGCTCGGTGGCGTGGTGACCACCGCCGTACTGCTGGTGATGGTGGTCACCAAGTTCCGCGAGGGCGCGTGGATCACGCTGTTCCTGATGGCGGCGGGTTACGCATTGCTGCATCGCATCCAGCATTACTACGCGAAGCTGCGCCGGCTCGAAGGCGACGATGCGACGCTGCGCGCGCGTGCGCCGGCGCGCACCGCGGCCATCGTGATCATCGAACGCTGGAACCGGCCCGCACGCGGCGCGCTGGAATTCGCGCTGGGCATGACCGACGAGGTGTATGCGTTGCATCTCGCGCGCCTGACCGGACCCGACCAGCAGGAACCGAATTTGCGGCGGCGCTGGAACGCGAACGTGGAAGCACCGCTGCGCGCGGCCGGACACCAGCCGCCGCAACTGCGGATCGCCGAAGCGCGATATCGAATCCTGCACCGTCCGATCCTCGAATGGATCGCCGAACTGCGTCGCGAAGACGCGGACCTGCGCGTGGCGGTGGTGCTGCAGCAACAGGTGAAGCGCCACTGGCTGCAGCATCTGCTGCACGCGCACCGCGCGCGCTCGTTGCGCCGGCACCTCGCGCAGGCGAACGTACCATTTCTTGCTATCGTCACGGTTCCGTGGTCGCCCGACACCGGCAAGGAGCGCTGAACCATGCTGACCATCCACGATGCCCGCCAAGCCGAGCCCGTGGTCTGGAAGCCTGGTGATCCGCTGCCCGCGCGACAAGCCTGGCTGGATTTGCGCGACGGCGACGAGGCCGAAGTGCAGGCGTGCGAAAAAGCCGCGAAAGTGAAGCTGCCCGCGCGCGAGGACATCACCGGCGTGAGTCTTCCCGGTCGCAACCGGCTCGAAGAGCGCGCGCTGTTCCTGCAGGTCCCGATGTTCAAGGATGCCGACGGCAAGGCGCAGGCCAGCCCGGTGTCGATGGTGCTGACGCCGGACCTGCTCGTCACGCAGCGCTATGCCGATTCCGAAGCGTTCGCCACGGCCGCGCGCGACTGGCACGCGCAGCCGGCGCAGGACGGACCGGCCGGCGCGTTCGCGGAATTGCTGGAAACGCTGGTGGAACGCACCGCGATGAGCATGCAGAAGACCGCCGCCGACGTGGCCGATCTTTCCGGGCGCGTGTTCGACGACCGGCGCGTGGAAACGCGCCGCCTGCGCCGGTGGCTGGTGCATGTCGGCGCGCTGGAAGCGCGCCTCGCGCGCAGCCGCGGCATGCTGCTCGGCATCACCCGCATCGCCGTGTTCACCTGCGAGAAGCAGCCGCCGTGGGTCCCCGAAAAACAGCGCTCGCGCATCGACACCGTCCGCAACGACCTCGTCGCGCTGGATCATTTCGACGAGCAGCTCACCGGGAAACTGCAGTTCCTGCTCGATGCGATCTTCGGCCTGATCAGCGTCAACCAGAACAGCGTGATGAAACTCTTCACCGTGGCCTCGGTGGTGGCGGTGCCGCCGGTGATCCTTGCCGGCATCTGGGGCATGAACTTCAAGGCCATGCCCGAACTGGCGCAGCCGTGGGGCTACGCGATGGCGCTCGGCGCGATCGCGATCAGCATCCTGATTCCACTCGGCATCTTCAAATGGCGCGGCTGGCTCTCCAACGATTGACGCGCGCATCACGCAACGTGCAGTAAAAATTTCCGCATTCGCGTCGATCATCGCCTGCGACACTTGGACGTGCGGAGCGTATGCTACGCGCTGGCCCGAAGCGCGCCGCGCGACGCGGTGAACTTGAATCCATGAATGCCGAAATCGAACGGACTGCGCACGTGGACGCGAACCACATCGTGCGGTTCTACGACAGCGAGGAATTCCTCGTCGCCGAACTCGCCGACTACGCCGCCGACGCCTTGCGCGCCGGCGATGCCTTGGTGACCATCGCCACGCCCGCGCACTTCGAAGCGCTGTGCGCGCGCCTGTATGGACGCGGATTCGATGCCGACGCCCTGCTCGCCGAAGGCCGCTGGGTGCAGATGGATTGCGCACGCACGCTGCACGCGTTGCTGCGCGACGGCGCGCCCGATGCCGCCGCGTTCGCCGAAGCGGTGGAAGCGCCGCTGGCGCAGCTCTGCGCGGGACACCGCCGCGTGCGCGCGTTCGGCGAGATGGTGGCGATGCAATGCGAAGCCGGCGACCACGCGGGCGCGCTCGAACTGGAGCGCCTCTGGAACCGGCTGCTCGAGCGGCTGCGGATCACGCTGCTGTGCGCGTACCCGATGACGGCGTTTGACGGTGCGCGCGGACGCGAGGCCTTTGCCCGCATTTGCGCGGCCCATGGCGAAGTCCTGCCGGCGGAACACCGCGCGCACGTGGAAGCGGCGCCCGATGAGCCGCCGCGGGTGCCGCATGCGATCGAGCCGCAGCACATCGCGCGGTTCTACGACGACGACGCATCGCTGCTCGCGGAGTTGACGGAATTCGCGCTGCCTGCGCTCGAATCCGGCGGCGCGTTCGTCTCCATCGCGACACCGGCTCGCCAGCACGCGCTTCGCGCCGCGCTGTGCGCACGCGGCATGGACCTGGAGGCGATGACGGCGGACGGCCGCTGGATACAACTGGATTGCGCCCAGACCCTCGCCGCCATCAGCCGCGACGGCGATCCGGACCACGCGGCCTTCGTCGCGGCGGTCGAAAAGCCGCTCGCGCAGTTGTGCAAGCACCATCCCCAGGTGCGTGTGTTCGGTGAAATGGTGGCGATGCAATGCCAGGACGGCGACTACGCGGGCGCGGTGCGTCTGGAAGGTTTCTGCGATGAACTCGTCGAGAAATTGCCCATCAAGCTATTTTGCGCGTATCCGACGGCAGCATTCGCCGATCCGCACACGCGCGCCGACTTCACGCGCATCTGCACGGCGCACGATCGCGTGCTGTCGCCGCCGCAAGCCATGCATCCCGTGGAGCATCCGGAACAACCGGGGCACGCGGCACTGGTGACGATGCTGCGGCAACACGCCACCGCGCTGGAAGAGGAAGTCCGCCGGCGCGTGAAGCTGGAAAGGCGGGTGAAGCAGCGCGAACGCGAGTTGCGCGAGAAAGTGGACGTGCTGGAAACGCTGGCGCGGGTCGGCAAGGCCCTGATCGGCGAACGCGATCCCGACACGCTGATCCGCATCATCGTCGACAGCGCGGTGCGCTTCACCGCGGCGCGCTGCGGCGGTTTCGCGCGCAGGAACGGCACGCGCGAAACCGTGGTGCTGTCCGACGGCGACCGCGCGCATTTCGGCGGCATGTCAATGGACGCGATCGCGTCCGCGTTCCAGCCAATCTTCGACGGCGAGCGCATCGTGCATCGCGGCGACCTGCTGCAGGACACCGGGCGTGCGTGGAAGCCGGCGCCGATGCGCAGTTTCCTCGCGGTGCCGGTGCCTTCGCACAACGGCACGGTGATGGGCGCGCTGTTCCTCGGCCATCCCGAAGCGGGCGCGCTCGAAACCCGCGACGAGCTGATCCTGGCCGGCATCGCCACGCAGGCCACCTTCGCAATCGAAACCGCCCGGCTGCTGGAAGCCGGCCGGCAGTGGCGCCGCGACCTGCAACGCGCGGTCGCGCAGCGCACCGAAGATTTGCGCCGCAGCGAACTGCACCTGGAAACCCTGCTGGCCGGCATCACCGATTACGCGATCGTGCTGCTGGATGCCGAAGGCCGGGTGCTTACCTGGAACACCGGCGGCGAACGCATCTTCGGCTACGACGCGGACGAAATCCTGGGCAGCCATTTCTCGCGCTTCTACACGCGTGCCGAACACGACGAGGGCGCGCCACAGCGCGCACTGCGCGTGGCGCGCGAAAAAGGCGTCCACGAGATCGAGGCGTGGCGTACGCGCAAGAACGGCACGCGCTTCTGGGCCAGCGCCATGCTGATGGCGATCCGCGACGACGACGGCCACGTCACCGGCTACGCCAAGGTGATCCGCGACCTCACCGACGCGCGCGTCGCCGAGGAACGCCTGCAGCAGGCGCAGCGCATGGAAGTGGTGGGCCAGCTCACCGGCGGCATCGCGCACGACTTCAACAACCTGCTGACGATCATCCTCGGCAACATCGACGAGGTGCTGCGCCTGCACCCGGACGACAACGCGGTGCGCACGGCAGCCGAACGCGTGTCGGGCGCCGCCGAACGCGCCGCCACGCTGACGCGCCAGTTGCTCGCGTTCTCGCGGCGGCAGGCGCTGAAACCGGTGCCGGTGAACGCGACCATGCTGCTGGCCGGCATGTCCGACATGCTGCAGCGCACGCTGGGCGAACACGTGCGCGTGCGCACCACGTTTTCCGGCAACTGGCCGTGCGAGGTCGATGCGCACCAACTCGAATCGGCCATCCTCAACCTCGCGATCAACGCGCGCGATGCGATGCCCGAGGGCGGGTACCTGTCGCTCGATGTTTCGAACGCGCAGCTGGACAATGAACTGCTCGGCGACGATCGCGTCAGCGGCGATTACGTGGTGATCACGGTCGCCGACACCGGCACCGGCATGCCGGCCGAGATCCTGGAACGCGCCTGCGAACCGTTCTTCACCACCAAGCCGCTGGGCCGCGGCACCGGCCTCGGGCTGTCGCAGGTGTACGGTTTCGTGCGCCAGTCCGGCGGCCACCTCACGCTTGCCAGCGAACCCGGTGCGGGCACCACCATCAGGATTTTCCTGCCGCGCACGCGCGACGAAAAAAACGCCAGCGCGCGCACTGCCCCGCCCGCTTCGATGCCGCGCGGCCACGAAACCGTGCTGCTGGTCGAGGACGAGGCTGGCGTGCGCCAATACTGCGCGGACCTGTTGCGCGAGCTGGGCTACACGGTGCTCGAGGCAGGCGATGCGCTGGCCGCGCTGCGCATGCTGGACGAACATCCCGGTATCGAATTGCTGCTGACCGACGTGGGCCTGCCGGTGATGAACGGCGGCGAGCTGGCCAAGCGTGCGCAGGCGAAGCGTCCCGACCTGGCGGTGCTGTTCGCGTCCGGTTATCCGCGCGGCATCGTGCAGCAGCGCGGACAATTGCCGTCCGACGTTGAATTGCTTTCGAAACCCTACACGCGGACGCAGCTTGCACAGCGCGTGCGAGCCCGGCTCGACGCCACGCCGCCGCGCGATGACGGCCCATGCGTGCGCGTCCTGCTGCTGGAAGACGACGCGTCACTGCGCCAGACCGTCGCGCAACTGCTGCTGCACATCGGCGTAAGCGTGGTGGAAGCCGGCAATCTGGCCGAGACGCGTGCCGTGATCGCGAACGGGCCGACGATCGACCTCGCGATCGTCGACATGAACCTCGGCGGCGAAAACGGCATGGATGCGATCCGCGAGTTGCGCGCGAAGAATCCAGGGCTGCCGGTGGTCATCGCCAGCGGCTACGGCGACGCGGTGCAGCGCAGCGCGGACGAGGGCGACGCGCGCACGGTGATCCTGCCGAAGCCGTACACCCTCTCGGTGCTGAAGCGCACCATCGTGTCGCTGGGCTTTGCGCTGCGCCCGGAGGAAACAGCGCTGGGGGGGGGGTGAAGAAACAGCTTTCAGTTCATCACCTTACGAAGCGTATTGAAGGTTAAAACTGTTGGACTGAAAGCCGTGCTCACGTCCCCGTCGCCGCGCGCAATTCCTCGTCGATCATCGCCGTCCACGCGCCGTCCGTGGCCGGCTCGCACAGATACGTTTCATCCGTCACCTGGGTGCGGATGCGGAAACCCGCCGAGCGCAGCATCGCGCGCACGCACGCATCATTGGGCGCCCACCAGTTGGTCGGATCGCCCGCCATCCGGCCTTCGATGAAAGCCATGCGCGGCCAGCCTTCGCCGAGCAGGCGCGCACGATCGTCGATGGGAAAATCCGCAGGCGGATCGATGGCGCCGCTGCCCGGCATCGTCAACGTCTGCAGCATCAGCAGCCGCTGCGTGCGCCGCCGCAGGATGTCCAGCGCCAGCAGCGGATGCCGCAGGTGGTACAGCACGCCCATGAACCACACGAGGTCGTATTGCTGCGGTTCGCGCGCGAGATCGTAGAGCTGCATCTGCCGGAACTCGATGCGGTCCTGCACGCCGAACCGGTGCGCGGCCCAGCGCGCCTGCGCGAGATAGTGCGGGTCCACGTCGATCGCGGTCACGCAGGCGCCGCGCGCGGCCAGCTGGAAACTGTAGAAGCCGGCGTTGCAGCCGACGTCGAGCGCCCGCCATCCGTGCAGGTCGGCGGGCACGTGCGGCTCGATCTCGCGCCACTTGAAGCCCGGAAAATCGCCGAGGAAATGATCCGGCGCGGTCTGCACGCCATCCGGCAAGTGCAAATTATGGAACCACGGTCCCAGCGCGGCGACCGCGTCCTGCGTTTCCGGCGCGCCGGCGATGGCCGCCGGCACATTCATTCGTCGCGTTCCACGAACTTGAAGAAGCGGCTCGGCTTTCCGTCGGCGGTCTTTTGCTGGTACAGGAACGCCAGGTTCGCCTCCTCGAACTTGTCGAAGAATTCGTCCCAGTCGATCGCTTCCAGATCCTCGTTGTCGGTGAACGCGATGCGCAGCACGCCCGCTTCATCATCGTCGCCGGTGCCGCGCACGGTGGCGGGCTTGCCGCCGCGATCCTCCACCCAGCGGCGGATCTCGGCGTAATCGGTGGTGGTTTTCGCATCATGCGATGTCATGGCAAATCCTCCTTTTCGATCTGCTCCTGTTCGACGCGACCGCGCGGCGTTGCGGCACGGCGCGTTCGATGTAGCGTTCCAGCGTGCGCGCGCGATGCGCGGCGGTGTGTTCGGCCAGCACCCGCTGCCTTGCCGCCTTGCCCAGCGCGCGGCGCGCGGGCTCCGGGGTGTCGCGCAGCCATTGCAGGACCTGCGCCGGTTCGTGCGCGAGCACGATTTCCCGGCCCGGCGTGAAGAACGTTTCGATGCCCGGCCACGCGTCCGAAATGACGGGTACGCCGCACGCGGCCGCCTCGAACAGGCGCACGCTGGGCGACCAGCCCGCGGCCACCATGTCGGCGCGCGTCAGGTTCAACGCGAAGCGCTGCGAGGTGTAGAACGCGCGATGCCGTGCCGGTTCGAGGTGTTCGATGCGCGTGACGTTGGGCGGCCACTCGATGCTTTCGGGATACTGCGGCCCCGCCACCGCAAAACGCCCTTGCGGCCACGCCTGCGCGACGTCCAGCAGGTATTTCTGCAGCAGCGGCTGCCGGTCGGGACTGTAGGTGCCGAGATAGCCGAGGTCGCAGCGCGACGGCACGTGCGAGGGCGCGTAGCACCGCGCGTCCACCGCGCAATACAGCGGTTCGGCATGCGCACCGTAACGGCGCCGCAGGCTCTCCAGGAACGGTCCGCCCGTGAACGAGAGGTACAAGCCGAAATCGGCGATCTGGCCCGCGCGCAGGTAATCGCAATCGCCTTCGCGCAGTTTGCTCATCGTCACCGGCGTGTCGATGTCGTAGAACGCGGTGACGCCGTGCGCCACGCGCAGCAGCCAGTCCGCGACACGCGCGCCTTCCGGCACGAACGAACCGAGGATCGCCACGTCCGCGTTCGCGATGGCTTGTCCATGCGTGTCGCGCAGCGCGTCGAGGCTGTCGTACAGCACGAGATGCGGCGCAAGCTCCGCCGGCAAATCCTGGTTGTCCGCGTACCACGATCGGTCCCGCTCGTAGAAACGCACGCGATGCCCGCGCGCGATCAGCGCGCCCAGCAGCGCGCGGTACGTCGTCGCGTGGCCATTGCCCCAGGCCGAACGCAGGGACAATCCGACGAAGGCGAAATCGAGCGCGCCCGCCATCAGGCCGCCTCCACCAACTGCTTGCCGAGCAACACCGCTTCGACCTGTTCGGCGCGCAGTGCGTAGGTGTGCTGCTGCAACAGGCGCTGGCGCGCACGCCGGCCGATCGCGCGGGCCTGCGATTCGCCGACCCCGTGCACGCAAGCCGCCACGGCTTCGCCGTCGTCCGCGACCAGCACTTCGCGGCCGGGTTCGAGGAACATCTCGATGCCTTCCCAGCGATCCACGACCATGCACGCGCCCGCGCCACCCGCTTCGAACACCCGCGTCGGCGGCGACCAGCCGTAGCGCGCCATGCTCGCGCGGTTGATGTTCAGCACCAGCCGCGCGCTGCAGTTGAGCGCGTTGTGTTCCGCGGTCGGCACGTGGCCGAGCATCCGCACGTTGGACGGCGCGGCATCCCAACCCGCACCGCCGAGCAGGAACGTATTGCCGGGCAGCTGCGTCGCCGGCTTGAAGAAGAATTCGTGCACGCGTGCCTCGCGGTCCGGCAGGCGATTGCCGAGGAACACGAGGTCGGCGCGGTAACGCGCCTGCGGCAGTTTCGGGTGGTGCGTGTCCGGATCGAGCGCGTTGTAGATCGGCACGCAATCACGCGCGCCGAACGCGCGGTAGTCGTTCACCACGCGCGGACCGCCGCCGTAGGTCAGCACCATGTCGAACTTCGGCACCAGTTCGCGGAACGGATCGGCGGGATCGGCCTGCATCCGTTCCAGCGTCGCGGGCGCGTCGACGTCCCAGAACACCGCCGCGCACGCGGACGATTTCATGCCGGCCACTTCGCGTTCCAGCAATTCGTCGTCGACGCCGACGCCGCTCGCCTTGATGACGATGTCGCTGCCGCAGCGTGCGTGGTGCAGGGCCTGCAGCGCACCGGCTTCGCCCGGCTGGTAGACATGCACGATGGCCCACGGCGGATCGGCGATGTCGCGGTGCTTCTGCCGGTCCAGCGCGTCTGGTTCGTAGAAGCGGATGCGGTGGCCACGCGCCGCCAGCGCGCGCAGCACGCCGCGGTAGTACGTCGCCGCGCCGTTCCAGTACGAAGACACCAGGCTGGAACCGAACATCGCGATGTTCAATTTTTCATGCATGCGCCATCTCCCTTTCGGTTGTGCTGCCCTTGCCGCCTCCGGGCGCGGCCACGATCGCCATCAGTTCATCGACGCGGTGGCTGCAGGTGTGGCGCGTCAGGATGCGCCGCAGCCCGCTCGCGGCCAGCGACGATGCAAGCTCGCGGTTGTTCAGCAACTCGAGCAGCGCCGCGCGCATCTGCCGGCCGCTGCGCACGCAGACGTAATCGGTGCCCGGTTCGAAGAGGTGTTCGCAATCCGACCACGGCGCCGAGACCAGCGGAATGCCGCAGGCCAGCGCCTCGAACACGCGGATGGTGGGAATTCCCGGCAAGGCGTGCGCGTACGGACCGCGCGGCACATGCACCGTGAGCGCCGCGCGCGCGAAGACTTCGGGCACGCGCCAGTTGGGCAGCCAGCCACGGTAGGCAATGCCGGCGGCGTCCAGCGCCCGCAATGCCTGCGGCGGATAACGCACGCCGTGCACGCTCGCACGCAGTTGCAGGTCGCGTATCGGCGCGATCAGGTATTTCTGCAATTCGCGTTCGCGCTCGCCGTCGCCCCAGTTGCCGATCCACACCAGTTGCTGCGCGCGCGGCGTGCCCGGATGCGGATGGAACACGCGCGTGTCCGCCGCCTCGTGCCAGGTGAACACGTGGTCGTGCCAGCCACGGTCCAGGTAGCGCTGGCGCACCGCGCCACCGAAGGCGAGCACGCCGTCGTAGTGCCGCAGGTCGTAGTGCTCCATCTCGCGGGGTGCGGTGACGCTGCGGTGGTGGGTGTCGTGGAACAGCAAGCGGAAACCGCCGCCGTCGCGCCGCGCATGGCCGATCCTCGCCACCAGCTCGGGCGGGTTCCATTCGTGCACGATCACGACATCCGCGTCGGCGATGGCCGGAACGGGATCGAAATCAACGGGCTCGTACGGGCGGCTTTCCAGTTGCGGAAAGCGCCGCCGGAATTCCTCGATGGGGGCATCGCCCTGCTCCGCGACGAGGTTGCGGCGGCTCCAGCCGTTGACCGGTTCGTACACGTCGACCTCATGGCCGCGCGCGATCAGTTCCGACACGATGCCGCGCAGGAAGTGTGCGTTGCCATGGTTCCAGTCCGACACCAGCGAGTGGTAGAACAGCACGAATTTCATGCACAGGCCCTCAGCGCACTCGCCGCGTCCACCTTCCGCGACAGGATTTCTTCGTAGGCACGCAGGTAGTCGTCGGCCATCCGCAAAGCGGTCATGAACATCGCGCGGCGATGCGCGCGCGCCGCCAGGTGCTCGCGCAGCGCGTCATCGGCGATCAGCCGCAGCAACGCGTCGCGCAGCGCGTCGACGTCATCGGGTGGCGCGAACAGCGCCGCGTCGTCCCAGTATTCGCGAAGGCTTGCGATGTCGCCCAGCACCAGCGCGCAGCCGGCCTGCGCCGCCTCCAGCACCGACAGGCCGAACGGTTCGTAGCGCGCCGGCAGCGCGTAGATCGCCGCGCGCGCGAACCAGCGCTGGATCGCGCCGGGGCGCAGCACGCCAAGGTGCCGCACGTTGAGGAACGCCGCGCGCGTGCCGTCGGGCGCGACGTCCTGGCCCGCCACGCACACCGGCCACGGCACGCAGGGCGCGGCCGCGGCAAGACGTCCGAGGTTCTTGCCTTCGTCCCACAGCCTGCCCGCGGAAAAAACCAGCGCGCGCTTCTTGCCGCCCCGGTTCGCGCGCCCGTGGATGCCGTTGGCAATGACGCGCACGTGCCGCTGCAGGCCGTACTCGGCCTGCAACGCCATCGCCATCGCGCGGCTGGGCGCGACGATCAGATCGCTGGCCTGCAGCGCGCCGCGCACGTGTTCGCGATAGCGATCCCAGCAGGGTGGCGCCTCGACGCCATGCACCGCGCGCCACCACGAAGCGACGCACGAATGCGCGACGCACACCACCGGCGCCTGCCACGCGAGCGCGGCGTGGCCGAAATCGTTGGCGTGCACGAGGTCCGGATGGAAGGCGCCGGCGAGCCGCAGCAACCATTCGCCGGATTCCTCGACGTCGCGCCACGGATCGTCCATCCACAGCAGCTTGCACGCGCGCGAATGCAGGGTCAGGCCGTCGATGGCGGCGGCTTCGATGCGCTGCCCGCGCGACGGTGCCGGACCCATCGCGGCCAGCGCCACCACGTGGCCGCAGCGGCACAACTCGCGCGACAGCTCGATCGCGTAGCGCCACACGCCACCCACCGTGTCGCAGGTCATCAGGATGCGCAACGGTTCCTCGGCGGGCAGCAAGAATTCAGCGTCCATAGATGCCATCCAGCACCGTGGCGACGTCGATCACGCCGCACACTTCCGGATCGAAGCGCGCGCCGCGCGCCAGCTTGCGCGCCCACTCCACCAGCGCGCGTCCGCCCCATGCGTCGGGCGGCGTGGCCAGCGTGCGGCGTTGCGTGCCGTCGAAGCGCGTGACGCCGAAGTCGTAGAACGAACCCCCGATGTTGTGCAGCGACGCGCCGCCGCGGGTACCGTAGAACGATGCCTCGATCACCGCCTCCCTGCCGGCGGGCAGGCGCCACGAACAGGCAAGCCGCACGTTGGCGCCGTTGTCGAAGCGGTATTGCACGCTCGCGTAATCTTCCGGCGCATTGATCGGCGGCATCAGGCGGCCGCCGTTGCGGTACAGGCGCGCGTCGATGGCTTGCGCGCGCGCGCAGCCGGTGACCCAGCCCGCGAGATCGACGAGATGCACGCCGAGATCCATCACGCAGCCGCCGCCCGACTGCGTCACGTCGTAGAACCACGCCTTGTCGGGACCGTAGGCGTTGTGGAATGTCAGGTCGACGGCATAGATCTCGCCGAGTTCGCCGGCCCGCACGAGATGGCGAAGTTCGGCCACGCCGGCCACATGCCGGTAGCTGAAGTCCACGCCCAGCAACCGGTCATGCGCGCGCGCCGCGGCCACCACGCTTTCCGCTTCGGCGGCGGTGCGCGACAACGGCTTCTGGCAGAACACGGCGACATCGCTTTCGAGCGCGCTGATGGCTTGCGCCGAATGCAGCGCGCTGGGCGTCGCGATCACGATGCCGTCCAGCCGTTGCCGCAACAGTTCCTCCAGCGATGCGCAGGCGCGGGCATGCGCACAGTCGCAAGCGTCACGCACCAGCGTCGCATCGGTATCGGCCACGGCGATGACATCCGCCACGCCCGCGTCCAGCAACGCCTGCATGCGCGCGCGTCCGATCCATCCCAGTCCGAGGAAGCCGAGCCGCGGCCGGTGCTGCGCGACCGGACGCGGCCACATCTGCACGACCGCCGCTTCGCGCACGGCGCTCATGGAGTCACCACGGCTTTCAGGAAGCCGTCCGGACGTTCTCGCATCAAGTGGAAGGCGCGGCCGAGATTGCGCATCGGCAGCACGTGGGTGATCAGCGAAGACGGATCGAGCAGGCCGACGGACACCGCGTGCATGGCCTTGCGCAAGCCACGCGCCTGCACGGCTGGATCGCGTTCGTGCGCGTTGACGACGTCGAGTCCGCACCAGTTCCAGCGCTGCATGTCCACGCTGCGCAATCCGTCCTGGTGGTAGCCGGCGATGATCAGCCGTCCGCCCTCGACGCACAGCGCCGACGCGAGATCGAGCGACGCCTGGTAACCCGCGGCCTCGATCACCCGCCGGCAGCCGCCGCGGGTGATTTCGCCGACCATGCCCGCGGCCTTGTGCAGGTCACGGCTGTCGATCGCGAATTCGGCGCCCTGGTCGAGGGCGAGATCGCGCGCCCACGCGCGCTGCGTGAGTGCAATGACGCGCACCCCCCTGCGCACGGCCGCCTGCACCAGCAACGCGCCGATGAATCCGACCCCGACCACCGCCACCCACTGGCCGGAAAGAAGATCGCTGCGATCGAGGATGTTCATCGCGCAGGCCAGCGGCTCGCCGGGCATCGGCTGATCGTGCACGCAGCGCGGCACGGGCGCCACCATCGATGCCGCGGCAATGTCGTGACTGGCGTACGCATGCTGCGACAACAGCACGACGCGATCACCGGGCGCGAGATCCCGGACTTCGTCTCCGACCGCTTCGACTTCGCCCCAGCCTTCGTGGCCCGGCGCGCCCAATTCCATCGGATAGTTGAACCACTCGCGTCCTTCCCACACCGGCAGGTTGGACGCGCACACGCCGCTGCCGTGCAGGCGCACCAGCACATCGTCGCCATTGCGCAAGTCGAGCACCGACTCGCCCATCCGGATCCGTTCGTTCCCGGCAAACATCGCGCCCGTCGCGACGATCCGGGTCCGCGTAGCCACCTCTGCCTGGGCGCTCATGCCGCGTTCATCCTTGCGGCGCCCGCGTCTTCGATCCTGGCGTTGCGCAACAGCCAGCGGAACAGTTGCTCGATACCCGTGGCGGCATCCACGCGCGGCCGCCAACCCGTGGCGGCGCCGAAGCTGCGCGTGTCGCTGACGTAATAGCGCTGGTCGCCGACGCGCCAGTCCTGCTGCAGCGTGCGTGGCGTGCGCCCGATCAGGGTCGCGATCCGCGCCAGCAGTTCGCGCAGGCTGATGGTGTTGCGCGGACCGCCGCCCATGTTGAACGCGCGGCCACGCAACGCATCGCGATCCTGCCCGCACATCACCAGCGCATCGACCAGATCGTCGACATACAGGATGTCGCGGACCTGCAGCCCGTCGCCGAAGATCGTGATCGGCTCGTCCTGCATCGCGCGCAGCAGAAAGTGCGCGACCCAGCCCTGGTCCTCGTTGCCGCACTGGTGCGGCCCGTAGATGCAACTCATGCGCAGCACCACGACCGGGATGCCGAAGCTGCGCGCGTAGTCAAGGATGTATTGGTCGGCCGCGCCCTTCGAGCAGCCATACGGACTGCAGAACTGCAGCGGGCGCGACTCGCCGATGCCGAATTTCGCGATCGCGTCGTCCACCGGCTGGTAACGCGTGCCGTTCGCCACCAGTGCGACGTCGTCGAGTCCGCCATACACCTTGTTGGTGGACGTGAACACCAGCGGGATGCGCCGGCGCGCGTGGCGCAACGCTTCCAGCAGGTTGAGCGTGCCGCGCAGGTTCACCTCGAAATCCTCCATCGGATCATCGAGGCTCGAAGTGACCGCGACCTGCGCCGCGAAGTGGTACACGCAGCGCGCGCGCTGGACGGCGTCCCGCAGCACGTCGGCATCGCGGGTGTCGGCCAGGCACGTGCGCAGCCGTGAACCCCACACGTCGGCGAGCCAGCGCAGGTTTTCGGCGACGCCGCGGCGCGACATGTTGTCGAAGATGACCACCTCGTGGCCTTCGCCCAGCAGGCGCGCCGCGAGATTGGTGCCGATGAAGCCCGCGCCGCCGGTGATCAGCACCGGCCCGCGGATACCTTGGCCACGCGTGCCCGCGATCACAGCCTCAGTCCCCGGTGCGCCAATTCCTTGTTGGCCAGCTCCACCCGGTCCTCCACGTCTTGCGTTCGAATCCATTCGACCAACTCCTCGAGTCCCTGCTCCAGCGAAACGCGCGGTGCGTAGCCGAGCACCTGGCGCGCGAGTGAAATGTCTGCAAAGCAATGGCGGATGTCGCCGACGCGGAACTTGCGCGTGATTTCCGGCTCGATCTCGCTGCAGTGCAGCGCCTCGCCCAGTGCCGCGGCGATTTCCATGACGGTCGCCGCGCGCCCGCTGCCGATGTTCAGCACGTGCCCGCTCGCGCCGGGAATCTCGAGCGCGAGCCGGCAGGCGTGCACCACGTCGTGCACGCTCACGAAGTCGCGCCGCTGCATGCCGTCCTCGAAGATCAGCGGCGGCCGGCCGCACAGGTAACGCGCCGCAAAGATCGCGAGCACGCCGGTGTACGGATTGGAAAGCGCCTGGCGCGAACCGTAGATGTTGAAGAAGCGCAGCGCGACGACCGGAATGCCGTAGGCCTCGCCGACCATCAGGCACATCCGTTCCTGGTCGTATTTCGACAGTGCGTAGACCGACGACGGACGCGCCGCCTTCGACTCGGGCGTCACCAGCGGGACCAGCTCTTCGCCCTGCGGGCCGCGCACGTCCCACTCGCCGCGCAGCAACTGCTTGCGCGGACGCTCGGGCGGCGCGACGAGGTTGCCGCGGTCGTCGCAGTACAGGCCTTCGCCGTACAGGCTCATGCTGGACGCGACCACCAGCCGCGAAACCTGCGAATGGCTCAGGGCTTCGAGCAGCACCGCGGTGCCGCGGTTGTTGATGTCGGTGTAGCGCTCGATCTGGTACATGCTCTGGCCGACGCCGACCGCGGAGGCGAAGTGGAACACCGCATCCACGCCGCGCAGCGCGCGCTGTACGTCGTCCGCGTTGCGCACGTCGCCGACCTGCAATTCGACCGCCGCATCGAGATACGCCGGGCGCTCGCGTGCGGCGCCGTGCACCTGCGGATCGAGATTGTCGAGCACGTGCACGCGATAGCCATGCTCCAGCAACTCGTCGGCGAGGTGCGAGCCGACGAAGCCGGCGCCGCCGGTGATCAGGACGGTGCCCGCACCCGAAGGTTCACGCGACGGCATTGCGGACCTCCGACGACGATGGCGTGTCGCTCCGCAGCAGGTTGTCGAACCAGGTGATGGTGCGCGACAGTCCTTCGTCCAGCGACACGCGCGGCGTCCAGCCCAGCGTGCTGCGCGCGAGCGTGATGTCCGGGCAGCGCCGCGTCGGATCATCGACCGGCATCGGCCGATGCACGATCTTCGAGCGCGAACCGGTCAGCTCGATCACGCGCGCGGCCAGTTCCGCGACGGTGACTTCGGTGGGATTGCCGAGGTTCATGGGCCCGGTCAGCACCGCGGGCGCAGCCATGAACCGGACGATGCCGTCGATCAGGTCGGCGACGTAGCAGAACGAGCGCGTCTGGCTGCCGTCCGCGTTCACCGTCAGCGGCTGGTTGCGCAGCGCCTGCACGACGAAGTTGGAAACCACGCGGCCGTCATCCATCTGCATGTGCGGGCCATAGGTGTTGAAGATGCGTGCCACCTTGATCTCGACGCCGTGCATGCGCTGGAAGTCGAAGAACATCGATTCGGCGCAGCGCTTGCCTTCGTCGTAACAGGCGCGCGGCCCGACCGGGCTCACCGCGCCGCGGTAGCTTTCGCGCTGCGGGTGGACGTCGGGCTCGCCGTACACCTCGCTGGTGGAGGCCTGGAAAACCCTCGCTCCGCAGCGTTGAGCCTCGTGCAGGACGTTGAGCGCGCCATCGGTGCAGGTCCTGACCGTCTGTTCGGGATCGCGCTGGTAGTGCTTCGGCGATGCGCAGCACGCGAGGTTGAAAATCCAGTCGGCCTGCATGCTGAAGGGCTGGACGACATCGTGTTTCAGGAACGTGAAATTTCCGCGATCATGCAGCGCGGCGAGGTTGCGGCGGTTGCCCGTGGACAAGTTGTCGATCGCCGTGACGCTGAATCCGTGTTGCAGCAGCTTCGCGCACAGGTGGCTGCCGAGGAAACCGGCTCCACCGGTCACGACCGCCCGCTTTCCCTTGCCGATGTGCGCAGACCACTCCGTGGTATCCATTCCAGAAGCTCCTTGTTGCCGGTTGGCGCCCGCTGGGTAGCAAATTGCATGCCGCCCGGATGAACGCGTCCATCCTGAACGCGTGCGACGGCACGCGCGCCTTGTGTTCATCGCGGTTTTTTGACGTCGAAGGCAAATTTCGAGACCGGGCGCGGCGCGCAGACCGCGCGAGGCGCCTCGCCGTGATCGGGAATCGCTTACCGGCAGGCGCGCGAACCGGGAGTTTTTTTCGCGCCGCGGCGAGGCCGTCAGGCCGACTTGTCGAGGCAGTGCCGCAGCAAGCGGATCGCGCGCTTTTCGAGGCGCCGCGGGTGCGTCACGTCGGCTTCAGGCACGAAGCGATGCAGGTCGCCGGCCACCCATCCGTCCAGCACCTGCGGACACACGTAAGCCTTGCGCGCGACCGCCGGCGTGTTGCCGAGTCGTTCGGCGGCAACATCGATGGCATGCTTGATGGCCGCGCGCTGCGCGCGTTTTCCACCGCGCTCGGGCAGCGGCGTGCACGCGAGGCACGCGATCACCGTCAGCGTGCCCGCCCAGGTCCGGAAATCCTTCGCGCTGAAGCGCTCGCCGAGCGTGTCGCGCAGGTAGTCGTTGAGTTGCGCCGCGGTCGCGCGGCGATGCACGCCGTCGTCGTCGTACTGGAACAGCGCAGGCCCCGTCAGGCGGCTGCAACGGCGCACCAGCCGCACCAGCCGCCGATCGGTCAGTTCCGCTTCGCGCTTCTGTCCGCTCTTGCCGGCGAAGCGCAACACCGCGGTGCCATCGCGCCGGAAGGTGACGTGCCGCGAACGCAGCGTGGTCAACCCGTAGGAGTGGTTGGTGCGCGCATATTCGGCATTGCCGACGCGGATCGAAGTCGCCATCATCACGGCGGTCATCACCGCGAGTACCTTGTCGCGCGGCAGGCCGTCGAGGCGGCGATCGCGGCGCAGCCGCGCGCGCAAGGCAGGCAGCCGTTCCGCGAATCGCAGCAGGCGCCGGTATTTCTTCGCATCGCGCCGATCCTGCCACGCGGCGTGGTAGCGGTACTGCTTGCGCCCACGCGCATCGCGGCCGGTGGCCTGCAGGTGGCCGCGGGCATCCGCGCAGATCCACACGTCGGCGTACGCCGGCGGAATCGCCAGCGCACGGATGCGTGCCAGCGTGGCTTCGTCATGGACGCGTTTGCCGTCGGCATCCAGGTATGCGAAGCCGCGGCCGACGCGACGTCGCCTGATGCCGGGCTCGCCGTCACTGACGTAACGCAACGCGCGCGCACGCGCGCGCCGGGATTTCTGCGTGCGCGTATCGGGGTCGCTCTTCCGCATGGCGGCGCGCAGTCAGTCGGGCGTGTTCAATGCATCGAACCCTGCCGGCTCTCGCCGTTGCGCTGCGCGTCGGCCAGCGCGGCCTTGCCCAGCCATTCGCGCACGCGCCGCTTGTGTATTTCCTCGGTGGCGAGCGCGTTGCGGAACTGATTGGCCATTTCGGGTTGCCCGGCGCCTTCGGCAATCTGCACCAGCAAATCCCAGCCATCCGAATCGATGTCCTCCAACGCGAGCAGCGCGTGCAGCGCCTGCGAAAGCGAGGCACGCGGATCGGCCAGCACCTTGAACACGCCCGAAGCTTCGACCGCCGCGACGTCCGCCGACGGCGTCATCGCGGTGGGATCGGCGCCGAAGTGTTCGAGCATCTGCTTGAGCATGTGGAAATGCTGCAGCTCCTCGTTGCATTGTTCCTGCACGAGTTCGCGCGTCGGGCCGCCCTGCCACGCGCCCATCGCTTCGACTTTCACCAGCACCGCTTCGTAGGCGCGCACGCCCGATCGCTCGAACGCCAGTCGCTCGCCAAGCTTGTCGATGAACGACGCGAGGCGATGACCTTCGAGCGCATGCAGCACGGTTTCGCCGAGGCCCCTGGCGGTGGCCACCGGCGGAACCGAACCGAGCCGATCGGCCTGGCGCGTGAAGCTCTCGCGCGTCGTCGTCGCTTCCAGCGATTCCGTGGTAGGTGGTGGCGGGCTGTCCGACGCAAGCCGCTCCAGCGAACGGCCGTCCATCGGCGATGCCTTGATGCCGGTGCGGTTGTGGCCCACCGGCTGGTCGGGTGTCGGCATGGCTTCCATGTGCATTCCTCTCAGGCTGCCTTCTGGGGTTCGCGGTCGGCCAGTTCGGTGCCGGGACGCCACGCGTAATTTTCCGCGACGACCTCGGAGAACGAACCATCCTTGTTCAGATGTTCGCGGTAGCCGGCGGAGCGCGCGCCGTCCGTCATTTCCGCGCGCGGCCCGATGCGATGACCTTCCGCCGCGTAATCCACTTCCCGCGCCAGCACCTTGCGGATGAATTCGCGGTGGGCGTTGTAGCCGATCATGTCGGGAAGTTCGTCGGGCAACACTTCCGCCGGATCGCGGCGCTCGATCTTCTTGAACAGCTCCATCACGAACTGCAGGTGGCCGAACTCGTAATCGAGGCAGCGTTCCCAGATCGCGCGGATGCGCGGATTGCTCTCGTACTGCAGGCAGCTGTAGTAGTTGTACGCCTCGGTCGCTTCGTACAGCAGCCATTTTTCCAGCCAGGTTTCAGCCGGGTCGCTCAACGAGCCGTACTGCGTGACGTGCTGTTCCTCGATCGACGCGATCTCCGCGTACAGGCCGCGCGCGACCGGGTCGGTGTACATCGGACCGATGGTCATGTAGTAGTTGCGCGTCTGGTATTCGCCGGTGAACAGCGTCAGCGCGTGCACCTTCGACAGCGGCTCGGCGGTCCTGCGCAGGTAATGCGCGCGCAAGTCGTCGTGCGGATCGCGGTGCTCGACGCGGGTCGGCCGGCCGGGCAGGACATCCGTGTAGGACTGCAGGATGTTGTTGGCGTCCTTGCCCTCCAGCCGGTCGGCCAGCGCCGAGTAGCGGTAAAGATGGTCGAAATCTTCGAGCAGGCCGAAGCGGTAGACCTGCGCGAGGTATTCGTCGGGTTCGTGCTCGGCGATGCTGGCGGTCACCTCGATCGCGACCTGCTCGTAGCCGAGCGTGATGTCGAGCGGCGAGTCGTCGGGCGACAGCAGCCAGTTCACCATGGTCTGCTGGTGGTGCTCGACGCGCCGCACCCGCGCCAGTGGTTCACGCAGGTTCTCGTTGAACGCGGCGGCGAGATGCTGGAAACGATTGGCGCCCATCTCGATGCCGTTCATCAGGATGATGCGCACGCGCGTGAAGGCATCGTCGTCCAGCTTGCTCATCGGCGCGGGCGCCAGTTCGCGCAGCGTGAAGCGTTGCCGATCGAGCGGCGTGCCGTTCTCTTCCATGAGTTTCAAAGCCATGCCAAATCTCCGTGGCGGTGCCGGGCACGCCGAATCAGGGCTGGCCGCCGGACGCGTTGCGCCGGTGGCACTTGCGGTATTCGGAGCGCGTGAGCTTGCCGTCCCGGTTCTTGTCGCACTGCTGGAAGTGGCCGGACAGCCATGGATCGTTCTGCGCCTCGGGCTGGGTCACGTAGCCCTTCGAACCCGCGAGCGAGGCGAAACTCTGGCCGCGCGTGCCATTGCTGCCGCCGGTATCGCGATCGGTCGCGTTGTTGTCGTAGCAGTTGGTGCCGCTGGCGCACTGGCGGGTTTGCGTGGTGGTCGGTACCGCCGGCGCCTGGGTCTGGGGCATGGGCTGCGTTTGCGGCATTTGCTGCAGCTGCGATTGCGGCTGCGGCTGTGTGGTCGGCGTCTGCTGCGCGCCCGCGGCACAGGCAAGCAACAACGCCGCGGGCAAGGCGACCACCATGGGAACGGTTGTGCGCTTCATCTTCGCTCTTCCTTGCGGGTGAGCGCAGATTGAAGCAACACCTGTGCCACGCTGTCATGGTGGCGTGAATTCGTTCGGCCGCGTTCATGGTGCGTTGCGAAGCCGCGCAACGCGCGGCGGCAGGCCGCGGCGAACACGCACCTTCGTTCGACGCGCTCGAAGATGCCGACACCCCTGCCGGATCGCGCGCGCTTCCACACCGAAAGCCTTTCACGCGAACGAAAATTTTTCGCCATGCGCGACGTCATCCGCGCGCGTGTTCACGCCGCCTAGATGTCCGCCTGCTAGGCTGAAATTCCGCAGTCGAGGGCTTTGATGCATGGCAGGACGCCGGACCCCGCGTCGTTCGGAAGCAGGGCTTGCGACGTATCGACGCAAGCGCCACTTCAAGCACACGCCGGAACCGGCCACGACCTCCCGCGCGCAGCGTCCCGCCGCTGCCGGCCGCAAGTTCGTGATCCATCTGCACCACGCGCGCCGCCGCCATTTCGACCTGCGCCTGCAGGTCGGCGGCGTATTGCGCAGCTGGGCCGTGCCGAAGGGGCCGTCGCGCGATCCGTCGATCAAGCATCTCGCGGTGCAGGTGGAAGACCATCCGCTGAGCTACGGTTCGTTCGAGGGCACGATCCCGGAAGGCCATTACGGCGCCGGCACCATCGCGATCTGGGACGAAGGCACGTGGAGCACGGAGGCTCCGGCCGCGCAGCAGATCGACAAGGGCCATTTGCGTTTCGAATTGCACGGCGCGCGCCTGCACGGACACTGGTCACTGGTGCGCACCCGCGTCGAGCGCGGCAAGCCGCAGTGGCTGCTGATCAAGGGCGACGACGAGTTCGTGGTGCCCGACGACGTGGCCGACGACACCCCGCTCTCGGAATGGAAATCGGAACACGGCGTCGACGGCGCGGACACCGGGCGCAAGCCGCGTGCACGCCGCGCGACGCGCAAGGCCACCGCCCTGCCCGCGCCGGATGAATTCGAATTCGAACTCGCGCGCCTGCACCAGCGCGCGCCCGAGGGCGAGGACTGGCTGCACGAAGTGAAGTACGACGGCTACCGGATGCTGGCGTGGCGGAACGGGCGCGATCTGCAACTGCTGTCGCGCAACCGCCTCGACTGGACGGAGAAGCTGCCCGCCATCGCCGAAGCCATCCTTGCGCTCGATTGCCGCGGCTGCGTGCTCGACGGCGAACTGGTGGTATTCGACGAAAGCGGCCGCAGCCGTTTCGACCTGTTGCAGAAGGAATTCAATCGCGCGCAAGCCGAAGCCGTCCGCTACGCCGTCTTCGACCTGCTGGCCCTGAATGGCGACGATCTGCGCGACGCGCCCCTGCTCGAACGCAAGGCCGCGCTGTCGCGCCTGCTCGAATACGCCGAAGCGAATCCCTCGACCAGCCCGCTGGTCGTTTCGGGTTTCCTGCGCGGCAATGGCGCGCTCGCCTACGGGCGCGCCTGCGAAGCCGGGCTCGAAGGCGTCATCAGCAAATCGGTGGACGCGCCGTATCGCGGCGGCCGCGGTGACGCGTGGCGCAAGTTGAAGTGCATCGACTCCGATGAATTCGTGATCGTCGGCTACACGCCGGGCAAGGGCACGCGCGGCGCGCTCGGCGCGCTGCTGCTGGCCGAACCGCGCGGCAGGCAATGGCGCTACGTCGGCCGCGTCGGCACCGGCATGGACACCGACATGCTGGAGCGCCTGCATGCGCAACTGAAACCGGCCAAGCGCAAACCCGAGCTGATCGACGCGCCGAACGCGAAACAATTGCGCGGCGCGCGTCCGGTCTGGGTGGAACCCGACACCGTGGTGGAGGTCGCGTTCCGCGGCCGCACCGGCGATGATTTCCTGCGCCAGGGCAGCTTCAAGGGCCTGCGCCCTGACAAGGTGCCCGCCGATCTTCGCGACAGCGACCGCGCGCCCAAGGAGTCCAGCATGCCCGCCCGGAAAACATCCCAGAAGGCCCGCGCGACGAGGAAGCAGGAAACGCCCGAGTCAGGCATCAACCTCACCCATCCCGACCGCGTGCTGATCGAAAAGCCGCGCGTCACCAAGCAGGGGCTCGCCGAGTTCTACGCGGGCATCGCCGAGCAGCTGTTGCCGGGCCTGATCGGGCGTCCGCTGTCGCTGGTGCGTTGCCCGGACGGCGCAGGCAAGGAATGCTTTTTCCAGAAGCATCCGATGACCGGCATGCCGGAAGCGATCGGCATCGGCGATGCGCGCAGCGCCGAGGGCAAAAAGCAGGAATACGTGTACGTCAACGACATCGAAGGCGTGATCGGCCTGGTGCAGATGAACGTCATCGAGATCCATCCGTGGGGCTCGACCATCGCCGATCTCGAACATCCCGACCGGCTGGTGTTCGACCTCGATCCCGACACCGGCGTGGAGTGGCCGCGCGTGCGCGATGCGGCGCGCACCGTGCGCGAACGCTTGCAGGCCGTGGGACTGGAAAGCTTCCTGCGCACCACCGGCGGCAAGGGCGTGCACGTGGTCGTGCCGTTGAATCCGCGCCCGGACTGGGAAACGGCCAAGGCCTTCGCGCACGCGCTCGCGCGCACGCTGGAACAGGAGTCGCCGAAAGACTTCGTGTCGGTCGCCACCAAGAATCGCCGCAAGGGGCGCATCTTCGTGGACTACCTGCGCAACGCGCGCGGTTCTACCGCGGTCGCGTCGTATTGCGTACGCGCGCGGCCCGGCGCCGGCGTGGCGACACCGCTGCGCTGGGAAGAATTGGCGCGCCTGAAGTCCGGCGCGCAATACACCTTCGACAACCTCGCGCGCCGACTGAAGACGATGAAACAGGATCCGTGGCAGGGTTTCGATGAAGTGCGGCAGGCGTTGCCGCAGCGATGATGGGTAATCGGACCCCGATTGCCGTCATCCCGGCGCAGGCCGGGATCCATTTTCGGTTCGTTTGCGGCAATCAAGAGCAAGATGGATTCCCGCTTTCGCGGGAATGACGAAATTCGATAGGACCCGCCCACGCACACAAAGGAGAGCCGTCATGGCGGCAAGACCCATCTGGAGCGGCACCATCACTTTCGGGCTGCTCAACATCCCGGTGCAGTTGATGTCGGGCGAGCGCCACGTCGACCTGCACTTCCGCATGCTCGATTCGCGCAACAACGCGCGCATCCGCTACGAACGCGTCAACGAGGAAACCGGCGAGGAAGTGCCGTGGAAGGAAGTCGTCAAGGCATTCGAATACGACAAGGGCAATTACGTGGTGCTCGAGAAGGAAGACTTCGAGAAGGCCGCGCCGGAATCCACCGAATCGGTGGACATCGAAGCCTTCATCGATGCGGGCGACATCGGCCCCGAGTATTTCGAAAAACCGTATTATCTCGTGCCCGCGAAGAAGGCGGAAAAAGGTTACGTGCTGCTGCGCGAAACGCTGAAGCGCCTGAAGACCGCCGGCCTCGCGCGCGTGGTGATCCGCACCCGCGAATACCTTGCGCTGGTGCTGCCTCGCGACAACGCGCTGCTGCTGATGCTGCTGCGCTATCCGCAGGAAGTCGTGGCGGACGACGAATACGCGTTTCCCGACAAGAAGCTTTCGGCCTACCGCGTGACCCCGAAGGAAATGGAGATGGCCGAGACGCTGGTGAAATCGATGATCGGCAAGTGGAAGCCGGACGAATACCACGATGATTTCCGCGAGCGCCTGACGAAAGTGATCGAGGCCCGCGTCAAGGCCAAGGGCGTGGTGCGCGCGCCCACAGCCGAGGAAACCGCGATGCCGAAGAACGCCGCCACCAACGTGGTGGATTTCATGTCGCTGCTGCAGAAGAGCATCGACACCAAGCAGCGCACGCCGGCGAAGAAGTCGGGTTCAGCCGCCAAGAAGACCGGCGGACACCGAAGCAGCGCGCGCAAGTCCGCGACGCGCAAGAAAGCCGCGAAGCGTTAGTGAAATCAAGCCCGCGCGAAGACAGTCCCTCTCCCCCAACAGCTTCATCGTTGGGGGAGAGGGTCGGGGTGAGGGGGCAAATAGCTTGCATTGCTGGAAGGGTCCGGACTTGCGAAGCACCTTCCACCTCACCCCAGCCCTCTCCCCCAAGCGAAGAGCCGCTTGGGGGAGAGGGAGGAAATCAGGCGACCTCGCCGCCTTGCTTCGTCGCCTTCTCCGACGCGACCGCGGTGGCGACGTCGCGCGGATAGCTGCGCGCACCGATCAACAGCACCACGGCGGCCGCCAACAACACGACCAGCATCACCGCGAACGTCATGTCGAGGTTGCCGCCGCCCGAGTGTTCGCCGGACGCGCCGCCCACCGGTCCGAGTCCGAAACCGCCGTGCCCGCCCAGCATTGCCGACAGCCATCCGAACAGCGGCGGCGACGCCGCCTGCGCGAGATACACGATGGTGGAACGCACGCCTTCGGCGCGTCCCCACAGCCGCGAATGCATCACGTCCAGCCGCGCGGCGTCCACCGGAGGGAACGCGCCACCCAGGCCGCCCGCCGCGATGAACATGAAAGGCGCGGCCGCGGCGAGATTCGGCAGCAGCATGGCCGGCAGCAGCGCGGCCACCGCCAGGAAATACGCGAATGCGCCGACCCGCATCCGCGCGGCAACGCGGCCGCGCGCCACCATCCTGTCGGCAAGCAGGCCGGTCACCAGCACGCCTGCGATCGCACCCAACCCGATCACCACCACGAACGTGCTCGACAGCGTCTGCGCGAGGTGGAAGCGCGAACGCATGAATACCACCACGAAGGTGCGCAGGCCGGTGAAATAGAAGTAACCCAGTGCGGACGCAATGATCAGCATCCGGTACGTCGGCAACGACAGCACGTATTTCACCGCCGGCCAGATGCGCATGCGCGCCGGATCGTCGCGCAGGACCAGGCCGTCGTTCGGCTCGATGTGGTGCTCGCGCACCACGTCACGTATGCGCACGCCATCCTGGACCGGCTTGTCCGAATCGGGTTCCAGCCGCCCGCGCCCGCCGCGTCGTGGCTCGGGCAGCTTGCGCGCGATGAAATACGCGAGGATCAGGCCCAGCGCCGCCAGCACCTCGAAGGGCGCGCGCCACGACAGTGCCGCGATGTTGCCGGACACCAGAAAGCCGATCGCGACCCCGATCAGTTCACCCGAAATGATGTAGCCGTAAATGCGGCTGCGTTCGCTCGCGCGGAAGCAATCGCCGATCAGCGAGGCGATGGCGGGCGAACCGATCGCCATCACGATGCCCAGCGCGAGTCGCGCCGCGAACAACATCGCGTATGAGCCGGCCAGGCCGCACCACACCATCGCCAGCGACCACAGCACGATGCCGGCGACCAGCAGGTTGCGCCGGTTGAAACGGTCGACGAGGATGCCGAACGGCAGCGTCAGCAATGCGCTGGACGCAACGGTGACGGCGACCAGCAGCCCGATTTCGACGTTGTCGATGTGCAGCGCGGGCTCGAGTTGCGCAGCCACGGCGCCGAGCGTCGCCTTGTCGGCGGAATCCAGCGCGAGGATGCACGCGAGCAGGAAGATGATGCGCAGCCTGGCTTTGCCGCCGGCCAGATCCTCGAGCGGACCTTCCACGTTGCGGGACAACCATGCCTGCAACGACGTCCGCATTGCGCGCATCCGATTCCGTTCGTCTCAACGCACGCAACTGAAGCCGTTCGTGTTGAGCGTAGCGGAGCGAAGCTCCGCGAAGTCGAAACACGTGCGTCGGATCGTTCGGCCCTTCGACTTCGCGCCTTCGGCGCTACGCTCAGGGCGAACGGGATTTGTTGCTACTTGGCCTTGCTGATCGTGAAAGCTTCGAAGCCCGCGCCGATGTCCCAGCCCCTGCCGGTGCCGGTCAGCGCCAACGACACGTTGCCCTTGGTCATCGCCGCGGCGTGCGAGGAACCCACCACGCCGGCGTGCGCGTTGGCGGTCGCGTAACCGCCCGGAATGTCGTCGATGCTGGTGACGCCGCTGAAATGGCCCACACCATCATCGAGCTTGTACTTGCCGACCGTCAAACCGCCACCCTTGGCGGTGATATGGACATCCATCGACTGGCCGTTGGCGCATGTCACCGTGCCGCGTCCGTCGGCGGTCTGGTAAATCACCGACCAGCCCGCGAGCGTGAAATGCATCGTGCACTTCATCGTGTCCGCCGCATGCGCGCCGGGTGCGGCCACAGCCGCCATGGGTACGAGCAGCAACGCCATCCACAACGCCTTCCTGGTCATGACCTTTCCTCCGTTCCGTTGAAAAACGATGTTGCTCCGTGCGCGTTCGATTATGGGCAGCCCCCGTGAAAGCGGCGAGAAAGCGAAGTGAACGGGCGTTCTTGCGCCCGCGCCATCAGTGCGTGTCGCTGCGCACCTGCGCATGACTGATCAGGGCGAAGATCAAGGTGCCGCCGACGATGTTGCCGGCCAGCACCGGCCCGAGGTAATGCCAGAACACTTCCGGCCACGCCAGCCGCCCGGCGAACATCAGGTAGAACACTTCGCCCGCCGAACCGATCACGTGCACCAGTCCGGCCGCCGCGATCAGCCAGGTCAGGCCCACGATGATCCACAGGCGCGCCGATTCGGCGGCCGGCATCAGCCATACCAACGTCGCGATGATCCAGCCGCCCGCGATGGCCTTCACGAACATCTCGGCCACCGGATACGACATCAGCGTCATGCCCAGCGCGGTGATCGCGCGATCGACCGGCGGCGCGAACAGCGGCAGCTTCGCAACCGCGAGCGCGACGATCATGACGCCGATGATGTTCGCGACGAACACCACGCTCCACAGGCGCAGCATCAGGCCGAGCTTGCCCCAGCCCGGCGCCGAGATCAGCGGCAGCACCACGGTGAGCGTGTTCTCGGTGAACAGTTGCTGGCGCGCCATGATCACGATGACGAACCCGGTGCTGTAGCCCAGCGCGACGATCAGGTGCGCGAACGGCACGTCGGGCAGGTACGCCTGCAGCGCACCGCTCGCGATCATCGAAAAGCCCATCGACAAACCGGCGGCGAGTCCCGACCACGTCAATGCCGATGGCGTGCGCTTCAGTTCCTCTTCGCCGACCGCGCCGATCGCCTCGTGCAGCACCGCGGCGCGCGGCGGCATCCGGCGTTCGGCATCGTGGAGTTCCTCTTCGTCCAGTGCCGGCGCGTAGTGGCCTTCGGCGGATTCACCGCGGCCGGCATCCTGCCGATCGCCGAGCCGGCTCATGCGGGCTCTTTGCTGCCGGGTTCGCGCTTCTGGACCGTGATGCTGCCGTTGGGCTCCAGGATCGCCAGCTCAACCATCCGGAGATCGCGGCAGCCATGCTTGCGCATGGACGCGACGAAATTGCTGCGCGGGATCTTGCAGCGCTTCAGCACGTCCTCGAACAGTTCGCCATCCCGCGCGAGCAGCACCGGATTTCCCTGCAGCCAGCGACTGCCACGCGTCGAATGCGTGGCGAGCCAGGTGCTGACCCAGTCCAGCAACAACAGCACGGCCGCCACCATCAGACCGCCCTGCAACGACTTGTCGTTGCCGATCAGTGAAGTGCGCACCGCGCTGCCCAGCACGATCACCACGATCAGGTCGAAGATGCTGAGTTCGCCCAACGTGTGTTTGCCCGACAGCCGGATCAGCGCGAACAGCACGATGTACACGATCACCGCGCGCACGATGAGCTGCCACCACGGCATTCCGAATTCGAACATCCCGTCCATTGCGAGCTCCCGAATGGTTCGTTGCGTCAACCTCCGTCGTGCCAGCCGACGACGAACGTCATGCGTGGCCGCCGGGCGGCGAGCGCTTCGTTCCGCGCGAGCGCTTGATCGCCGGTTTAGGCGGACGATCCGGATTGTCGACGTGGCTCTTGCGGGTGGCACCCTTGCCGCTGTCGCCGCTTTTGGTCACGCGCTTGCCGTTCGACTTGCGTGCCGCGCTGCTGCGGCGTTTGCCCCGTTGATCGGGGACGTGGCTGGATATTGCCGTCCTTTGCATGGTCTCCTCCTCGATGTCGCCGGGACGTGCCCGGACTGCTGCTCGTCCCGGCGCGCAAGCCGAAAATATTGCGCGGGTCATGATGCTCATGTGAAGTGCCTGCCACGCGCGCGGACGCTACGCGTGCGTTCACGTGATGTCCGACACTCTTGGACGGCACGGCAACGGAGGCCACTGCCATGACGGATCGCGATCGCAAGGACGTCAAGCATCCCAGGGACAAGCCGGTCCGGAAGGAATCGGAAGACGAGCGCCGCCGGCGCAAGCGGCACGAAAGCGACAACCAGGACGAAGCGCTGGAGGAAACCTTTCCCGGCAGCGATCCGGTTTCGCCATTCGTGCCCGCCAAGCCGCCCGAAGAATGAGCGGTCCGCTTCAATGTTGCGTCGGCAGCGTGTAGGCCACCACCGAATCGCCCAGCGGCGTGTGCGCCGAACCATGGCCGCCCGCCAGCACCACCACGTATTGCTTGCCATCGACGGAATATGTCATCGGCGTGGCTTGTCCGCCTGCGGGCAGGCGCGCCTGCCACAGTTGCTCGCCGGTGGTTTCGTCGTAGGCGCGGATGTAATCGTCGATCGCACCCGAGTAGAACACCACGCCGCCCGCGGTGATCAGCGGTCCGCCGAAGCCGGGGACGCCCATCTCGAACGGAATCGGGATCGTGCCGCGGTCGCGTGTGGTGCCGTTGCGATGCTGCCACACGATCTTGCCGTCGCGCAGGTCGACGCCGGCGATGCCGCCCCACGGCGGTTGCTGGCAAGGCGTGCCGAATGGCGACAGGAACGGCTGCATCGCGATCGCGTAGGGCGCGCCGTAGTTCTCGTTGAAGTGTTCCTTCTTGCCTTTCGTCACCACATTCGCGTGCGGGCCGGGCCGTGGCATCAACTGGAACAGGTACGCGAAATGCACCGGCGTGCCGATCATCACCTGCCGCAGCGGATCGACCGCGATGCCGCCCCAGTCGAACGCGCCCAGGATCGAGGGATACACGATGGTGGGGTGCGTCGAGTTCGGCGTGTACGGTCCTTCGTAGATCGCGGACTTGAACTTGATGCGACACCACAACTGGTCGAACGGCGACGCGCCCCACATGTCGGCGCCGGTCAGCGGCCGCGGCGTGAAGCTCAACGATGACTTCGGTTGCACCGCGGACACGCGGATGTCGTGCACGTCTGTCCTGGTCGGTACGGAAATCTGCGTGACCGGCAGGATGGGTTTTCCGGTGCGCCGATCCAGCACGTACACGTCGCCCTGCTTGGTCGGCTGCACCAGCGCGGGCACGTCCGCGCCATCGATCGTGAGATCGACCAGCGTCGGTTGCGCGGGCATGTCGCGATCCCACATGTCGTGGTGCACGCCCTGGAACGACCAGATCTCATGGCCGTCGGCGAGACTCAACGCCACCACTGAACTCGAATATTTCTCCACCGCGGGACTGCGATCGATGTCCAGCTCGTCGGGCGACTGGTTGCCCAGCGGCACGTACACCATGCCAAGTTTTTCATCGACCGAAAGCGGCGCCCAGCCGGGCGGCGTGTTGGGCGTGTAATTCTCACCCGGCTTCAGCGGCGCATTGGGCACCGGCTTGCCCATGTCCCAGTTCCAGGCCAGCTTGCCTGTCTCGACGTCGAACGCGCGGATCACGCCGGAAGTATTGTGCACCGAATTGTTGTCGTTGATCGACGCGCCCACCACGATCAGCCTGCGCGTCACCACCGGCGGCGAGGTTTCCATGTAATAGCCGGGCAGGATCCTGCCCATGTGCACGGCAAGATTGACCTGGCCATCGGTGCCGAAGCCGGCGCAGGGTTTGCCCGTCTTCGCATCGACTTCGATCAGGCGCGCGTCGATGGTGGCGAGCACCAGGCGCTGCGCGCAAGCGGTGCTCACCGGTGCAGCCGCACTTCCCGCGCTTGCTGCAGGCGCGGGCGCCGCGGAACTTGCAGCGACCGGCGCGGGAACCGTCGCCGAGTGGTAACCCAGGCCGCGGCAGGTCAGGTGCTGGTTGTTATGGCTGTACTGGACGTGCGGATCATAATTCCAGAGTTGCTTTCCGGTCGCGGCGTCCAGCGCGACGATGTGGTCGTGCGTGGTGCACACGTACAAGGTGTCGCCGATTTCGAGCGGCGTGTCTTCCGACGTGCTTTCCTCGGGGTCGTTCGGCCCGGTCTTCTTTTCGCCGGTGTGGTACGTCCAGGCCAACTTCAGGGCGTGCACGTTGCCGGTGGTGATCTGCTTCAGCGACGAATAGCGCTCGCCGTAACCATTGCCGCCGTACGCCGTCCAGTTCGCGCCGGGCGCCGCGGAAGCGGTCGGCGTGGCGGCCGCCATCGCATTCGGCAACGAGCCGCCGATCCCGAACGGATCGTGGCCCAGCGAAACGAGCCCCAGCACCAGCGCGAGGCAGACCGTCACCGCCAGCGCGCCGCGCGCGCCGAACCAGCCGCGGCTGCGCAGCGTGTGCGCTTCCGGTTGCAACGTCCCGTCGATCCACGGCATCAGCAGCCACAGGCCGAACAGGCTGAAGAGCGCGTAGCGCGGCAGCAGCGCCCAGCGATCCAGGCCCACTTCGAACCATGCCCAGATCAGGGTGAGGATCAGCAGCAGCGCGTACACGCCGAGCGCGGCGCGGCGGCGCAGGATCAGCAGCACGCCACTGATCAGCCAGCCCGCGCCGAGGCCGATGTAGGCCAGCGTTCCGCCCAACAGCGCCAGCCAGATTCCACCCGCCATCAACAGCGCGCCGAAGATGGCCAGAAAGTATCCCGTGATGATTGCGAACATTTCCGTACCTCCTACCCAATGCCATTCCCGCGAAGGCGCTCCCACCTTCCCGTCATTCCGGAGCCATTGCCGGCTTCATCGGCAATGGAATCCGGAATCCAGTGCCTTTTCTCAAGGCGTTATTGGAAGAGCAAAGACACTGGATTCCGGGTTCCGCCGCGATGGAGCCGCGGCGGCCCCGGAATGACGAAAGCCGTTTGGCAACTGTCCTTAACGACGATGATCAATGCGCTCCCGCCGCGTTCTGCGGCAACGCATACACCATCAGATCGTCGCCCGGTTTGGTGCCGAGCCCACCGTGGCCGCCCGCGGCGATCGCGACGTACTGCTTGCCGTTGGCGAGGTAGGTCATCGGCGTGGCCTGCCCGCCCGCGGGCAACCTCGCCTGCCACAGCAACTTGCCGGTACGCTCGTCAAAGGCGCGGATGAAGTCGTCCGCGGTCGCGCCGATGAAGATCAGGCCGCCCGCGGTGATCGTGTTGCCGCCGATGTTGAAGACGCCGGTCTGCATCGGCAGGTTGAACGGGATGTGCCACGGACCGTTGTCGCGCGTGGTGCCGAGCGGACGCTCCCACACGATCTTGCGCGTGACGAGATCGATCGCGACCAGCTCGCCCCACGGCGGCGGATTGCACGGCACCCACCATGGATTCATCCATGGCTGCACGCTGCCGACATACGGCGTGCCGTACATCGTTGCGAGCCCGCCCTTGGTTTTCGGCGGCGGCTTGCTGTGATCGGTCCAGGGTTTCACCCAGCCCTTCTTCTCGGCCTTCTCGCGCGGAATCAGCGTCACCATGAACGGGATGTCATTGGTGTTGGCGACCAGCAGCAGGTTGCGCGGATCGATCGACGCGCCCATCCAGTCGATCACGCCGTCATACGCGGGGTACACCAGCGTCTTCTTCGCCTGCGGCGGCGTGAAGTGGCCCTCGTAATGCGCCTGCTTGAACTGGATGTGGCACATCATCTGGTCGATCGGCGTGCCGCCCCACAGTTGCGATTCCTTCAGGACCGGCGGCGTCAATGACGGCATGCCGACCGAATACGGCTGCGTCGGCGAGATGCGATCGCCCGGCAGCACGTCGGTCGGCACCTTTTCTTCGACCACCTTCGCGATCGGCTGTCCGGTTTCGCGATTCAGCATGAACAATTGTCCACGCTTGGTGGTCTGCACCAGCGCCGGAATCGTGGCGCCGTTCGGGCCCGGCAGGTTCACCAGCGACGGACCGATCGGCACGTCGAAATCCCACAGGTCGTGGTGCACGGTCTGGAAGTGCCAGCGCGGCGCGCCGGTTTCGTAGTCGAGCGCAACGACGGAACTGTTGTATTCATCGTCGAACGAACGCCGGTGTCCACCATAGTAATCCGGCGTGGCATTGCCCAGCGGCAGATACACCAGCCCGAGTTTCGGATCGGCGGTGTAGGTGCCCCACGCGTTGGGCGTGCCGCGCGTCAGTTGCGTGCCGGGCGGAAGATCGGACGCGTGCACCACTTGATGCCCCGCCGGCCGGCCGAGGTCCCAGGCCCAGATCAGTTTCCCGCTGACCGGATCGAACGCGCGCACCGCGCCGGACGGCTCGTTCTCCGCCATGTTGTCGCGGATCCATCCACCCGTGATCAGGCGATCACCGATCACCAGCGGTTGCGAAGTGATGAACTCGAAACCCGGCGCCACGTTGCCGAGATACTGCGTCAGCGAGATGTAACCGCCCTCGCCGAAATCCGGGCACAGCTTTCCGGTGTCCGCGTTCAGCGCGAACATCCGCGCATCGCCGGTGGGCGCGATGATCCGCTGCGGGCACGGGGTGTTGGTGCCGGGCGGCGCCGCGTAATACGCGACCCCGCGGCAGGAGTGGTAGCGATCCTCCTTCTCGTTGTCTTGCGGATCGAACTTCCATTTCATCTTGCCGGTAGCGCCGTCGAATGCCTCGACCCAGTGATGGCCGGTACAGAGATACAGCGTGCCGTTCACCGCGATCGGCGTGGCCTCGAAATTGAATTCCTTGCCGCTGCCACCGCCCCCCTCGTTCTCGCCCGGCTTCGGCATGTCGCCGGTCTTCGCATGCCACGCGAGTTTCAGGTCGGAAACATTGTTCGTGTTGATCTGGTCGAGCGGCGAAAAGCGGTCGCCACGCGCGGTGCGCCCGTAATAGATCCAGTCACCCTTCCCCACCAGCGGCGTCGGCGCAGCGGGAAAGTCGCGCGCGACGGCAACCCCATGGATGCCGCGCGGCACGAACCACGGCACCGTACACACCACGATGCCCGCGATCACCACCGCACCGAGCGCCCACGCGCCCCAGTGCTCGTCGAGGCGGTGCGCCACCCACGGCATCAACAGGTAGATACCAACGGCGATCGGCAGCCACAACCGCGGCGCCAGCGCGAAGCGTTCGAAACCGACTTCCACGACCGCCCAGATCAACGTACCCAGCAGCACGATGAAATACAGCCACAGCGACCAGCCGCGCGCGAAGATCAGGCCGAGTCCGGAGAGCACGAGGCCGATGCCGACCAGCAGGTAATACGGCGTGCCGCCGAGCGTGAGCAGGTACACCCCGCCGATGATGAAGAACAGGCCGAGGATCAGCAGCACGATGCCGATCGTGAGCGGTCCCCAATGCCAGCGCCGTGCCGGCGGTGATTCCGGATGTCGTATGTCCATGACGTGCTGCTCCTTCAAGGCCCGAATGAAATTTGTGCGCGGATTTCGAACACGCGCGGATCGACCGGTGCCACGTAGAAATTGACCGGGCTGCGGTTGGCGTGCGCCCACACGTAATCGGCCATGACCTTCAGGTTCTTGAAGTACCAGTTGAGGCCGACCGTCCAGTCGTGTTCGCGGCCGCCCTGCACGATGCCGTCGCTCAGGTCGAGTTCGCTGTAGCGCGCCGCAAGTTCGAGCGCGCCGTATTTGTGCGTCGGCTTGGGCAGGTCGAATTCACCGTCCTTGTAGGTGCGCGGCGTGTCGCCGGTGAGCATCCATGCGCCGAACAGGTAATAACCGTGGCCGCGGAATTCCGGCAGGCCCTCCTCGCGGTGTGCGGCGATCGTCAGGTATTCGCCCTGCGCATAGAACGGCCCGCCCATGAAGCCGAGTTCCAGGCCCGCGCGGTCGATCGAACGGGTGAACGGCAGCGCGTGCGTGTCGACCAGATACGTCTTGGTGAGGCTGGCCTCCGGTGACGTGTAGAAATGCCCTTCGTGGTCGCTCGGGTATTCGCGCGACGCGGCCAATCCGATGTGCACGACTTCCTTCTTCGACTTGACGGGGTTGAACACCACGCGCCCGGTGTACGTGTGCCCCGGATATTTGCCGTCGAGATTGGAACCCCAGAAATACTGCGCCTGGAACAGCCAGTGCTTGACGCCGCCGTAGCTCCAGTCGGCGCCGATGCGGCGATCCTCGAAGATCGCCTGGTCGGCCAGGCCCGGCGTCAGGAACGTCCAGGTCGGCGCGCCTTCCATCGGTTCCCAGCCGACTTGCGCGCGCAACTGTCCGACGCGGAAGTCACCGAATTTTTTCGAGCTGTACTTGAGGTAATTGTCCGTCCAGCTCCGGTCCCAGTCGTAACCGGCGTCGATCTCGAAGCCGTTCGGCCACTTCGCATAGAGGTCGAACTCCTTGCGATACCAGGTGTGCGCCTCGTCGAACAGCGGCGCGCCCGTCGCGGGATCGACCGGGCTATTGGGGAAATCATTGAAGTCGTATTGATACGTGCCCTCGATGCCGAACTTAAAGCCGGACGGTGCGTCGTATTCGGTGGGCACGCCGAAGAGATTGGGTGTTTGCGCCGCACAGGCCGCGGCCGAACACGCCAGCAGTGCGAGGCAAGTCCATGTGCGTTTCATGCGCGGCTCCTCCGTGAGCGGCGTCGTGAATGGATGGCGCCGACTGTTACGCGCATCATCCGTAATTCATCAGTCTCGTCATTCCGGGGCCATCGCGGTTTGATCGCGACGGAACCCGGAATCCATTTTGACTTTTTGCCCTCCGGTTGCGAAGCAAGATCAAAATGGATTCCGGATCGCCGCTGCGCGGCGTCCGGAATGACGGCGTTTTGTATGATCTGCACTCTTGGCCATTGAACTTTTCCGTTGGTTACTGCGGCGCGCTGGCCAGCGTGTTGCGCAATTTGGCGACGGCACTCCTGGAAACGTCGCCGCCGCGATTGCCCCACGCGTTGCGGATGTACGTGGTGAGCGCGGCGACTTCGGCATCGTCCAGCTTGTTGCCGAAGGCGGGCATCATGAGCCCGCTGGGCTTGGATTCCGTGGCCGGCGAACGCGCGCCTTCCAGGATCACGGCGATCAGCAGTTCCGGCTGGGCCGCCTGCACCGCGGAACTCGCGCGCAGCGGCGGAAACGCATTCCGCAGGCCGGCGCCGTCGTTCCTGTGGCAGCCGGCGCAGTTGTCGACGTACAGCGCCGCGCCTGCGTGCATCACGTCCTTGTCGGGCGCGTTGGGCGTCCCGGGCTTCGGACCTTCGAGCGACTTCAGGTAGGTCGCCATCGCTTCGAGGTCGCGCTGCTTCAGGTATTGCGTGGATGCCTGCACGACTTCCGCCATCGGGCCCGCCGCGGTCGCGTAACGGTTCGATCCGGTGGCGAGGTACTCGACGATGTCCTGCCGCGTCCAGCTGCTCAGGCCATCGCGCTCGCCCGCGCCGAGGTTCGGCGCGAACACGTGCTCTGCCATGCCGCCCTGCATCTTGCCGCCGGTGGGGCCGCCCAGCATGTTCTTGGACGTGTGGCAGGCGGCGCAGTGGCCGGGGCCTTCGACGAGGTATGCGCCGCGGTTCCATTCCGCCGAACGCGCGGGATCGGGCTGGAACTGTTTCGCGTCGAGGTACAGCTTGTCCCACACCGCAAGCACGCTGCGCATGCTGAAAGGCCAGCCGAGTTCGGGCGCGCGGTTGACCTGGCGCACCGGCTTGATGGTGTCGAGATAGGCCTTGATCGCGTCAACGTCGCCGCGCGTCATGTGCGTGAACCACGGATACGGAAACGCGGGGTACAACCGTTCGCCCTGCTTGTCGATGCCTTCGTGCATCGCGCGATAGAACTCGTCCTCGCTCCACGCGCCGATGCCGGTGTCGGGATCGGGCGTGATGTTGGTCGAATAGATGATCCCGAACGGCGTCGGCACCGGACGTCCGCCCGCGTACGGTTTGCCGCCTTCCGCGGTGTGGCAGGCCTCGCAATCGCCCGCGCGCGCCAGATAGCGGCCGTCGCGTATGTTCGACCAGGTCTGGTCGCTGCGCGTCGGCGCGTACACCTGCACGGCCGCGAACGCCGCGCCGGCCGATGCCAGCACCAGCACGCCCGCAATGAGCAGCTTCGCGTTCACGGCTGCACCAGCGGCTGCGGGTTCTTGATGTAGCGCTTCATCGCGTCGGCCGCCCAGAACGCCAGCGCACCGACGGTACCGGTCGGGTTGTAACCCGGATTCTGCGGAAACACCGTGGAACCCATCACCCACAAATTCGGCACGTCCCACGACTGCAGGAACGGATTGACGAAGCTGATGCGCGGATCGTTGCCCATCGCCGCGCCGCCGGTGTTGTGGGTAGTCTGGTACGGAATGATCGAGTAATGCCCCTTGCGCGGCTTCGGATTGATGCCGCGGTTCGGAATGGCTTTGGCGATCTGGGTGGCGCGATCGGTGAGGAACTTCGACATCGCGTGTTCGTTGTCGTAGAAGTCGAAGGTCAGGCGCAGCAGCGGGTTGCCGTAGTCATCGGTCCAGGTCGGATCGAGGTCGAGATAATTGTTGCGGTAACTCATCATCCCGCCGTGGCACTGCATGTGCGTGGAGTAGAGGTAATCCTCGTGCAGCGCCTTCTTCCAGCCCGCGCCCCATTTGGGCGTGCCCTTGGGCAGGTACTCCTGCAGGATCGGCCGGCCGCCGGTATTCCACAGCGCGATGTAACCGCCGCCGATGAAGCCCTTGCCGGTGTGGTCGAAGTTGTCGCCGTTGAAATCGTCGACGACTTGTCCCAGCGCGCCCGCGCCCATGAACGGGTTGAGGCGTTCCTTGCAGGTGACGTTGACCGAACTCGACACCTGGTACGCGTAGTTGCGCCCGACCACGCCGGTCTGCGACTGCGGGTCGTAAGGCGTGCCGATCTTCGACACCAGCAGCAGGTGCACGTTGTGATGCGCGAACGCGCACAGCACCACCATCTGCGCGGGCTGGATGTATTCCTTGCCGCCCGGATCGACGTACACCACGCCGGTCGCGCGCTTGCCCGCCGAATCGGTGAGCACGCGCACCACGCTGCAATGCGTGCGGAACCTGAAATTATCCTTCTTCAGCAGCACCGGCAGGATCGTCGACTGCGGGCTGGCCTTGGAATAATTCGCGCAGCCGAACCACTCGCAATAGCCGCAGAACGTGCACTGGCCCATCTGCACGCCCAGCGGATTGAGGTACGGTTTCGAGGTGTTCGCCGCGGGCGCGGGAAACGGATGCAGGCCGACCTCGCGCGCAGCCTTGTCGAACAACACCGTCGCCGCGCTGCGCTTCAGCGGTGGCAGCGGATATTCACGCTGGCGCGGACCCTCGAACGGATTGCCGCCGGGCTGGATCTTGCCGCCGATGTTGCCGGCCTTGCCCGAGATGCCGCACAGGTATTCCCACTTGTCGTAATACGGTTCCAGTTGTTCGTAGGTGATGCCCCAGTCCTGGATGGTCATGTCGGCGGGGATCGCCTTCTTGCCATAGCGCTGTTCGTTGTGGCTGCGCAACAGGAAATCGGTGGGCAGGAAGCGCCAGTTCTGGCCGTTCCAGTGCACGCCCGCGCCGCCCACGCCCGCGGCCGGCAGGAACGATCCGAGTTCGCGCATCGGCAACGCGAGCTGGTCGGGCCGGTTGCGGAACGAGAGCGTGCTGCGCTGGGTCTCCTCGAAGATTTGCTTGCGCACCGCGTAGCGCAATTCGTCCTGGATGTGGGTGACGGAAAAATCCGGCACGGTGTCGCGCCAGCCGCCGCGCTCCAGCGCGAGCACGCTGGCGCCGGCGTCGGTGAGTTCCTGCGCGATCACGGAAGCGGTCCAGCCGAAGCCGACCAGCACCACGTCCACCTCCGGCAGTTTCTTCGCCATCAGAGATTTCCCGCGGGCCAGACTTTTCCGGTCGTGGTGGTGAGCGCGTCGTAGTGCACTTTGGCCGGCATCTGCGCGTACTCGCAGCCCGGCCCGCGGAAGCGGCCGGTCGGCGAATCGCTGAAGTGACACATCACCGGATTGCGGCCGCCGAGGCTGACGTAGGGTTTGTCGTAGGGCTGGCCGAACTTGTCCACGTCATCGAGGTAGTTGTAGCGCGGGCCGTTGTAGCCGATCAGTTTCCAGCCGGCGAAGTCGCGGTTGCCGCCGTAAATCGGATCGGCCAGGAAGCCTTCCCTGGTGTTCTGCCACAGCAGCCCGAAAAAATTGGCCGACGGAATTTCGCCGAGATCGATCTTGCCGTCCTCCAGCTCGTGCAGGATCTTGTCCTGCTGATCGGGCTTGAGTTGCGCGAAGGCGTTGCCCAGCGTCTTCCTGCAATGCTCGTCGACGCGCTGGATGCCGAGCCGATACACCTGTGCGGGCGTGAACGGCAATTGATAGCCCTGTTCCGTGTCGCCGAGGTGGAAAGGCGGCTGCATGTAGATGCCGGTGGCCTGCCCGAACGGCCCCGCCAACTGTGCATCGATGAACACGTCGACGCCTGCGTCGACGGCACCCGGTCCCAATCCATCCTTCGGAATCAGGCGATCGATCGCGGCGCGTATGAAATTGCGTTCGTCGGATTCCAGGAACCGCGGCGCGGCCGGCCCGCGCGTCGAATCACCGCCGCCGCAACCGCCGAGCAGCAGGCTGGATGAAATGAAGATGGCGCCGCCGAGCAGGAACGTCCTGCGGGACGGGGAATCACACCGTTCCGTTCCGCGAGCCCGATCGAGCCCGATGTTTTCGCGCTGTTCCATGCGCCATCGTCCGTGGAGACGTCGGCGATTCTGCGAGGGGTTCGGTGAAAGCGGTGTCAACCGTCGCGGGAAATCTTTTCGCCCGCCTCTCACGGCACGTCGACATTGCGCGTCAGAGACTAAACGGCGATGCGCGCGGGTGCAGTGCTGCATGCGGCGCACCCCGGCACAGGCGCGTTGATCGATCGCGTTCGACGCTGGTCATTCCAACCAAGCGGGAGGCGCGTGGCGCAGCTCTTTTCCAAGCGTTTCACGTTCTGGTTCCAGTTGTGCCTGCTGGCGGTGGCGATCAGCTTCGTGTCGTGGGTATTCCTGTGGCGCTGGGCGATGGCCAACCCCGTCGGCGTGCACGACCCGGTCGAGCAGGTCGTGCCCTTCAGCCACAAGCACCACGTCGGCGACGACGGCATCGATTGCCGTTACTGCCATCAATCGGTCGAGCAGTCGGCGTTCGCGGGCATCCCGCCGCTGTCGACCTGCATGACCTGCCATTCGCAGTTGTACACGCACCAGAAAATGCTGGCGCCGCTGCTCACCGCCTTCGACAGCGGCGTGCCACTGCACTGGCAGCGCGTCTACAAGCTGCCCGACTTCGTTTACTTCAACCACGGCATCCACATCGCCAAGGGCATCGGCTGCGCGAGTTGCCACGGCCCGGTCGACGAGATGCCGCTGATGGCGCGCAACGAACACCTGACGATGCAGTGGTGTCTGGCGTGTCATCGCGATCCGGCGAAACACCTGCGCCCGCGCGACGAGGTGTTCAACCTGCACTGGCGCGCCAAGGACCAGTTGGCGCTGGGCGCGATGCTGATGCGCAAGTACCACATCGATACGCGCCGGCTCACGGATTGCTCGACATGTCACCGATGACACCACCAGAGAAGAACTCGCTGGACCGTCCTCTTTCCGACGATGGACGATGCAACGACGCAACCAGCTCTTCTCCTCCCCCTTCAAGGGGGAGGCCGGGAGGGGGATGGGTTGAATCGGCAACGACTGCGCCGAACGCGCCCGCGACAACCCATCTCCACCCAACCCTCCCCTTGAAGGGGAGGGCTTTCATCGCCGACCGCGTCGATCCCGCGGCGATCCGCGCGAAACTCGCGGACCAGCGCGGACCGCGCTTCTGGCGCGCGCTGGAAGAACTGGCGGATTCGGACGGTTTCCGTGCGTGGCTTCGCTCTGAACATCCGGGGCTCACGGAAGTGGCGTCGCTGGACCGTCGCGATTTTTTGAAATTGTTGGCCGCGTCGCTCGCACTTGCCGGACTTGCAGGCTGCAGCCATCCGCCGCGAACCCAGATCGTGCCGTACGTGCACAAGCCCGTTGGCCAGGTCGACGGATTGCCACGCTATTTCGCGACCATGTTGACGCGCCAGGGCTACGCGCATGGCGTGCTGGTGCGCGACGACATGGGCCGCCCGACCAAGGTCGAAGGCAACCCGCAACACCCGGCCAGCCTCGGCAGCACCGACATCTTCGCGCAGGCGGCGATCCTGCAACTGTGGGATCCCGACCGTTCGCAATCGGTGATGCACGGCAACAGTGTCGCGACGTGGGACGATTTCGCCGCGATGCTCGCCGGGCGCATCGCGCACTTCGACGGCAACGGCGGCGAAGGCCTGCGCGTGCTGGTCGGTCCCACCACTTCGCCCACGCTGGCGGCGCAACTCGCCGCGTTCGAGAAGAAATATCCGCAGGCACGCTGGCATGTCGACGATCCTTCCGGCCTGGCGACTCGAGGCGAAGTCGCGCGCTGCCACTTCGATCGCGCGAAAGTGATCGTCTCGCTGGACGCCGATTTCCTTCGCGATGCCGCCGCCGGCGTGCGCTACGCGCGCGATTTCGTCGCGGCACGCGATCCGGAAGCTGGCGCGATGTCGCGGCTGTACGTTGTCGAACCGACGCCCAGCGTCACCGGCAGCATGGCCGATCATCGCCTTCCACTGGCGTCGCGCGACATCGAAGCGTTCGCGAGGCAGCTCGCGGCGCGGCTGGGAGGCGGCGGCGCCAAGGCTACGAATCCAGCGCACGTACGCTGGATCGAGGCGATCGCGACGGACCTCGACGCCAACCGCGGCGCCTCGATCGTCGTGGCGGGCGACACGCAAACCGGGAGCGTGCATGCGCTCGCGCGCACGCTGAACACCGCGCTGAGCAATCTCGGACGCACCGTCGAATACGCCGAATCAATGCTTGCGATGCCGACCCATGGCGACGGCTCGCTGGCGGCGCTCGCGGACGACATGCACGTGGACAAGGTCGACACGTTGCTGATGCTCGGCGTCAATCCCGCCTACGACGCGGCGGCCGACCTGGATTTCGCACGCGCGATGCAACGGGTTCCGCACGCGCTGCACCTTGGTCTTTATCGTGACGAAACCGGCACGCTCGCCGCCTGGCACGCACCGCAGGCACACGAACTGGAAACCTGGGGCGATGCGCGTGCATTCGACGGCACGGCCAGCCTCGCGCAGCCGCTGATCGCGCCGCTCTACGACGGCCACTCCGCGATCGAAACGATGGCGCTGCTGCTGGGCGATCCGGTCGATGGGCACACGCTGGTGCGACGGCAATGGCGCTCGCAACTCGCGGATGACAAGGCGTGGAACGAGGCGTTGCAAGCGGGCGTCGTTGCAAATGCGTCGATATCCAAAATCAGTGCGGCTAGCCACGCGAGCACGCCAATCAATTTGTCGTCATTCCCGCGCAAGCGGGACGGCGAAGGCAGGATGCCGGAGCCGAACGCCGTAGGCGGCCCGCAGGGCCGGCTACAGGATGTAGCCGGTATATCCAGTGTCTTCCCGAAAGCACCGAATGCAGAGTCACTCGATGTCCGCCAGCGCGGGAATGACGAACATCTGGAACTTCTGTTCCGCCCCGACCCCACCATCGGCTACGGCGAATGGTCCAACAACGGCTGGCTGCAGGAATTGCCCAAGCCGCTGACGCAACTCACCTGGGACAACGTGGTGCTGGTGTCGCCCGCGCTGGCGAAACGAAATGGCCTCGGCAACTTCGACGGCGTGGAACTGCGCAGCGGCGGGCGTTCGGTGCTCGGTCCGGTGTGGATCATGCCGGGCCAGGCCGAACGCAGTATCACGATCCACTTCGGCTATGGCCGCAGAAACGCTGGCCGTGTCGCGGAAGAACAAGGTTTCGACGCCTACGCGTTGCGCTCGAAGGATTCGCCGTGGGCCAGCACCGATCTTGAAATCATCCCGACCGGCGAACGCTACGAGATCGCGCAGACGCAACACCACTTCGCGATGGAGGGCCGTGATCCATTGCGCGTGGGCACGCTGGCCGAATTCAAGTCCGATCCGAAATTCGCGACCGCGCACGACCGCTACGGCGCGAGGCCGCCGAGCCTGTATCCCGATTATCCGAAAGCGGACTACGCGTGGGGCATGAGCATCGACCTCAACGCCTGCATCGGCTGCAAGGCCTGCACGATCGCCTGCCAGGCCGAGAACAACATCCCGATCGTGGGCAAGGCGCAGGTGCGGCGCGGGCGTGAGATGCACTGGATTCGCGTCGACCGCTATTACGACGGCGAGGCCGCGAACCCGAAAAGTTACAGTCAACCGGTGCCGTGCATGATGTGCGAGCACGCGCCCTGCGAAGTGGTGTGTCCGGTCGACGCGACCGTGCACGACGCCGAGGGCCTGAACGTGCAGGTGTACAACCGCTGCGTCGGTACGCGCTTCTGCTCCAACAACTGCCCGTACAAGGTGCGGCGCTTCAACTTCATGCAATACGCGGACAAGCAGACGCCGCAGTACATGGCGATGCGCAATCCGGAAGTGACGGTGCGCAGGCGCGGCGTGATGGAAAAGTGCACGTACTGTATCCAGCGCATCGAAACCGCGCACATCGAGGCCGACAAGCAGGATCGCCGCATCCACGACGGCGAAATCGTCACCGCCTGCCAGGCGGCGTGCCCGACGCAGGCGATCCGCTTCGGTGACATTTCCGACAAGGATTCCGGCGTATCGAAGGCCAAGGCTTCGCCGCGCAATTACGCGATGCTCAATGAACTCGGCACGCGCCCGCGCACGACGTACCTTGCGCGCATCCGGAATCCGAATCCGGCGCTGGGGGATGGCGAATCATGAGCGCCGCGACTCGCCACATGACGAAAAAGCCCTCTCCCCCAAACAGTTTCATTGTTTGGGGGAGAGGGTTGAGTGAGGGGGCGGTGCTTGCAGACACGCGAAGCATCAGGTCTCGCGGCGTCGCGTATCTTTTTGCAAGCTCGAAACAGCTCGTCTGTGTGCGTGCCTTCCCCCTCACCCCAGCCCTCTCCCCCAACCAAAAAGCGGTTGGGGGGGAAGGAGAAGGATCGCCATGAGCGCCGTGCTGCCACGCGACACGCTGCCGCCGGTGATCGCACCGGAGGAAACGAACGCATCGATCAGCGCGAAGATCGGCGACGCGACGCTGCGCCGTCCGACCGGTTGGCTGTGGATCGCGGGCTTCGGCCTGTCGCTTCTCCTGTGCGGCGTGCTGTTCGTCGGCACCTGCTGGCTGCTGTACGCCGGCCTCGGCATTTTCGGGCTGAACATCCCGGTCGCGTGGAGTTTCTTCATCGCGAACTACGTGTGGTGGATCGCGATCGGCATGGGCGGCACCTTCATCTCCGCCGCGATGTACCTGACGCGGCAGGGTTGGCGCAATTCGATCAACCGCTTCGCCGAAGCGATGACGGTGTTCGCGGTGTCGGTGTCGGGCATCTTTCCGATCCTGCACCTGGGACGGCCGTGGTTCTTCTACTGGCTATTCCCCTACCCCGACATCATGAACGTGTGGCCGCAGTGGCGCAGTTCGCTGGAGTGGGATTTCTGGGCGATCCTCGCCTACCTGATCGTGTCGATCATCTACTGGTACGTCGGCATGCTGCCCGACCTCGCGACGCTGCGCGATCGCGCGCCGACGCGTGCGCAGGCGCGCTTCTATGGCTTGCTCTCGCTGGGCTGGCGTGGCGAGGCGCGGCACTGGATGCGCTTCGAGCAATTCAACCTGATCACCGCCGGGCTCGCGGTGACGCTGGTGTTTTCCGTGCACAGCATGGTGGCGCTGGATTTTTCGGAAGGCCTGGTGCCGGGCTGGCACGAAACGATCTTTCCGCCGTTCTTCGTCGCTGGCGCGCTCTTCTCGGGCTTCGCGATGGTGCTGGTGCTGGGCATCCCGCTGCGCAAGTGGTTCGGCTTCGAGGCGTACCTGACCGAACGCCACATCGTGAACATGGCCAAGATGATGCTGGCCGCGGGGCTGTTCGTCGACTACAGCTACTTCTCGGAAATCTTTACCGCGTTCTGGTCGATGGACAAGTACGACATGGCGATGACGATGCATCGCGTGGTCGGCCCGTATGCGTGGGTGTTCTGGGGCACGGTGTTGTTCAACGTGCTGTCGATTCAGTTGCTGTGGTTTCCGCGCGTGCGGCGCAGCGCCGGCGCGGTGTTCATGGTCGCGCTGGGCGTGCTGGTCGGGATGTGGCTGGAACGCTTCATGCTGATCGTCACCAGCCTGTACGAAGACTTCCTGCCGTCGGCGTGGGGGATGTTCTGGCCAACGGTGTGGGACCTCCTGTTCCTGGTCGGTTCGATCGGGCTGTTCTTCTTCATGTTCCTGCTGTTCACGCGACTGCTGCCGATGCTGTCGATGTTCGAGTTGCGCAAGCTGGCGGCATCGACGCGGCGCAGGGAGGCGCGGTCATGAGCGCGCCGCTGCACGGACTTCTGGCCGAATTCGCGGAAGCGGAGCACCTGCTCACGGCGGTGCGGCGCGCGCGCAAAGAGGGTTACTACGCGGCGTGCATCGAAGCGTATTCGCCCTATCCGGTCGAGGGCCTGGACAAGGCGCTGGGCGTGCGCCACCACTGGGTACCGTTCTGGATGCTGGTCGGCGCGATCGGCGGCGGCGCGTTCACCTATTGGCTGGAATGGTGGTCGGCGGCGGTGAACTATCCGATCAACGTGGGCGGTCGGCCGACGTTCTCGTGGCCGGCATTCATTCCGCCCGCGGTGGAGATGACGATCCTGTGGGCGGTGTTGCTGGGCGTGCTGGCCGTGTTGTATGGCGCGCGGCTGCCGCGTGTGCACCATCCCTTGTTCGCGAGCCACGAATTCGAACGCGCGACCAGCGATCACTTCTTCCTGCTGGTGCGCGGCAACGATCCGAACTTCGACGCCATCCGCACGCAAGCCTTCCTGGAAAGCCTGTCGCCGCTTTCGGTGACGGAGGTGGTGGACGAATGAGCGGTCGTATGCTCCTGAAAAGCCTTTCCCTTCCCCCGCTTGCGGGGGAAGGTGCCCGGAGGGCGGATGGGGGAGACGCTCGCGATGCGTTCGCAAGTCTCCCCCTCACCCAGCGCTACGCGCTCGGTGCTTTGCGCCGCCTCTCCCGCAAGCGGAAGAGGGGACGAAAGCGCGCGCGATGGTCGCTGGAATTACTGCTGATCATTTTGGCTGTCACGTCACTCGCCGGCTGCGAACGCGGCATGCACGAAATGTACGACCAGCCGAAGTACAAGCCGCTGACATCGAGCCCGCTCTGGCCAGACGGGAATTCGTCGCGCCCGCAGGTGGCCGGCACGCAACCGTATTCCGCCGGCGCGCTCGCGGGTGTGTCGAGCGGACGCCTGGATCGCGTCAAGCTGGTGCCGCCCGCCGGTCCCGTCTCCGGCGTGGACGCAAACGGCAAGCTGCTCGCGCAGGCCGGCGCTGCTGCGACGCCCGGTTATTCGAATCCGCTGCCGGTCACGCCGCAACTGCTGGCGCGCGGACAACAGCGCTTCGACATCTATTGCGCGCCCTGCCACAGCCGCGCGGGCGACGGCGACGGGATGATCGCCGAGCGCGGCTTCCCGCATCCGCCGAGTTACCACACGTCCGCGCTGCGCAATGCGCCCGACAGCCATTTCTACCAGGTGATCACCGACGGCTACGGCGTGATGTATCCGTACGCCGATCGGATTTCGCCGCACGACCGCTGGGCGATCGTCGCCTACATCCGCGCGCTGCAGTTGAGCCAGCATGCGCCGAGGTCGGATTTGAGTGCGCAGGATCTTCAGAAGCTTGGCGCGACAGTTTCGCGGGTGATGAACCCCTCTCCCCCCGGGAGAGGGGCAGGGGTGAGGGTTCGGGACGGGGCGGATTCATCCGGCAATGCCGAACCCTCATCCGGCGCTCCGCGCCACCTTCTCCCGGAGGGAGAAGGGAAAGCAGGATCTTCGCAATGAACGCATGGCTGCCCCGCACGTTCGCGCAATGGTTCGCACTGCTGATCGGCATCGCCGCACTGGTCGCGTGCGCGCTGCTCGGCTGGTGGGGCGACCCAAAGCAGACGATGCTTTCGTGGCTGTTTGCGTTCTTCTTTTTCACGGGTCTCTCGGTCGGCAGTCTGGCACTGCTGATGACGCATTCGCTCACCGGCGGCGCGTGGGGATGGTGCATCCGCGCACCGTTGCTGGCCGCGGCGCGGCTGCTGCCGTTGATGGCCGCCGCGGCGATTCCGGTTCTGGTCGAGATGCGCGTGCTGTATCCGTGGATCGCGGCCGCGCCGACTGCGCAGGCGCAAGCGCAAGGCTGGTATCTCGCCGACACGTTTTTCATTGTCCGCACCGTGGTGTACTTCTCAGTGTGGATCGGCTGGCTGATCGCCTTCACGCGCAACATGGACGATCGCGTAATCGCGCGCCGCATTGCCGCACCCGGCCTGATCGCGTTCGCGCTCACGTCGCTGCTGGCCGCCACCGATTGGACGATCTCGCTGACGCCGCACTGGCATTCATCGGTGTTCGGGATGATGGTCGGCACCGGCTGGATGCTGGTTGCAACAGCGTTCGCCATCGCGGCGGTGACATGGCCCGGTGAAACCAACGAATTCGCCACGCCGGAGGCGCTGCACGACCTCGGCAATCTCATGCTGATGTTCGTGCTGGCGTGGTCATACCTCGCCTTCATGCAATACCTCACGATCTGGATCGCCGACCTGCCCGACGAGAACGCGTGGTACATCCCGCGCACGCTGACCTCATGGCGTTGGCTTGCGTGGTTTCTGATCGCCTTCAACTTCGCCTTGCCATTCGCCGTGCTTCTGATGCGTGCAGCCAAGCGGCGCCGCTCGTGGTTGCGTGCCGTCGCGGTGATGCTGCTGATCGCGAACTTAGCCGACGCCTTCTGGCTGACGGTGCCGAGCTTTCGCGCCGCCGGTTTCTCGCTGCGCTGGACGGATCTGTGCGCGCCACTAGGAATCGGCGCCCTGTGGTGGTGCGCGTACGTCGGCCAGTTGCGGCAAGCGCAACGCGCCTCGGCGGTGGCGGCGGCCACCGCTGACGACATGGAGCGCTCGCATGGCTGAGATGAAAAAACCCTTCGGCCACGAGCCGGATGCAATCAACTACCGCATCATCCTGATCTGTGCAGGCGTCCTCGCCGTGGTCGTGATCGGCGTGGTGCTGGGTCTGCACGCGATCCTCACCGGCCCCGTAATGCCCGATTACGCCGAAATCGCCGCGCGCCCGGGGCAGATTCCGCCTGCGCCGCGCCTGCAATCGCACCCGCAAACCGACCTCGCGAAATTTCGCGCGCGAAAGGAGGCGCTGCTCTCGGGTTATGCGTGGGCCGATCCGCAGCACGATTATGTGCGTATTCCCATCCAGCGTGCGATGCAGATCTACGTACAGCAACATGCGCATGCGAATGCGGCGCCAGCATCTGGTTCGAGCAGCGTGAAACCGACGCAAGGGGCGCGGCCATGATTCGCGAGCGCCATCTTTTCGCTCCCTCTTCCCCAAAGGGCTCTTTCTTTGGGGGAGAGGCGGCGCGTAGCGCCGAGCGCGCAGCGCTGGGTGAGGGGGAACGACCCGCCAACAGCCGTAGCGTTTCGGCAACTTGGGGCGCCACCCCCCTCACCCTGCCCTCTCCCCCATCCAAAGCCGATGGGGGAGAGGGTTTGAAAACTTGCATCGCTACCGTGCTGATACTTGCGTTGCTCCTGATTGCCAACACCTGCCTCGCGGCAACTTCCGCCCACGTCCGCGCGCCGCCCGACCTGCACCAGCGCGTCGGATTCGACCAGGAACTCGGCGCACAGCTGCCGCTGGACGCGGCGTTCCATGACGCGAACGGCAAACCCGCGAGATTGCGCGACTTGCTGCACGGCAAACCGGTGCTGCTGGTGCCGGGCTACTTCACCTGCAGGACGCTGTGCAGCGTGGTGCGCACCGGCGTCGCCAATGGCGTGCGCGGCAGCGGCTTCACGCCGGGCCAGCAATTCGACGTGGTGCTGGTCAGCATCGATCCGCACGAGACACCGGCCGATGCGCGCCACGCGCAACAGATGGATGCGGCGAATCATCCTGACGCCGGCGTGCCGCAATGGCATTACCTCACCGGGACGCAGGCATCGATCGCGCCGCTGATGCACAGCATCGGTTTCCGCTACATGTTCGATGTACGCAGCGACCAGTTCGACCACGCGACCGGCATCGTGGTGCTGACGCCGAACGGAAAAGTCTCGCAGTACCTGTTCGGCGTGGAATTTCCGGCCGAGACGTTGCGGTTGGCGTTGGTCAATGCATCGAACGGACATGTCGGCAATCTCATCGACCGGCTGGTCCTGCTGTGCTGCCAGTACGACACCTCGACCGGCCGCTACACCTTGACGATCCACCGGATCATGCAAGGACTGGGCATTTCATTTGCGGTGTTGCTGGCCGGCTTCGTCGTGTTCCTGCGCCGCAGCGAAACGCAGCGCAGGCGGAGCCAGGCATGAACACGCCCGGCTTCTGGCACCTGCTGCCCAACGCCTCGACCAACGCGCGGCCGCTGGATGCGCTGTGGTGGACGATGGTCGGGTTGTGCGCGCTGGTGGCGATCGGCGTGTTCGTGGTGATGTTCGTGTTCTGCATCCGCTACCGCAAGGGCCGGCCCGCCGATCGACACCTGTCGAAGGAAACGCTGCCGGTCGAGCTCACCTGGACGGCCGTTCCGTTCCTGATCTTCATGGGCGTGTTCGTGTGGAGCCTCACGTTGTACGCGCGCAGCCGCACGCCGCCCGCGAATGCCGAAACGATTTACGTGGTCGCCAAGCAATGGATGTGGAAGGTGCAGCACCCCGGCGGCCAGCGCGAGATCGACACGCTGCACGTGCCGACGGGCGTACCGATCCGCCTGATGATGACCTCGCAGGACGTGATCCACAGCTTTTTCGTGCCCGCATTCCGGGTGAAGCAGGACGTACTGCCCGATCGCTACACGCAACTGTGGTTCACCGCGATCGAGCCCGGTGACTACCCGTTGTACTGCACCCAGTATTGCGGACTCGATCATTCGAAGATGGGCGGCCAAGTGATCGTGATGCGGCCGCGCGCCTACGCGCGCTGGCTCGAACAGAACAACACCGGCACTAGTCTCGCGGCGCAGGGCGCCGCGCTGTTCCGCGCGAAGGGCTGCAGCGGCTGCCACGGCGCGAACGCCTCGGTGCACGCGCCCGATCTCGATGGCATTTACGGCCGCATCGTGCATCTGTCCGACGGCAGCACCGTGGTCGCCGACGATCACTACATCCACGACTCGATCATGCTGCCCGACAAGCAGATCGTCGCGGGGTACGCGCCGATCATGCCGTCGTTTTCCGGCGAACTGAGCGAGAGCGACGTGCTGGCCTTGATCGCGTATCTCAAGTCCACCCAGCCGGGCGCGCAGCCTGCGCACGAGGGCACCAAGCAATGAACGCCACCGCCATCACGCCGGACCTTCCGGAACTGGAACCGCCGCGCAACTTCTATACGTACAAGTCGGGCTTGCTGAGTTGGTTGCTCACCACCGACCACAAGCGCATCGCGATCCTGTATACGATCACGATCACGCTGTTCTTCATCATGGGCGGCGTCGCGGCGGCGATGATGCGGATCAACCTGGTCGAGCCGCAGGGCGCACTGCTGTCCGCGGAAACCTACAACAAGACCTTCACCTTCCACGGCGTGGTGATGGTGTGGTTCTTTTTGATTCCGTCGATCCCGGCGACGCTCGGGAACTTCCTGCTGCCGATCATGATCGGCGCACGCGACCTCGCCTTTCCGCGCCTCAACCTCATGAGCTGGTACCTGTTCGTGATCGGCGGCTGCTTCACGATCGCGTGCCTGCTGCTGGGCGGCGTCGACACCGGCTGGACGTTCTACACGCCGTTCTCGACGATGTTCTCCAACACCAACGTGATCCTTGTTGCCGTCGGCGTGTTCGTCACCGGCTTCTCGACAATCCTCACCGGACTCAACTTCATCGTCACCACGCACAAGCTGCGGATGCCGGGCATGACCTGGTTCAAGCTGCCGCTGTTCGTGTGGGGCATGTACGCGGTGAGCCTGGTGATGGTGCTGGCGACGCCGGTGCTTGCGATGACGCTGTCGCTGATCGGGCTGGAACGCATCGCGCACGTCGGCATCTTCGACCCGTCGCTGGGCGGCGATCCGCTGCTGTTCCAGCACATGTTCTGGTTCTACTCGCACCCGGCCGTGTACATCATGATCCTGCCCGCGATGGGCGTGGCCAGCGAGATCATCCCCTGCTTCGCGCGCCGCAGGATCTTCGGCTACCAGTTCATGGTGTACGCGCTGGTCGGCATTTCGGTGATCGGCTTTCTGGTGTGGGGCCACCACATGTTCGTGGCCGGCATGTCGCCCACCGCGACGCTGGTGTTCTCGATCCTCTCCTTCGCCATCGCGGTGCCGTCCGCGATCAAGGTGTTCAACTGGACCGCGACGCTCAGGCGCGGTCGCATCACGTTCGAGGCGCCGATGCTGTACGCGCTGGGCTTCGTCGGGCTGTTCATGATCGGCGGCATGAGCGGACTGATGCTGGCCGCGCCCGCACTGGACATTCCATTGCACGCAACGTATTTCGTGATCGCGCATTTCCATTACGTGATGGTGGGCGGCACGGTGATGGCGTACCTCGGCGGCATCCATTACTGGTGGCCGAAGATCACCGGGCGGCTGTATTCGGAAGGCTGGGCACGCTTCGCGGCGGTGCTGATGTTCTTCGGCTTCAACTTCACGTTCTTCCCGCAGTACGTGCTCGGCTACCTCGGCATGCCGCGCCGTTACCATGCGTATCCGCCGCAGTTCCAGACGCTCAACATTCTTTCCTCGGCGGGCGCGTCGATCCTCGCGATCTCGTATCTGGTGCCGGTGATCTATCTGGGTTGGTCGCTGTTTTACGGCGCACGCGCGGGCAACAATCCGTGGGGCGCGCGCGGACTCGAATGGCAGACCACTTCGCCGCCGCCCAAGCAGAACTTCCTCGAGCGGCCGGTGGTACAGAAGGCGTATGCCTATGACGAACCCTCGCCGGACGGCCAGCCCGCATCGGGAGCGACGGCGTGAACAGCAGCGCCGCCAGCGTTCGCGACCAAGACCTGCGCGCGCGCGGACTGATCGCCGAACAATTCGACGATGCGGCGCAGCAGCACGCGACCGCGCAGTTCGGAATGTGGGTGTTCCTTGCGACCGAGGTTTTGTTCTTCGGCGTGCTGTTCGCGGGCTACGCGGTGTGCCGCGCGCGCGATCCGCAGGGTTTCCTGCTCGGCAGCCGGCACACCGAAATCCTGTTCGGCGCGGTCGAGGCCGGCATCCTGTTGCTGAGTAGCGCCACCGTCACCTTCGCGGTGAACCTGATCAGGTTCGACGCGCGGCGCGTGGTTGCGATGCTGTTGGCGATCACCGCGCTGCTGGGCGTGGCGTTCCTGGTGCTGCACGGCGTCGAGTATTCCCACGAACACGACGAGCACCTGATGGTGGGCGTCGATTTCGCGCAGCACGGACCGCACGCGCGCGGGATCGAACTGTTCTTCTTTCTCTATTACGCGATGACGCTGTACCACAGCCTGCACGTGCTGGTCGGCGTGTGCGTGATCGGGACGATGGGCGTGCTGGTGTGGCGCGGCAGGATCCGCGGCGAATACACCACGCCGCTGGTGCTGGCCGGGCTGTACTGGCACCTCGTCGACATCGTGTGGATTTTTCTGTTTCCGCTGATGTATTTGATTGGAAGGTAGAGGTCGCCCGGATGAAGGCGCGTAGCGCCGCAATCCGGGCTACGCAGTTGTCGTCATTCCGCGGCTGCCGCCGGCCCTATCGGCGGCAGAACCCGGAATCCATTTTGCTTTCCATCCGGTTCTTTGGAAAGCGCAATGGATCCCGGCTTTCGCCGGGATGACGGCCAAAAACAAAATGGATCCCGGCCTTCGCCGGGATGACGGCAAAAGCAACGCGCACGTCCGCGTGGAGAGCACCATGAACCGCGAAATCCTGAAACAAACCGCACGCACGCCCGCACTCGCCCTGCTCGGATTGCTGGCGTTGCTCGCCATCAACATCGGCCTCGCCTACGCGCCGATCGGCCAGGGCCTGCGCCTGCCGGTGAAGCTGACGATCTGCTTCGGGATGGCGTTCACGCTGATGGTGTTCTGCATGCACCTGCACCGCGCGACCGGACTGCTGCGGCTGGCCGCGGCGACGGGCTTCGGCTGGCTGGCCATCATGATCGGCCTGATGCTGACCGACTATTTCACCCGCGTCAGCGTGCCGCCGCCGTGGTGACCAAGCCATTGTCGTGAGGATTCAGGGGTGGTTGCGCCGTGCGTGAGCACACTGGATCACGCATCGAATCGGAGGAGGTCGCATGGAACAGCAATGGGATTTCTTCAAGACCAACGAGACGTCGATGGGCGTCTTCTATCCGCTGCACTACATCATCGCGGGCTACGGCAATTTCGATGAAGCGCAAGCCGCGGAAGCGGCGTTCCGCGAATCCGGCGTCGCCGCTGACGACGTGCGCGCCGCGACCGGTGAGTTCGTGGCAAAGCAACTGGAGACCCGTTCCGACCGAAACCTCCTGGACAAGATCGAGGACGCCGTGGTCAAGCACGTCGGCACCGAAGAAGCCTGGGTGACCGAAGACAAGATGCACACCGACGATGGCGGCGCGTTCCTGTTCGTGTACGCACCGAACGACGAGGACGTGGCGAACGCGAAAACCGTCTTCGCGAAAAATCCGCCGGTTTTCGCGCGCCGCTACCTGCGCGTCGCCATCGAGCAGATCGTCAGGAACCCGAAAGCGCCGTGACCGCGTGTTCCGCCAGCAGGCGCTCGATCAATTCGCTGATGCGCATGGCATCCAGCGGCTTGATCAGATGTTCGTTGAATCCGGCGGCCAGCGCACGCGCGCGATCGCTGGCCTGCCCGTAACCGGTGATCGCCACCAGCGGCAGATGCTCGAACCCGGCCGTGCGCCGCACGGTCTGCGCGACCTCGTAACCGTCGATCACCGGCAAACCAATGTCGAGCAGCACCACCTGCGGGTCGAATGTCGGCAGGACTGCGAGCGCCGCCGCGCCGTCGTTGGCGACCGCGGTGCGATAGCCCATCTCCTGCAGCAGCAATGCCAGGTTTTCCGCGGCCGGCGCGTAGTCGTCCACGACCAGCACCCGGATGCGCTCCGCGGGCGCAGCCGGCTTTGCAATCGGCGCGTCCTGCCCGGTCGCGGTGGCAGCTCGCGGACGATCGAGCAGCGGCAGCCGCACGGTGAATTCGCTGCCCTTGTACGCGCCGTCGCTCGCGGCGGTGACGCTGCCGCCGTGCAACAGCACCAGGCTGCGGACGATCGCCAGCCCGAGACCGAGACCGCCGCGCGAACGGTCGAGCGCACGCTCGTCCTGGATGAAAGAGTCGAAAATCCGCGGCAGCAGGTCGTGCGCGATGCCCTGTCCCTCGTCGCGCACGCGCAGTACCACCTGCCCGTCCTCGGCCGCGGCCGCAAGCCACACGTTGCGGTCGGGCGGCGAATACTTGGCGGCATTCACGAGCAGGTTCACCAGCACCTGCACCAGCCGGCGCCGATCACCGGAGGCGACCAAGCCTTCCTCGATGTGCACGTGCAAGCTCTGCCGGCGGGATTCCATCACGGGCTGGGTCGTTTCGACGGCCGCGGCGACGACGCCGCCGATGTCCACGCGCTCCGAATCGAGTTCGACCTTGCCGGTGGCGATGCGCGCGACGTCCAGCAGGTCGTTGACGAGGCCGGTGAGGTGCTGCACCTGCGCCTCGATGACGCCGCGCTCGCGCGTCAGCACGTCGGGCGCGCGCAACTTCATCAACTGCAAGGTGGTGGCGATGGGCGCTAGTGGATTGCGCAACTCGTGGCCAAGCATCGCGATGAATTCGTCCTTGGCCCGGCTGGCGCGCTGCAATTCGGCCTCGCGTTCGCGCAGCGCCGCATCCTTGCGCGCGCGATCGATGGCCGACCATGCGCGTTCGGCAACGTCCTCGACCAGGCGCACCTCCTCCGGTGTCCATGCACGCGGCGCACTGCTGCCCACCACCAGCGCCCAGATCGAGTTTCGTTCGCCCGCGCGCAGCGGCGCCGCGATGAATGCGGCATGGCCCTGCAGCGCGAGCAACGCGCGTCTTTCCGCAGCCGTGAAGCCGGGCGCGATGCGAATGTCGTTGATCGCCAACGGTTCCGTTTCCAGCCGCCGCATGCATGCGGGAAAAGCCGAAAGCGACACTTCGCCCTCCATCCCGTAAGCCGGCGGCAGGTTGTCGCCGCAATGTTCCGCGGTCATTCGCGCAAGATTGTCGGGAAGCGAGACTTGCGCCATGTAGCAACGATCCGCGCCCAGGTGTCTGGCAAGCATGCGCACGCACACCGCGCCGATCGCGTCGCCGTCGGGCTGCTCGCGCATCGCATCGAACAGCGTCAGCAGGAAGCCGTGGCGGCGCTCGCTCTCGCGCAGCACCCGCTCCGCCTGCTTGCGTGGGCTGATGTCGCGGGCAATCTTGGAGGCCGCGACCACGCTGCCATCGCTGTCCCGGATCGGTGAGATGGTGAGCGCCACGTCGATCAGCGAACCGTCCTTGCGCCGCCGCACGGTTTCATAGTGATCCACGCGTTCGCCGCGGCGCAGCTGCGCGAGAATTTCGGGTTCCTCGTGTGCGCGATCGGGCGATATCAGGATCGTGACCGGTTTGCCGATCACCTCGTTCGCGGCATAGCCGAAGATCCTTTCCGCGCCGGCATTCCACGTTTCGATGATGCCGTCCAGGTTCTTGCGGATGATCGCGTCGTCGGAACCTTCGACGATCGCGGCCAGCCGGCTGGCGGTGATCTCGACGTGCTTGCGCGCGGTCACGTCCGCGAACACGACCGCAAACAGGCGGCTGCCCTCGCCGTCCACCCGCGAGTAATGCAGGTCGAACCAGCGGCCGAGGTCGGCCTGGAAGTTTTCGAACCGTTCCGGCTGACCCGTGCGCAGGACCCGCGCTGCGATTTCGAGCCAGTACGGCTCCAGGTTCGGGAGCAGCTCGCGTGCCGACTTGCCGACGACGTCCTGCAAACTACTATGGCGCGCGAATGCGGCATTCACCTCGCGATAGTGCAGGTCGACAACGGCACCGTTCGCGTCGAACTCGGCCTCCACGATGCAGAAGCCTTCGTCGATGGTGTCCAGCAGCGCTCGATATCCCTCTTCGTCCAGGTGCAGTGCACGCCCAGCGCCGGAACGTCCGACCTCGCGATTCGCCTCGTCATTGCGCCGGCCGGTAGCGCCGCGCCGCTCACGCTCCGTGCTCATCTGCTCTCCCACCCGCAGCATCGTTTGCGAGCTGCAAGTATAGGCAAGCGCAGCACCTCGGCAAGCCTGCATGACAGGCTCGCCGTGGCTGGAAAATTTTTCCCGAACTGCCGACGATGCGTTGCAGTTCGGCTGGAAGAGCCTTCGATCAGGCCGGCCGTTTGGGTGGTCGGCTGCGAACAATCAATCAGCCATGGCGTGCTCGCGTATCAACTCTTCCTTGCGGCTGGCCAGTTGTTCTCCGAGCTCGTCCAGCTCGTCGCTGGAGAAAACCTTGCGCGCCCGCTTGAACATCGTTTCCTCCTCCTCGTCCGCGTGGTGGTCCACGAGATCCTTGAGAACCTTCGCGCGTCCGCCGAATTTTTCGGAACTGGTGGGCGTGTTCTGCAGATCGGGCAGCACCAGGTCGCCGACGGCACGATGTTCTTCCAGGGCTTCGAAGTAGAGCTTGTCGTTCTCTTCGTCACCGCAGGCTTTCTTGTATGCCGGATAGAAGATTTCTTCCTCGATTTGCGTGTGCACTTCAAGGTCGAGCGCGATCTCTCCCAGCAACTCTTCGCGTTTGTCGGTGTCCTGCTCGGTGGTCTTGGTCAGATTAGCAAGTGCCTTGCGAACCTTCTCGTGGTCTTCCTTCAACAGCTTGGTCGCGTCCATTCGACTTTCTCCGTGTGGTGAGCCGAAAAATTAGCAGCGCCGGCGTTGTCGCTGCGTGAATGCGGCATGTCGTCACGACATTCGCCGATGCTGCAACGCCGACAGCGCGATGGCGGCAACGCCCGCCGCGATCATCGCCGCCGCCATCGGGTGGATGACCGTGCGCGTGTAAAGGCTGGGCCGCAGGGTGCGGTCCTTCCACTCGCCGCGCACGTTGCCATCCTTGCCGGCTGCGTGCAGGTTGTCGTCGAACGTGTACTTGGGCTCGTCGCGAAGCTGCGTGCGATACATGATCTTCCTGCTGAACCAGTCGCTGAGCCGCGGTACCGGCCGGTTCATCGCACTGCTCAAGCGGCTTGCGCTGCCGACGTAGATGTCGCGGCGGCAATGCGTCGCCGCGTGCAGGATCGCGTGTGCGACTTCCTCCGGCTGGTACACCGGCGGCGGCAAGGTGGCTTCGCGGTCGAAATAGTTCTTGATGTGTTCGCGCAATGGCGTGCCGATCGCCCACGGCTTGATCAGCGTGACCGAAACCGGGGCATCGCCATCCTGCAATTCGATGCGCAGCGCGTCGGTGAAACCCTTCACCGCGTGTTTGCTGGCCGAGTACATGCCCTGCAGCGGAATTGCAATGTCGGATTCCACGCTGCCGACGTTGATCAATGCGCCGCCGTTCGCCTTCAGGTGTTTCACCGCGACCAGCGAACCGTTCACCACGCCCCAGAAGTTGGTGTCCATGAGGCGGCGATGGTCTTCCTCGCTCACTTCCTCGAGTTTGCCGAGGATGTCGACGCCGGCATCGTTGACCCAGGTGTCGAAGCCGCCGAAACGCGCCAGCGCGGCCTGCGCGATGCGTTCGACTTCATCGCGCTTCGCGACGTCGGCGACGACGTGGATGGCTTGTCCGCCTGCGTCGTTGATTTCCTTTTCGAGCCGCGCCAGGGCTTCGTCGTTGCGCGACGCCAGCACCAGTTTCGCGCCGGCCTTTGCGGCGAGCTTCGAGGTCGCGAGGCCGATGCCGCTGGATGCGCCGGTGATGACGATGATTTGTTCGTTGAGCGGTTTCAGTTTCATGATGCACTCCCCGCATGCACGGATGGCATGCCTGGTTTCAGCACGACCTTGATCGCGCCGTCCTGCTTCTTCTGGAAAATCTCGTAACCGTGCGGCGCGTCGTCCAGCGGCAACTGGTGCGTGCACAAGTCTTCCGCTCCGAGCGGGTCGCCGTCGTCCAGCAGGTACGGCATGATGTCCGAAACCCAGCGCTTGACATGCGCCTGCCCCATCGCGATCTTCACGCCCTTGTCGAACATCCGCAGCATTGGCAGCGGATCGGTCTGGCCGCCGTACACGCCGATGATGGAAATCGTGCCACCGCGGCGCACCGTCTCGATCGCCGTCATCAACGCGGCCAGCCGATCGATGCCCGTCTTCGGAATCATCTTCTGCGTCAGCGCGTCGGGCAGCAGCCCCGCGGATTTCTGCATGAACTCCTGCACGGGGGCGCCGTGCGCTTCCATGCCCACCGCGTCGATCACGCTGTCCGGTCCGCGGCCGTGGGTCTGCTCGCGGATGAACGCCGTCACGTCCTCGACCTTGCTGCTGTCGATCGTTTCGACGCCGTGGCGCGCCGCCATCTGCAAACGTTCCGGGACGAGATCGATGCCGAAGACGCGTTCCGCGCCGCGCGCGAGGGCAATGCGGCAGCACATCTGCCCGATCGGACCCAATCCGAACACCGCCAGCGTGCCGCCTTCGGGCACGTTGGCATATTCGACGGCTTGCCACGACGTCGGCAGCACGTCGGACAAAAACAGGAAACGTTCGTCGTTCGGACCTTCCGGCACCTTGATCGGCCCGAACTGCGCCTGCGGCACGCGCAGGTATTCGGCCTGCCCGCCAGGCACCTGCCCATACAACTTGGTGTAGCCGAACAACGCGGCGCCGTTGCCGTGTTCCTTCACCTGCGTGGTTTCGCACTGCGCCATCAAACCGTGGTTGCACATCCAGCAGTGGCCGCAGGAAATGTTGAACGGCACCACCACGCGATCGCCCGGCTTGATCTGCGTGACCTCCTTGCCGACCTCCTCGACGATGCCCATCGGTTCGTGGCCGATGATGTCGCCCTCCTCCATGAACATCGTGAGCACGCCGTAGAGGTGCAGGTCCGAACCGCAGATCGCGGTGGAGGTGATGCGTACGATCGCGTCGGTGGGTTGCTCGATCTTCGGATCGGGCACGTTGTCGACGCGAAAATCTTCCTTGCCATGAAACGTGACTGCTCGCATTTCGGAATCCTTCCTTGGTTGCCGTCGCCGGTTCCTTCCGGCGGCTTACTTGATGGTGTCCAGATACGCCGCGATATCGCGGGCCTCGCGCTGGTCGACACCCATGTCCGGCATGTCCACGCCGGGCACGACCTGTTGCGGGTGCTGGATCCAGAACTGCAGGTTGTCCGGATCGTTCGGCAGCACGCCCGCGATGTACGTGCGCCGGCTCCAGTGCGTCAGCGGCGGACCGACCAGGCCATCGGCGCCGTTGATGCCGGGAATCGTGTGGCAGGAACCGCAGCCGTAGTGCGAAATCAGTTGCGCCCCCCGATGCTCGGCGATGTGCTGCGCGCGTTCCTGCGGATCGTTGCCGGCGCAGCCCGCAAGCATCAGTGCCAGCAACGGCAGCGCAACCAGCAACATCGGCAGTGCGTGGGGAATCCTGCGGAATGCCTGCGCAGCGCGGCGCTCGTCGGTGCGGAACCATGCGAAGAACACCGTGCACAACGCGGCCGCGTGCACCAGGTTCGAGGGAATCCACATGATGATGCCCGCGACCTGCTGATCCTGGACCGGCGTCATGCCGTACGCCTGCGTGGTGTGCAGGTACGCCGTGTACAGCGGCACCGGCGCGAACGTCAGCACCGCGCCGATCATGCCCATCACGAACCCGGACGACACCACGAAAATCACTGTGGCGCCGTAGCCCAGTGCGCGCCGCTGCCCGTAAGGCTCGATCACCAGCGTCCAGAACTGCAGCGAGAAGGCAAGGAAGCTGGCGTGTTCGAGGTCATGCAGCCATTCGTGGTGCAACGCGGCGTCATAGGGCCCCGGCAGATGCCAGAAGCACAGCGCGGCGCTCAGCAGCACCCACACGCAAACCGGATGCATCAGGAAACGGAACGCGCCCTCGCAGCCGCCGTGCTTCCAGCCATGCACGATCGCGCGACGGTTCCTGACGTCGAACGCCCACAGCCACGTGATCACCGGCCTGCCGTAGACCAGCAGCGGCGGGATCACCAGCAGCAGGAACATGTGCTGCAACATGTGCGCCGAAAACAGGTCGTCGGACAAGGTGTCCAGCGGCGACATCAGCACCACGAACAGCAATGCCAGGCCCGCGAAGTACGAGGCCGCGCGCCAATGGCCGAGGATCGCGCGGCGTTGCTGCCGGCCCATCCGCAGCATGCCCGTCACGTAACCGCCGAATGCGGCCGCGATGCACACCATCAGCCATGGTGCGAAGCTCCATTGGGTCAACAGGTGCGACATTTCCTTGTCACCCTCTCCGAATTCTCGAGAATCTCGTACTCAATAATTGCAAACCGGTTCGATGAACAACATCACGATCGTGAACACCACCGCGATCGAAAACAGTGCGCTGACCAGCAGCGACCAATTGGCGATGAAGCGCTTGCGTTGCGCGGCGAGGTCGTGTGGATCGGCGTCGCGCCAGACGCGCCGCCAGCGCATCGCCGACAGCAACGCCGCGCCCGCGATCAGCACCGCCGCCAGATCCACGCCGATCAGCACCCACCACAGTCCGCCCCACACCGGCGCCATCAGCGGCACGTCCAGCGGATAACACGCGTGCGAAGCCAGCGCGTAGCCGATGATCAGTTGCAGCAGCCACGCCGCTGGCGCGCCGAACACCGCGAACACGAGTCCCGCGCCCACGCGGACGCGGGTGTAGGCAGGCGGATTGCTGGAAGTGACGGTCGGCATGACACACTCAATGTGGCGTGATCCACGGCAGCAGGTACAAGGTGATGAACACCGCGATCCACGCCGCCACCACGAAGTACCAGTACAGCGCGACGATCGTGACGGCGTTGTGCCGTTCGGCGGTGATGTGGCCGAGCGCGGCCCACAGGATCACCGCGCCCAGCATCAGCACGCCGATCGCGGCGTGCAGCACGTGGAAGGCGGTGATCGCGTAAAACAGCGAAGCATGCGCGCCGCTGTTCGCCAGGAACGGCTCCGCATGCCAGTCGAAACATTGCAGCACCACGTAGGTGATGCCGATCAGCGCGGTGACGCCAAGTCCGCCAAACGTCATTGCGATGCGACCGAGCCGCAAGCGCGAATCGGCCCACCAGATCGTGGCGACGCTGATCAGCAGGATGGCCGTGCTCGGCGCCGAATACCGCAACGGCGGCAGTCCGGTCGGCGGCCACGGTTGCGACGTCTGCGATTGCAGGTAGAAGTAACTGAAGATCAGGTACGCGAAGATCGCCGCTTCGGTGCCGATCAGGCACAGCATTCCCCACCAGCCAGGCGTGCGGCGGCCGGCCTGGCCGACCGGCAACGGCCGCGGCAGCGTGCGTGCTTCGCGCGCGATCGTGTTCATGCGCGTACTGCCCAGCCGGTTTCATGGCGCGGCCACATCCACCACAACATCGCGGGAATCATCGCGAGCATGCAGCCGGCCGCCACCCACCACATCGCCATCAGCAGTCCGACGAAGGTGCCCGCGATCAGCAGCGCCATCGCGAGCGGCGCCAGCGACAGGCTGGGCATTTTCAGGATCACGTCGGGTTCGGCATCGAGGCCGGTGGTGCCGGGCATCTCGTGTTCGTGGTCCAGCACCGGGCCTTCGTCCAGCGTGCTGCGCCCGCTTTCGTCCAGCCGCTCTTCCCACAGCGGATGCAGGCTGGCAACGCGCGGAATCACCGCGAAGTTGTAGCTGGGTGCGGGCGACTCGGTCGCCCATTCCAAAGTCGGCGCGTCCCACGGATTCGACGGCGCGATCTCGCCGGCGAAGCGGCTGCGGATCACGTTGATCACGAACAACAGCACGCCGAGCGCAAACACGAACGCGCCGATCGTGGTGACCAGGTTCAAATCGCCCCAGCCCATGTTCGCGGGATAGGTGTAGATGCGGCGCGGCATGCCTTCGAGCCCGGAGATGTGCATCGGGAAGAAACCCAGGTTGAAGCCGATGAACATCAACCAGAAATTCCACCAGCCGAGCCGCTCGTTCATCATCCGGCCGGTCATCTTCGGGAACCAGTGGTAGATGCCGCCGACCACCGGGAACACGTTGATGCCGATCAGCACGTAATGGATGTGCGCGACCACGAAATAGGTGTCGGTGAGTTGCAGGTCCAGCGGCACGGAGGCCGTCATGAATCCCGACACGCCGCCGATCACGAACAGCACGATTTCCGCGGCGAAGAACTTGAACGCAGTGGTGAACACCGGGCGCCCGATCCAGATCGTCGCCACCCACGCGAATACCGACACCGCCGAGGGAATCACGATCACGAAACTCGCCGCCGCGAAATAGCCCATCGCTATCACCGGCAGCCCGGTCGCGAACATGTGGTGCACCCACACGCCGAAACCCAGCACCATCGTGAGGATCGTCGCCAGCACCACGGCGGAATGCGCGACCAGCGGGCGCCGGCAATACACCGGCAGGCCCTGCGAAACGATGCTCATCGCCGGCAGCACGATCGCGTACACCCACGGATGCCCGAAGATCCAGAACAGGTGCTGCCACAGCAGCGGACGCCCGCCGCCGGAAACATTGAAGAACTGCGTGCCGAAGCGCCGGTCCAGCCACAGCAACATGAAATCGAGGCTCACCGCCGGCACCGCGAACAGGATGCCGACATTCGCGACCAGCGTGCCCCAGATCATGATGGGCACGCGACTGATCGACATGCCCGGCGCGCGCGTGCGGAACATCGTGGCGATGAAATTCACCGCGCCCGCGGTGGTGGAGATGCCGAGGAAGATCATCCCCAGCGAATAGATGTCCACGTTCCAGTCCGGGTTGTAGGTGCGGCCGGCCAGCGGCACGTAGTTGAACCAGCCGACGTCGGTGCCCTTGGCGTCCCAGAAACCGATGTAGAGGAAGATGCCGGCCAGCACGAACACCCAGTAGGTGAACGCGTTGAGGCGCGGGAACGCCATGTCGCGCGTGCCGAGGATCAGCGGCCACAGGTAATTGCTGAAGCCCGACAGGATCGGCAGCGCGTACAGGAAGATCATCGTCATCCCGTGCATGCTGAAGAACTGGTTGTACAGCTCGGGCGACAGCAGGTGCTCGTTCGGCTGTGCAAGCTGCAGGCGCATGCCGAGCGCCTCGATGCCGCCGGCGATTAGGAAGATGAAGGCCGTCACCAGGTAACGCTTGCCGATCTTCTTGTGGTCGGTGGTGCCGAACCAGCCGTGCAGGTTGTGCGGATCGGACCACATGCTTTCCAGCTTGTGGCGAAGCGCCTCGTCGGGCACTGCGATCACGGGCGTTCGGTATGTCGGGTTGGCGGCCATGTGGCGTCCTTGCCTATGCCTTGACTTTCCTTCCCCCGCTTGCGGGGGAAGGTGGCGCGAAGCGCCGGATGGGGGCAACACTCGCGAGTCCGTGGCAATTCATTTCAGTGTCTTCAGATATGCGAGCAGGTCCTGCAACTGCGGACCGTCGAGGTTTTCCTTCGGCATGTCCGTGCCGGGTTTCAGTGCAGGCGCGTCACTGACCCACGCCGCGAGATTGCCGGGCGTGTTGGTCAACGTTCCCGCGGCGAGTGTGCGCCGGCTCATCACGTGCGTCAGGTCGGGTCCGAGGTTGCCTTGGCTGCCGGCAAGGCCGCGCACCGAATGGCAGATCGCGCAGCGCGTTTCGAACACCTGCTCCCCGCGTATCGCCTGCTGCGATGGCGGCGCACCGGCGTCCTGCGACTGATGATTCCACCATGCCTGGAATGCCGGCCCTTTCTGCGCGACCACGTACAGCGCCATGTGCGCGTGCTGCAGGCCGCAGAATTCCGTGCACTGGCCGCGATACACGCCGGGTTCGTTCGCCTGCAGCCACGCGAGGTTGACCTGGCCGGGAATGGTGTCGGTCTTGCCGGCGAGCTTGGGGACCCAGAACGAATGGATCACATCGGCACTGGTTACCCGGACGCGTACCGGCACGCCCACCGGCACGTGGATTTCGTTGGCGGTGTCGAACGCGGCCTTGGGATCGTCGGTACGTTCGTAATGCACCTCCCACCACCACTGGTGCGCGGTGACTTCCAGCGTGATCGGTGCCTTCTTCGGCGGCGCCGCGATCGCGCCCAGCGTGAAGAACGTCCAGATGGCCGACAGCAGCAACAGGAAGATCGAGATCGGTACGCCGAAGGTGAGCCACGGCATGCCGTTGCGGCCGCGCGTCACCACAGGCCAGCCGCGGTCGTCGTAGGCGCCGTCGCCCCGTTTCCACCAGATGCCGATCAACACCGCGAAGGCGATGAACGCGGCGACGAAAATCGAAAGCGCCAGCAAACCCCAGCCGAGCGAGGTGATCGGATTGGCGGCCGGGCCATTCGACGACATGTACGTCATCGGCGACGCCGCGCGCGCAGCGATCGGCAGCACCAGCAACGCGATGGCGAATGCCCGGCGCATCAGCGATGGCCGCTCGTCGAGGCCGGCGCTGCCGGTGTCTTTCTGCTCGGCGTCATCGCCGGCGCGGGATACGGCGGCTTCGGCACCGGCTTCTGGTGCTTCGGCAGCGCCGCGGGCTGCTTGCCCGCTACCGGATGCGGCACCTGTCCCGGTGCGGGCGCAGGTGTCGCGCCCTGCTTGGTGGTTGCTTCGAATTCCGGCTGCGGTTGGGAAAGGCTCTGGACGTAGGTCACCAGCTCCCAGATCGCCTGCGGCGGCAGCGCCGTGCCCCATTGCGGCATGCCGTTCGGCCGCCCGTGCTCGATGCTGAGGTAAATGTCGCCGGGACTACTGCCGTACAACCACACCTTGTCGGACAGCGACGGCCCCATCCCGCCGCCGCCGCCCGGCGCGTGGCAGCCGTTGCAGTTGAGATGCTGGAACAGCAGCTTGCCGCGCATCAGCGCCTGCGGATCATTCGCGTAAGGGTTTTGCACGTTCGCGCTCGGACCCATGTGCAGATGCGACACGGCCTCGTTGCGAAGCTGCGCATTGCCCGCGTCGACGTGCGGCGTCACCGTCTGCGCGACCGCAGCGACGATCATCGCCGGCACCATGCACGCCGCAAGCAGGAAAGCTGTCGTCAAGTTTTTCATCGTGCCCTCCGTGGCAACGGCCGCTCAGCGCGCGGTGACACGCTCGTTCGTGTCCGCTGATCCAGGCAGCATGGGCAATTGCGGCACCCCGTAGCGCGCGAGCAGTGCATGGATCGCGTCGCGATGCGATTGCAGGAACGCGTTCAACTTGTCGCGCAGCGCACCGTCGCCGTGCCGCACCGCCATCGAGATGGAAAACTGGAACGGCAGGACCGCGTGCGTGTGCGTCAGCAGCACCACCGTCAGTTTCACCGGTTCACGTGTCGCAAAGTAGCCTGCCAGCGGACCCCACGCGATCGCGACGTCCACGTCACCCTTCGCCACCGCTTCGATCAGATCCGCGGAAGGATTCGGGCGCGAGAAATCGGCGAACATCTTGTACACGTGCACGTTGTCGACGATGCCGCGGTACGCCAGCACCGCGCCGCCCGGCAGGTCCGCCCAGTCGTCGCCGATGGAATGCACGCCGATGCTGAGCTTGTGCAGGCGCGGATCATCCAGCGACGTCAGCTTGTATGGCGCGTCGGCGCGATATACCAGTGCGTAGGTGGAGCGGTAGTACGGTTGCGTGGTGAGCACGCCGTCGGCGTGATCATCGGTCGGCAGTCCGATCACCACGTCGCATTTGTCCGCGTCCAGGGTGTCGCGCAGGAACTGCTTCTGCTGCACCTGCCACGTGTACTCGACGGTCTTGCCCAGCGATTTCGCCAGCATGCCGGCGAGCTCGTTTTCGAAGCCCTGCCCGGCCTGGTTCGAGAACGGCAGGTTGTTGGGATCGGCGCACACGCGCAGTTGCGTGCCTTCGGTCGCCGGTTTCTTGTCGGGGTATTGCGTATGCGTCGCTTGCGCCAGCGCCACCGCCGGTACGAATGCAGCCCACGCGATCAGCATCAACAAGAGCCGCGGGGCAAGAACCCTCCCCTTCAAGGGGAGGCGGCCGCAGGCCGAGCGCGTAGCGCTGGTGGGGATGGGTTGCTTGACGTGCAAAACCATCCCATCCCCCTCCCGGCCTCCCCCTTGAAGGGGGAGGAGAAAAGCAGCGATGCGCGTGCCGGAACAAGGCGTGCGTTTCACGGCGAGCCTCCCGCCTTCGGCAATGCAAACACGTAGAGCACGCCGCCCTTCGCGGTGTAGTCGGGAAGATCCTGCGTCGCACCGACGAAACCCAGCGCGCCATAGGGATTGCGCGGATCGAGGTCACCCGCCACCACCGCGCCCGACCAGCCGCCGACGCCTGCGAGTACCGCCACGTATTGGCGTCCGTCCGGTCCCTTGTAGGTGACCGGCTGGCCGCTGATGCCGGAGCCCACGCGGAATTTCCACAGCAGCTTGCCGGTCTTCGCGTCGACCGCCTTGAACCAGCGATCCATCGTCCCGTAGAACGCGACGCCGCCAGCGGTCACCAGCGCGCCGCTCCACACCGGGAAGTTCTCATGATCCGACCAGACGATCTTCGCGTGCACCGGATCGTATGCAGTGAACGCGCCGCGATAGCCGCCGGGGCCGGCCTTCATTGCGACCTTGGCGCCAAGGTACGGCGTGCCTTCGATATAACCGACCTGGGAGACTTCCTCGTCCTGGCAGATATTGTTGTGCGGGATGTACAGCAAGCCGGTCTCCGGCGAATACGCGCTCGGTTGCCAGTCCTTGCCGCCGGTCGCGGCCGGGCACATGTCGTTGACGGTCTTGTTGAGTTGCGGATTCTTGGCCGGGTTCACCACTGGCGCGCCGGTCACGAGGTTGATGCGCTCGATCGTGTTGGCGCCGGGCATGAATTTTTGCGCGGAAATGATCTTGCCGGTGGTGCGGTCCTGCACGTACATGAAACCGTTGCGGTCGGGGTGCATCAGCACCTCGCGCGCTTGGCCATCGATCGTGATGTTGGCCAGCACGTTTTCATTGACGCCGTCGTAGTCGTGTTCGTCGTGCGGATTCCACTGCACCGCCCATTTCGCCATGCCGGTGTCGGGATCGCGCGCGAACAGCGTGCAGGTCCAGAAGTTGAGACCGGGCCGCTGGTACGGATTCCACGGACCGGGATTGCCGGTGCCGTAGTAGATGAGGTTCAACTTCGGGTCGTAGGTGATCCAGCCCCATACCGGCCCGCCCCCGATTTCCCATGCGGCCTTGTTCGGCCAACTGGTTTCGCCGAGGTTCGGTCCCTTGTCTTCGGGATACGGCGGATTGAAATCGTTGCCGATCAGCACGTCCTTGTCCGGACCGGTCGAATACGCGGTCCACTGCACCTTGCCGGTGCCGGTGTCCAGTGATTTCAGCCAGCCGCGCACGCCGAGTTCGCCGCCGCTGACGCCCACCAGCACGTGGTTCTTCACCACCAGCGGCGCCATCGTCATGGTGTCGCCGTGGTTGATCTCGCCGACCTTGGTGTTCCAGAGCTGCTTGCCGGTCTTCGCATCGAGCGCGATCGTGTGGTCATCCAGCGTGTTGAAGAAGACCTTGCCGTCTTCGTACGCGACGCCGCGATTGATCACGTCGCAGCAGGCCACGCCCTGCGAGGCCGGGTCGGGATGCGGCTTGAACACCCACTTGATCGCGCCGTCCTTCGACAGATCCAGCGCATACACGATGTTCGGCCACGGCGTGATCACGTACATCGTGTCGCCGACCACGATCGGCGCAGCTTCGTGGCCGCGCAGCACGCCGGTGGAAAACGTCCACGCGACCGAGAGGTTCTTCACGTCCTGCGTATTGATCTGGTCGAGCCTGCTGAAACGCGTTCCGGCGTAGTTCTTGCCGGGCATCGGCCAGTCGGCGGGGTCGTGCGCCAACTGTTCGACGTTGCCCGTCGGCGGCGCAGCGGCTGCGCCGGATGCCGATGGCTTGGCGGACGGCGTCTGCGCGTGCGCGGCGGCCGAGCAGGCGACCGCGATCGTCAATGCGACTTTCTTCATGGCGCCCTCCTGGCGTTCGCAGCCGGCCTTCCTGCCGGCCTGCCCGCGCGACTACATGCTGCCGCTCAGCTTGGACGACGCCGCCTTCAGGGTGCGCAGATGCTTTTTCAGCACCGGCAACGCCGACTGCGCGAGCTGCTTCACCTGCAGCGACGAGCCGTGCTGGATTTCGCGCTCGGTTGCTTCGATCGATTTCACGTGGCCGTCGGCTTCGGTCTTTGCCCAGTCGCGATCGAAATTCATGCCGGAGAGGCTCTTGAAATGCTTCATCTCGTCACGCTGTTCCATGTTGGGTTCGTTCGGAAGCGTCACGCCAAGCTGTGCGGCAACCGGCTTCAATTTCGCATCCAGAGACTGGTGATCGGACGCCAGCATCTGCCCGGCGTTGCGCACGGCTTCCGAATGCCCGCTCTGCGCGGCGAGCTGGCCGGACGCGATTTCCGACAGGTTGGTCTGGTGCGTGGCGATCAGCCAACTGCCATCCTGCGACGTGCCTTGCGGCGGCGCGGCCAGCGCGGCCGTGACCGGAAGAAAGAAAAGAACCGAGAGCAGACAAATCCAGGTTTTCATGGCGAGCCTCCGTGCCCGTGGTGTTGGGTTGAAACAACCTTCATGCAGTAACTGATGCGTGCCGCCCAAGCTGCGACATGTTGCGTGCGCCCGCTGCGCGATGGATGTCCATGCGTTTCAAAGCGCCGCCACCGCGGCTTCGGCGACAGCCTGGTCCTGGGCGTTGTCGCCGCCGCTGACGCCGACCGCGCCCACGCACTGGCTGTCCTGCTTCAGCGGGATGCCGCCGGGGAAAATCATCACGCGACCGTGGTTGGAAACCTGGATGCCGTAGAAAGGCTTGTCCGGTTGCGCCTTCTCGGCCAGCCCCTTGGTCGGCAGTTCGAACATCGCCGACGTGAACGCCTTGTCGATCGCGATGTCGACGCTGCCCTTCCACGCGCCATCCATGTGTACGAACGCAACCAGATTGCCGCCGTTGTCGACGACGGCGATGTTCATCGGCTGGCCGATATCGCGCGCCTTGGCCTGGGCGCCAACGATCATCCGGCGCGCGTCTTCGAGGGCAATCGTGGATTGCTGCAGCATGACGGAACTCCCTTTCCTTGCACCCGCGTCCTTGCGGGCAGGCAAAGCTTATGCAGCCGGTTGTGAATGCCACGTCACGGCAGCGACCACTGCGCGCGGGTGACTACGGGTTCTGCGTGGCGCGCCGGGCGTGTGCCTTCGGCCGGATCGGCTTGCCGAACCGGCAGGCAACGACCTGGGTGATTTGCGCGCCGAGGAACAGGATCAGCGCGCTGTAGTAGACCCACACGACGATCAGGATGAGCGAGCCCGCCGCGCCCGCGGAGCTGTAACGCAAGCGCGCGAGATAGACGCCCAGCACGAACTTTCCGGCGGTCAGCAGCGCCGCCGTGATCAGCGCGCCGGCGAATACTTCGTGCCAGGCGATTTCCGCATCGGGCACGTACTTGAACAACAATGCGATCAGCGCGACCAGGATGCCGAACGAAACCAGCCCGCCCGCCACGCGGATCGCGATGTCGGCGCCCGGGAACAGGTGCGACAGGTAATCCTGCGCTCCCGCCAGCGCGACGCTCAAGGCCATCGACACCAGCAGCACGAAAGCCATGCCCAGCACGATCGCCAGCGCGAGCAGTCGCGAACCGAGCAACCGCCAAACCATGTTGCGCGCGGGGGCGGCACGCACATCCCAGATCTGGTTGAGCGCGGTCTGCAGGTGCGCGAATACGGTGGTGGCGCCAACCACCAGCACCGCGGTGCCGATCAGCGTGGAAATCACGCCGGCATGGTGATTGCCGGCCTGCGTCATCAGCGCGCGCACCACGTCGGCCTCCTGTGAGCCGACCATCGCGTCGACGTATTGCAGCAGTTGCGCACGCGCCGTGGCTTCGCCGAAAACGAGTCCGGCCAGTCCGGTCAACAGCAGGAGCAGCGGCGCCATCGAGAGCAGCGTGTAGTAGCTCAGGGCGGCGGCAAGCTGGAACGGCTTGTTCCCGAAAAAGCCGTCGGCGATCGCCTTCAAGGTGCGCCATGTCGTCCCGAACATCCGTGTTCCCTCACGCAGACACCTCGAGAGGATGCCAGCGATCGCGAAGCGATGTGTCGACGCGGCGTGTTGGCGTGTCCCTTCGCGTGGGCATTCGCCGCCAACCATCCATGACCGGCGGTTGCGGAACGCGGCATCGCGTCCTAGCCTGACCTGACCGACGCGCACGCGGCTCGTCAAACATGCACACGGAGGTGCACATGAACAGCAAGATTGCTGCCGGCCAGACCTTTCCGGATTTCGAGTTGCCGGACCATACCAAGGTGAAGCGCCGTCTGTCCAGCCTGCAAGGCAAGCAGGACCCCATGCTGGTGGTGCTGATCCGCGGCTTCTTCTGTCCGAAGGATCGCGAGCAGTTGAAGGAACTGACGCGCTTCCATCCGCAACTCGTGGTCGGCAGTTGCCATCTGGTGGTGATCACCACCGACGACTGGCACACCACCAACAACCTGCGCCAGCAACTCGGCGCCTGCTATCCGTTCCTCTATGACGAGGAGAAACGCGTGCGCGACGAACTCGGCATCCTCGAATACACCGACACGCAGCACGAGCCGATGATCCCGCACACCTTCCTGCTGGGTCCGGGTCTGCGCATCCACAAAGTGTGGAACGGCTACTACTACTGGGGCCGCCCATCGGTGGCGGAGCTGCACGCGGAGTTGCGCGAACTCACGCGCGACATCCGGCCGGACTGGGACCTCTACGCCGATGGCTTGAAGCGCAAATGGGATGCCGGCGACAAAGCCGGGTTCTATCCCTACGGCGTGAAATCGATGGAGCAGACGCTGGTCGAAATGGCCGGCGCGGTGGACCAGTACGCGAAGCCGGCGTGAGACGCGAGCCGCGCATTGCAACACGTCCGCAGATCAAGCCGCCGAGTTCCGACGTGCAGTGCGGGCAACGCGTCGCGGCGGCTGCCTGAAATCTTTTCCGCGCAGCGGAAACGTTTGCGGATCAGGCGATCGCCTTGTCCACGACCTGCTGCGCCTCGGCGAGGATCGATTGCAGGTGTGCTTCGTCGCGGAAACTCTCGGCGTAGATCTTGTAGATGTCTTCCGTGCCCGACGGTCTTGCAGCGAACCAGCCGTGCTCCGCGACCACCTTGACGCCGCCGATCGGCGCGTCGTTGCCGGGCGCCTTGTCCAGCACCGCTTCGACCGTGTCACCACCCAGGGTTTCAAGCTCGATTTCACTCGCGGAAAGCCTTGAAAGCTTTTGTTTCTGCGATGAATTGGCAGCTGCCTGGACACGATCGGCAAACGGCCGGCCAAGCTCGCCGGCGAGCGCCGCATATACCTCGCCCGGATCGCGCCCGGCCCTGGCCGTGATCTCGGCGGACAGCAAGGCGGGCACGATGCCATCCTTGTCAGTGGTCCAGACCGAGCCGTCGATGCGCAGGAACGAAGCACCCGCGCTTTCTTCGCCGCCGAACCCGAGCGAACCGTCGAACAATCCCGGCGCGAACCACTTGAAGCCGACCGGCACTTCGAACAGCTTGCGCCCGGCCTTCCTCACCACCCGGTCGATCAGCGCGGTGCTGACCACCGTCTTGCCGACGGCGGCGACAGCGGGCCAGCGCTTCCGTTCGCGGAACAGGTAGTCGATCATCACCGTGAGGTAGTGGTTGGCATTGAGCAACCCCGACGAACGCGTCACCACGCCATGGCGGTCGTGGTCGGTGTCGCACGCGAACGCCACGTCGTACTTGTCCTTCAGCGCCAGCAAGCGCTGCATCGCGTATTCGGACGACGGATCCATGCGAATCTGTCCATCCCAATCCACGGTCATGAACGCGAAGCGCGGATCGACTTCCTCGCTGACGACGGTCAGGTCGAGCTTGTAGCGCGCGGCGATCGGCGCCCAGTAGTGCACGCCGGCGCCGCCCAGCGGGTCGACCGCCAACTTGAGCCCGGAACCGCGAATCGCGTCGAAGTCGATCATGTGCACCAGGTCCGCAACGTAGGCATCGAGGTAATCGTGCGTGCGGGTCGTGGACGCTGCGCAGGCTTGCGCGAACGGCACGCGCTTGACGCCGGCCAGCTTGTTTTCAAGGTACTGGTTGGCCTGCTTCTGCACCCAGCCGGTGATTTCCGTGCCGGCCGGTCCGCCATTGACCGGGTTGTACTTGAAGCCGCCGTTGTCGGGTGGATTGTGCGAAGGGGTGATCACGATGCCGTCGGCCAACCCCGACTCGCGGCCGTGGTTGTGCACCAGGATCGCGTGCGAGATCGCGGGCGTCGGGGTGAACTCGCCGCCCTTCGAGGTCATCACTTCGACACCGTTCGCCGCCAGCACTTCCAGCGCGGACTTGAAAGCAGGTTTCGAGAGTGCATGCGTATCGAAACCGATGAACAGCGGCCCGGTGACCGACTCCTTCGCGCGGTAGTCGCAAATCGCCTGCGTGATCGCGAGGATGTGCCACTCGTTGAAGCTCCCATCCAGCGAGGAGCCGCGATGACCGGAGGTGCCGAACGCGACGCGCTGCGCGGGATTGGCCGGATCCGGACGTATATCCGCATAAGCGGCCAGAAGCTTGTCGATGTCGACAAGGATGTCCCTGGGCGCCGGCTTGCCCGCGAGCGGACTGATCTTTTCGCCGCTCATTGCACCGATCCGTCAAAGATCATTCCTGCAACAGGAAGAACACTCGTTCTCCCTCTCCCCCAAGCGGCTTCTTCGTTTGGGGGAGAGGGCCGAGGTGAGGGGGAACAATCTCGCGCCACCGAATCATTCCTGCAATACGAAACGTCCGCCCCCTCACCCCAACCCTCTCCCCCAAGCGTTGCTTGGAGGAGAGGGAGAAAGGTGCAGCTCAGCATCATGCTCCGCTCCTGCGCGCGGCGCGATAACGGCGGATCAGTGCATTGGTCGAGCTGTCGTGTTCGAGTTTCGGCTCGCCGGCATCCTGCAACTGCGGGATCACCTTGTTCGCGAGCTGCTTGCCCAGCTCAACGCCCCACTGGTCGAACGAATCGATGTGCCAGATGGCACCCTGGGTGAACACGCTGTGTTCGTACAGCGCGACCAGCGCACCCAGCGAATGCGGCGTCAGGTCTTCGACGAGGATGGTATTGGTGGGCCGATTGCCTTCGCAGACCCGGTGCGGCACCAGCCACTCCGGCGTGCCTTCCGCGCGCACTTGCCCAGGCGTCTTGCCGAACGCCAGCGCTTCGGTTTGCGCGAGCAGGTTGGCCATCAGCAGATCGTGCTGGCCGCCGAGCGGATTCAGCGAATGCATGAACCCGATGAAATCACATGGGATCAGGCGCGTGCCCTGGTGGATCAACTGGTAGAACGAATGCTGGCCGTTGGTGCCGGGCTCGCCCCAGTAGATCGGGCCGGTCGCGTAATCGACGTGCTCGCCGGACAACATCACGTGCTTGCCGTTGGACTCCATCGTCAACTGCTGCAGGTACGCGGGAAAACGCTTCAGGTATTGCGCGTACGGCAGCACCGCGACGGTCTGGGCGCCGAAAAAATCGTTGTACCATGTCGAAAGCAGCCCCATCAGCAGCGGCAGGTTCCGTTCCGCCGGCGTGTTCCTGAAATGCACGTCCATCGCGTGGAAGCCCGCCAGCATTTCGCGGAACGCTTCGGGCCCGATCGCGAGCATGGTGGACAGGCCGATCGCCGAATCCATCGAATAGCGACCGCCGACCCAATCCCAGAAGCCGAACATGTTGGCGGTGTCGATGCCGAACTTTTCGACTTCTTCCGCGTTGGTGGAAACCGCGACAAAGTGTTTGGCGACTGCCGACTGATCGCCACCGAGCTTTTGCAGGCACCAGTCGCGCGCCGCGTGCGCATTGGTCAGCGTCTCCAGCGTCGTAAACGTCTTGGAGCAGATGATGAACAGCGTTTCTTCGGCGTCGAGGTCGCGCGTCGCTTCCACGAAATCGGTGGGATCGACGTTGGACACGAAACGGAACGTCATGTCGCGGCGGCTGTAATGCTTCAGCGCCTCGTAGGCCATCACGGGCCCGAGGTCGGAACCGCCGATGCCGATGCTGATGACGTTGCAGATGGGCTTGCCGGTGTGCCCGCGCCATTCACCCGAACGCAGCTTGTCGCTGAAGGCAGCCATGCGGTCGAGCACTTCGTGCACTTCGGGAACCACGTCCTTGCCGTCGACGAAAATCCGTTCACCGCGCGGCGCGCGCAGCGCCACGTGCAGCACCGCGCGCTTCTCGGTTTCGTTGATCTTGTCGCCACGGAACATCGCATCGCGCCGCGCGAACACACCGCGCGCCTTCGCCAGCCTTTGCAGCAGGCGCAAGGTTTCGCCGGTGACGAGGTTCTTGGAATAGTCGAGGTACAGCCCGGCGCCTTCCGCCGTCAGCCGCGTGCCGCGCTCGCCATCGGCGTCGAACAGCTGCTGCAGCGTCGTGCCGCGCAGCGACTGCCAATGCTTTGCGAGCGCCTTCCACTCGGGCGACGAACGCAAGGACGGCGCACTCATGTGCGCGCCCCCTGCCCCGCGGCCTTCGATTCCACCGCCGAGCTTTTCTGCGTGATGCGTTCCAGCAGGTCGTTCCAGGATTTCACGAACGACGCCGCGCCCTCGCGCTGCAACTGCCCCGCGAGCGCTGCATCGTCGATGCCGGCGGCCCTGAACTGCGCGATCACCTGCTCGCAATCGCCGCCGTCCTTCGCCATCGCACTGTGCAGCTTGCCGTGGTCGGCGAAAGCCAGCAGGGTCTTGTCGGGCATCGTGTTGATGGTGTCGGGCGCGGCCAGCGCCTCGACATACAGCGTGTCCGGCGCCTTCGGATCCTTGGTGCCGGTGCTGGCCCACAGCAGGCGTTGCGGATGCACGCCGGCGGCGAGGATTTTCTTCCAGCGCGGCGTTTCGCGCAGCTCGCAGTAGGCCTTGTAGATGCGCTGGCCGATCGCGATGCCAAGGCGATCCTTCAGTTCCGCGGGCACCTTGTCGGTGACCGCCACGTCCCAGCGGCTGATGAACACCGACGCCACCGAATCGACGCTGGGCGACTTGCCTTCGGCGATGCGGCGCTCGATGCCGCGCATCCAGGCTTCGGCCGCGGCGAGATATTGCTCGCGCGAGAACAGCAGCGTGACGTTGATCGGCACGCCGCGATAGATCGATTCCTCGATCGCCGGAATGCCGGCCGGCGTGCCGGGAATCTTGATGAACAGGTTGTCGCGCCGCGCCTTGCCGTGCAGCGTGGCCGCCGACCGGATCGTGGCCTCGGTGTCATCCGCAAGCAGCGGCGAAACTTCCAGCGAGACGAATCCGTCCACGCCGTCGCTGGCGTGGAACGCCGGCTTGAACAGGTCGGCGGCGCGGGTGAGGTCCTGCAGCGCCAGCGAGAAGAACAGGTCTTCGCCGTGCTGCCCGTCGGCAAGCAAGTCGGCGATCGCGCCGTCGTAGTCGTGTCCGCCGGAGATGGCCTTGTCGAAGATCGAAGGGTTGGACGTCAGCCCCGTCACGTCGTGGTCGGCGATGTATTTCGCCAGCGTGCCGTCGTCCAGCATCCCGCGGGTGATGTTGTCCAGCCAGAGGCTCTGGCCGAGGTCGTGCAGTTGCTTCGTTGCGTTCATGGGTGCTCCGTGGCGGTAGCCGGTTCGGATGGGGAAACAAAGGCGCCGGCATCCAGGTCGCAAAGCTCGCCGATGCCGCCTAGTTCGATTTGTGCGGGCGGATATTCCTTGCGCGCGGCGGGATCGTTCGCGTAATGGCCCTGGCGCACGAACACGGTGGTGAGGCGTTCGCGCCAGCGGCGCTTCATGCCATCCAGCACGCGCAGCTTGTCCTCGACCATCACGTAACGCTGGGCGGGAAAACGCCGGGCCACGTCATCCAACATGCGCTCCTTGTGCACGTAGATCAAGACCCGGTCCTGCACCGCGCGGGCGATGCCGGAGGCTTCGATCTTGCGCGGCTGCAGCACCACGTCGCCATCGGAGAGCACCACGCACTCGCCGAATTGCGCCAGGTGCGCGACCGCATCGAGCGCGCCCGGATACAGGCGCTCGGCAAACGGATAGTTGAGCAGCCACGCGGCGAGATCCTGCGCGCGCACTTCGTCGTCGCACGCCAGGCGGAATTGCTGGATCGCGCCAAGGTAATCGGCGTAGCCGAGCTTTTCGCGCAAGGTTTCGTAGAGGTTCCAGTACGTCTTCGCCGCGTCCGCACCAAACAGTTTGGCGATGTGCGCATCGAGGTCCGCCTGCACCTGGTCGTTGTCGAGCAAGGTATTGTCGACATCGAGCAGGAACACCACGGGTGCGACCGCGTTCATTGCTCGGCCTTGATGGCGGCGTCGACTTTGGGATCGTTCCAGCCGCCCGCTTCCGCGATCAGCGCATCGGCCTGCTTCGGGCCCCACGTGCCGGGTTTGTATTTGTGCACGGGCACCTTGTCGCCGATGATCGGATCGAGCACGCGCCACGCTTCTTCCACGCAATCGTCGCGGGTGAACAGCGCCGAATCGCCGTCGATCGCGTCGCCCAGCAGGCGTTCGTACGGCATCATGCCCGTGCGGATGTGTCGATGCGCGACCAGTTCCACCGGATGGCCCTTCATGGCCTCACCCGGTTCCTTGACCCGCGCGCCGATCGAGATGATCACGTCGGGACTCAGGCGAAAGCGGAAATGGTTGACCGCGCCGTTCGACGGATCATCGAACACCTGTTGCGGTGGGTTCTTCAGCCGCACCAGCACCTCGGTGCACTTCACCGGCAACTGCTTGCCCGCGCGGATGAAGAACGGCACGCCGGCCCAGCGCCAGGTGTCCATGTGGATGCGCAGGGCCGCGAAGGTTTCGACGGTGGATTTCTTCGCAACGCCCGGTTCTTTCAGGTAGCCGTCGAACTGCCCGCGCACGATGTCCTCGGGTTTCAGCGGACGCATCGAACGGAACAGGCGCAGCTTCTCGTCGCGCATCGCGTCGGCGCTGCGGTTGGCCGGCGGCCCCATCGCCAGCAACGCCAGCACCTGGAACATGTGGTTCTGCACCACGTCGCGGATCGCACCGACTTCGTCGTAGAAGCGGCCGCGGCCCTGCACGCCGAAATCCTCGGCCATGGTGATCTGCATGCTGGCGATGTGGTCACGGTTCCAGATCGGCTCCAGCAGCGCGTTGGCGAAACGGAAATACAGCAGGTTCTGCACCGGTTCCTTGCCGAGGTAATGGTCGATGCGGAAGATGTCGTGCTCGCGGAAGAAACGATGCAGCGTGCGGTTCAGCGCGCGCGCGGATTTCAGGTCGCGGCCGAACGGCTTTTCCACGATCACCCGCGCGCCCTGCGAGCAGCCTGACGCCGCGAGTCCCTTCACCACCGGCACGAACATGCTGGGCGGGATCGCGAGGTAGTGCAGCGGGTGCTCGGCGTCGCCGAGCGCCTTGCGGAGCTTCTCGTAGGTCGAGGCGTCGCCGTAGTCGCCGTCGAGGTATTGCATCTGCTTCGACAATTTCGCGAACGCGGCCTTGTCGATGCCGCCGTGTTCCTTGAGGCTGTCCTCGGCGCGCTTGCGCAGCTTGTCGACATCCCAGCCCGAACGCGCGATGCCGATCACCGGCATGTCCAGCTTGCCGTCCTTGATCAGCGCCTGCAGGGCCGGAAAGATCTGCTTGTACGCAAGATCACCGGTGGCACCGAAAAACACGAAGGCATCGGACGTGGCGGTGGGCATCAACTCGGTTCCTTCTGCATGAGGACGCGAACGTGGTGGGCGACGCCGTCGTCCGCAAGCGGAATGCCGGCGCCTGAAACCTGCAACGTTACACCATCCAATTCGATCGCGGCGACTCCGCGGCAGGCGTGGCCGGGGTTTTCGACTTCGATCCGGTACGCGGTCTCGCCGCGGCGGTAGGTCATTGCGAAGCCCTTCCACTTGCGCGGAATGCACGGCTCGATCCGCAGCCTGTCGCCGTGCAGGCGGAAGCCGAGCACCCATTCCACGATCGCGCGGTACAGCCAGCCGGCCGAGCCCGAGTACCAGGTCCAGCCGCCGCGGCCCGCGTACGGCGCGACCGAATAGACGTCCGCGCATTCGACGTAAGGCTCGACCTTGTAGCGCTGCAGTTTTTCCGGTGTGTCGGACTTGCGGATCGGATCGAAGATCTCCAGCAGTTCGCCGGCCTTGTCGCCGTCGCCCAGCATCGCGAACGCGATCAGTGACCAGATCGAGCCGTGCGTGTACTGGCCGCCGTTTTCGCGCAGGCCAGGCGGATAGCCCTTGATGTAGCCGGGATCGTGCATGGTCTTGTCGAACGGTTCGGAAAACAGCGCGACGAAGCCCTCGCTCGGCCGCACCAGGTTTTCGTTGACGGCACGCATGGCGCGTTCGGCGCGCCCGGCGTCGCCACCGCCGCTGATCACCGCCCACGACTGCGCCATCGACTCGATGCGGCATTCCGTGTCGGCCGACGTGCCGAGCGGCGTGCCGTCGTCGTAGAACGCGCGCCGATACCAGTCGCCATCCCAGGCCTTGGTTTCGAGCGCCAGTTCCTGCGCGCGTGCGAAGTCGCGCCAGCGCGCCGCGCGCGCGTCGCGGCGAGCCTCGGCGAACGGCGCGAAATCGCCGACCACCTTGATCAGGAACCAGCCCATCCACGCGCTCTCGCCCTTGCCGCCTACTCCGACGCGGTTCATGCCGTCATTCCAGTCGCCGGTACCCATCAGCGGCAGGCCATGCACGCCGGTGCCAAGGCTCGCGTCGATGGCGCGCGCGCAATGCTCGAACAGATTCCCGGCTTGCGATGAAACGTCCGGTTTGAAGAACGAATCCAATTGCTCCGGCTTCAAGGCATCGCCGCGCAGGAACGGCACCCGCGTTTCCAGGATTGCGGCATCGCCTGTCGTCCGGATGTAATGCGCGGCCACGAACGGCAGCCACAGCCGGTCATCGACGATGCGCGTGCGCACACCCTTGCCCGAAGGGGGCAGCCACCAGTGCTGCGCGTCGCCTTCCTCGAACTGGCGCGACGCGGAGAGGAGGATGTGTTCGCGCGCGAGATCGGGCCGCGCGATGCACAGTGCCGCGACATCCTGCAACTGGTCGCGGAAACCGAAAGCACCGCTGGCCTGGTAGAACGCAGTGCGCGCCCACAACCTGCACGCGAGCACCTGGTACGGAAGGCAGCGATTCGCGAGCAGGTCGACCGAACGCTGCGGCGTTTCGATTTGCAGCGGTTGCAGCACGCCGTCCCACAACGCGCGCGTGTCTTCGAGCAAGCCCTCGAAGTCGATGCGGCGCCAGCGGTCGACGAGCGCTTGCGCAACTTTGCGGTCCGCCCCTTCACCCAGCACGAAAATGATTTCGCTGCTCGCGTCCGGCGCAAGTTCGACGGTCGCGACGACCGCACTGCGCGGGCCGGCATCGCTGCCCGGCTTCGCGCCTCTCACGCCGCAGGCGATGAACGCCACGGCCTGCGTGAACTCCTCGCGCCACGTGTTGCGTGCGAACACTGCGCGGCGCGCGGCATCGGATTCGACCTGCGTGGTGGCGTGCGGATCGCTGCCGATCGGGCCAAGCATCCATGCAACCATTTGCGCGATCGCAATCCGCCGTGTTCGCCCGCTGCGGTTGTGCAGGCGCAGCCGCGAAACCTTCACCGGATCGGCGGCGGCCACGCACTGCGTCAATTCGGATTCGATGCCGTGCACGTTGGCGTCGAAGCGCGCGTACCCCGGCCCGAAGCGCGCGACGTACGCCGCGCCGCCAGCGCGGATCGGCGACGCGGTGGCGCTCCACTCGGCGCCATCGTCCGCGTCGCGCAACAGGAACACTTCGCCCGGCGGATCGCGCACCGCGTCGTTCGACCACGCGGTGATCTGGTTCTGCTGGCTGTTGATCGCCCACGTATAACCGCCGCCGGTAGCGGTGACCAGAAATCCGAAATCGGGACTGGCGACGAGGTGCGACCACGGCGCGGGCGTGTGCGCGCCGTCGCGCAGGATCGTGACGTACTCGCGGCCGTCCATCGCGAAGCCGCCGAGGCCGTTCCAGAAATCCAGGTCTTTTTTCGCGGGCATCGAAGTGGGCTGACCCCCGCGCACCTTCGGCGCATCCGGCACAGCGAGCGTGACCAGCGATGGATTGCCATTTCCCGCGCGACGCGCGATTTGCGCCGACAAACTGCCATCACGACCGTCCAGCACGACGCACGCCGCCGCGCGCAAGCCGTTGCGCAGGCGCTCGTCGAGATCGCCGTCGCGCAGCACGAACAGCGAGCCTTGCGACTTGTCGCCCTGCTCCGCGCCCGCGAGTTCCTTCAATGCGGCTTCCGCTGCATCACCGTCGGCGCCCGGCGCCGCATTCACGACCACGAGGTCGGCGGGCAACTGGTGCGCGCGCCACCAGCGCTGCGCGTCGAGCAGTTCCTTCGCGATGGCCGCCTGCGCGAGAGCGTCGAGGCGCAACAGTACGATCGGCAGATCGCCGGAGATCCCCTTGGCCCACAACACGGGCGCGCCGCCCTCGGCTCGCGCGACGGTCGCCGCGTCGGCGCGCCAGCTTCGATCGCTGCCAATCAATGCACCAGCGAGGCACTGGAGTGCATCGGCTGCTTCGCCGTCGCGCGAAGCGGCAGCGCGTGCGAACACTGTCGCGCACGCATCCGGCGAAAGACAATTCCGGATTAGCGCGAGCACCTCATCGCGCGATGCCGCCACCGCGGTGACGACCGCCGCGCGGCGCGTCTGCCCCGGCCCGACCACGACGGACGTGCGCAAGCTGAAGACCGGGTCCAGCACCGCGCCGACCGTTCCCGACAGGGCTTGCGCATCGCGCAATGCGGCAGGCGCCGCCAGCGAGCCATCGCGGCCGATGAAGCGCATGCGATCGGTTTCCCATTCGCGCGCGCCGCGTTCATCGCCGTCGACGACCAGCGCATGCGCAGCCCAGATATCCGGTTCGGCCGGATCCTTCTTGCGTCGCCAAGCCAGCAGCACGCCCTGCTCGATGGCGGTCTGCACGAACATCTTCGAATATGCGGGGTGGGCATCGTCACCCTGTTGCGAGCCCAGCACGAGTTCGAGATACGACGTCAGTTCGATCTCGCGTTCGACCGGACCCTCGTTGCGCAAGCCGACGCCGCGCACTTCGACTGGATGTTTGGGATCGACCGCCACTTCGAGCGTGGTGACCAGCGCGCCGTCGCGACGCGCGAAACGCACCATGGCCTCGTCACACCGGCGATGAACCGAACCGCCGCACGGCGCTGCGGAGGCCGACCACGCTTTCCCATTCGCCTTGTCGCGCAGGTAAACGTAGCCGCCCGCCGGCGATCGGTCCGCCGCATGCCAGCGCGAAACCGCCAATCCATTCCAGCGGCTGTAGCCGGCGCCCGACGCGTCGAGCATCACGGTGTAACCGTCGCGGCCCAGCAGGTGGGCCGAGGTGCGAGCAATGGCGGCATCGGCAGGCATGGCCGGAGGTTTCCCTGACGTGCGCGGTCGCACAACGCGCTCCAGTATGCGCGGACCCAGTTCAATCGTTCGTGAAAGCATGCCGCGGTGCAGCTTGACGGGGCCCATGCACAGGCACAGGATGCGGCATTTGATCGCCGCATGCCGGAGGCACCCGATGTCCGAGATCGCGAGCAAGGCAGGCGCGTGCCCCATGCACGCCATGGACGTGGCCAAGCCGGAACCGCTGCCGGCCAGCGCCGCGCCGCAACTCACGTGCTACCGGCTCGATCCGCGCGCAGCGCCGATCATTCCCGGCCGCCGCGATCGCACGTGGATGGACCAGACCAACGATCACTACGCCTACCGCTGCCTGCCGCTGTCGATGGCCAACAGCAGCGGCTGGGAAATCACCTCGCCGCTGGATTTCGAAGTCACCTGGAATGGTGGCCAGGGCATCGACGCGATCACCGCGCGCGCGCCGGGCGTCGATCCGAACGCGTTGCGCGCGCTCATCACCTCGCACTTCGGCCACGGCGTGCTGACCTTCCACACCGGCTGGCTGTTCCGCACTTCGCCGGGCTGGGGGCTGTGGGTGCGCGGCGCGCCCAACTACGCGAAGGACGGCATCCACGCGCTGGACGGCATGGTCGAAACCGACTGGCTGCCGTTCCCCTTCACGATGAACTGGCGTTTCACGCGCCCGTGCACGGTGCGCTTCGAAAAAGGCGACCCGTTCTGCTTCATCACGTTTTGTCCGCACACGCTGATGGACGACGTCGCGCCGCGGCGCGCGAGCATCGAGGAAAATCCGAAGCTGATGGCCGACTACATCGAATGGGACAAGTCGCGCGCCGAGTTCAACAAGCTGCTGCATGAAGGCGATCCCGCGACGGTCGCGCGGAAATGGCAGCGTGGCTATTTCCAGGGCAAGGCGCTCGACGGCGACGCGCCGTTCCACGTCAACAAGCGGAGACTGAAGCCGGTCGAATAGCGCGGGATCAATGGCTCACTGGCGCCGATGGTGTCGATGAAGATGCGGACGGCGGATCGAACTTCCACGTCGAACCGGCGTCGGCCTTGATGCCCGCGACCTTCACGTTGGGCCAGTACGGCCACTCGGTTTGCAAGCGCCCGGAACGCAGGTCCGCGCGAACGGTATCGTTGGTGCCGGGATGCAGCGGCGGAAACGTCAGCGATTCAACCGACTTCCATTGTGCCCGCGCATCGCGCGCGAACAACTCGCACGTCGTCACGAACGCCTGCGAATCGAGGTTGCACAGCAGGACTTGATGCCGCCCGTCGCCGCGCAAATCCGGCGTCAATACCACGCAATCCGCGCCGCGCACTGCGCATCCGGTGGCGATCGCCAGCTTGCTCGCCAGCATCATGCCGTACCACGTGTCGTCCGGCGCCACGGCTCCGGGCGCAAGAGTGATCTGCGCACGCAAGGCGGCGACCGTGGGAACGGCAAGCTGCTTCTGCTGTGCATCCGTCAGCCATTGTTGCTGTTGCTGGCGCGCAACGATGTGCGTCAGCTTCGCCAATGCCGCGGAGTCGGCGCGCATCGCGGGATCGTGTTGCAGCGCGACCGCAGCCCGATAACCGCGCCGCCCACTGTCGAAACGCAATTCGACGAGATCGAGTTTCCCGGGCGCGATGCGACCGGCGTGCAGGCGCGCGACCTGGCTGGCCACGCTGATGCGATACGGATCCAGCGCGGGCGAGTTGGCCAGGATCGCGAGAACGATCACCACGCCCGCCAACGCCACATTGACGCGCGGCAACCACTTCAGCCATTCGTCCTTCACACGCAACGCCGCCAACGCATAACCGACCGCGTGGCAGGCCAGCACCACCGCCACCAGCACGGCCCAGAAACGTTGATCCGTCCAGCCGTATTGGCCGATGCGCAACGCAAGTGCGTACAGGGCCAGCGCCGCATAGATCGGCGACAGCACCAACGCCGCGTCGATCAGCCATCGCAAGGCGCGCGGATACGGCTTCACGCCGACGCCGTCCTGCCACACCGCGTTCACGAACACCACCAGCAACAGCAGCAGGCCCAGCAACAGGCTGGCGGCCGAACGCGTCGCCCACAACGGCGCCAGGCCCGTGAACGGCAGGCTCACGAGAAACATCAGCGCGATCAGCGCCAGCAGCGGCAGCAGCCCGCGGCATACCGCGAACAGGATCTGGCGCGCCACGCGCAACGGATGTTGTTGCGTACGCCCGATCAGGATGCCGAGCCCCGCGAACAACCCGCTGGCGAGATACGCGAACGGCCGGCTGTCGAAAAACAGGTCTTTGAAGAAATGGATGTGCACCAGCGCGAACAATTCCGCCCACAGCCTCAGCACCACCCAGCACACGCCCGTGAACAGGAACGCCACCACCAGCGTCAATCCGTTCTGCCAGGCGTGGTCGAACAATTCCGGATAGGCGGCGCGCCAGTGGCCGTTCTCCTGGCGGCACTGCAGGAACGGCCACGCCACGAACAGCGCACCGCCGATCGTGATCGCGAACGGCGCCAGCACCGATGCAATGTTGATGCCCGGCGCGTCGGTGACGCTCCACGCCGCCCAGCTCGCCAGCAGCGCGTACACGATCGCGACGCCCAAAGCGTTTTGCCAGAAACGGCGGTCGTCGAGCCGGTGTACCGACAGTGTCATCGTCGTCGGCACCGCAAGGATCAGCGTGTACCAGTACACCTGCGGCGTGTACGGCGAAAGCCACCACCACAGGCGTTCGTGCCCGAACCACGCCAGGTACAACAGCAAGGCCTGCACCAGCGAAACCAGGACGATGAAGCCGCGGGCTTCGCGGGACAATGTCGCGGATGCTTGATCGGTCATCGGCGCCTCCCCTGTCGACGCCGTGAGTATTGCAGAAAAACCTGCACACCCATTCGCCCGGCGCTACCATCGCCGATTGCGACGCATCCCGTCGCGCGCACGCTTCCACAAGGAGACCCGCATGCAACTCGGAATGATCGGCCTAGGCAAGATGGGCAACTTCATGGCGCAACGGCTGATGAAGGCCGGCCACGACGTGATCGGATTCGATCCCAGTGGCGACGCGCGTAAGGCATTGGGCGAAGCCGGCGGCAAGTCGGTCGACTCGCTGGACAAGCTGGTCGAGGCTCTGCAGCCGCCGCGTGCGGTATGGGTAATGGTGCCGGCGGGCAAGATCGTTGATGAAACCGTCGCGGCGTTGAAAGAAAAACTCGCCAGGGGCGACGTCGTGATCGACGGCGGCAACTCCAATTACAAGGATGACCAGCGCCACGCCGCAGAGCTCAAGCCGAAAGGAATCGACTACGTCGATTGCGGCACCAGCGGCGGCGTGTGGGGCCTCAAGGAAGGCTACAGCATGATGGTCGGCGGCGACGAGAAAGTCGTCGATCGCCTTAAATCCATCTTCGAAGCGCTGGCGCCGGCCAAGGACAAGGGCTGGGGCCGCGTCGGCCCGGTCGGCTCGGGACATTTCGTCAAGATGGTCCACAACGGCATCGAATACGGAATGATGCAGGCGTACGCCGAAGGCTTCGCGATCCTCAAGCACAAGGACGAATTCGAACTCGAGCTCGGCCAGGTCGCCGAGATCTGGCGCTACGGTTCGGTGGTGCGCTCGTGGCTGCTCGACCTGACCGCCGACGCGTTGCAGCGCAACCCGGACATGCAGGGCATCGCGCCCTACGTGGTCGATTCCGGCGAGGGCCGCTGGACGGTCGCCGAAGCCATCGACCTCGACGTGCCCGCGCCGATCATCACGGCTTCGTTGATCGAACGCCTGCGTTCGCGCGACAGCGATTCGTTCACCGACAAGCTGCTGTCGGCGATGCGCAACGAATTCGGCGGCCACGCGATGAAGAAGGAATGATCCGCGTACCGGCCGCCCTGCCCGTGCAGACCGTGCGCTGGCATAAGTTCCCGGACGACGCTTCGCTGCTCGCCAATGCACTGGCACGGGTGATGGCGGCATCGCGCGACGCCATCGCGCAACACGGCGCGTTTGATATCGTGCTTGCGGGCGGCAACACCCCGCGCAAGCTGTATCGCGCTCTGCGCCATGCCGACACCGACTGGACCCGCTGGCACGCCTGGTTTGGCGACGAACGCTGCGCGCCGCCCGATGATCCCGAACGCAACAGCCGGATGGCGCGTGACGAATGGCTCGACCACGTCGCGATGCCGGCCGCCAACGTGCACCCGATTCCGGCCAAATCCGGCGCGCGCGATGCCGCGGTGCTTTACGCGCGCGAACTGCGCGGCGTCGACGCGTTCGATCTCGTTTTGCTTGGGCTCGGCGAAGACGGCCACACCGCCAGCCTGTTTCCCGGCCATGCGTGGGGCGCGCATACCGATTCGCCGGACGTGCTCGCGGTGTTCGATGCGCCGAAGCCGCCACCGGAACGCGTCAGCTTGAGCGCGCAGCGCCTGTCTCGTGCGCGGCACGTGCTGTTCCTCGTCGAAGGCGCCGGCAAGCGCGACGCGGTGGCGGCATGGAAACGCTGCGATGCGATTCCCGCAGCGTCGATCGCGCCGGAATCAGGCGTGGATGTGCTGCTTGATGCTGCGGCGTCAAGCTGACGGCACGGCTCAACTTTCGCTTCCGACCCGAAGCGGAACTTGGTTTTTCTACGAAAAATCGGCTGATTCATATCTTCTCAGGGGTTAAGATTTCCCTGCGCGCAGTCTGCTGGCATGGTAAAAATAGTAATCCACGGACAGAGTTGACCAACGACGTAGGGGGCGAAGAATGGCAGACAAGAAGAGCTATCCAAAGATTCCGCGCAACAATTGGTTTCTGCTGCGGGATAAGTTTAAACAGCGAACACCAGAGAAGGTCTCGCCCAGCTACGTGGCTACTGCTTTGGGGATGAGCGAGGCATCTGCCAGCGCCAACATCATCCCGCCGCTTAAGACATTTGGTTTGATTGACGACGATGGCAAGCCGACCGATCTCGCATTTGAATGGCGTGACGATGAAAAGTACCCGGAGGTTTGTAAAACGATTTTGAGAGCGTGTATCCTCAAGAGCTCAGGGATATCTTTCACGACCCGGCCGACATCAACGTAAAGGGGATCGAGTCTTGGTTCGCCAGGCAAACAAAGTCTGGTGAGGCTGCTGCCAAGAAGTCCGCGGCAGCCTACATGATGCTCCTAGAAGCCGATCTGTTGAAAGCGAAAGCAGCTAAAGAACCTAAATCGTCCAAACAGAATGGCAAAGCAGAGAGGAAGGCTGTAAAGCCGCCAGCGCAGAAGGCAGCAGCTTCTCGTGCGACTAAGAGGGCAGAAGGCCAAGAGACATCACACGAGGCCGAGACGCCGGGTACCGGGGGAAAATCGACGTTCAGTCCGAAGCTGCACGTCGACATTCAGATTCACATTTCGCCTGACAGCAGCCCTGAGCAGATCGATAAGATCTTCGAAAGCATGGCAAAGCACCTACCTTTGAAGGGGTAAGGTGAATGGACATTGCGAGCGCGCTGCGCGAGGTCAAGCAGTTGCGGGACGAAGTCCGAAAGAGGAATCCTCCCCCCGAGGAGGGAGCCCCGAGCCCCGATGACGCTGTCGTCATCTTCTCGCTGGTCAGAAACACCCGCGGGTACATAGAGCGCGTCGTACACCAGATCAATGGGGCGTACACCAGCGGCTGGTACGACGCATGCGCAGTGATGATTCGCCGCCTCATCGAAACGCTCATCATCGAATCGTTCGAAAAGCATGGAATCTCGGACAGGATCAAGGGAACAAGCGGCGATTTTCTGTTCTTGCGGGACCTAATAACCGTCACGCTGGCGGAGACCTCTTGGAATCTGAGCAGAAATACCAAACAAGCGCTTCCGCGCCTGAAGGACGTGGGCGACCTCTCCGCTCACAGCCGCCGCTACATTGCTCAGCGGAAAGACATCGACAAAATTGTGCAGGATCTGAGAGTTATCATTCAGGAATTCGTGACTATCGCCGAACTCAAGAGATGAATTAGATCTCCGATCGACGATCAACGCGGGAACGTTGGAACGCTTTCGCGCCTGCGTGAAACGACCGGCTCTTTTAAAAGCAGGGAATGTCCGCTTGTGGCCGATAGCGGTGATCGTGCGCCGCAAGCAAACGGGCCTAGTGCCCCCATTCAATGGCACCGGCCATTCGACACTACCTTCCGCAACGCCGCCCGGCCCTTACCTCGAAGCAGGCAGCCCCGCCAACTCGCCCATGTGTGCGCGGTAATAGCGCAACTCCTCGATCGAATCGCGGATGTCCGACAACGCGGTGTGTGCCGAATCCTTGCTGAAGCCCTTGTACACCGCGGGCGCCCAGCGGCGCGCGAGTTCCTTGAGCGTGGACACGTCGAGGTTGCGGTAATGGAAGAACCGTTCGAGCCGCGGCATCTGCCGATGCATGAATCGGCGATCCTGGCAGATCGAATTGCCGCACATCGGTGACTTGCCGGGTGGCACCCACTGCTGCAGGAACGCCAGCGTTTCGGCTTCCGCCTGCGCGTGCTCGATGCCCGATTCCAGCACGCGTTGCCACAAACCGGACTTGCCATGCTGGTGGCGATTCCAGTCGTCCATCGCCAGCAGTCGCGCTTCCCCGTGGCGGATCGCGAATTGCGGCCCTTCGGCGAGTATCCCCAGATTGCGATCGGTGACCACGGTGGCGATTTCGATGATCGAATCGGTATCGGGGCACAGGCCCGTCATCTCGAGGTCGATCCAGACCAGGTTGTCGTCAGCGCATGCGGTCATTTCATCCTCCGGTCGCCAAGTCTAGCAACAACCCGGCCGCGCACGGATTGCCACGCCCGCGCGCACGCCCTACGCTCGCGCGATGCCCACGCCGACCATGCTGTGGTACGACTACGAAACCACCGGCACCGATCCGGTGCGCGACCGCCCCGCGCAATTCGCCGCGCTGCGCACCGACATGGCGCTGCAGCCGGTGGGCGAACCCGTCACCTTGTACTGCGCGCCGGCGCCCGACGTGCTGCCGCATCCGGAAGCCTGCCTGATCACCGGCATCACGCCGCAGGATGCCGCGCGCGATGGCGTCGCGGAAGCCGAGTTCGCCGGCCGCGTGCACGAACTCCTCGCCGAACCCGGCACCTGCTCGGCCGGCTACAACTCGATCCGCTTCGACGATGAGGTCAACCGCAACCTCTTCTACCGCAACTTCTTCGACCCCTACGAGCACTGCTGGAAGAACGGCAACGCGCGCTGGGACATCATGGATCTCGCGCGCGCCTGCTATGCGCTGCGCCCGGATGGCATCGAGTGGCCCAATCGTGACGACGGCTCGCCGTCGTTCAAGCTGGAACACCTGGCGCAGACCAACAAGCTGGAACAGGCGCGCGCGCACGACGCCACGTCCGACGTGATCGCCACGCTCGCACTCGCGCGCCTGCTGCGCGAGCACCAGCCGCGGCTGTACGACTGGTGCTTTGCGCTGCGCCACAAGCGCGCCGTGATACCGCAACTTGCCGGCGCGCTCGCCGACCGGCGTCCGCTGCTGCACGTCTCGCACAAGTACGCCGCGCAGCGCGGCTGTCTTGCGATGGTCGTGCCGCTTGCCGAACACCCGACGCGCGAGGGCACCTTCATCGTCGCCGATCTCGATGTCGATCCCGATGCGTGGACCGCGCTCGATCCCGAGGATCTGACGGAGCGCATGTTCACCCGGCGCGCCGATCTTCCCGAGGACATCGAACGCCCGCCGCTCAAGGAAGTGCACGCCAATCGTTCGCCGTTCCTGGCGCCGGTCGAAACGCTGCGCGATGTGGACACGCGGCGCATCGCGCTCGATCCCGACCGCTGCCTCGAACACCTGAAACACGTCCGCGCCAGCGAAGGCTTGGCCGAACGCGTGCGCCATGCCTTCGCGTCGCGCGAACCGCGCCGCGCGAACGGCGAAGATCCGGAACTCATGCTGTATGCAGGTTTCGCGTCGGACGCCGACCGCAAGCGCTTCGGCGAGGTGCGCGCCACGCCGCCCGCACAGCTCGGCGCCACCGATTTCCGGTTCGGCGATCCGCGCTATGCCGAACTGCTGTTCCGCTACCGCGCACGCAACTGGCCGGATTTGCTGGGTGCGGCCGAGCGCGAGCATTGGCGTGCGTTCGCGCGCGACAAGCTGAGCCGCGAATCGGGCGTGGCTGGACTGACCCTCGAACAGTACTTCGCAACCATCGCACGCCTGCGCGCCGACATCCCGCCCGGCCCGCAGCACGCACTGCTGGATCGCCTGCAAGCCTGGGGCGAGTCCGTTCGCGCCGAATTCGGATTCGAAACATCCCCTCTCCCCCAAACGGCTTCACTGTTGGGGGGAGAGGGCTAGGGTGAGGGGGAAAGCGCATCGCACTAGCGAGATGCTTCTGCAACACGAGACCTCAGCCCCCTCACCCCAACCCTCTCCCCCGAGCAAAAATCGCTCGGGGGAGAGGGAGTAGTGGTGCCGCTCCTGGTTTACTGATGCTGGCGCCCAACGCGAATGGCCTACAGCTACGGAACTCTGACATGCCGCACGCGTATTTCTCGCCCGCCACGTTCAAATTCCTGCGTGCACTCGAGCGCCACAACAACCGCACGTGGTTCAAGGCGCACCAGGACGATTACGAAACGCATGTGCGCGGGCCTTACCTGCAATTGATCGCGGACCTGCAGGCGCCGGTCGCGAAGATCAGTTCGCATTACCGCGCCGACCCGCGCAAGGTCGGCGGTTCGCTGTTCCGCATCCAGCGCGACACGCGCTTCTCCGGCGACAAGGCGCCGTACAAGACCTGGGCCGGCGCGCGCATCTTCCACGAACGCCGCCGCGAGATCGCCGCGCCGTCGTTCTACCTGCACATCAAGCCCGGCGATTGTTTCGTCGGTGCAGGACTTTGGCATCCGGAAAACCACACGCTGCGCAGGATCCGCGGCTTCATTGCCGACAACCCCGCCGCATGGAAACGCGCCGTGCACGGCCGCGCGTTCCGCGAACACTACGAATTCTGGGGCGAAAGCCTGAGCCGCGCGCCGCAAGGTTTCCCGGCCGACCATCCATTGCTGGAAGACTTGAAGCGCAAAAGCTACGCCGCCGGCGTCGGCTTCGATGAAGCACTGGCGTGCTCGCCGAAACTGTTCCCGTTCGTCGTCGATCACTTCAAGCGGATGGCGCCACTGGTCGATTACCTGTGCGCCGCGCAGAACCTGGAGTTCTGATCTGGGCAATCGTTCGGACGCATGTCGAAACCGCATGTAGTTGGATATCGACACCCCTGTTTTTTTGCGCGTCTCGCCAAGAGCGGTTTCGCTCGCCTTCGGCGAGCGAGCCACTTTTGTTTCGGCAAAAGTGGCCAAAACCATGCGCTCGGCACGACGGCTTCGGCCGTCCATGGCCTCCTTCGGAGCAAGACTCATTTGCTTGCTTCGCCAGCACGTGCGTGCAGGAAGCGCGCCAGTTCGCCGCAGGCACACGGATGTGCCTTCGACGAACCCCGGCGGCCGCTCGTGCATCCTGAGCACAGGGATGTGCTCAGGACGTGTTCGCGGGGTCGCCTTCTCTTTGGTGACTTTCTCTTGGCCACGCAAGAGAAAGTCACCCGCGCCCTCGGGAGGGGCGCGGAAAAAGACAGGATGTCTAACGGCCAGCGGTCACGATGCTGCACCGCAACCGCGCGGACCACCGCCCACGTCTATCCTGCCGCCGTTGCGCGGGGGCGCGGCGCGACGGGCGCGGAGCGGAGCAACGTTCCGACATACCATCTTGCAGGAGACATCCGTCATGAATCTTGGCAAGCGTTGTGCGGCCGAGTTCTTCGGCACGTTCTGGCTGGTGATGGGCGGTTGCGGTACGGCGGTGCTGGCCGCCGCGGTGCCGCAGTTCGGCGTGGGCTACGCGGGCGTGGCGCTCGCCTTCGGGCTGACGCTGCTGACGATGTGCTACGCGATCGGGCACATCTCGGGCTGCCACATCAATCCCGCGGTGACGTGCGGACTCGCGGCCGGCGGCCGGTTCCCGGTGAAGGAAGTGATTCCGTACGTCGCCGCGCAGGTGATCGGCGGCATCGTCGCGGGCGGCATGCTGTATCTGATCGCGTCCGGCAAACCGGGCTTCGACGCGACCGCCAGCGGCTTCGCCTCCAACGGCTTCGGCGCGCATTCGCCGCAGGGTTATTCGATGGGCGCCGCCGCGATTTCCGAACTGGTGATGACGGGCTTCTTCATCTTCGTCATCATGGGCGCGACCCACAAAAGCGCGCCGGTCGGCTTTGCCGGCATCGCGATCGGCCTGTGCCTCACGCTGATCCACTTGATCAGCATTCCCGTCACCAACACGTCGGTGAACCCGGCGCGTTCGACGGCCGTGGCGCTGTTCCAGCACGGCTGGGCCGTCGACCAGTTGTGGTTCTTCTGGGTGATGCCGATCATCGGCGGCATCGTCGGCGGGCTGATCTATCGCTACCTCGGCAGCGAACAGTCCGCCCGGCCCGACATCGTGGGCGACGCTGCCTGATGCATCGATGGCGTGGTGGCGCGTCGCGCGCCACGTCATCACGCCTCGGCGAACGCGAACGCCAGCACGTCGCGGATGTCGTCGGTGTCGAGCAGGTGCATCAGCAATCGGTCGACGCCCAGTGCAACGCCGGCGCAGTCGGGCAACCGGTCCAGCACCGCCAGCAGGTTTCCGTCGATCGGCAATTCGCGCTGGCCGCGTTCGCGGCGACGCGCGTTGTCGTAATCGAAACGCGCGCGTTGTTCGGTTGAATCGTTCAACTCGTGATAGCCGTTGGCGAGTTCCCGCTGGCCGAGATACAGCTCGAATCGCTCGGCGACCGGCGGCTGCCCGTGCCGGATGCGGGCGAGCGAGCATTGCGAAGCGGGAAAGTCGTACACGATCGTGATCGCGTCGCGCGGCAACGCCGGTTGCAGGCGATGCGTCACCAGCAGATCGAGCCAATCGTCGCGGGTCAGCCCGTCGGGATTGATCGAAAAGTCGCGCAACGGCACACGCAGTTCGCTCACGTCGGCGCCGAACGGATCGATCCGCAGGCCATCGCGAAACCAGTCGCGGTAGCTCGTCGTCGTGACGCTCGCATCGCATTGCACCAGCGCCAGCGCGGTGCGCACGAGTTGTGCGCATTCCAGCATCAGGCGACGGTGATCGAAGCCCGTGCGATACCACTCCAGCATCGTGAATTCGGGATTGTGCGACGAACCGGCCTCGCCGTTGCGGAACACGCGGCCGAGCTCGTAGCAGTCGCCGAAGCCAGTGGCGAGCAGGCGCTTGAGCGGATGTTCAGGCGAGGTGCGCAGGAAACGTTCACGCGCGCCCGCGCCGATCGGCCCGGCGAACGCGGTCGAAAAGCCTTCGATATTGGGTTCGGTATTGCCCGCCGCCGACAGGATCGGCGTCTCGACCTCTGTCACGCCGCGCTCGGCGAAGAAACCGCGTAACAACGTGTAGAGGCGCGCACGCAAATGCAACGCTTCGTGCCGCGATTCCGCACCGTTCTCGTTGCCGATTCGAGAATGCGACACTTGCCCCCTCACCCTGCCCTCTCCCCCAAGCGATGAAACCGCTTGGGGGAGAGGGTTGCGAAGTGCAATGCTTCTGCTCCCTCTCCCCCGACGCCGTCGGGGGAGAGGGTTGGGGTGAGGGGGCAAAGGTTCGTTCAACGCAACAACTATCGATTGAAGAACATCATCAGTTCGCCTAAGGACATCGTTGTTCCAGAATCGAAGCACCCGAAATCCCGGCGCCTCGAGCGACGCGGTGCGGCGTTCGTCATAAGCGCCCTGATCGAAATGCTGGCTGCCATCGAGTTCGATGACCAAGCGGTGCTCCAGACAAACGAAATCGAGAATGTAGCCCGCCATTCGGTGCTGGCGGCGAAACTTCACGCCGAGTTGTGCATTGCGCAGGTGATGCCAAAGCAACGCTTCTGCATCGGTTTGCGATTGCCGAAGGCTTTTTACGTGATCCGTCACTTCCTCCCCCCTCACCCCAGCCCTCTCCCCCAAACAGTCGTTTGGGGGAGAGGGAGTAAAAGCAAAAGCCGCGCAATTATTGCAACGCGCCTCTCAGCATCCTTCATGGCTTCGTTACATGTTTGTCGAACAATGACAGCAACCGCGCTTCGTCCCAGACTTCAACGCCCAGCGCTTCGGCTTTTTCGAGCTTGGAGCCGGCGGCTTCGCCCGTGACCACGAACGAGGTCTTCTTCGACACCGAACCCGCGACCTTGGCGCCCAGTGCTTCCAGCTTGTCCTTCGCCTCGTCGCGCGTGAGTGATGACAGGCCACCGGTCAGCACCACGATCTGTCCCGCCAACGGACCTTCCGCTTTTCGCTGCGGTGCCGATTCCTTCCAGTGCACGCCGGCCTTCTGCAACGCGGCGATCACGCTGCGGTTGCGCGGCTCGGCGAAGAACGCGGCGATGTGCGCGGCCATGATCGGGCCGACGTCGCTCACCTCGGTGAGTTCGGCTTCGCTCGCGTGCATCAGCGCGTCCAGCGAACCGAAATGCCGGGCCAGCGTTTTCGCGGTCGCTTCGCCGACTTCGGGAATGCCGAGCGCGTACAGAAAACGTTCGAGCGTGGTGCTCTTGCTGGCGTCGATCGCCTCGATGAGGTTTTCCGCCCAGCGGGTAGCGATCTTGCCGGCCCTCACGGTTTCCGGAACGACGCCGTCGCGCTCCTCGCCACGGCGTTTCATCGCCAGCAGATCGTCCAGCGTCAGCTTGTAGAGATCGGCGGGCGAATGCAGGTAATCGAACGCGATCAGATCCTCGATGTAGCGCTCGCCGAGTCCGTCGATGTCCATCGCGCGGCGGCTGGCGAAATGGAACACCGACTGCGTGCGCTGCGCAGCGCACACCAGGCCGCCCGTGCAACGCGCGACGACCTCGCCTTCTTCGCGCACTATCGCCGAACCGCACACCGGGCAGTGCTTCGGCATGCGCCACGGTTTCGCGCCCGGCGGCCGGCGTTCCAGGTTCACCCGCACCACTTCCGGAATCACGTCGCCGGCGCGCCGCACGATCACCGTGTCGCCCGCGCGCACGTCCAGCCGCGCCACCTGATCCATGTTGTGCAGGGTTGCCTTGGTGACGGTGACGCCGCCGACCTGCACCGGTTGCATCACTGCGAACGGCGTGGCGGCGCCGGTGCGGCCGATGTTGATTTCGATCGATTCGACGACGGTGTCCTTTTCCTGCGCCGGATACTTGTGCGCCAGCGCCCATCTTGGCGCACGCGAGACGTAGCCCATCTCGTTCTGCTGGTCGTAGCGATCCAGCTTGTACACGACGCCATCGATGTCGTATGGCAATGCGTCGCGCTGCGCACCCATGCGCCGGTAGTAGTCGAGCAGGCCGGCCAGGCCTTCCGCGCGCTCCACCTGCGGGCTCACCGGCAAGCCCCACGTGCGCAACCGTTGCAGTGTTTCCAGATGGTTTGGCGGCAGCTTGCCGTCGCGCACCTCGCCTATCGCGTAGGCGTAGAACGCCAGCGGCCGCGAAGCCGTGACGGCGGGATCGAGCTGGCGCAGCGAGCCCGCGGCACCATTGCGCGGATTGGCCAACGTGCGTTCGCCGCGCGCGCGCGCGCGTTCGTTGAAGGCGTCGAACGCGGCCTTGGGCATGTACACCTCGCCGCGCACCTCCAGCACGCCCGGCCAATCCTTGCCGCGCAGCTTCAGCGGGATCGCCTTGACCGTGCGCAGGTTGGCGGTGACGTCTTCGCCCACCGCACCGTCGCCGCGCGTCGCGCCTTGCACGAACACGCCGTCTTCGTAACGCAGGCTGGTCGCCAGACCGTCGAGCTTGGGTTCGGCCGAAAACACCAGTTTCGATTCCTCGCGGCCGAGCGTCTGCGCGATCCGGCGCACGAACGCGGCCACTTCCTCGTCGGTGAATGCGTTGGACAGCGAAAGCATGGGCAGCGCGTGCTGCACTTCCGCGAAACCGCCGCTCGCGCGGGCGCCGACGTGGCGCGTGGGCGAATCGGGCGTGGCAAGTTCCGGGTGCGCCGCTTCCAGCGCCTCCAGCTCGCGCATCAGGCGGTCGTACTCGGCGTCCGGGATGGATGGATCGTCGAGCACGTAATAGCGGTGGTTGGCGTCGTCGATCGCGCTGCGCAGGGCTGCGGCCTGGCGCGCCGCGGCAGTTTGCTGGGTCATGGATGCCTTGGCCACGTTGCAGGTTGGTCCGGTGGATCGGCCAAGTTTAACCCGCGCTCCGGCACACCCGTTTCGTGCGCTTCCGCACACAAGGAACCCCGCAACGAAAGGTACCGGAAAGGTTGCTGGCGCAGTATCGGCTGCGGGTGAGGTTGCGGTCACTCTTTGTCAGTGAGCAGTTTTGGAGCAACCCTCGTGCTACCGGCTGTTCATGGTCTCACCCCCGCGCCTGGCCTGCGTCGAACCCCTCCCCGGTGACGCAGGCCGGGCGCTTTGTTTGTGCGATCCTCCATGATCGCTGCACTACCCGCCTCTCTCGCAAGCAAGCCACTACCAAGCCCGACGAGACACCACCTCGGCCATCCATGGGTTTACCTGTGCGATCGTCCATGATCGCTGCGCCCCGTTGCTCATTCGTCGCCGAACCACACAAGTTTGGTGACAGGCCACCTCGGCCATCCCTGGCCTGACTTCTCACAACAGCCGCCTCGAATGCGGGTCTGGGACTAGCAGCCGCTAAACTAGCCGATTCTTTTTGACGCACCGGGCCGCTCAGACCCTACCGATGTCCGAAGCGAGTGCTCCCGAAGGCACGGCGCGCATGCGCGGCCTGATCTGGCTGGTCGCGGCCGCGTTCTTCATGCAGACGCTGGATTCGACCATCGTCAACACCGCCGTGCCGAGCATCGCGCACGCGCTGGCGGTGCCGCCGATCGCGCTGAAGACCGCGCTGACCAGTTACGTGCTGACGCTCGCGATCTGCATTCCGGCGAGCGCGTGGCTGTCCGATCGCTTCGGCACGCGCCGCGTGTTCGCTGCATCCATCTGGATATTCACGCTCGGTTCGCTGGCCTGCGGCGTGTCGCAGAACCTCACGCAACTGGTCGCCGCGCGCGTGTTGCAGGGCGTCGGCGGCGCGTTGCTGATGCCGATCGGGCGCTACGTGCTGGTGCGCGCGTTCGGGCCGAAGGATTTCGTGGCCGCGATGAGTACGGCCGGGATTCCGGGTCTGCTCGGTCCCGTGCTCGGGCCGTTGCTGGGCGGCGTCCTGTCGCAATACGCGTCGTGGCGATGGATCTTCTTGGTGAACGTACCGGTCGGCATCGTCGGCTTGTGGCTCAATCGGCGTGAAATGCCGGACTTCAGGGGTGAGCGTCGCCCGTTCGACTGGATCGGCTTCGCGTTGTTCGCGCTGGCGTCGGGCATGCTGCTGATCGCCGCGGAAACCGCCGGCGACGGTGACTACCGCAACGCCGGCATCGCGGCGCTGGTCGGCCTCGCCTGCGGCTTTGCCTATTGGCATTACGGCCGGCGCGCGCGGCATCCGGTCGTCGACCTGACGCTGCTGAAGGTGCGCAGCTTTTCGATCGCGTTGGGCGGCGGCATGTGCACGCGGCTCGGCACCGCGGGCTTGTCGTTCATCCTGATGCTGTTCCTGCAGGTGGGCTGCGGCTGGAGCCCGACCGCGGCGGGCATGATGATCGTGCCGCAGGCGATCGCGATGGTGCTGATGAAATTCCTGATCGATCGCATCCTGAAACGGCATGGCTACCGGCGCACGCTGTTCGTGAACACCGCGATCGCAACCGTGCTGCTGGCCTGTTTCGCACTGTTCAACGCCACCACGCCGTGGTGGATGATCGCGTCGCTGATGTTCGCCTACGGCTTCGTGATGAGCCTGCAATACACCGCGATGAATACGCTCGCCTTCGTCGACCTGGCGCCCGAGCGCGCGGCGCAGGCGTCGTCGGTGACATCGGCGGTGCAATATCTTGTGATCAGTTTCGGCATCGCGCTGTCGTCGTGGCTGCTGGCGATCTTCCTCAGCGGCCACCACCACGATCCCGGCGCCTACGTGCGCGGTTTCCGCGCCGCGGTGCTGGTGATGGCCGCGCTGTCGCTGGTTGCCGTGTACGTGTTCACGCGCTTGCGTCACGACCGGCCGCTGCGAAGGTCGATCACGACGCCCGAGACCGCGGCGTGATTCAAGCCCTCTCCCCCGAACGATGGACTGTTTGGGGGAGAGGGAGAACAGCGCGCCCGCTCGGGTCGTCATGTAGCATCGCGCGATGGCCGATACCACCGCGATCCTGCTGGAGGTCTTCATCATCTTCGCTGCCGCGCAGGCCGGCAGCATCGCGGCGCGCTGGGTTCGCCTGCCGGACGTGGTCGGACAGATCGTCATCGGCTGCGTCATCGGGCCTTCGCTGTTCGGCTGGATCACGCCCAGCGAACCGCTGGAGGTGCTTTCCGAAATCGGCGTGGTGTTGCTATTGTTTTCGGTCGGGCTGGAAACGCGGATCGAGGACGTGAAGCGCGTGGGCGGCAGCGCGTTCGCCGTCGGCGTGATCGGCGTGATCATTCCGTTCGTGTGCGGCACGTTCTGGGCGCATTCCATCGGTCCCGACTGGCCGCGTTCGTTGTTCGTGGCCGCGGCGTTCGTGGCGACATCCGCGGGCATCACCGCTGCCGTGCTGAAGCAACTCGGCGCCCTGCGCCGCACCGAGAGTCGCGTGATCCTCGGCGCGGCGGTGATCGACGACATCCTGGCAATGCTGCTGCTGGGCGTGGTGGTGGCGATCCAGGCCGGCGGCTCGCTACGCGTCGGCAGCCTGCTCGCGGTCGCCGGCGAAGCGCTGGGCTTCGTGCTGGTGGTGGGCTGGCTGGGCACGCTGATGATGCGGCGCGGTTCGAAATGGCTGGAACGCTCGCGCAATCCGCTGTCGCCGTTGCTGGTCGTGCTGGTGCTGTGCCTCGGACTCGCGTGGGTGGCGACACGCTTCGGCCTGGCCGCGATCATCGGCGCATTCCTTGCGGGCATGATTGCATCGGAAACGCGGCAACGCGTGCAACTGGAAGAACAGATGCAACCGCTGCTGGCCTTGCTCACGCCGTTCTTCTTCGTCCTGACCGGCGCGAAGGTGGATCTTGCGAAACTCGCCAGCGGCGAAGCGCTGTGGCTGCTGCTGGTCGCGACGGTGCTGGCACTCGTCACCAAGCTCGTCGGCGGCTGGCTGGGCGCGTTGCGGCTGGGCCCGCGCAGCGCGCTGATCGTCGGCGTCGGCATGATTCCGCGCGGCGAAGTCGGCATCGTGGTCGCGGCGCTGGGCTTGTCTGCCGGCGTATTCGGCGATTTGCTTTACGCGGTGATCATCGCGATGTCGCTGCTGACGTCCATCATCGCGCCGCCGTTCTTGGCGTTGCTGCTGGAACAATCAACCCCGCTCCCTTCGGGAGAACGGCTGGGGTAACGGCGCGGATTCACCCATGGACGCGAGGACAAACGCTGGTCCGGGCGTCCGCATGACGAGTTACCTTCCGGATTCCCCGGTTTCCTCGAACACCTGCCTTGCGATCCCCAGTGCCGTGCTCGCGACCGGCCAGCCGGCGTAGAACGCAAGATGCGTGATCGCCTCGATCAGTTCGTCGCGCGTCAGGCCATTGTCCAGCGCACGCTTGAAATGGAATGGCATTTCGTTGGTGCGGTACAGCGAAACGAGACAGGCCACGGTTACGAGGCTGCGGTCGCGCGGCGAAAGTTCGGTGCGGTTCCATACGTCGCCGAACAAGACACCATCGGTATAACCGGCAAGCGCAGGCGCAATGTCGGCGAAAGGATTCTTGCGTGGAACAGCGGGTTCATCGGCCATGGATGGTCTCCTTTTGCCTCGCGTGAAGGTCAGCCCAGGTACTGCGCATCCGTGACTTTTTCCAGCCACTCGACGGCCTTGCCGTCCCTGGATTCCTGGATTGCGATGTGCGTCATTGCGGTCTTGTCGGTCGCACCGCGCCAGTGTTTCCTGCCGGGCGGACAGGTGACGACGTCGCCGGGACGGATTTCCTGCTTCGGTTCGCCCTCGCATTGCGTCCAGCCGAGGCCCGCCGTGACGATCAGGGTTGTTTGCCCGCAGGGATGCGTATGCCACGCCGAGCGTGCGCCGGGTTCGAAGGTGACGCACGCCCCGCTGACAGGTGCAGGGCCCGGCGACTGGAACAGCGGATCGATCCGCACGCTGCTGGTGAAATATTCCGCCGGTCCCTTGCTGGAAGCTTGCGATCCATTGCGTTGGATGGTGCTCATGATTGTGTCCTGTTTCAGATGGAATGCCGTATCGGGCGCCTTGCTTGCGCATCACGCTTCGGGTATCGACCTGCCGTAATTCTCGAGCGTCACGCTATCGGGCTCTGGACCGCCGCGTACGCCTGTATCGAGCGTATCGATCGCGGCAAGCTGCTGACTGGTGAGTTCGAAATCGAAAAAGTCGAAGTTCTCGGCAATGCGCGCGGGCCTGGTCGATTTCGGGATGGCCGAACGACCCTCTTGCAGGTGCCAGCGCAGCATGACTTGCGCCGCCGACTTGCCGTGCTCATGCGCGATCTGCAGCAGCGTGGGGTCGTCGAACGTGCTCTTCCTGCCTCCCCGGTATGACGTGATCCCGCCGATGGGCGACCACGCCTGAGTCAGAATGCCGAGTCGGGCGTGAAGGCTTTGCAGTGGCTTCTGCTGGAAGTACGGATGGACCTCGATCTGGTTCACTGCGGGTACCACCAACGCTTCCGCCAGCAGTCGATCCAGCATCTCCGGTATGAAATTGCTGACGCCGATCGCACGCACCTTGCCGTCGGCGAGCAGTTTCTCAAGTGCCCGCCAGGCAGCTAGCGTGAGGTCGAAGCGGCTCGTCAGCGGTTGATGCAGGAGCAGCAGGTCGATGCGCTCAACACCCAGCTTGCCTGCGCTTTTGTCGAAAGCATGCTGCGTGGCGTCGTAGCCGTAGTCGCTGATCCACACCTTGGTCTCAATGAACACTTCGTCGCGGCCGATGCCCGAGCTGCGGATGCCTTGGCCAACCTCGCGCTCGTTGCCATAAGAGGCAGCCGTATCGATGAGGCGATAGCCCACATGCAAAGCCTCCTGCACTGCGGCAGTTGTGACATCGGGCGGTGTCTGGAAAACGCCGAAACCGAGCATTGGCATCCGTAGATCGTTGTTCAAAGTCACCGTTTGCATTGCTCTTTCCTCAATGGCGATCTGCTGGGCGCGCTCCGACAGGCTCAGTGGGAACGGATGGCAACCCATCCCGTTCGGGAAGCGTTCGCCACATCCAATGGATGGAGCACACACGCCAACCTAGCGCAGAAAACGATACGCGATTGCTGCGAAATCCTGCATGGCTCCACAAACCGACTCATCAATCCCGCGCACGCGCGTGAGTGACAATGCGCGCCGTGTTCGATGTCCGACGCGCCTTCACGCTGTCTTGTCGCCGACTATCGGACAGTCGCAACTTCCGGAGGTCCAGCATGTCCGCGAAGAACCACGACGAACAGCGCGACCCGTCGAGCAGCGCTGGCCTGCCGGCACTCAGCCGGCGCTCGTTCCTGAAAGCGCTCGGGGTGACGAGCGTCGCGTCGGGCGTGGGTTTGCCGTTGGCCGCGCAAGCGGGTGCGTTCGCGGCGACCGCGGCCGGCGCGGATGCAAGCGGCCCATCCGACCAATGCATCACCACCACGCTCACGATCAATGGCCGCAAGCAGAGCGTGTACGCCGACCCGCGCACCACCCTGCTCGATGCGCTGCGCGAACACCTGCAACTCACCGGCACCAAGAAGGGTTGCGATCATGGTCAGTGCGGCGCCTGCACGGTGCACGTCAACGGGCGGCGCGTGAATGCGTGCCTCAGCCTTCTGGCGATGCACGAAGGCGACGAAGTCACCACGATCGAGGGCTTGGGTTCACCCGATCACCTGCATCCGATGCAACGGGCCTTTTTGGAACACGATGGCTATCAGTGCGGCTACTGCACCTCCGGCCAGATCATGTCCGCCGTGGCGATCCTGAAGGAACCGTGGGGCAACGGCGACGCCGAGATCAAGGAAGCAATGAGCGGCAACATCTGTCGCTGCGGCGCGTACAAGAACATCCTGGCCGCGATCAGGCAGGTGCGCAAAGCCTGAGGATTTCCCATGGAACCGTTCGCTTTTTCGCGCGCCACCGATCCCGCCCAGGCCATCAAGGTGGCCGCCGCGGCATCCACCGCGCAGCAAGGTGCCGAGGTTCGCTTCGTGGCCGGCGGCACCACGCTGATCGACCTGATGAAACTCGATGTCGAAATGCCCTCGCGCGTCGTCGACATCAATCACCTTCCGCTGGCCGAGGTCGAGCGCACGCCCGACGGCGGTTTGAAGATCGGCGCTCTGGTGCGCAATTCCGATCTGGCCAACCATGCGGACGTGCAACGCGATTACCCGGTGTTGTCGCAGGCGTTGCTGGCTGGCGCGTCGGGCCAGTTGCGCAACATGGCGACCACCGGCGGCAATCTGTTGCAGCGCACGCGCTGCGTGTATTTCCGCGATACCGCCACGCCCTGCAACAAGCGCGAACCCGGCAGCGGCTGCTCGGCCATCGACGGCTACAACCGCAACCTGGCGGTGCTCGGCACCAGCGGGCACTGCATCGCCAGCAATCCTTCCGACATGAACGTGGCACTGACCGCGTTGCAGGCTACCATCGTGATCCGCGGAGCGAAAGGCGAGCGCAAGGTGCCGATCGGCGAATTCTTCCTGCTGCCGGGCGACACCCCGCAACACGAAACGGTGATGCAACCGGGCGACCTGATCACCCACGTGCTGCTGCCGCCACCGCAACCGGGCGCGCGCTCGCACTACCTGAAGCTGCGCGATCGCGCGTCGTATGAATTCGCGCTGGCGTCGGCTGCGGTCTTGGTCGCCAGCGACGGCGGAACGATCCGCTACGCGCGGGTGGCGCTGGGCGGCGTCGGCACCAAGCCATGGCGTTCGCCGGAAGCGGAACAGGCGTTGATCGGAAAATCCGCGAATCGTGCAACCTTCGCTGCGGCGGCCGACGCCGCAATGCGCGACGCGAAACCGCAGAGCCAGAACAGCTTCAAGATCGAACTGGCGAAGCGCTGCGTGATCAGCGCGCTCACCACCGTCGCAAACGCCTGAAGGAGCCACGCATGTCCCCCAATGCCCCTTCCGCAACAACGCAACCGGTCGGCCGCGCAACCATTCGCGTGGACGGTCCGCTGAAGGTCAGCGGCGCTGCGTGCTACACCTCGGATTACCACTTTGCGGACATGCTGTACGCCGTGCCGGTCGGCGCCACCATCGCCAGCGGCACCGTGAAGTCGATCGACACGCAAGCCGCCGAAGCGATGCCGGGCGTGCGCAAGGTGTACACACGGCAGAACCTCGGCAAGCTTTACCGCGTGCCTTCGTCGGCCAAGGTGCTGGTGGATGAACGCCGCCCGCCGTTCGAGGACGACACGATCCGCTACTACGGCCAGTACATCGCGCTGGTGGTGGCCGACACCTTCGAGCACGCGACCGCGGCCGCGCGCAAGGTCAAGGCCAGCTACGACGCGAAGAAGCCCGATGTCTCGACCGTGCTCCAGCCCGACGGCTCACCCAAAGCCGAAACCAGGCACGGCAATCCCGACGAGTGGAACGTCGCACTGTCCAAGGTCGAAACCGAGCGTGGCGATCCCGACGCGGCGTTCGCCTCCGCGCCGGTGAAGATCGACCACGTCTACAACACACCGATCGAGACGCACTCGTCGATCGAGTTGCACGCCAGCGTCGCGACCTTCGATGGCACCCATTACACCTTGTACGAAACCACGCAGGCGGTGACGAATTTCCACGGCGTGCTGGCGGAGATGCTGGGCGTGCCGAAGGAAAACGTCCGCGTCGTCACCGAATTTCTCGGCACCGGCTTCGGCGGCAAGCTGTGGCCGTGGCCGCAATCGCCGCTGGCCGCCACGGCGGCGCGCGACCTGCGCAAGCCGGTCAAGCTGGTGGTGACGCGGAAGACGGATTTCGAGTCCACCGGCCATCGTCCGCATACGCGGCAGCGCATCCGCCTCGGCGCCGACCGTGACGGCAAGCTGGTGTCGTTGCGGCACGATTACATCTATTCCCGCGCGCTCGAGTGCGACTACGAGGAGGATTGCGGCGAGTCCTCGGGCTTCCTGTATTCGACGCCCAACTTGCGCGTCACCGAAGCGCACGCGACCCGCAACGTCGGCGTCCCCACTTCGATGCGCGGACCCGGCGCGGTACCGGGCCTGCATGCCTTGGAATCGGGCATGGACGAACTGGCCGTAGCGCTGAAGATGGATCCAGTCGAGCTGCGCCTCAGGAACGACACGCTCACCGACGAGAGCAAGAACATCCCGTTCTCCTCGCGCCACCTGAAGGAGTGCCTGACCACCGGCGCCGAAAAATTCGGCTGGTCTCACCGCAATCCAGCGATCGGCTCGATGCGCGACGGCGACAGGATTCTGGGCTGGGGCATGGCGGCGTGCACGTGGATGGCCGCGCGCTGGCCGTCGCAGGTTAGCGTGATGTTCAATGCCAATGGCACGCTGCGCGTGGCCAGCGGCACCCAGGACATCGGCACCGGCACCTATACCGTGCTGGCGCAAATGGCCTCGCAGTTGACCGGCGTGGACATATCGAAAATAAAGGTGGTGATCGGCGACAGCAGCCTGCCGCCCGGACCGATTTCGGGCGGCTCGATGGCGACCGGTTCGCTGGTGCCCGCGGTGGCGCAGGCCGCGCGCGAAGCGATCAAGCAACTGTTGGCCGCGGCCAGCGAAGGCGACAGCCACTTCGAAAAAGCGCCGGTGGGAAAACTCGATTTCCACGACGGGCGCGTGCACCGCAAGGGCCAGTCGCCCGAGACCGGCCGTTCCTTCGAAGAAGTGCTGGCCGCGGCGCGGCGCGGCCACGTCGAGGGGCGCGGCAAGTCGGAAGGTACCTTCGGCCAGAAGAATCCGAAGTTCTCGATGCATTCCTTCGGCGCGCATTTCGTGGAAGTCGGCTGGCAGCCGGAGATCGCGCGCCTGCGCGTCAGCCGCACGCTCACCGTGATCGACGGCGGGCGCATCATCAATCCGCTCACCGGCGCCAACCAGATCGAAGGCGCGGTCGCGATGGGCATCGGCATGGCGCTGTTCGAGGAAACCCGCTACGACCCGCGCAATGGCATGCCGATCAACAGCAATCTTGCCGACTACGTCATGACCACGCATGCGGACGCACCGCCGATGGAAGTGATCTTCCTCGATTATCCCGACACCCACCTCAATGAAATGGGCGCGCGCGGCATCGGCGAAATCGGACTGGCCGGCGTGGCCGCAGCCATCGCGAACGCCGTGCATCACGCCACCGGCGTGCGCGTGCGCGATCTGCCGATCCACATCGAGGATCTGTTGGCGTCGAAGGTGGCATGAAAGATATTTTCGTCATTCCCGCGAAAGCGGGAATCCAGTGTTTATCTCTTGTAAAGCAAAGTCACTGGATTCCGGATCGCCGCTTCGCGTCGTCCGGAATGACGACACCATATTGGTCATGAACTCGGGAAAAGAACTTCGCCTGTTGCTTGCAACACTGCGCGATCTGCATCGCAATGTCGACCAACGCGCGGCCCTGGCGACGATCACCCGCACCCGTGGCTCGACCTTTCGCCATGCCGGCACGCACATGCTGGTACGCAGCAATGGTGAAGTGGTATGCGAACTTTCCGGCGGCTGCCCGCAGCGCGACATCGTGCAGCGTGCGCTGGAGGTAATCGCTACCCGGCAACCGCGGCTGGTGAACTACAACGCCGAATCCGGTCTCGACCTGTTGATGGAAATGGGCTGCGGTGGGGAGCTGGAGGTGCTGATCGAACCGCTTGGCGGTGCTGACGTGGGCGCTATTGCCGAAGCACTGCAGCGCTGCCTCGACGAACGCCGCAAGGCATGGCTGGCGACCTGGTTCGCCGATGAGCGCGCGGTCGTTACGCCGCGCCGGCTGGTGATCGATGGCGACCGCATCAGTCATGACGCCATCGGCGATCCGTTGCTGCGGCAATCCATACTGGAAGCGGTCGGCGAACAGCCGGAGCGATCACAAACCTTGCGCCTGCCCTCTTCCAGCGGCATCGCCGACGTGCTGCTCGAACCGGTGGCTCCGCCGCACGCGCTGACGATCATCGGTTGCAGCGCCACCGCGCTGGCCTTGTTGCCGGTCGCCGAGACACTGGGATGGCAAGTCACGCTGGTGGACGGCGACCCGCAACACCTGCGCGCGGCTGGCTTGCCAAGGGAAATACGCACGATATGCGCGGGTCCGCACGAAATACGCGCGAAGCTCGTGCTGGACACCAACGGCTCAGTGATGGCGATGACCCACAACATCGAACAGGACATCGCTTATCTCGCGGCCTTGCGCGACGTACCCGTGGCGTACCTCGGCGCGCTGGGCTCACCCGAGCGCGCCGCCCGCATCCGTGATGCGCTGGACGGCTGCGAAGTGCATGCGCCTGCGGGACTCGACATAGGTTCGGAAACGCCCGCGCAAATCGCGCTCGCGATCGCCGCGGAAATCACGGCCGCGCTCAATCGCCGCAGCGGCGGACCGTTGTGCAATCGCAACGGCAACATCCGTTCAACCGGATCGGAAATTGCGACGCATGCAATACAGTGATGCCGCGATCGTGCTGCTGGCCGCGGGCAAAGGCCGCCGTTTCGGTGGCATCAAGCAACTGGCGATGCTGGCCGGCGAGCCGATTGTGCATCGTGCCGCGCGCCTGCTGCTGGAAACCGGCGCACCCTTGATCGTGGTCACCGGCGCGCACGCCAAGGAAGTGAAAGCCGCGCTCGACGACCTCTCCGTGCACCGGGTTCGCAACAACGCGTGGCAGGAGGGCATGGGCACGTCACTCGCCGCGGGCTTTCGCCATCTGCTCGAACACTTCGACACCGTCACCGGCGCGTTGCTTTGTCTGGCCGACCAACCGCTGCTCGATTCGACATTGCCCATTCGGATGTTGCACCGTCATGCGCAAGCGACCGACCGGCTACTCGCCGTCGCGCATGACGGCATTGCCGGTCCGCCCGTGTTGTTCCCACGCGACTGCTTTGCCGAACTGGCGGAATGGTCCGGCCATGCAGGCGCGCAGGCGATGCTGCGCCGTGAAGCTCTGCGGCTCGAAACCTTTGTGGTGGATCTTCCACCCGATATCGACACGCCTGCAGATCTCGACCGGGCAGCCATGCAACTGCTACAGTGCGAAAAGGGGTAGCGCTGTGCCGGCGCGGCGAGTGGAGTCAGTGCGCCGGTTTTGCGCGTGGCGCGGCAACTGCCAGGCGCGCAGCGACCGCGTCGAAAAATGACGCCGGCAATTCGGCCGTCACGGGCACCGTCCACGCATGTTCGTTCGCGAACGTGCGGCACTTGACCGCGTCCTTTTCGGTCATCAGGACGGGCAAGCCATCGCCGAAGGCGAGATCGGCTGGCGCGTAGCGATGGTGATCGGGGAACGGGTGTTCGATCGGATCGACGCCGTTCTCGCGCAGCGAGTCAAAGAAACGCCTAGGGTTGCCGATGCCGGCGATAGCGTGCACGCGCGTGCCCGCGAAAGCTGCGAGCGGCGACGTACGCGCGGGATCGACGAGTGCGCAGGCATTCGAAAGCACGAGCTGCATCGGGACTTCGCCATCGCGCGCAACACCACCGTTGCAGACCACGAAATCGACAGCGCGCAAACGCGACTCCGGTTCGCGCAATGGACCCGCCGGCAGCAGGCGCCCATTGCCGAAGCGGCGCATCCCGTCGACCACGCAAATTTCGATGTCGCGGGCAAGTGCGTAATGCTGCAGGCCGTCATCGGCGATAACGTCATCTACGCCTGCGGGCAACAGCAGCCGCGCGGCCTCGGCGCGTTTCGCGCCGATCGCGACGGGTGCGTCAGTACGCATGCGGATCAATGCAGGTTCGTCGCCCACCACTGCGGGATCGGGTTGCGCGTCGAGCAACATCGGCGCACGTGCCGAGCCGCCGTAACCACGGCTGACCATGCCGGGTCTGAAGCCCCGCGCGCGCAATGCCTCCACCAGCGCGATCGTCAGCGGCGTCTTGCCGGCGCCACCCGCGACGAGATTGCCGACGACGATCACCGGCACCGGCAGCCGTGTGCTGTGCAACCAGCCACGACGATACATCGCGCGGCGCGCAGCGGTCACGCCTCCGTACAATTGCGCCAGTGGCCGCGTCCACCACGGCGATGGACGGTTCCCGTACCAGCAATCCTGCAAGTCGTCCGCGATAGCCACGGCGCGCGCTCAGGCCGCGGCCGTTGCCGCGTCGCGGAACTGCAGATGATGCAGGGCGGCGTACTTGCCGCCGCGGGCGAGCAATTCGGCGTGGGTACCGCGCTCGACGAGGTGACCCTGGTCAAGCACGACGATCTGGTCGGCGTGCTCCACGGTCGACAGGCGATGCGCGATCACCAGCGTGGTGCGGTTCTTCATCAGGCGCGACAGCGCGTCCTGGATCAGCCGTTCCGATTCGGTATCGAGCGCGCTGGTGGCCTCGTCCAGCACCAGGATGGGAGCATTCTTCAGCAACGCGCGCGCCACGGCGATGCGCTGGCGCTGTCCGCCGGACAACAGCGCGCCGCCCTCGCCCACCCGGCTGTGGATGCCGTGGGGCAGTTCGCGGATGAACTCCATCGCGTTCGCGGCTTCGGCCGCCGCGATGATCTCGGCTTCGCCGGCATTCGCCAACGCGCCGTAGGCGATGTTCTTCGCGATGGTGTCGTCGAACAACACCACGTCCTGCCCGACCCACGCGATCTGCGCGCGCAGGCTGCGCAAGCTGTATTCGCCCAGCGGATGACCATCCAGCAACACTTCGCCCGAGGTCGGTTCGTAGAAACGCGGAATCAGGCTGGCGAGACTCGACTTGCCGCTGCCGGAACGCCCGACCAGCGCCGTGATCGAGCCGCGCGGACAATCGAGTGAAATGCCGCGCAGCGCCGCCGTACTGGCGCCGGCATAGGTCAGGTGCACGTCACGATATTCGATGTCGCCGCGGCAACGCTCGATCGCGCGCGTGCCGTCGTCACGCTCGACCGGCGCGTCGATGATGCCGAACAACTCCTGCGCCGCAGCGAGCCCGCGCTGGATGTTCGCCTGCACCGTGGTCAGGCGCTTCAGCGAAGGCAGGATGCCGCCCATGCACATGAACAGGCGCATGAAGCCGCCCGCCGTCAAACCCCGGTGCGCCATGAACGGCCGCGTGGCGAAGAACACGATCAGGGCCAGCGCGATCGCGGCGGCGAGCTGCACGAACGCGGTGGACAATCCGTTGGTGGCGGCCACCTTGATGTTCAACTTGCGGGTGCGATCGGTCACGTCGTCGAAGCGCTTCGCTTCGTAATCCTGGCCGCCGAACACCTTCACCTCGCGGTGCGCGCCGACCACTTCCTCGACCACACTGGTGACGCGGCCAACCACGTCCTGGATGGTGACGTTGATGCGGCGGTAGCGCCGGCTGACGTAGGTTACGAGGATCCCGATCGACGGCACCATCACCAGCAGCGCGAGCGTCAGCAACCAGCTCGTCCACAACATCATCGCGACCAGGCCGGCCACTGTCAGGCCGTCCACGATCGCGATCTTGGCGGAATCTGTGGTGGCCTGCGCGACCTGTTCGCTGGTGTAAGTGATCCGCGAAATCTGCTGGCCCGACGATTCGCGGTCGAAGAACGTGGTCGGCATGCGCAGGTATTTGTCGAAGATGCGGCGGCGCATGTCCTGCACCACGCTGCGCCCGACGTAGGCGCTGCCGTAGCTCTCGATGTAGACCGCGATGCTGCGCACGAAGAAGATGCTGACGATGATGATCGGCATCCAGAAGATCATGTTCGGGTCGCGGTTCACGAACAGCTTGTCGACCAGCGGTTTGACCTCCTTCGCGAACAGCGTCATGCACACCGCATCGGCCACCATCGCCAGGATGGTGATGAGCACCACCCACCGGTACGGACGCAGCAAGCCCAGCAGGCGCCGATACGTCGTTGCGTCGGAAGCCGCGTCGCTCATGATGCCGGCGCGCCCGAAGCCGGCGTCGTCGCGATCGACAGGTGCGTGAAGCCGAGCCGGCCCAACGCATCCATCGCGGTGACCACGGCCTGGTGCGGCGTCATCCCGTCGGCGCGCAGCAGCACCGGACGTTCGTGATCGCTGCCGGCCACGGCCTGGATGGCGCGCGACAGCGTCGACTCGTCATCACCCAAAACCTGGTTATTGGCCACGAAGAAGTGCCCCTGCTTGTCGATCACGATCACCAGCGTATCCGCGACGGGCGCCGCGGGTTTGTCGCTGGCCTGCGGCAGCGACACCTTGAGGTGGCCCTGCTGCACGAAGGTGGTGGTCAGCACGAAGAACATCAACAGGGTCAGCAGCACGTCGATCAGGCTGACCACGTTGATTTCGAATTCGTCGGCGTTGTCGTTGCCGATGCGCATGTCAGATCGTCGCGCGCGCCACGCGCGGCGCACTGGCCGCGGCGGCCGCGGGGCGCGTCTCGACGAGCGGCTGGCGCGTGACCGAAAGCTCGTCCAGCAATGCTGTCGCCTGCTTTTCCATCTGCACCACGTAGCCGCGCACGCGCGAACGGAAATAGCGGTGCAGCACGTACGCGGGAATCGCAACGACCAGGCCCGACGCAGTGCACACCAGCGCCTCGCCAATGCCACCGGCCATTTTCATCGGATCACCGACGCCGGACACCATCACCGCCAGGAACATCCGGATCAGGCCGAATACCGTGCCGAGCAGCCCCAGCAGCGGTCCGATCAGCGCGATCGTGCCGAGCGTGTTGAGGTAGCGCTCCAGCCCGTGCACCACGTGGCGGCCAGTGTCCTCGATGCGTTCCTTGATTTCCGCGCGCGAACGGTTGCGCACGTCGAGTGCGGCGGCCAGCACCTCGCCTAGCGGCGAGTTCTCGCGCAGCGCCTGGATGTGCGACGGGTTCAACTGCTGCGAGTGCGCCCAGCCGCGCACCTGTTCGCCAAGGCCGGGCGGCAGCACCGCGCTGCGACGCAACGTCCAGAAACGCTCCAGCACGATCGCAAGGCCAACCGCCGAGCAGATGAGGATGGGCAGCATGCCCCAGCCGCCCGCCTTCAGGATTTCGAACACGTGAAGCTCCGCCAACCGGTGGATTCGCGCAGGATGATAGCAGTGCGGCCGCACGCTTCAGCGTGATGCCGTGCCGTGTTCGCGCCAGTATCGGGCTTGGCGGATTCGCTCCTCGGAAAGGACGCGCGGCGGCATGTCGATGGGAAACGCGACCCGCACCGCACCGGTGTCCGGCGTGTTCAGGAGCGGAATATCCAGATCGGCGTAACGCGTGATCACTTCCGGCGCCGGATGGTGATAACCGTTCAAGTAGCCGGTCGAAGCGATCGCGAGCTGCGGATGCAGCGCCTGCAGGTACGCGAGGCTGGACGACGTCTTGCTGCCGTGATGCGGCGCCACCAGCACCAGCGGCGGCCCGGGCGGCACCGCGCGCGCAATGTCGGATTCGACCTCCGATGAGGTGTCGGCGGGAAGCAGCAGCCGTCCGCTGCCGCCGCTGACCAGCAACACGCAACCGGCGTCGTTGCCTTGCACCGTCGCCGGCGCGGGCGGACGCAACATGCGAAAGTCGACACCGTCCCAGCGCCAATGCTGGCCCGCATCGCACTGCCGCATCGGCACCGGGCCGCGTGCCGGTTCGCCGCCCCACACCGGCGTGCCCGGATACGCCGACAGCACCGACACCGCGCCACCCGAATGATCGTTGTCGCCGTGGCTGATGATCAGGCCGTCGAGATGCGTCACATCGAGTGCGTGCAGGCTCGGCACCACCGCGGCTTCGCCGAGATCGAAACCGGAGGGATAACGCGCGCCGGCATCGACCAGCAGCGCATGCGAACGCGTCCGCACCAGTACCGACAACCCTTGGCCCACGTCGATCACGGTCGCGCGGAACGCGCCGTCGATCGGCAATGTGGTGCGCGGCCAGCACAACGGCAATAGCGCCAGCGCCCCCAGCGCACGCGCCGGCACGCCGCGCGGCGCGAGCAGCCACACCGAACCGATGCAGGCCAGCACGAATGCAAGCAATGACGTTTCCGGCAGGTATTGCATCGCGGCCGGCCAGGATGCGAGATGCAGCAGCAGCCACCACAAGGCATCGACGAGATGCGCGCAAAGGTGCAGCAGCGCTCGCCCCGCCCACGGCCACGCGAACAACAGCGCGCACGCCGCGAGATCGATCGGCACGATCACGAAACTCACGAACGGTACGGCCACGAGGTTCGCAAGCGGCGCGACCAGCGATGCCTGCCCGAAGAACCACACGGTCAGCGGCAGCAACGCGAGCGTCATCAGCAATGGCGCGAGGCCGATCTCCTTCAAGTGCCCGCGCCAGCCGCTGTCGCGCGCCAGCGTCCACGCCAGCAGCGCGACGCCCGCGAAGGACAACCAGAAGCCCGCCGACAACACCGACAGCGGATCGATGACCAGAATGGCGATGAGCGCCAGGCCAAAGCCTTCGCCGAAACCGCCGCCGCGCCGCAGCAGTCGCCAGCCTGCGATCACCGCGATCATCAGGAGCGTGCGCGTGGTCGGCAGCCCGAATCCCGCGAGCGCGCCGTACGCGAGCGCCGCCGGAAACGCCACCGCGGCTTCCGCCAAGGGCCGTGCGAGACGCAACCCCAGCGCGGGAAATAGCCACCACACCAGCCGCACCAGCCAAGCGCCGAACACGGCCGCGAGGCCGACGTGGAAGCCCGAGATCGCGATCAGGTGACTGATGCCGGTGGCGCGCACCACCTGCCAGTCGTGCTCGTCGAGCGCGCGTTCGTCGCCGACGCTGAGCGCACGCAGCAGACGTGCGGCGTGCGCGTCGTCGGTCAGCGCCGCTTCGATCGCCGCGGCGATGCGCGCGCGGAGACCGTCCACGCACGCGCCTTCTTCGAGCAAGGCGTTGGCCGGATCCTCGCGCACATAACCCGTCGCGATGATGCCCTTCTGCAACGCCGAGCGCTCGAAATCCATGCCGCCAGGATTGACCAATCCGTGCGGCCGCTTCATCCGCACCCGCAGGCGCCACGTCGAACAAGGCCGGATCACCGGCACGTCATGCTGGCGCGACGCATACCATGACAGGCGCACATGGCCTTGCACGGGCACCCGGCGATCCTCGAACGAAGCGTGCGCGACATCGAAGTCGAAACGCGTCGAACCGTCCTGCGCCTGCGGCAGGTCCGTCACCGTGCCGGTCACCAGGATGTCCTGCTTTTCCAGCGCGTGCGGCAGGCGCGCCTGCATGGCGATGTCAGCGCGCCATGCGGTCCAGGCGAATGCGCCCACCACGAGCGTAAACAGCCACAACCAGGCGAACTTTCGCCAGAGCAGACATGCAAGAAGGCCGGCCAACGCGGACACCGCAAGCACGGTGTCGAGCCAACGTGGCGGCAGCACCGGCAATCCCTGCACCAGCACCGCACCGGCAAGAATCGCCAGCGCGCCACTCAGCATCCCCGGCCGGCTTCGGATTGCGCGGCATTCCGTGCGCGCGTCCATGTTGAGGTCAGCCGTCGTGCGGCATGGGCTGCAATGCGCCGCCCGTCAGTTCCAGCACGCGGTTCATGCGCCGCGCCAGGTTGTGGTCATGCGTGACCAGCACGATCGCGGTGCCGATTTCGCGGTTGAGTTCCAGCATCAGTTCGTACAGCGCCGACGCATTCTGCTCATCGAGGTTGCCGGTCGGTTCGTCCGCCAGCACGCACGCGGGACGCGTCACCAGCGCGCGCGCCATCGCGCAGCGCTGGCGTTCGCCGCCGGAAAGCTCGCTGGGCTTGTGTTCGAGGCGATGGCCCAGTCCAACGCGTTCGAGCAGCGCCTGCGACTGCGTGCGCGCTTCCGGAATCGCCGCGCCGCGGATCAGCAGCGGCATCGCGACATTTTCCAGCGCACTGAACTCCGGCAGCAGGTGATGGAACTGGTAGACAAAACCCAGCGCCCGGTTGCGCACGCGTCCGCGTTCGGCGTCGGGCAGCTTCGACAATTCCTGGCCCTGCAACTCCACCGAACCCTTGCTCGGCGTGTCCAGCCCGCCGACGATGTGCAGCAGCGTGCTCTTGCCGGAACCCGAAGCGCCGACGATCGCCAAGGTCTCGCCGCGCGCCACGTCGAAACTCGCGTCGTGCAGCACCGGCGTGCGCAGCTTGCCTTCCTTGTACGTTTTCGCGATGTGGCTCACCCGGAGAACGGTGCCGTTCGTCGAGTCCCGCGTCCCGAGTCCCGCGTCCCGGCTATTCATAGCGCAAGGCCTCGGCCGGCTGCGTGCGCGATGCGCGCCATGCGGGATAGATCGTCGCCAGCAGCGAGAACAGGAACGCCATGCCGGTGATCCAGCCGACGTCGCCCCAGCGCAATTGGCTCGGGACGCTGTTGATGTAATAGACCGACTCGGGCAGGAACTGGTAGCCGGTGAGATTCTGGATGCCGTTCGCGATCGCGGGCAGGTAGGTCGCCAGCAGCACGCCGCAGACGCCGCCGACCACGATGCCCATCAAGCCGATCAGCATGCCCTGGATCATGAACACGCCCATGATGCTGCGCGGGGTCGCGCCCAGCGTGCGCAGGATCGCGATGTCCGATTGCTTGTCGGTGACCAGCATCACCAGCGACGACACCAGGTTGAACGCGGCCACCGCGACGATCAGCGACAGGATGATGAACATCACGATCTTCTCCATCGCGAGCGCGGTGAAGATGTTGGCGTATTGCTGCATCCAGCCCTGCACGCGGTAGGCGTCGCCGAGCTTGTTGGCCAGCGTGGTCGCGACCTTGTTGGCCGCGAACACGTCGTCCAGCTTCAGGCGTATGCCGCTGGGGCCACTCATCTGGTACAGCTTTTCGGCGTCGTGCAGGTTGACGATCGCGAGGCCGGAGTCGTACTGCTGCAGGCCCGCTTCGAAGATGCCGGCGACGGTGAACCGGCGCAGCCGTGGAAGTACGCCGATCGGCGACACGCTTGCTCCTGGTGCATACACGACGACCTTGTCGCCGATGTTCACCCCGAGCTGCAAGGCCAGGTCGCGGCCCAGGACGACTTTCCAAGATCCGGGCGTGAGCGACGAAAGTGTGCCAGCGATCATCTTGGAGCCGATGTCGGCAACCTTGGGTTCCTGGTCAGGCAGGATTCCGCGGATGAACGCACCCGCATTCGCTGCGTTGCCGACCAGATAGCTGCCCTGCTCCACATAGGGCGCGGCGCCGCGTACGTGCGGATTCTGCTCCGCGATCGCGAGCGCCTGTTGCCAGTTCGACATGCTGTTGCCGACGCCGCTGATGGTGGCCTGCGACACCATCGCCAGCGTGCGCGAACGCAGTTCGCCATCGAACCCGTTCATTACCGAAATCACCGTGATCAACGCGGTGAGCCCGATCACCAGCCCCAGCATCGACACGATGCTGATGAAGGAAATGAAGTGGTTGCGCCGCTTGGCGCGGATGTAGCGGGTGCCGATGTAGAGTTCGAGGGGACGGAACATGCGAGGCAACCGGACCTG
>Ga0134126_10000045_pt1 | contig 155559 bp, 251 predicted proteins | sample KB31752_FD_96881 | JGI IMG/M metagenome (GOLD analysis project Ga0134126, IMG submission 96881) | Terrestrial soil microbial communities with excess Nitrogen fertilizer from Kellogg Biological Station, Michigan, USA - KB3-175-2 | ecosystem: Environmental > Terrestrial > Soil > Unclassified ... | reverse complement strand
GCTCAACCCTGCGGAGGCGCCTGGGTTCGAGTATTGGTACACCGCGCAGTGGCCACAGGGCCCGCGCAACTACGCGCTCGGCGCACGCGGCGTGCAGTTCGAGAAGTCGCTGCACTATGTGCTGCACCTCGTCGCCATCGACGCGAGCGGTCGCACCCCGCCGTTCTGATGGCGGGGCGGTACGCACTGGTAGGCGGTCCCCGCACGGGCAAGACCAGCCTCTCGCGCTGGGTCGCCGCCATCACCGGCGCGCCGGAGGTGCTGCACACCGACGATCTTGTCGGGGTCCTGGACTGGTCCGATGCCTCGGCGGAGGCCGCCACCTGGTTCGACCAGGAGGGCCCGCTGGTCGTGGAAGGCGTCGCCGTCGTGCGGGCGCTCCGGAAGTGGCTCGCCGCTCACCCGGAGGGCAAGCCCGTCGACCTCGTGATCCACATGCTCGAGCCTAAGGTCGCACGGAACAAGGGACAGGAAGCGATGGCCAAGGGGGTCGAGACGGTGTTCCGCCAGATCGAGCCTGAGCTCCGCGCCCGCGGCGTCCGGATCGAGGAAGGCTGATGCCATCGCCGGCGGCGAAGCTGGGGCCCCAGGCCTATCCGATCCCTCCCGGGAACACGGACTCGGCGCTCGCGGATCCGGTCCTCGACGGGCTGCTCAACTTCGCCAACATCTTCCTGAGCGGAGACCTCAACCCGAAGTTCGCGAACCTGAACGGTACGCCGGGCGTCGCGGTCCTGCCCGGAGCGCTTCACCGCTGGAACCCGCTGGGCAGGCCCAATGCGATGTTCCTGCGGAGCAGGCAGGATGGGCCGGAGACGTCGGGCCTCCCCGCCTGGGCGCCGGACACGGTATTTGCCGAGGACAGCCTCGCCACCATCGGCGTGACGACGCCGGGCACCGGCAACCTGATCCTGTGCACGCAGGGCGGGAGGACGGGCGCGGCGCCGGGGCCGACCGGGGCGACCAACGCCATGGTCGACGGCTCCGCGGTCTGGGCCTTCATCGGTCCGGTCGCGAACGGCGTCCCTCGAGTCCCGGGCCTCTGGTGCTGGCGCGAGTCGAGCGTGATGAAGAGCTGGTCCACGCTGATGGACTACCGGCTCTCGACCATCAAGCTGGCCTGGATCTGGAACCAGCTCCTGCTCCCCGGCGGCTGGGAGGACAGGTACGGGGTTTTCGGCGCTGTTGAGGGCAGCTTCCAGAGGGCCTTCTCGCTCGAGCATCACCCAGATCACTTCGCCGACGCCGCGCTCGACGTTGTTCTTGGTCTCTGCGGGATGGGCGTCGACTTTCAGGGCAGTGCCCCAATGCTCATCGGCCCGGTGCCGGTGCCCGGCGGAGCTCAGGACCAGCCGGCAGTCCGGGGCTTCCCCGCTATCGTCTGCACGTTGCAGGTGAGCGAGGGGATCGGGATGCCGACCCCGCTCCCGAGCGAGCAGCCGATGGATCTCCAGACCGGGCTCAACATCGTCGACGACTCCGACCCGCGGGGCCCGCTGCACGTGCTCGACGCCGTGGTGCCGGCAGGACCAACCGAGAAGGACACGTAGCCATGCTCTCACAGCGCTTCGCGCTCCTCCTGGCCGCGCTGGTCCTCCTCGGGTGCCCGGCCAGCTCGCCAGCGCCGACACCGCCGCCCCTCAAGGCCGCGCCGAGCGGCCCGATCCTGGCCGAAGGGATCTACCCGAACGCCGCGGCGCTCCGGCAGGTCACTCCGCCGACGGTCCAGCACTTCGCCCGGCTGCTCGGCGGCAACCCTCCCGGGCACTTCGCGTACGTCCCGACGTCGACGCTCACGACCGACGACGGATGGACGACGATCATCCCGCTGAGCCCTCCGCCGACCAATGGCGGGGCCTGGGTCATCGAGCCCGACGTCGACCGCGGGGCCGACATCACGACGGCCAGCGGGACCGTGGTGGTGGGTTGGTACGGCGGGCCGTGGCGGGTCATCCCCGCGGCGACGCTGACCGGGGGCCTGACCGTTCAGCTCGACGGCGACTACGTCGACGCCGGAGCGATCCCCGCCGGCGCCACCATCGAGCTCACCCGTCTCGACCTCGGGGCCTACACGGTGACCGTGGTCGACAAGGGCTCCAGCACGACGCTGTGCGTGATGCCGGTCTCGGCCGCCGCGCACGGCGTCTTCTACTTCACCGGAAGCGCGTTCATGAAGCGCTCCTGCGTTCAGATGCTCTGACCCGAAGCGAGGGATCTACATGGCGCGTTTCCTCTTGGTGCAGGCTGCGATCCAGCCGGGCACGTCGCTCCCGTACCTCGTCCACGACCCGCACGTGCCGGGCGAGGAACGGTACATCGGCGTCAAGTACGTCAAGCCGCCGGAGCCGGAGAAGGGCCAAGCGCCAACGCTCGGGCACAAGGCGGCGACCTACGTGCCGGCGCCGACGGTGGTGCTCCAGCACAAGCGCATCCGTAACGAGGCCGCTGCGGGCACGCTCGTGATCCTCGGCGAGGAGGACGTCAACTTCCCGCACGACGCCCACGCGCGCCTCCTGTCCGCGCACGAGCAGCGGAAGGCCGCGGCCGCAGACGCGCACCTGAAGCACCAGGTCATGGTCGCGCTCCAAGCCTCCGACCAGTTCGTCGCGCCGACGCCCCCGGCGAACACGAAGGACGAGGACGCGGTTTCCGCGCACGCGCAGGCCATGGCGGAGCACGCGAAGCGGCTCGGCGAGGCGCACGCCGACGTGCTCAAGACCGGCGCCGTCAAGCTGCACACGAACGGCAACGGCCACCTCGTCTGGATGCGCCAGGTCCCGAAGACCGACAAGGCGGGCGCCCCCGTGAAGGACAGCGCCGGCAAGCTGGTAACCGAGGACATGCCGTCCAACTTCCGCGTGAACCTCGCCCAGTTCCTGGCGGAGCGCGCGAAGACGGCGGCGAAGGCGGCGACCCAGGCCGCGGTGGAGAGCTGAGATGGCCGCGTTCCCCCCTACCACCTGGCCGATTCCATACTTCCAGACGCTGCTCCTGCCCGCGCAGGGGAGCGAGCTGACGCTGGGGTCGACCCGGAACGTCATGCTCATCGGCGCCAAGCTCTCGAGCGGCACCGAGGTCGTCGAGACGCTGGGCGCTCCGATCGGGAGCCAGGCCGACTGCGACACGCGCTTCGGCGCGCGCTCGCCGATCTCCTGGATGCTCCGCGCGCTCCGGCTGGTCGATCCGAGCGTCCAGGTGTCGGCCGTGGCCTGGGCCGACGCCGGCGGCGCAACGGCGAGCACCAGGAGCTTCGTGCTCGCCAACGCGGCGACCGTCGGCTGCAACTTCTCGATGTCGGCGTGCAACGTCGGGATCGAGGACGACGTGGCGACCGTGGTCGGGGCGACCGACCCGCTGTCGAAGACGGTCGACGACATGGTGGCCGCCATCAACGGCAACGCGCACCTGCCCTTCTCGGCGACGGCCGGCGCGACGCCGACGGCGGGCAGCGAGACCAGCTCGCCGGGCAGCTTCCCCGTGTCCCTCGCGAACGGGGATACATTCCTGGGCAAGGTCGACGAACAGGGATCGGCGAGCACGCTCACGATCCATGCGACGGCGGCGACGAAGACCGGCAGCGGCGCGACCTACGTCGCCCTGACGCCGGGCTCCACGCTCGTGGTCACGGTCGCCGGCATCGGTGGCCAGCAGACCATCTCGTTCTCCGGCTCGGAGAACACCGAGAACCTCTACATCGCGAAGATCAACCAGCAGTTGGTCGGCGCCTTCGTGCAGGACAACGGGAGCGGGCAGCTCGAGTTCGTCACCAACCAGATGGGCTCCGGCGCCGGCGGGAGCATCGTGTCCGGCACGACGGGCGTGCTCGCGGCGCTCGGGCTCACGGCGGGCGCCTTCACGAACGCCGGCCCGAACAACGTCGCCAACGTAGGCGCCGTGCAGGCCTCCGAGATGGCCTCCCTCCTGACCTCGACCTTCACGGGTGGCACGGCGGGGAGCACGGGCACGGCCAACTCGAACGGCTCGGTCACCTGGGCGTCGAACACGGACGGCCCGAGCCCGAAGGGCGTGCAGTTCACGAGCGGCTCTGGCGTCGCCAAGGTCGCTGGCTGGGACACCTCCGAGCACAACGGCACGACCGGCTCGGACACGACGATCACGCTCACCACGTACGAGGTGGGTTCGCTCAGCGCCTACTGGTTGGCGCAGGTGCGCTTCGCCTTCTCCGACCCGACCAACGCGACGACGGTGTCCCCGGGCTCCGTCACGCCGGGCAGCGGGACGCCGAACGTGGCAGCCGCGATCGAGGCGATCGACCAGACCCCCGGCGGCTTCACGTACCACGCGATCGAGGCGACTTCGACGAGCGCCGTCTCCTCGTCGGACGGGCAGCTCGGCGAGTACGCGGCCTACATCACCCGGTCGCTCGCGCCGGCGTCTGGCAAGAACCAGATGCTCGAGTACGGCGTCGACGGGACCTCGACGCAGGCGACCGCCGTGTCGCAGTCGAGCGTCATCAACAGCGTGTTCATGAAGGACATCCCGATCCACGGCTGCGACTGGCCGCCGTGCATGAACGCGGCGCACTACACCGGGATCCTGTCGAAGGAGCAGAGCGCCTACTGCGCGGTCAACTTGACCAACTACACGACGAACTCGGTCAAGGGGACCGTCTGCTCGTTCCCCGCGCCCTTCAACAAGGCGAACTGGTGGACCGAGAGCGACCGGCTCACGCTGCTCAACGGCGGGTGCTGCGACATCGAGTTCAACGGCAACGGCCAGGCGTTCATCGGGCGCGACATCTCGACCTACTGCTACCTGCCGACCGGATCGCCGACGACGACGCAGGACTTCCGGGCCCGCGAGGGCCACATCGGGAGCGTGCTGTTCGAGGTCCGCGTGCAGTGGACCAGCAAGGCCCTGGCGCAGGGCTTCAACCAGGGGAACATCCAGGCGAACCCGAAGAGCGGCGTCCTCCCGGTCCCCGGTCAGGTCTACCCGCGCATGGTCGAATCGGCGTTCAAGTCGATGATCAACGCGATGTGCGGGCAGTTTCAGGACGGAAAGCCGATCTTGGACCCGACCTACCAGAAGCAGATGGTCGCCTCGACGGTCTGCCAGATCCTCGAGCAGGGCGGGTGGGCGATCACCTCCGACCTCCGCGCGCCGCGCCATAACCTCTTCCAGCGCACGACCCTTGCGGAGGTCTCCGCTCCGCAGTGAGCGCGCCGGGCCCCGACATCTGACGGAGATCGAAGAAGATGAGTCAAGCAGGACCCGGTGAACTCTACTTCCTGGAGCTCTTCAGCCCGACGCAGGGCGGGGGGCTCCGGGCCAACAACGTCAGCCTCAACACCAACCTCGACGGCAAGCGCGAGACGCTGCGCGCGCTCCTGCGCGGCTACATGGGGCAGACCATCGGCTCCACGATCCGCCAGATCGAAGCGAAGGACCACGTCGACTTCCAGTACACGGCCAACGGCATCGACCTGGAAGCCTGCTTCGTGAACGGCGAAACCCTCAACTACCGGATCACCCGGTACTCCGACGGCGCAGCGGCCGAGGGCAACTGCCACCTCAAGGCGGGGCCGAAGATCACGAGCTCCGACGGCGCGATCACGGAGATCGACTTCTCGCTGGACGGGGACGCTTCCCTCTTCCAGTGACGCATCATGCGCGCGGGCCCTCCTCCCGACGTGCCGCCTGACCGGCTCTGGCGCTCTCTCCTCCCTCTTCGCCCAGAGCACCGCCTCTCCTGGCGGTTCCCTTCCGACCCCGACCTCCCCCTCACCGTTCGCGCTGTCCCCGCGCTCGTCTTCGCTCTGGCGCAGGACGATGCCGCGGAACCAGGCATCCCCGCCAAGGTCGCCATTGCACGCGAGTGCCGTGCGATCGTCGCGGCGACCCTCTGGATCCCGCAGCAGGGGCGCCTTGCCTTCGACTCGGCGGAGCAGGTCGGCGAAGTCTACCAGAACGCCTTCGACACGCTTGCCGGCGAGGTGCTCGACGGGCTTGACCGGATCTGCCCAACGTTCTGGGGCGGCCGCACCGACGTCAAGGCATGGCAGAAGGCGCTGTTGCTCGGCGCCAGCCATCCGGCAAACGGGGCCTTCGTCGTCTTCATGGCGGAGTGCAAGAACATGGTCGCGGGGGCGACTAAGATGCTCTGGGACGAGCGCAAGGACCGCTACTGGAACCTGCCCGCGAGCGAACTGCTCGACGGGCACCATCTCGCCTGGGCGGCCGCGATGAAGGCCAAGGAGAAGAGCGCCCCGCCGCCGCCGAAGCCTCCTGAGAGGCCACATCCACCGCAGAGGAAACGATGACGACCCCGGAGTACAAGTACCAGGAGGGCGCCGCCGACAGGTTCATCAAGAGCCAGGTGCAGCCCTTCAAAATCTGGAAGGTCTCCGACTTCGTGCGGGCGAATGGCGCCGAGCTGGTGAAGATCGCCATCGTGCTGCCGACCCCCGTTATCGACGACGACATCATCGCGAAGGCCGCCGGCCACCGGATGAAGTTCGCGAAGCAGCGCGGCGGAGACGGGTGGGAGTCCGCCTTCAACGACCAGCGCCTGCACGTGCAGACCGAGGCGATCGAAGCGCTCTGGTACGTCTGCCGCAACGTGGTGAACGAGGGGGGCGTCGAGAAGCCGTCGAACTTCGCCGCGTTCATGAGCCCGGACTGGATGCGCCAGAACCTGCGGTACGAGCAGTGGATGGCGCTCTACAACCTGTACCTCGCCACCTGCGCCGAGTTCTCGAAAGCGCCTCGGATCAGCGCGGAGGTGATGGCGGCGCTCCGCCCGTTCCTCGCCGAGAACGACAGCGTCGACGCGAGGCTCTCCGGCTATGAGCGCCAGGACATCGTCAACATGGCCGCGCACTTCGCATGGCAGGCCGACAAGGAGACGAAGGCGTGCGAGGCGGCGCTGAAGGAGCGCGACGACGCCGAGGCCAAGCTCGAGGATGCGCTGCGCAGGATTGCGGAGCTGGAGGCGGAGCTCGCCGCCGCGAAGCCGACCACGGACTGAACGATGCCCGCGCTCCTCTGGGACTTCTCCGTCGACGGCACCGAGGAGATGGAAGCGGTCTTGCGCCAGCTCGGCGAGCTCGCGGGTGGGCTCGATCTCGTCGAGGACGAGATCGCTGCGCTGACGGACATCCCCGAGATGCTCGCCTATACGCTCGACCAGGCCACGGAGCGCAACAAGGATCTCGCGGCCTACAAGCGCAAGACCGGCGACCTGGAGGAAACCACGGGCCGCGGGGAGGTCACGGTCTCCGGCGGTCTCATCTCGTGCGAGTGGGGGGCGCGCAGCGAGCACGCGTCCTTCGTCGAGGCGAAGGGCTTCAGCCAGACCGAGGCCGTCGCCGACTGGGCCGAGCAACAACTCGACGACCTCTTCGGAGGCATGTAGCCCATGGCCGATCCGAAGGTCATCCAGTGGAAGTTCGCCGCGATCGGGGACGACGACCTCAAGCAGGCGATCAAGGATATCGGCGAGGACGGTGTCCGTCAGGCCGTGGCCAAAGAGCGCGCCGAAATGCGCGCTGCTGTCGAGGCCCGCCGGGCGATGGACCAGAAGCTTGGGACGGCCCGCACGACCGAGGCGGCGATCAGGGCCGAGATCGAGCGCACCGAGAAGACGGCGAAGAAGGCCGAAGAGCAGCGCTGGAAGGAGGTCGAGAAGACTGCGGCCAGGATCGAGCGCGAGATGGCTCAGGAGGCCAAGCGCGACGAACGGCGTGCCGAGCAGCGCGTGAAGCGCGAGCAGCGCGATGCCGAGCGCGTGCGGATGTACTGGATCGCCAGCTTCACCGGCCTCTCCCCCCGCATGATGCGGATGGGCCTCGCGAATGCCATCGCGATGCAGGCCGCCAAGCAGTCCGTCCAGGGAACGATCCAGGGCCTGTCGCGCATCGGGCACTACGCCTTCTCCGAGCTTCAGAATGCCGTCCGGGAGGCGATGCGCCTCGACGACACGGTGAGGGACATCGCGATCCACAACCGGCAGCCTGGTGGCCCGCTCGCGGACACGACAGCGATGCGCAAGGAGTTCGAGCAGACCGCCATCTCCAACAAGGGGATGACAGCGGAGCAGGTCGCGCACGGTGTCGGTGCGGCCGCGCAGGCGAGCGGGGACCTCTCCGGCGCGCGCGGGATGCGCGACGTGATCGCCAAGGTGTCGCAGGCGACGGGCGAGGACGCTGGCAAGGTCGGCGATGCGGTCGGCCAGCTCATGAAGCGCTTCGGCATCAAGTCGTCCGAAGCGATGGGCGACATGATGGCCAACGTCGTCTACTCCGCCCGCAAGAACGGGGCCTCGTTCGACGAGGCGATCAAGGACTACGACCGCAACACCGCTCGCATGAAGGCCGCAGGCTTCGCGACCGACGCGGCAGGCATGCGCGAAGCGAACGCCATGATGCAGGCCTCGGTGCTTGGCTCTGGTGGAAAGACCGGCGGCAACGCCATGGCCAACTTCATGCAGGGGCTCATCGCCCATGCGACGAAGCTGAAGACCCAGGGGGTCGACGTCTACTCAACGGACGCGACGGGACACGCGACGGCAACGCGGCGCCCGCTGGATCAGGTTCTCGGCGACCTCATGGTCAAGGCGCGCCGGCAGAGCCACGACAAGACCAACGCGGCGCCGGCCGAGGAGTGGCTCAAGAAGCAGTTCGGGCGCACCGGCTTCGAGTCGATCCAGCCCTTCTTCGAGACGTTCAACAAGGCGTACTCGGGCGCGAAGGGAACCGACGAGCAGAAGCTGGCGCAGGCACAGCAGGCGGTCATCGACCGCTTCGGCGAACTCGCCAACAGCCAGGGGTCCTACAAGGACATCCTCGCGGACGCCGCGACGAAGCAGGAGAGCGCCGCCTCGCAGTGGGAGTCGGTGCAGCAGCAGCTCAAGGCCCAGGTCGCGGACTCCCTGCTCCCGGCCCTGGTCGAGCTGGGGAAGGGGTTCCTCGAGAACAAGGCACCGATCAACATGCTCATGAAGGGCATCGAGATGCTGGGCCTCACGATCATGGGCATCGCCACCGCACTGGCGGCGCTCGGGATCATCAAGGGCACGACGAACGCCGAGAAGGTGACGCAGGCCGAGGCACGCGAGCAGTTGTACGAGACCCAGTTGAAGGGCCTCGACCCGAACAGCGCGCAGTACCGAGCGATCAACGCGAAGCGCCTCACCGCCGCAGGGGAAGCGGACAGGTACCGCCTGCTCGTCGAAGGCGGGCTCGGGGACGAGACGGCGGACGCGTCCAACAAGGACGTGGAAGCGCAAGCCGTGCGGAACGCCATGGCCGCTCGGGCGAGGGTGGGCAACTCAGCAGCCGACGTTGCTTGGGCAAGCACTTCGTCCCGCGTCGACGCCGCGCTCGGGAACACGTTCGGAGCGAACGGCCTGCCCATGTATGCCAACCAGGGCTTCTCGATGGCCGCCGAACATGGCGGCGTCGCCGAGCACAAGGCGGCCGCCGGCGCGCACGAGAAGGCCGCCGGCGATCTGTCGCGCGCTGCCATCGCGCTCGAGCGGGCAGCGAAGAAGCACGGCAGCGCGACCTCTGGCGCGGGTCTCCCGACTGCCTGACCATGGATTCCACGATCGTTCAAGACCTGCCGCCTCCGGCCTGGCAGGACAACCCTTTCCCCCAGTACCGGAAGATGTCGGGGGACTTCAAGTTCCGGCAGGCCGTCCGCACCTGGCCCTACGTCGACGTCCAGGGCCACGACTACACCGGCCGGGACTCGAGCCCCTTCGAGTTGGAGCTCTACTTCATCAACACCTGCACCATCCCGGTGCCGAACGGCTACGCGCGCTGGTTCCCCGAATACTACCAGGCCGTCATGGCGACGATGCAGACGGGGAAGGCCGGGAACCTGGACCACCCCCTGCTCGGGCGCGTACGCGCGGTGCTCAAGGCCGTTCACTTCGAGATTTCCGCCGACAACCTCTCGGGGGCCCTGGTCCGGGCGCAGTGGGAGGAGACGAACGAGAGCCCGAGCACCACCATCGCCTTCTTCGGCAACATCACGACGTCGGACCCGGCGACGCTGGCTGGGAACGCCGACGCGCTCTGCGCTTACTGGAACGTCTCCGCGGCCTCGAGCCTTCCAAGCATGATGGTGCTGACGCAGTTCGGGCTGACGTCGACGTCGACCGTGAGCCTGAGGAGCCTCTGGGGCTCGATCGCCTCGTCGGTCTTCTCCTTCACCTCCGCCGTGCTCGGCGCCATCAACAGCCTGGTCGGCATCGTCGATACAATGATCGACGCCATCAACGCGCTCGACAGCGTGCTGACATGGCAGGCGGATGATGCGCTGCTCTCGTTCCGCGCCTACCTCGTGCAGGCATCCGTCACGATCGCGCAGCAGAGCCGGCCTGTGGCCTCGCGCACGCTCTCGGAGCCGACGACGCTGGACCAGTTCGCAGCGCAGACCGGGAACGACCTCTCCGACATCATCAAGCTCAACGTGACCTACCTCGGCCAGCCTGAAGTACCGAAGCGCAGCACGCTCAGGTACTACGCGAGCGCGGCATGACCATTCCTGCGCGCAACCGCTTCCTCCTGGTGAACCCAAGGACGGGGCTGACCATCGACACGTGCATGAGCGCGACCCTGAAGGACGGGTTCATGGACCCGCTCGGCTCCGTCGAGATCGAGGTCTCACCACTGCTCAACCCAGCGGCGGGTGATCCAGCGTTCTCGGACTACCTCGCCGGCTTGCAGAAGGGCGAGGAGGTGCAGCTCTCGATCGCCGGCGCGACGCAGGGCAGCTTCCTGATCCAGGAGGTCAAGGAGAAGTACAGCGCCAAGGGCTCGGCAACGCTGACGCTGAGCTGCCAGAGCCTGCTCTGCACGGCGCACGAGGCGAACGTCGACCCCGACGACTCGATCCGCTCCGCGTCCGACAAGAGCGTCGAGGGGGTTGTGCTCGCGGTGCTCCAGCCGATCATGGCCTCGCTGCCGGGGCAGGCGCTGTCTGTCCTGGCCGACTCGCAGGCGCACATCGACGCGCTCTCCGGCAAGCCGCTGCCAGGCGGGACCGCGCCGCCGTTCCCCGTCTCCGCGATGAAGTTCAAGGCAGCCGCGGCTCACGAGGGCGAGACGTGCGCGGCCTTCCTCCACAAGATCGTGACCCGCTGCGGGGTCGTGATGCTGACCGACGGGGACGGCAACATCCGCCTGGTTCAGCCCGACTTCACGCAGCCGAACACCTTCCAGGTCGGTCTTCCAGCGGATCCAGACAGCCCGCTGCCCGATGGGTTCGACGTCTTCTACGAAGAGGTCGAGATCACGAGCAGCAACAAGGGCCAGTACAGCGAGGTCAACGTCACCGGGCAGCAAGCGCAGGTGCAGGTCGGCGACGCGGGGCCGGTGAACAACGTCTCGAGGCCCAAGGCCTCGGTCAAGGCGATCGAACTGGACGACTTCCCGTCGCTGTCGGCGTACTCGAGCTCGGTCCACCCGTACAAGCCGCTCTTCAAGAAGGACAAATTCTCGGGCGACGCGAAGAAGGCAATGAACGCGGCCCTCCTGATCCTCGGGTCGAGGGCCCAGCACGCCTTCGTGGTGAAGGGCCGCGTCGATGGAATGACGTCCGCCCTCACAGGCGGCGTCTGGACCGTGGGCACGTGCGGCCGCGTCCGTGTCGACGCCCGCGCGCTTGACCAGAGCATGTTTCTGCTTGAGCGCACGCTGCACCTCACCGCCAACGACGGCGAGTGGACCGAGCTCGTGCTCATCCCGAAGGGCGCGCTCGTGGTGGGGGAGCCACCTGGATCATGAGCGGCGGCGACGACGACTGGATCGACTGGGAGCCGCTCTGTGGCATCGCCGCGGGGATGGAGTCGGGCGGGCCGACCCTCAACGTGGGAGACTCGACCACGAATGCCGGCGTCGGCGCGTCTCTTCCGGTGCTCTGCCCTGGTGGGTTCCTCGGGGGGTTTGCCTCGGCGGCTAGCGGTGGAGCAGCCGCCCGTGTGTTCACCGCGACGATCGGTCAGGACAAGGTCGTTGCCTTCGGGCGGGACGAGCGCGAGTGGCTCCAGGTTGCTACATGGCAAGGCGCTGCGCCGCTCCCGACCGACCGCTTCATCACCGCCTACGGCTTCAAGGCCCACCTCGAGCAGCGCACCGGCGCGGCGGACACCATCGGGCTCTACGGCGACGGAACGACGCTGACGAGCCCTCGGATCGTGCTGGATGCCGCCGGCGGCACGGTCACGGTCCAGGTCAACGATACGCTGTTGGTCGCAGGTGCAACGGGGTGCGGCATGTCCTGGTCCAACAGTACGATCTCGGCGCAATGCGCTGTGACCGAGAACTTCGTTCTGCTCACGTACGACGACGGTGTGCACACCTGCTCGATCACTCTCGGGCCGGGCGGAACGATCGCGATCGTCGCGCCTGGTGGCGTCACGGTAAACGGAACCCCGGTCCCCTGATCCATGTCATCCTCTGGTCCCCTCGGCTTCGGCGCTGCGCCGTTCGGCTTCGTCCCCCTCGGCGGCATCGTCACCACTCCCGTTCCTGCTCAGGCGACCAACGTCGTCGCCTGGCTCATCACGATCGATGGGAGCTATGCGATGGCGACCGACGGGAGCGGGAACGTCGCCGGGATGGACGGCACGGACCAGAGGGTCCAGCTCATCGTGCGGAACAGCCGGATCGACTTCGACATCATCACGGAGCAGAACCTGAACGCCCAGAAACAGGCCTGGCTGAACGCGCTCGGCGCCCTCGTGACGGAGGGCGCGATCTCGGGTCTCTCGGTCACCATGGGCGATGACGGCAACGAGACGACGCTCGGCTTCGTGAAGTACACGAACCTCGGCACGTCGAAGGCGATGACCCTTCCGGTGATGCGATGACGACGCAAGCCCCCTCCATCGCCTGGCCGGCGCCGAGCAAGCTGCTCTCGAATTTCCTGAACACGCTCAGCTATGCGTTCAGCCGCCAGAACATCAAGGCCAACCTCGGCGTCGGCGGGGAGCTCTATAACCGGGCGCTGGCCTACACAAAGCAGACGGCCATCGCCATCGCGTCGGGGCAGCTCTCCGAGGACGCGGCGAACCCGCTGAAGGCGAAGGGCCAGGATCTGATCAACCTGTGCGCGGTCTTCGGTGTGTTCCCGCGACCCGCTGGCTTCGCCTCCGGCGGCGGGCTCATCACCTGCTCGGGCCCGACACCGATCCCGGCGAACTTCACGGCGACGATCGGGAGCCAGCAGTACAAGACCGTGCAGGCGTACACCGGCCTCACGACTGGCGCCGACGTCCTCATCCAGGCCCTCGTCGCGGGCCCCTCCGGCAACCAGACAGGGGGCACGCTCGGCACCTGGGACAGCGCCGAGATCGGTACGCTCCAGGTCACCTTCGCCGTCGACGGCAACGGGATCACGAACGGCACAGCCGCGGACGGCAACCCTGACGGGACCAACCCCGCCGGCGACGACGCGCTTCGGCAGCGCCTACTCGAGAAGCTGAGCGCTCCTCCGGTCGGTGGCAACTGGTCCATGCTGGTTCAGACCGCGCAGGACTCCACGGCCGACGTGCAGGGCGCCTACGGCTTTCCGGGCCCCGGCGGCGCAGCAACGGCGACCGTGGCGTGCACGGCAGCGACGGCGAACCGGGTCCCCGCCGCTGGCACGCTCAACACGGTGCGCGCCGCCATCGCGGCCGTCTTCCCGGGCGAGGAGAACATCAACGTCGTCGGCGTCACGCCGCAGGGGGTCGACGTCACCGTCAAGCTCACGCTCCCGGCACCCATCGGAGCGGGTGGCGCTGGCGGCGGGTGGACCGACCCGAACACGTGGCCGACCGAGGACGTGCGGATCACGCTCTGGGGCTCGAACATCGCGACGATCTCGCACGTGTCGAATCCGCCTCAGGTCGGCAACCAGATCGGGCTCTGGGATCCGAGCTTCACCGACCCGAACACCGGCGCCGTGGGCATCATGCGCGGCCCCTTCACCGTGTCGAACGTGATCGATGTCTTCGGGACCTACTCGATCCAGGTGACCGGGAACTTCGCCGGCTTCGGCGGCACGCTGGCGGGCACCTACATCAGCGCCTGGGCTCAGAACATCGTGCAGTACGCCTCGGCCATCGTCGCGGAGATCGCGAAGCTGGGCCCCGGGCAGATCACGAACCAGCCCGAGCTGCTCCCGCGCGCGTTCCGGCAGCCGAGCACCGACGTGATGTTCCCGTCCGACCTCACCGTGACGATGCTCGCCGCGGCGCTGCCAAAGAGCAGCTTCCCGGAGATCGGCAACTTCGACTTCGGGGTCACCTACCTGGCAAGCACGACCACGAGCGTGATCACGCCGCCGATCCCCGACACGTCGATGGACCCGCCACGGATCTTCGTGCCGTCCAACCTCGCCTTCAGGGTGTTCTGAGATGCGACAGCTTACAGCCTCGACCTTCGGCGCCCCGATGCAGGACGCGCGGGTCATCTCGAACTCGCTCACGGACTGGTGCGCGGCCCAGGTCAACCTGATGGCCGACACGCAGGCGCAGCTCTCGCTGACATACGCGCGGATGCGAACGATCTTCGCGACGACGACCACGGCGGCTCCGACACCCGTCGTGCCGTCATGGAGCGTCGCGGAGTGGGGCACCGGGAGCTCGAGCTACCCGACGATCTCGAAGACCGCTACGGGCATCTACACGGCGACGGCACTCCCGCTCGCGCAGACGCCGGGCACCTGGCTCAACACGACCTTCCAGCTCGAGACGGTGGTCTTCAACTGGGCTCGGTGCTCCTTCGACGGGCCGGCCCCCTACACTGTTATGCCGCCGATGGTGATGCACGCCGGCACCAACGTGCTCACCGTGTACGTGCCGACGAGCGACCCCGGCGGCGTGCAGGCGATCACGAGCGCCGCGACCAACGGCGGGTTGGTGAAGCTGGGCATGTCGAGCACGGGCTCCTTCACGACCGGGGACAACGTGATGATCCAGGGGGCCGTCACGACCGGCGGTCTCGTGGTGAACGGGCCGTGGACGGTGACCGTCACCGATGGCTCGCATCTCACCCTCCAGAGTTCGACGTGGACCGGGTCCTGGTCGAGCGGGGGAACGATCGTAAAGCTCTCCGACCTCGGCGGCGGGGTGCCGCTCCTCGTCGAGGGGGGGTCCTAACGGTTCATGGGCTGGGAGGACCAGGAGCGTGGCGATGACGGACGCTGGGTCGTCGGCACGACGAACACGGCGACGCTACCAAGCAGGAACGCGCCGGACTCGCCACGAGAGCTGACCTCGGAGCACAAGCGGGCGATCATGGCGTTCACGGCCGACGACCAGACGACGAAGCGCATCCGGAAGACGGACGAGACGGGTCAGGGACCGTCGGGCTCCAAGCAGATCGTCAGGGATCTCAGCCAGGCGATCGCCTGGCACGGGTCGGACGTCGGGACGGTCTATCGGGGGCTCGGCGGCCTCACCAAGAAACAGGCGGACGCGATCCTCAAGTCGAAGGTGCTCGGGCTCAAGGCGCTGAGCAGCACAAGCACGCGCCCAGAGGTCGCCGTCGGGTATGCGCGCGGCGCCGTCGGTGCCCCGAAGGGGCGGGACCATGGCATCATCCTCGAGATCCGGGGCGCGCACGGCCTCCCGATCGCAGATCACTCCGTCCACCCAGGCGAGCACGAGGTGCTGCTCTCGAAACAGGGCAGGTACGCCGTCCGCGAGGTGAACCGAACCGAGCACGAGAACGTGCGCCACGTCGTGCTGGAGGCCTACCGCTGATGCTGCTCGGGTACCCTCTCGCAGCTCCCCTCGGGGGCGGACCGGACGATGCCGAGGTCGCCTACCAGGCGCTCCTGACCGCGCTCGATCCGGGCATCAACAAGGACGACCCGGTGAACCAGGCGATGGCCTGGGCCGAGGCCGTCGAGATCAGCAACGCCTGGGCAGCGGTCAAGCGCCTCAAGAACCAGATGTACCCGCCTGCGATGCAGGAGACGCTTCCGACGTGGGAGCAAGCCTGCTCGCTCCGGCCAGGGCCAACCGACACGCTGGTCGCCCGCCGCGCTGCGGTGGGGGCTCGCTTCCTGGGCTTCGCCGGCAACGACCTTGCGCAGCTCTACCAGGTGGTCCAGCAGCTCGCCGGAAACCTGTTTCTCGGCTTCGCGACCCCGACCCAGCAGATCACCTACCTGCCCGGCGCCTACCCTGGGCCGCCTGGCTTCGAGTGGTTCTCCACCAACGCTCTCCTCGCCGTGCGTCTCCAGCCGCCGCCTGTCGCCTCGGATCTGCGTCCCCTGATGCAGAAGATCCAGTCGGAGCTCCAGCTCATGGCGCCTGGCTGGAACCAGTTCGTGATCGGCACCGACCAGGGGGGCTTCCTGATCGGCGATACCGTCGGCGCCGGCGTCATGGACGTCACGCTCCTGTAGGATGCCTCGCATGACGACACCCCAGACCCCCGCCTACGTCTTCACCACCGCCAAGGGCTCGTTCTCGGTCACCGCCTCCGACCTGCCGAAGCCTCCGCACGGACGCGCCGCGCGTCTGCGGCAGGCAACGATCGAGGCGCTCCCGGTCATCCTCGCCAGGCTCGAGGAATGGACATCGCAGAACGACGAGCCCCCGATGGTCGTCATCGCGACGGCCGATTCCATCATCGGGCAGCAACAACTGGCCAAGGTCTTCGGGCCACCAATCGCGCTGCCCGCGGTCGCGCAGCAGCTCTTCAAGATGGCGTGTGGCCCCTTCGTCCACGTACAGGCGCTCGGGTCCGTCGAGCCCAGCTCGAAGGTGACCCCGGCGATGGCCGGGGCTCCGACGCAAGATGTTCGGGAGCCCGGCCCGCTCGACGATGTCGCGAGGGCGACCATCAAGGCGCTGGGGCCGCAGAAGGGCGACGTGGTCGTCGCCTTCGCGGTCAACCATACGGCGTTCGAGTTCGGGCTGATGCGCTTCGACGAGGGCGCGCCTTCGATCGAGCTCAAGATGGAACCGGCGCCGAGCGGGCCGCCGACGCTCTTCGCGTTCACGCTCACCGGCGAGCCGGAGCCGGAGACCTGGCTCGTCGCCATCGGTGGAACGGCCCTCGAGCCGCAGGTGATGCAGCACCCGCCTGCCGGTCAGCTCCCCGAGGTCGCCGTCACGTTCACGCTGAGCCGCGACGATGCCAGCAACCTGGTGGCCGGGCACATCGATCCGATGGCGCTCTACCGCGTCGGGCGTCTGGGGATCGCTCCTCCAGAGGCCCTGCCGACGGTCGACGCAGAGGGTGCCTGGAAGGCGTTCGGGGTCGCCGCCAGGGCCGGCACCATCACGCTCCCGCCTCCGCCTGCCGAGGCTATGCAGCCCGAAGCGCCGGCGCCCGTCGCCGACAAACCGGCTCTCGCTCCTGCCACGTGATCCTGAACTACCCGCAGTTCCGGCTGTTCGCGGCCCCAAAGGTCGCGATCACCAGCGTGACGAACAATGGCTCCGGCGGCATCCGTGTCTGGATGGCTTCCGGGGCCGGGCAGTTCACGGGGAAGCAGATCAGGATCGTCGGGGTCACGGGCGTCCTTGCCGCGAATGCCTGGTGGCCTTCGGTCATCCCGGTCTCCAACTTCGCTCTCGACCTGCCCGACTCCGCGATCGGGCCGCACTTCTACACGGGCGGCGGGCAGATCATGATCGTCGATCCCGACGGCCTGCCGCACTACCCCGGACCGCAGCTCGCCGACGGCAGTCTGGACCAGACGCCGGGCTACGAGGTCACCGGGAGCCGGCTGCACAACTCGGGGCTGAGCCCCCTGTTCGACAAGACGCTCTCGCTCACCACGGCCGGTGGGTACACGTTCGCAGCGGGGAACACGACGGCGATCGGGCCGCTCCTCTCGAACCTCGGGCTGTTGGCGAACACGGACCCGATCTTCCCCTGCACCATCACCTGCAACGCCGGCGCGAACGATCTGATCCCGCCGAAGCATGACTACGACGTGTTCGTCACCCAGCGGCGGGATCCGGGCTGGTACCCGATCGGGAGCGGGCTCGGCGTCTCCTACTGGAACGCGCAGTGCCTCAAGGTCACCTACCCGACCGTGACGACGCCGGTGCTGTCGAAGTCGGGAACGATCCAGCTCGCGCTCAACCAGACCGCCGTCAATGCGCTCCTACCCGGCAACGTGGCGACGCTGAGCGCGCTTCCGGCTGGATCATCGGCGCCCGTCATCGCCTCCCAGGAGGGGCTCCGGTACATCCTCAAGAACGTCGCCATCTACTGGATCCGTCGCAGCAACGGCGCGATCCAGTGGGCGACCCTCTACAACGCGCCCGCGCCTGTGGGCACTCTCTGAGGTAGATCATGTCCTTCGGGTTGGTCCCCTCGCTGCCCTTCGTGGCAGGGACGAGCACCTTTACGGCAGCGGTCGCGAACGCGTGGCGCTCGAACCTGGCGAACGCAGTCGACGGCAGCGCTGGCGGCCAGTACAACCTGCTCACGGGCATGACGCTCGACTTCCCGGCGGGAGGCGGGAACATCACGATCGAGGCGCCGTTCTCGGCGACGGACATCGTCACGGCGAACGTCTTCGGCACGATGCTGATCGAGAGCGGGGCGACGTTCCAGACGCTGGTCGGCGCTACCGTCGACTTCAACAGCACCGTGACCTTCAGCGGGGACACGGTATTCACGGGCCCTACGAACGTCGTCCAGGCGGGGGAGTGGGAGTTCTTCGTCGACGCCTACCAGCTCGCTGGGTCGACATTCCACGTCGGTGCAAGCACGATGGCGCCGGGACACCTCGTCATCGACGGGCGAGGGCCGAACGCGAGCGGCTCCGACGTTACGCTGCTGGGGAACGCGGAGCTCCACCTCGAGACCGGCACGAGCCTGGTCACCGACTCGAGCAGCACGGCGACCATGAATGGTTCGACGACGATCTCGAACATGGTGAGCGCGACACAGACGGGGCTCTTCACGAAGAGCGGGGCCGGCGCGAGGACCAATCTCAGGATTGGGCGACCCGCATCACCTGACAGCGATCAGAGCCTCGACCCGACGCAATGGGACGTCATCACGCTCAACAACCTGGTGTCGTTCACGACGGGCAGGAACTGGACGCTCGACAACCCGAGCTTTTCAGGCGGCCAGACGGCGCTTTTCTATGTCGTCGGAGATGCGGTGCACAATCTTGCCGCTAGCGGGCCTGTGGTCATTTTCAAAGACACCAACGGGACCACGATCGGAACATTCAACGACACGAGCGCTGGCCCTGGTGGGATCTTGTTCTACTGGGAGGATGCGGGCGGGTACAGCGTATGGCGGGCACTGCTCAAATGGGGCAGTGCGACGTGATCACGAGACTCCGCACGTGCGCGGAACGGACCCGTTTTGCTCGGGGAGGCACCGCAGCCCTGCGCAGCAGTTGGAGTCCGCTGCGCACGAACTGCCCTGAGGGCCACACGCACACTCGCCGTTGATGCAAATGGCATCTGCGCCGCAGGCGATCCCGCACCCCCCGCAGTTGACGTTGCTGGTCAGCGGGTCGTAGCACGTGGGTGTGAAGATCGGCGGGATGCCACCATCCGCGCTGAATGGTGGGCACGCGATGTATCCGGAAGCGCCGCACTCATCGCCTCCCGAGGAGGAGCCGGGCGAGTCGGAGCTGCACCCGTACGTGAACAGACTGACAGCGGAGAGGATGGCGACAGCGAACGCGCTGCCGTAACGTGTGAGAAGCATCTTCGGGCCTCCTTCTAGGCTCGTGGGTGTCAGGGCGACCGTTGGGGGGTGAGAGCCCCGCGGCGCCCGTCTGTGCGCGAGGGTGGGCTCCCCTACCCCGCCTGTCAATCGCCAGCAGCGGAATTTGATGGCGCAGGAACGCGCAGAATGGGCGTGATCCGCCGCAAACGTGCGACCGTGTAGGATGGTTCCCTATGCAAACGACCGAGACGAAGTGTGACGGCTGCAATACATCCGAGCCCGCTGGGGCGACCTACGAACGGATCCGGATCGGCACGGCTGCCCCGAAGCACGTCTGCGGGCTGCCCTGCCGGGCGAAGGTGCTCCACCAGCTCGCGGAGGACACCGACGCGGCGCACGCGAAGGCTGCGAAGAAGGCGGCCGCAGAGCAGCCGCTGGCCGAGGCTCGGGCGAAGGCTCCGACAGTTCCTGTGCGCCCGGACGCACCCGCTGCGCGCTGATCACGAGACGAGGAGACCACGATGCCTGGTGTGACCCCGAGCCCCCTGATCCAGTGGAGCAGCGACGGCCAGAACTGGCTCGCGCCCGGAGCGCCGATCACCGGCCTGGCGTCGAACGCCACCGTGTACGGCCGGCTCGCGAGCACGGCCGGCGTCACCAGCGTGGTCTACACGGTCACCGCGACGGACGAGACGTCGAGCGCTGCGGCGCTGACCGCGTCGATCGTCACGAGCTCCTACAATGGCGTGAAGACCGGCCAGTTCACGCTCACGACGGGCGCCGACAACTCGGCCGGGATCCTTCAGGTTTTGATCAACGGCGGGAGAGTCGGGCCCCCGAACGCGCAGCCTGGGCAAGACGTCATCGACTACTCGAAGACGCAGACCACGACGAAGTTCGCCGTGGGGCCGGCACTGGTTGGATGCTTCGGCGAGCAGCTCGAGACCGACCCAGCGTTCGGCTGGTGCAAGTTGATCAACGCGGCCCTCCGCGCCTCGCTGGTCAACCCGGTCGACGTCAACCCGACCGACAACACGATCCCGATCCGGGATGGCAACGGGCAGCTCCGGGCCACGTCCTTCGCCACGGCCTCGACGAACGTGGCGTCGACGGGCGCGCTGAAGCTCCAAGCGGGCAACCAGATCGCTGCGGCCATCAAGGGCGCAACGCACGCGTCGGTGCCCCTCGTCAGCTCGACGAATAGCGGGGCCACGCTGGCGCTCGGCGACGGGGTGGAGATCACGGTGATCGACCTGCTCGGCGCGACGGTCACCGACATTCAGCAGATGTACTTCGAGGCGACCGCCGGCGCTCCGTTCATCGGGCAGAGCCAGCTCGGCAACATCGGCGGAGCTGCCGGCCTGGCGATGACGATCCAGGCCCAGTCAGGGCAGAGCCAGCTCGGGACCGGCAACGACAACAACCCCGGCGGGACGCTGTTCCTGCGCGGTGGCTCGGCGGGCACGGGTGGCAGCGGAGCAGCGGGCACGCAGGGCACCGTCGAGATCGACGGTGGCGGTTACTCGATGACCGTCTCCACGCTGGGGATCACACTCTCCGCGGTCGACGTGTTCTGGGCAAGCGGGATCGCGGGGCCGACGCTGGGCCAGTACCAGCTCGGCGGCACCGGCGCGGCCGCAGGGCAGCCGCTCACGATCCAGGGGCAGGCCGGGCAGAATCAGACCGGCACCGCGAACAACAACAACGGCGGCAACGTGGTGATCGTCGGCGGGGCTCCAGGCACTGGCGGGAGTGGGGCTCCGGGGACAGTCGGCGGGCTCAGCATTCCGGCAACGACCGCATTTGCCGACCCTGGGAGCGGCAACAACTGTACTCTCACCATCGTCCCGGCGGCGGGGAATGGAAGCAGGAACGGGCAATCGCTCACCATCATCGGGCAACCAGGCCAGAGCGTTCCCCCTGCGACCAACAACAACAACGGTGGCGACGTGCTGTTGTCGGCGGGGCCTGCGGGCACCGGCGGCACCAACGGCACCGGCAACAACGGCAAGCTCACGCTCGAGGGGTACGAGTTCCACCTGACCCAGGCCGGCAATGCCGACATCATCGTGGCAACCGCGGCGGGCCTCAAGATCGGCACCTCGGGCACGCTGCTCGGCTTCTACGGAGCGACCCCGATCGCGAAGCCAAACCGGATCGGTCAGCTCACCGACAGCACCGGGGGCACTCCCTCCGGTACGCTCTCCCCGATCACGGCTGGAGTCAGCTACTCGCAGACCGACATGCAGAACGTGCAGAGCGCGCTCGCGAGCCTGGCAGCCAAGGCCAATGCGCTCGAGGCGCTCGTCAGCGCTGCCGCATCCGGTGTCGGCCTTACCGCCTAGTTCTCGCTCCACCACATCACGAGGATCTTCATGACGCGTCTCGCACGTTTCGTGCTGCTGTTGTCGTTCGCCTTCGCGCTCATCGGCTGCCCGAGCTCACCAGGCCCGGCGCCGGGGCCCGTGTCATCGAGCGAACCGGCTCCGAGCCACAAGCTCAAGTCCATCTCCGACGTGGAGGACGTGAAGTCCTCCGTCCTGATCACGTGGGGGGGGACCGCGACGGGCACGGCTGCGCCGCTCGCCGCGAAGTGGGTGGTCGACACGTCCTACGTCGTCGGGCAGGTCGCCCAGGCGAATGGCCGGATCTGCGCCGCAACGACGGCGGGGATCTCGGCGAACACCGGCTCGGGTCCAGCAACCACGGGCACTGGCATCACCGACGGCCCCGGAGGGGATGGGGGCGGCTCCGCGGTCGTCTGGTCCTGCTACTCGGCCACGGGCTTCCGGGGGATCCTGGTCACCGACACCGACGCCTCCAACGCCTTGTATGTGGGCCCCTACAACCCAGGCCTGGGCGTCGACGCTGGCGCGTCGCTCACTGCTGGAGGGGTGGCGAGCGGGAGCTACCTGGCCGCTGGGGGTGGCATGACGTGGCCGGCAGGCACCAACGCGACCTACCTCGACGGCATCACTGCGGGCTCGAGCGTCGCCTTCACCGTCGCCCTGACCTTCTGACCATGCCGCAAGCCGCCATTCTCTTCGCCGCGTTCGTCGCGGTGCTGGTTCTGGTACGCCGTCGGGCGGCCGTCCTGCCGGCACTGCTCGCGCTGGCGCTCGGAAACGTCGCGCTCGCGGATACGAAGCTCGGGCTCACGACGGGACCGGCGCACGTCGGGGGCGGCCTCCAAGCGACGAACTCAAGCGCGCGCGGGGTCTTCCTCGCCGGCGCCGGCGTGGATACCTTCAGCGCCGGGAAGACCATCAAGTCCACGACCGGATCGACGCTCGCGTGGGCGCCTGGCTCGACACTCGCCGTCGTCTACTTCGCGTTCGCCAACCCTGCGATGTCCTTCCCGGCGTACCCGGGTGAGCAGATCGTCGGGAGCAACAATACAAGCTCGAAGGGCTGGCGCCTCGTCAACCAGTTCAACGGGGTCTACGCGATCTCCGCTGGCAACTCGAATCCCATCGGCCTGGACAGTGCCACCGCCGCGCAGTTCACCCTCGGCCTGCACCGGATGGTGCTCGTCTGGCGCGCCTCTGACAGCCACATCCTGTTCGCGCAGAACGGCTCCTCGCTCGTGGACAAGGGGCTGCTGACGCAGGGGTCCGCGCCCGACTCGACGTGCGTGACCAACATCGGCCTGTCGAGCGACGCCACCTACCTGTCCCTCGCCTCCGGCTCCGTCTGCGCATGGGCGGTCATCCCATCCGAGCTGAGCAGCGCCAACGCCGCCGCGCTCACCGCGATCGGCACGACGACCAGCCGGTTCTCGTTCATCGGATCCTGGCCGGCGGGGATCACGCCGAGCTTCGACTTCGACGCGGGCCGCGACTGGAACGGGAGCGCCACCACGATCACGCCGCACGGCTCTGCGTCCGTCGCGCTGACGGTGACTGGATCGCCGACACTTACCAACTACAGCGAGCGCCGCATCCCGACGACGGACGGGATGTACTTCGACAGCAAGCTCAGCGTGGCCGGATCCGGGTACACGGTCCGCAACGCATACGCGCGCCTGCGCGTGAGCGGCGTGTCGAGCCGCAACATCGGCTACGACTGGTACGACAATTTCAACAACTTCGCTTCGCAGAGCGGTATCGGCGCCTACGTCAGCGGCATCTATTTCGCCCAGAACCAGGAGACCTTCAACATCAGCGGCACGGACGACTTCGTTCTGCCTGCGGGCACTAACCGGACGGTCGACCTGTGGGAGGGCAACGAGATTTTCTTCTCGGCGGGCGTGCCGTACCCGCCGACAGGCGTGTTCGTCACCGCGCTGCGGATCCCCGTCGGAGCGAGCCAGGTCTTCCCGACCGGCCCACCCCAGAAGCGCCTGGTCTTTCTCGCCGACTCGATCTTCAGCGGGTTCTACCCCGCCGCGCCTTTCCAGAACTCGGTCACGGCGAAGGTCCGCGCCGACTTCCCCACGACGGGCACCGGCGGCGTCACGTGCTGGTGCTGGGGCGGCTCGGAACTGTTCTACATCGGTGGCACCGGCGCTCAGCGGTCGACGCTGGCGACGGCGCTCGCGTCTGCGCTCGACGGTACATCCACAAGCTACCTGTGGATCCAGCTCAGCACGAACGACTACTCGAACGGCGCGCAGTGGGGCACCCCCGCGGCGCCCGCCTTCGGCACTGGGTACGGTGACCTGCTCGACAAGATCCACACGGCGTCTCCGTCCACCCACGTCTACGCGCAGACACCGTTCCCGCGCGTGAGCCCGGCGAGCGAGGCCGCGATCTCGGGCTCCACGCTCGGGGATTACCGCACCGCGATTGCTTCCGCTTGCGCAGCGCGCGCGTCCTACTGCACGACGGTCGATGGCACGGCCATCTACCAGAACACCACGATCTACAACTCGTCGACCGCGCCGACCGGCCGGTACTACACGGACGGCATCCACAACGATGCGGCCGCCAACGGGACCGGCGACATCAAGGCGGCCATCAAGTCGGCGCTGAGCTACTAGCCGCCAAGCGCGCGCAGCCCGTTTGCTCAGTCGGGCTGCTCCCAGATCGGGGGCGGCGCTTCGCAGTCCCGGTCGTCGTTGTCGCACGGCCATGGGCGCGCAGGCACGCTGCACGTCTCGCTCCCGACCTCGCAGCACGCGTACGCGTTCGTCCTAGTGACGGGATCCACCGCGTAGAAGCGGCGCACGCGAGAGTGTCGTAGGTGCCTCTCCGAGGCACACGGCCATGCGGCCGGCTCGCACTCCAACCCGCCGCTGAAACCCGTGTAGCACTCCACCCGCGGCACTTCCAAGATGGGCGCTCCCATGCCGGCGTGTCGGAGGGCATCGTGGGCCGCGGCGGCGACCAACGTTGGGGCAGGAGGGTGGATGACACCATGTCCGGCACTCGCCGCGCGATAGTACCGCGCCGCGAAGACTTGCTCGCGGTCGACCTCGTCCCGCACGCACAGGATCGTGCATAGCCCATCGCCTCGCCCGCGGTCGTCACACCATGGGTGGCTCCCTTCTAGGCAGACGTCTTCGTGCCCGTGTGCTCGGCCCCGGGCACGATCGTGCTCCAGGGCGCGCGCGCAGCACGGGGTCGTCCCGAGGTCGTCCCGAGGCGCCTCGATGGCTGGCGGGTCGGCTGGCTTGGAACAGCAGACCAGCAGGCACGCGAAGGCCGCGATGTGGGTACGCATGGCTACCTCGGGGTGAGCGGGGTGGTCGTAGCGACGCGCAGTCGCCGCGCCTTCGCGCTAAGAGAACAGAGCGGCTTCGTCCTGTGCTTGCCAAGCGACCCGCACTCGGGGCACGGCGTGCGCGGGGCCTTCGGCCGAGATGGGGAGGGTGCCGGCGGAGGCGCCGTCTCGTGCACCTCCGCCGTGGCGAACGCTCCGCCCTCCGTCACCGCCGGTACGGCTTCACCAGGAGCGGCTCCCCCCGTGGATAGAGCCGCTCCGCTCTCTCCGCCGGCGTCTCCGTCGCCCAGTGGTCCACGTCGTGCCAGTGCTCCCGCGGGAACGTCGCTCCAGGCGGTAGACGCTCCCGCGCCACCTGCGCGTAGATCACCTTCGCCTGCCGCTCCCGCTCCAGCCGGTTCCGCTCCGCCCTCCGGGCCCGCTTCAGCCTCCGGCCCGAACGCACCCCGGTCTTGATCGAGACGTCCGCCGGGCCGATTGCCGCCTTCAGCCAGGCCATCGACGCCTTGATGCTGTGGCGCACATGGCGCTTGCTCGGTGCTGGTGCCGTGAACGGAGGCTTGCTCGCCGCCCGCTCCATCGCCTTCCGCTCCGCCCTGGTGATGCCCGTCACCGCTTCCATCTTGTTCATCGACTGCTCCTTCCTTCCGCCGCTTCGTGACCTTCCTGCGAGGCGCGGGCGGCTCCATATGAACCGCGCCTCCGGGGAGTAGCGGTGCTGCCGGGCTCAATGGCCCGCTGAGCACCGAGAGATCCTTGTAGGGGCCGCACTCGGTCCCATCCGTCTCCACGATGGCGCCGGCGACCTCGCCCGCCTTGGCATAGACGGTCCGCATCACCTTGGTGACGGTGGAGGTGTTCTCGCGGCCGTACTGGCGCTCCAGCTCCCGCTTGATGCCGGCGGCGGTCACCTTGGGTGGATCGATCGCTCGCGAGGCTCCGTCGACTCCGAGCACGTCCTCGAGCACGGACCGGACCGCGTCGACGGCGAAGGACTTGGTCTTCGTCGGATGCGGCCCCCATGCCTTGCCGACGGCAAGCGAGAGCGGGCGCCCCGTCTGCTCGACCCTGGCCTTGGCGAGCGTCCGGATGGTGTCCGCTAGCCGCGTCAGCGTCGGCAGGAACGCGACCGCCTTGGCGAGCTGCTCGTCGGAGAGTGCACCAGGCTCGAGGAGCCCTCGCTCGGCGCCGACGAGGGCCGCGACGCTGGCGACCTTGGCCGGGCAGGCTTGGCGGGCCGGGCAGTAGGTGCAGTGGTCGCCCTCCACGAGGCCGTCGAGCGGCTTGCCTTCGGTCAGCAGCTTGCGCTGGGCGCGCACGGCCTGGATTTCGGCGCCGAGCTTGCGCATCTCATCGGTGACCCGGTCGGCCGTCCACGTATCGCGTGCGTACTCGATGACGGCGGGGCCCTTCCGGAACCAGAGGATCCCGGTCTGCACCGACGGCTCACCTTCCCAGCGCACCCAGCGCGACGCGAGCACGGCGCCGAGGCCGAGCTGCGCGTTGTGATCGACCGGCTCCACGTAGAGCTCATCACCCGTCTTGACGTCGACCACGTGGAGCGTGGAGCCGACGGGCACGATGGGGCGTGGGTCGACGTGGTCGAACCGGAACGGGTACGGCTCGGCCCAGAGCAGGTCGATCGTGGCGGCGAACGGGGCAGCGCCCTCGTGGAGCGTGTAGTTCCCCTTCCCTCCTGCTACCTCGACGGCGCCTCCCTTGACGTAGCCGAGCGCGACCTCGCTCAAGCAGGCCTCGGGAACCTCCCACCAGAAGCCGCGGGCCCTGGCTAGGAAGATGCTGCGCGCCTCGCCGGTGAGCGCGTTCCGGTCGGCGATCTCCTCCAGCTCACCCTGCACCGAGTGATCCCGGCGAGCAGCCTCGTGGCTGAGCTGTGGCTCTCCGTCGGCGTACCGGCGCTCTGCCGTCTCGACGAGGTACTCGACGAATTCGTGGAGCGCGGTGCCAACTTCCGATGAGCCGACATGATCGATCGTCGGGAGGGCCGCCGAAGCAGAACAGAGCGCCGCGAGCTTGCGCGATGAGCCACTGAAGCACAGGTCGACCATACGTCCTCCGGGGGGCGGGCACCGCCTCACATGCACCAACTCGAGACAGAGTTGGTGGGCACGATACCAGCGGCGACGTCCGCCGCGACCTTCGCGATCGGCAGGTGGCGCTTGAACGTGTGCCCGATCCGCTGCTCGACGGCGACATACTCGGCCAGGAGGCTGGGATGCTCCTTCGCCGCAATGCGGAGCGCGTCCTCGGGCATGTAGATGCAGAACACGCACGACGCGCGCGGGAGGCCCGCCGCATACGCCGGATGGATGGGCGCGCCGGAGGCGTGGCAGAGCCTCCACACCTCGTCGGTGGTGAGCTGCTGGATGGGCAGCCAGACGTCGACCTCCTTGCGGCGGGTCGATGCCCGCTTGTCGCGCACAAGCGCGGGGCGCCGCCTCCGGCCGGGGCTCTCCTCGGCGCGGAGGCCGACACAGTTGAGGATCCGGATGGGCCGGTTGAATCCGTGTCCCGCCAGCGCAGCGCGCTCGACACCGGCGGCGCGGGCCTCCTCGGCGAGCGCGGTGAAGGCCGTCAGGATCTGGCCCCGCTTGTGGTCGGCGGTGCAGTAGCGCTGCGTCGGCATCGGCCACTTCCCGAGCTTCTCGACGTGCTCGAGGAGGTCGCCCTGGGGGCGCTTCACCTTGATGAAGCGGAGGCCGAGGTGCGCTGCCTGGCGCTCGACAAGCGCCGGCGTGCCCGGCCATTCGACGCGGCCGAGGTCCGCATGGACGACAACGCCTCGATCGAGAAGACCTCGCTCCCGGAGCAGGCCCGAGACGTAAGCCTTCATCGCGAGCGAGTCCTTGCCGCCGCTGGAGGACATCTCGACCCAGTCGTAGGAGGCGAGGTCGGGGATCATGGCAACCTCGGGAGGATGTCAAAAGCGCGCGCTTGGCTTTCGATGCTGACAATGTCGGCGTAGCGGTACCAGGCCCGGTACTGGGCGATGGACTTCGCGACGGACTCGGCGGGGTTCTCCGACAGCTTCGCTTCGAGGATGGCAGGGTGGACCCAGCCGGGCAGCCCTGCGCGGACGTGCTCGGGCGTCGTACGCCGCTTCCATCGGCCCGCCCGTGGATCCCACCATGCATGGATGTCGCCGGTGCGGTTGGGGTGCGTGGGGCTCGTGTCGCAGACGCCGTATCTCACAGGGCCTCCTAGTACGGGAGCTTGCGCGGGTCGTGCGCCAAGGCGTCCCCGATGAAGAGCCGGCGCATCTCCTCGGCGCTGAGCTTCGATCTGTCGACGATGTCGTCGAGGCCGATCCGGGTCTGGTCCTCCGCCGGCAGCGCGCGCAGCGCGAGTTCCAGCGGCTCCCCGTGCTCGTTCAGGATCTCGGCGAGCACGATGGCGCGGTCGGTGGCCCGGTGCTGCGGCACGTAGGTGAGTACCTCGGTTACGACCTCGGGGATGGTCTTCTCAGCCATGGGCCTTCCTGATCTCCAGCGGCATCTCGCCACCGCAGCCAACCTCGCCACGGGTGCCGAAGTCGATGGCGAAGATGTTGTGGCCGAGGTCCCGAACTGCGTAAACGGTCTGCCAGACCTCGGGCGCGCATGGCATCCGGACCTGGTCGCCGCGCTGTAGTGCGCGAACATCGGCGAAGTTGGGAGCGGTTTTCTCGGGCACGCGTCACTTCCTTCCGGGGGGTTTTGTTGGGAGCGGCATCTTCGCGACGAGCAGATCCACGTCACGGCCGCGAGGAACCCTCGGAGGCGGGGGAGGTTCGGGCGGCTCCTCCGTCGGGTTGCAGCGGAAGACGGTCACCTTGTTAGCGACGGCCCAGGCGCGCACCTCCTCCGGCGTCGCTGCGGGGTCGGGGAGCACGGCGCCGAGCGTCTCCAAATCCATTGCGCAGGTGGGGCAGATCGAGGTTGATGTCGGACCGCCGCAGAGCGGGCACTGGTGCGGCACGATCACTGGTCCCTCCGGGGTGGCTTGGTAGGAAGCGGCTTCCCATCGAAGCGCAGCGGTACATCGCCGTGCAAGGTCGAGTGAGCGGCGGCACGGAATCGGAAAGTGCGCCAAGAGATGATTTTCTTCATCGACTTGTAGGAGATGCGGGCGCTCCGCGCATGCTCGGCGCGCTTGGCCCATCTCCCCGCGAAGAAGATGAGCGGACCTCCGCGCCTGGACGCGTTCCATGAAGGATGGACGCGGTGCCAGATCGCGCCACGTGTCAGACCGAGCGCCCTCGCGGCTTCGCTCTGTGACGGGTACTCCTTGCCGCGAATGGTGACTGGCCGGGGTCGCGTGTTCATGTCACCGCTCCCGTGCAGAACGGGCAGGTCGGATCCAGCTCCGCGTGCCCGTCGTGCGCCTCGCGGGCGGGCGCGAGCGCGGCGCGCAAGGCATCTCGGATGGCGGTTCCTTCGGACGAAGGACCGTCGGGGTACTCCATCCGGAGGTCGGTATCGCCCATCCCCATCCAGCACCAGTTGCCGTGCGTCGGACAGGTCCACGAGTCAGGCTCGATGGGGATTTCGCCGATCCCGACGTCTACGGTCTCCGGCGCGACGTACTCGCTCGACGCCCCGCACTTCGGGCACGGGCGGTCCTGGTCACCCGGCATGGGGCTCCTCCCCGGTGCCGTGGCACCGCTCGCAGCAGATGTGGTTGCGGGCGCCGATGCCACCGCACTTCGTACAGACGTGCTTCTGTGCCGGCTTGGTGGACAGGTAGACGCCGACCTCCGGCTTCGGCCCGGACCAGGCCGCGTCGAAGTCGAACAGCGTGAGGGTGGACCCGAAGCAGGGCTTGCCGAGCGTCTCGGGGGAGATCCGGAGCCACGGTTTCTGGCGGATACCGGGGAGCGCGATGGACCACTGCTCGTCCTTGGAGAGGTCGTACCAAGTATCCTGGTCCCACGCGTCGGGCTTGTTCGGGAAGCTGTCGCACACGCTGAACGAGCAGACGATCTCGCTGACCGGGTCCTGCGACTCCGGAGCGCAGAGCAGGCGCACGACGTCCTCCCAGCCGAGGCCGTTGCCCAGGAGCTTGGAGCGCAGCACATTGGTCTTGAGGCCCTGCTCGATGATGTCGACGAGCCAGTACCGATCCGCCCCCTCGACGTAGCAGTGCGACTCGCAGTACCCGTGCAGGCGCGCGGCGAGCTGGACCACCGGCGACCCGAGCACGATGGCGGTGTTGAGGAGCACGTCGATCGCAGCGTACTCGCCGCTGCCCTCCGGCAGGCCGGGCATGGCCAGCTTGGTGTCGTGCCCGACCGCGAGTGTCGTGGCGATGAAGCGCTCCGCGCCTGGGCGCAGCCTCGGACGGACCGCCTTGTAGACCCAGTGCTCGCGGAACGGATCGTCGATCCCGAGCGCGCCGATAGCTGCACCGATGGCGACCTGGCGCAGGTGAGCCCTCTCGGCGCCACTGAGCCTCGCCTCCTCGCCCGTCCTGCTGTGGAAGTAGATCGCGCTCATGCCGCACGTCCTTTCTTGATGATCGCCTCGGCCCACCAGCGCTGGTGAGCCGGCTGGTCCTTGCCGTGGTCCTCGAGCTTGGCGACCTCGGCGTGGACCAGTCGCTTGGCAGCGCTCACGTCCTGCCCGGAGACGTAGAAGCCCCCGGGGCTCACCAGGAGAGCGGCGAAGAGCGCCTCCTCGGCCCGGTTGAGGCCGTCGATCACCGGGATGACCCAGTGGAGGCGCCCGTCCTTCTCGTAGGCCGCGTTGAGCTTGGCGGCCGTCGCCTCGGCTGTTGCCTGTGGGAGAGGCGGCCTGGTGGTGTCGATGCGCCCGCGCTCTCCATCGCGCGACACGACGCGGAACAGCGTGGGCATCATCCGGTCTCCTTCCCATGGTGCAGTGTGTGAAGCCCGAGGTGACGGATCCATGCGACGCCGCGGACCTCGACCATGTGGGGCTTCGCCTCGGCCTCGAGGCGCGTGTCGAAGCATTCGTCGCACAGGATGTAGATCGAGGCTGGTCCTGTGCCCCGGCGGGTGGCGATCCGGGTGCCGTGCTCGCGGATGCACGCGGCCCCGATGCAGGTCCCGAGGTCGACCAGCGTCTCGTCGCCATCGAGGAGGTTGCGTAGGCGCTCGGCGAGATCCCGTGCACGCTGAGGGACCTTCGGGTCGTAATTGCCGGGCCGCAGGGCCTCATCCAGCCCGTCGAGCGTTCGCTCTTCGTCCTTCGTCATCCGGTCCTCCTCGTGCGCCGCTTCTTCGGCAGCGTGTCCTCAAACGTCTGGTGCTGTGGTCCGACCGTCTCCACGTTGGTGTCGACGTGCCCGGCGCTTGCGGCGAGCCGGAGGCCGATGTTGTTGCCTCGCCAGAGCTGGTGCATGAGCCAGCCGACGCAGGCGAGCCGGTTGGTGTCGGTCGTCTCGTGGCACGCCATCGTCCGTGTCGGTTCGACGACGGAGAGCAACGGGTGGCGAGCGATCGTGTTCTCGCCGAGCTTCTCGTGCAGCGCCCGGTCGTAGCGCGGGATCTTGGTAGGGTCGCTCCCCTTCTTCCATGGGCAGTTCTTGCACTGCCGGCGCGTCGGCTTCTTTCGCGTCAGGCATCACACCCTCCTGCCCTCGTCGTCGAGGGCCCACGTCTCGTAGCTGGTGACCTGCACAGCGCCGAGAGACGCACCGCCTCGAAGGCAGGGCTAGCGCGGAGCAAGGCATGCTTCTGCTCCTCCGTGTCGCACACGCGGTGCTCCACGGTCGCCGACTTGATCGGCAGACAGTCTGGCGGCGCGACCTCGGCGATGCTACCGGTCGCATTGGGCGTCGATAGACGGATGAAGATTCCGTGCTCCTCCGACCAGAAGAAGCCGAGCCGATAGGCGCGCAGGAGCTGCCCGAAGGTGTAATGGGACATCACGTGCCTCCCTTCGGATCGGAGCAGGCGCCCCGCAGGATGTCCTCTGCGCGGGCCCAGTCCGACTCGCGAGCGAAGGTCTTGCTCCCCGCCTCGATGGCCGAGAGCTCTGCGCCGGTCAGGTTGAGTAGCGCAGCGGCTCTGCGGAGCGTCAGATGGTCGGAGCCAACCCGCAGATCCCGGAGAGCCTGGGCGCGGGGATTCTCCGGGTATGTGGGCTCGGTCGTGCGCGTCAGCGTCGAGGTCCCGCCAGCACGGCAGGCGAGCGCGATGGTGGGGGTCGAGCCCGTGGGTTCGACGTCGCGGAGAAGGAAGCGCTCCACACTACCCCCCTACGCCGGCGAAGAGCCCGGCCTCAGCCTCAGCGAAGGCCGCCGCGCGCTCCTCCGGGCTCGCGTCCGGACCGGGGTCCATGGCCCCCTGATGCACGTTGGGTTCGTCGCCCGGGTCCTGTGGACGGTTCGGGGACTTCTGCGGCGCATTCTTCGCGGCACGGGACAGCGCATCCCGGCGAGCGTCGATGCGGGTGAGAACGTCGGCCCTCACCCCGTCGTGGGGCTCCTTCAGGCCGGCCATGGTCTCGAGCTGGTCGACGGTGGCGCTGTCGGCCTTGTCGACGGCGGCGAACCAGTGCGAGACGCGCTCCGTCGGGTCGGCGATGTCCTGGAAGGGCGCGACCGAGGCGGCCTTCGGCTTGGAGATGTCCTCCTTCACCTTGGCGAGCGCGGCCTGGTACTGATCCTTCGGGATGCCGTTCGCAGAGCACCAAGCAGTGAACGCTTTGATCGCCGCCTTGTACCGCTCTTGGTCCTTGTGCTCTGCGGCCAGGATGCCCTCGGCCACGGTCTTCTTCTCCGCCTCGTCGAGGTTGCGGGCGACGAATGCCGGCGCTTGAGGCACTGGAGCGGGCGGCACGGGCGGCTGAACGGGCGCTGGCGCAGCGTCGACGTCCTCCAGCCAGTCGACGACGTGGTCCGCGAAGTCGTCGCCGGGCTTGATGTAGTGCCGGCCGATCTCCAGGGCCGGGCGGTCGATCACGCGACTCTTCTCGACGACGAGGTCGTTCGTCGGCGCGGACATGAAGAAGAACAGATCGTACTCGTAGTCCTGGTTCTTGCGCTGCACGGGAGCCAGCCCGAGCTTCACAGGCTCCTTCTTCCCGCGCTCGTTCTCCTGCACGACATAGTCCTGCTCCGCGCGCATGGTGACGATGACGTGCGCCTTCGTGTTCATGATACGTTCGATGAACCGGGTCTGCTTCGGGGACATCACGCGCCACCCGCTGCCGAACGTGTCCTTGTTCCGGCTCTGCCCGGTGACCTCGTCGACGGCCTCGAGCACGCCTCCGGCCCCCGACCAGGCGTGCGACAAGCTGTCGACGACTACGACGCTCGCGCCGATGCTCTCTGCGTGCTCGATCGCCGCCACATACGCCTCGATGCTGTTGTCGTTGGGCGGCATCGGGATGTGCTTGAAGTGATAGCCGCTGCGGGTGCGCGGGCTGTACGCATAGCGAAGCGCGCTCTTGTGCTCCGTGTCGAGCACGACGATCGGTCCCTCCAGCTTCATGCGCGCCTTGATGCGCGCGGCCACGATCAGAGCCGTCCTGGTCTTGCCGGACCCGGCCGTCCCGCAGATCGCGGCCCTGAGCAGGATCTCTTCGCGGACCGCGTCGACCGCATGAAAGTCGTACGTCTTCTGAGCCATGGTCACTCCTCTGCGGCGACCGCATCAGGCGGCGCCTTGCTCTCGTCGATGATGGTCTGGATCTTCGCTGCAACTGCCGGGGTAGCGTACAGGGTGCTCCCCATGATCTGCACGGCCTCCCCGAGATGGACGAGGCGGTGCATCACGTGGCCCGCCTCGAAGCCCTCTGCATTCACCTGCCAGGGGACCACGATCCCCGTCGTGGCGAGCAGCTCCCGAGCATAGCCGATGGCTGCGCCGTAGCTGCGCGGTCTCTTCTTCGCAGCGGCCATCAGTCGGCGGCCGCGATGAGCGCGAGCGCGCTCTCGAGATTGGCGACTGCGGCGCCGTTGACGATCCAGGAGTGCTCGCCGAACCTGCGAACGCGAGCGTTCCCGATCATCACCGGGTCGAGCTGGCAGGCGTCCTCGACGCGCATCGCGAGGAGGCGCTCGGTCCGTGAGGGCCCGGACGCCGGGACCTTCGCCTCCACGAGCATGACCAGGCTGCACCACTCGGCGAGCGAGATCGTGGTGCTGGTCCTACTGTCGGGGGTCTCGGCGGGGCCGTAGCCGGAGCCAGGCACGTACACCTCGACGGTGAGCATGTCGGAGCCGCTCGTCCCGGAAACCGAGACGGTGCAGCCGTTGGAACTGGTGATCGTTTCCGTCCAGGCGGACGTCTGCTTGCTGGTGATCGGCATGGTCTCCTCGGGCCGGTCAGCCGGCCAGGATCAGGGAACGGACGAGCTCCAGCCCATCCTCGACGGACATGTTGGGGGTCGGGCGGACCCTAGACGCGAGGGCGAGTCCCCATGCCAGGTAGAGCGCGGCGAACGCGGCCTCCCGCCCGGCGAGCATGTGGATCTCGAGGACCAGCTTCTGCCTGCGCACGTGGGCCTCCGCCTCCTCGCGAACGAAGACGGGCACCCGCAGTGCGCCGAGACGGGGGTGCTTCTCCAGCCAGCGGCCGGCAGCTTCGAGGTGCGCGGCCTTCATCGCTCGCCCTCGTGCCGGTGGCCGCGCTGGCACACGATCGTGCAGGTGAGCACCTCGGCCGGAGTTGGCGCTTCCGGCTCTGTGCGGGCGGGGGGTGCCCCGCACAGATTCGGGTCCTTGGTAGGGCAGCACCAGCCAAGCGAGAGCAGCGCCGCGAGGCCTTCCGGTGTCGACGTCATGGGTCGTCGCTCTCCTCGTCCCAGTCGGACGCCTTGAGGTCTTCGATGATCTGCTCCAGTTCGATGCGCTCGTGGCTCCCCTCCGGGAGGGAGCGCGCGACCCTGCGCATCGTCCAGAGCGCCTTGAAGTAGTAGTACCGGCGCAGGACCCAGGGCCGGGCGAGAAGACGCCGACGGCGATGGCGAGCAGCCAGAGGAACGCGTTCAGCGGGTTCATCCACGGTCTCCGAACTCGAAGCCGACGATGTAGAAGCCCCAGCGGCGCGGAAGCAGACGACCATTCTCCCACTTCACGACGCCTGGCTTGTTCCGGAAGACGCCGAACCAATCACCCATGGCCGGCACGTAGGTTGGCCTCCTCAAGAGGCCACGCAGACCGTTGAGAAAGTGGAGCCTCCAGATCCACCACGGGCTCACCGAGAACGGCCAGCGCACGCGCGGAGGTTGCGGCACGAACGCGCCGTTGACGTACTTCAGGTCGCGCACAACGCGCACGAGGCCGATGCGGGTTAGCAACGCAACGATCATGGCTGCGGGCCCTCCTCGGCCCATGGCGGCGTCCAGCGCCTCCCGAACAGATCCCCGTCCTCCGCGGTCAACTCGGGCACCTGGCGCCATCCGTAGGATGCCCTGCGCTCCGAGCAGTAGACGTCCCAGGACCGACTGAACGCCTTCGACTCGTCAGCGGTGAGACGGCGGCCGTTGTGGCGCTCCCACACGCGCACGGCCGCGACGTACGGCGAGACGTCGGTCACGCTCCGCCCGCTCCGACCGTGGTAGCAGCGACGCCGAAGCTGCCACCAGCGCCGGTCACGGTCGTCGTGGGGCCGACGCCGAAGCTCCCGCCGACGCCGAAGCCGCCGCCCGCGCCGGTCGCCCCAACGAGGCACGAGGGCCCGCCACCACCACCGGGCGGCTTGCCCTTGCTGACGCCCGCGGATGGGTTCGCTCCGATGAAGCAGTTCTGGCAGACCGGATCGCCGTGGAACCCGGTGTTCGGGTTGATCTCGCCGACGAGGCCGCGGGCCTTGGCTTCCGCCACGGCGAGTTGGCACGCGGTCGTCGAGTCCGTGACGTGCTGCGAGTAGGAGATCGTCACGACCTCCCGATCCGCAGCCCCGTCGCACGGGTCAACGCCGATCACCGTGCACGTCCAGCCGTTCATCACGTACGAGCAGTCCGCGCTCACCAGCGGCAACGCAGCCGCGAGCATGAGGCCCGCGGCGATGGGGGTGGTCTTCTTCACGGTCACTCCTTCACGTAGTAGTCGGCCAGGTCGTCGGCCTCGGCGTTCTTGGTTCCATGCTGCGCGGCCTCGTGCAGGACGGTCGCCTTGACGACGGCGTCGCCGAAGATGTGCAGCACGGGGATCTTTCGATCCGCGAGGGGCTTGCCCATGCTGGGCATCCAGATGTCGCCCCTCACCGCGATCTGATGGTGGCGGTGGCACCCGAGCGGGTGGGCTTCGGCGCAGAGGAGCAGGAGACGCCGTCCGCGGTGGTAGGCGTCCTCGAGCATGTCGAGGCCCCGAGGCGTGGGGCCCTCGACGCCTCCACCAGGCCCCCCGAGCTTGTCGCCGTCCCAGCGGTACCGCTTGCCGAGCAGCTCTGCGAGCTCGTAACGGGTGAAGCCGCCCCTGCAATAGATGATGCGCCCGGACTTCCAGACCCGACGCTTGGTCCCCTTCACGAGCTTCGTGTCGGCGAGCGTCGCAGGCCCCGGCGCGGCCCGGCAGTCGATCAGGCTGTCGATGTCGAGCCGGCGCACCAGCTCCACAAGCGACTCGGGCCCCGGCAGCGACCCGGGCTGGCGCTTGTCGCGCGGCGCGCTCGGGCTGCTGCCGTAGCCGATGGAAAACAAGACCCCCTTGGACATGACGTACTCAGCCTTTCCGCGGCATGGCCGCGATGGCATCCTCCAGCGCCTTCTCCGCGCTGTCGAGCATGGCCTCACCATCGGCACGCGCTCGCGCGTACGCGTCGTCGTCGGTGCCCTCGTGGATCTCCCCAGTGGCCCCGCCTCCGCCAACCCGGATGCTTGGCATGAAGCCTCGCCTGGTCCAGTCGCCGGCGCGAAAGAAGCGCACGTGGACGATCACGAGGCTGTGGATCCCCTTGCTCGCTACGCGGTCCTCCGCGCACGGCTGACAGGTGAAGCACGTTACCTCGGTGTGCGGGCTGAGCTTGTCGTCGCGCCAGACCGCGGCGCTCATCGGGTGAGCTCCGCGTACGTCGCCTCGCCTGCGCTGGTGAGGCTCCAGCCGTCTCGCTGACGGTACCGGAGCAAGCCCTTGTCGTGGAGCGCGTCAAGGTGCTGGTGCAGGTAGGCGGGGATCTCGTGCTCCGGCGCCGGAAGCATGACGTTCGTCACCAGGTGCTCGAAGGCTTCGGTCTCCTCCTCCGTGAGGGTGGGCAGCGGCAGCGGGTCGCGGAGCGCCTGGATGGCGAGGGTGAGCGCCTCGCGGTCCGTACCGCTGCTGGCCTCGAAGGCGCGGAGGTTCTTGCGCGCCATCGAGATTCGCTGACGGAGACCGGCGGCATGCGCCTCGTGCTGCCGGATGGCGGAGACGTGCGCTGCGGCCAGCTCGTCGTACTTGTCGATGAGCGTCTTGCTACCGGCCGCCGGCGTCTCCGGGGGTTGCTCGACCTTGCCGCACGTGTGCGGGGGCCTGATGGGCTTCTTGGGCCCGACGCCTTGAGGGGGCGGCTCCCACTCGCACCCAGGGCACCACGTGGTGGTCTTCGGGAGTCCGAGGCGGTACTCGGCGTCAGCGAACGTCTCGTCGACCTTGTTGCTCGAGCACGCCGTGTAGACGTTCCAGCCGTGCTTGTCGGGGTGGACGAGCACGATGAACGGCCCTGCCCCCTTGATCGTGTAGTGGTAGATCGTGGCGGCGAGCGGGCCCGCTGCATCGGAGCACGGCGACGACCACTGGTACCGGGCGCCGACCTTCGTCAGCCACGCCTTGAGCACGGGGTAATTGTCGACCAGCGCCTCGTTATCGGGGCTTGGCTTGTTCTTCGTGGACATGTTCTCCTCCTAGTCGTCGCAGGCGCGACTGCGCGGGCACGACGTGCGCCCGAGGCACTCGTCCTTGCCGAAGCAGAACGCGGGGGTCTTGCGGTCGCCGACCAGCACCGGCGACCTCGGGTACGGGATGACGTCGACCTGGCGCACCTTGCCGAGCTTCTCACCCTCGGTGCGCGCTTCCGCTTCGTCCTTCGCCTGGATGGTTCCCGAGGCGCGGTTGTCGAACTGGACCCAGAAGTCGCTCATGACGGCTTGACCTCCTGGAAGGCGATGACCGTGGCGATCTCGGCCTCGTCGAGGTTGACGCGCACCGCGATCTGCTCCGCGGTCAGCCGCCCGCGCTGCGCCAGGAAGCGAATGACCTGCGCTCGCTCCTTGACGAAGTGCGCCTCGGCCTGGTCCACCTCGTCCTGGATCGCCACCTCTGCTTCCTCGGCGCTCATCTCGTGGTGCATGGTCATCGCTCCTCGGAGCGCATGGCGCCCCTGACGCGACGAGCCCCGCGAGCGTGGGTGCTCCGGGGCTGCGCGCCGTGTCGTCCGAACCGAGTGTGTGACAGTCGAGCGGGCTGGTCAAGCGTCTGTGTGACAGTCGCCACCATCGCTGTCACACAGGCTGCCGTTCACCTCGAACCGGGGGGCCATGGCGAGGTGCCGCTTCAACTCTGCGGGGTCGCTACGGAGCTGGTTGATGAAGTCCGTCATCCGCCCGGGATGCGGCACGGCGCCGCGCTGTCCCTTCACGGTGCGCCCCCATAGCCCCTCGACGGTGCGGCCACGTGCGGCGCCGGCGGCCTCGACGGCGATGATCTCGTCGGCCCCCTTCGGATCGTGCGCGACGATCTGGGCGATCTCCCACGGCTTGTTCGCCTTGCAAATCTTGCAGGCGCTCTTCGGGAACTGGCGGATCCCCTCGACAGAGAGCTCGTACTGGATGCGCCCGCGGTCCCACTTCACGTCGCGTAGCGGATAGATGAACCGGAAGCGGTGATCATCGTGGATCTCGTGACCACGGCGCGCATCCTTGGGGCCGGCGTCGTAGCCGATGACGCGCCATACGCCCTGGCCCCGCGCGATGGCAGTCTTCGCCCAAGGCTGGGCGAGGACCCAGTCATCCATGGGGTCGATCTTCCATTCCTTCGAGCACGAGTGCTTGTCGAAGGTGATCCCTGGATAAATCTCGTAGGCGATGGCCTTCTCGGCGATCGTCGCGTAGGGGAGCCCGGTCCTCTTGGAAACGCCAGGGGGTCGGCGGACCATCGTCAGCTCCGGGAAGCCGTTCTCGGCGAGCCAGCGCCGACGCCATTCCCTGGCCTGGATGGTGACCTCCTTCTCGTTCCCTGTGTCGGCGTGGAGCACCGCCTTGGGTCTGATCCCCAGGCGCTTGAGTAGGAGCAGCACGCCCTGCGAATCTACGCCCATACCGTCCGACACGACGATCGGAGGGCGCCAAGCCTCGGGCATCCGGAGCCACTGGTGGAGGTTCATGACGGCTCGTGCTCGAGGTCCAACACGATCGAGCCGTCGTTGCAGACGGTGCCGGTCTCGATCCGATGCCCGACGAGCGCCGAGAGGTCAGGCGTCCGGAGTTCGCTCTCCAGGATCTGGCCGGTGGCATGGTCGCGCAAACGGATGCGGCCGAGTGCGTCGGCCTCGATGCGGATCCTCTTCTTCATGGTCGCCTCCAGTGATAGACGCCTATGCAGTCGTGGGGGTAGGGATCGTTGCGGGGCCCGTGCGCCACGGTCCTCGAGCACCACGCGCACTTCCGGCGCGGATGGGGCTGGACGCGGCGCCTGGGCTTCGTGAGGAAGACGCTCACCGGCGTCTCGCCGGGCGCTTCGGCTTGGTGGGCTCGGAGACGAGCGTCGTCATGCGCAGGATCGACACCAGCCGCGACACCTCGGCAAGCGCTGCCGGATCCGTCGGGCTCCGGGTGGCCGTCTCCTGGATGACGCGCGCCGTCTCGGCGATCTGGAGGAAGGCGTCCCAGGCCTTCAGCCTGCCGGCGTTCATGGCGGCCTCGAGCGTCACCGCCTTGGCATCCGGGATCGGCGAATTGGGCACATCGATCCCGAGGATCTCGACGATCCCGGAGCCCATCGACCCGGGCTTCGACAGCCAGTGCGCGATGTATCGCTTGAGGTCGGCGACGGTCGCCTTCCCGCTCCTCGCGCGGTTGTCGCTGCACCAGCGCATGTTCTTGGAGCGCAGGAAGTCCTCGACGCGCTTCGGGTCGCTGGTGAGCGTGAACAGGTACCGGACGCACCCCGTCCAGTCCTTGAAGCGGCTGCTCATGTATGCGCCGCCGTCATTGAACGGCTTGCCAGTCTCCTTCGCGACCTTGGCGATCGTGGCTTCGCTGACGGGCTTCTGCTTGGTCTTCGGCATGGTCTGCCTCCTCGACGCACGAAGCCCGGCACCTCTTGTCGAGGTCCGGGCTGTGCGCTTCTACTTCGCTCGCTTGGCGCGTCGCTTGGCGCGTCCACACACCGCCGATCGCGAAATGCCAAGGCGCGTCGCGTGCTCGTCCAGCGTTGCGGTGATGCCATCGAGCGTGACGGCCTTCGGCTTGCGACCTCGCTTGTGTGGTCCGCCGTTCAGTCGGGTCTTGATGCGGCTCTGGATGGCCTGGTACGTGACCCCGAGCGCCCTCGCCGCTGCCGCACAGCTCGGGTAGTCGACGCCATCGATCGTGCACGGCTTCTCGTCCAATGCGTCCTCCATCATGCTGCGATGTAGTCGCAGCCCACGTTCTTGCGGGCGCGCTCAGGGCGACCGCAGACCTCGCACGGCATGACCCTGGGCGTGTACGGCTTCTCGACCCAGAGCCGGAGCGGCGGGTCGGTGCCGTCGCCCTTCTCGTAGCCGTAGCGCATGACCTTGTCGTTCTTCTTCGTGCGCTGGCAGTTGTCCTCCATGCGCTCTCCGAAGGCGAATGCCTCGGGCTCTTGATGCTCGAGCCGTTTGAAGTCGCCGCGCGTGCTGTAGGGGCACAGCATGCACGCACTGCCGGGAGGCACCGGGAGGCCGGCAGCCTTCAGCACGTCCTCGCACCTGCACCGGCAGAGGTTCCGCTCCATGAGCGGGAAGCGGTTGACGCGCCAGTTCCCGGCGAGCCCGACAACGCCGGCGGCGTGCGGGTCGCGCTTGAGGCGGATCTCCTCGCCCGCCTCGAAGCCGACCCACACTTCGACGGGCCTGGTGGGGTAGCGCTGGATCAGCTCGTCGGTGACGCGCTCGACCTTCGCTGCCGAGGTGCACAGCCGGCTCATGCGGCTCGGCATCAGGCGCATGGCGGCGAAGTAGCCGAACAGGGAGCGGTGCCCGCGGATGGGCGAGCGCGTCGTGTCGAGCCAATCGAACTCGATGCCGTGCTGGTCGCAGTACGGCATCACGACCTCCCGGAGGTATTGGTAGGTGACCGGCCACTCCCCGGGGTCCTTCCGCTCCGGATCGGTCACGTCCGCGAAGATCGCAAGCTCGGGCACCTCGCCATGCTGGACGCGGTCGACGAGCATGGCGAACGAGTCGAGAGGCCGCCCCCGATCGAGGCGACCTTCACGCGTGGGTTGCCGTCCCAGGCCTCGAGCGGTGGCGCCTCGGGCCGCTTCCGTTTCCTGGCGACCTTGCGCACCTTGATGGCGCGCGCCTTGAAGAGGCCGAGTTGCTCCATGCACCACCTTCTAGAACAGGGCGAGTTGCCTGGGTACGAGCCCCGCTTCGATCTCCCCGCGCCATGCTAGCGCGAAGTCGGGGCAGTTCGCGCACGACTTGTGGGAGTGACCTGGAAGCGGATCCGATCTGCGAGCCCGGAAGGACCAGGCCAACGAGTCGGCGCTGACGAGCGCGTCTCCGCACGCCCTGAGCCCCGTCACCTTGAAGCCGAAGCCGTGGAGCTTGAGCCCAAGGCCGGCGAGCTTGCGGACAATTCGCGCTCCCTCCGTCGTGTTCTGGCGCCGGCAGACCGTGCCAACGCCGACGACGGGCTCCTTGCGGAGGTTCACGCCGGCGCGGTCGTACGCATCGACGCATCGTAGATAGTCGTCCACCTGCCAGCCCTGAAGGACCGGCACGAAGGGGAGGTCCGGGGCGATGGACCGGAGCTCCAGCAGGTTGGCGACGGTGCGCCGCTGGTGCTCGACGACGTCGAGGCCCGTCGAACGGAGGATGCCGGGCTCGCACATCCAGTCGTTCGGCGCGGCCCACGCCATGCCGCCGATCTCGTCGCGGAACCTGCGGATCTCGCCGGCGTACTGACGAGGCCCGACGGTCCATCCGCCGAAGAGGGACAGCTCCATGAACCCGCCCGAGTCGCAGGCCCAGCGGCCTTTGGCTCGGGGGAGTGTGCGCCGCTTGACGAGCCTCCGGCGGGAGACGAAGAGCGGGACCTCAGCGAAGCGTGGATCGGCGAGCCAGCCCGGCATGTGCGTGCCGAGGAAGAAGCTCCCGGCGCGCATGGCCTACTCACTGGTCGGAGCGGCGTGGCCGGTCATCTCGGCGATTGCGCGCGGGTTGCGCTGTGCGAGCAGCTCAGCTCGGCGACGGTCCCGGTCCGGGTGCCACGGCCCAAGCTCGACGAGGCGCGCCCGCATCCCCTTCCTGTGCGGTTCGGAGCTACGCGTCCAGCCGAGCACGACACGGCGGCCGTCCTCGTGGCGGAGGACGTCGAAGCCGGCGTCCTCGAAGCTCCGAGCAAGCTCCTCGATCGCCCGCGCGTTCTCGATGGCCCGCAGGGTGCCGCCGTGTCCCGGATCGCGAGCGATGACGAGTTCCCATCCACGGCGGTGACCGTGCTGTCGCCGCTCGACGTGGGGCACGACCTCGACGCGCACCTTGACCGGGTCGACGCCTTGCACCTCGGCACAGCCGGGCCAGCACCGGCGAACGACGGCGCCAACGTCCTCCAGCGCGGCAGGGATTGGCTTGGGCGCGCTCACGTGGCACCGACCTTGTCGAACCACGACTCGGTGAATGTAAGGTCTTCGCCAGGCGGCGGCCTCTTGTTGGGCTTGATGGTGATCAGCGGGTTGTCGGTCGCATCGACCTCAACACTTTTGACGGTGTACGGGCCGTCTCCGAAGACGCGTCGCCAGCGCTCGGTGACGTTGCTCACCTTGTAGATGCGGGTCCAGTCGACCCGGTCGCCGGGCTTGAACTTGCGACCTGCTTGCGTGTCAGCCATGGCAACTACCTCTTCCTGGCCCGCTTCAGGGCCTCCGCTGAGAGCATCAGGAGCACGTCGGCGCGGGCGCCGTCGATGGTGTTGTTGGGGTAGCCTTCGACCCTGGCAACGCCGTTGTGCCAGAGCAGCATGGCCCAAGGCTCGCCTCGGACGCGCACCTGCGCGCTCTCCGGATCCATGTTCAGGTGGTACGTGATGTCGCCGGGCCGCACGGCCTTCGCGTCGATGGGCATGCGCCCTCCTCAGGTGAACGGCAACGCGGGCTGCTTGACGCCCGCAATGATGAGTCGCACCAGGCGGACGCTCGCTCGTCGCCGAAGGCGAACTCGAACGGCGGGGCCCCCTGGGCGAGGAGCACGTCCTTCGCGTAGTCCCAGCCCTTGCACGTGTCCTGCCCGAAGGCGAAGGCGCGGATCTTGGTCCGGTCGCGCGACGGGAAGACGGTGCCGTCCCGGAAGAGCCACTGGGCCTCGCCCTTGGTCTGGCCCGTATAGATCGCGGAGGCGGCCTTGTAGGTCGTCCCGACGTGGCCGGGGAAGAGCAAGCTCCCGTCCGCGCGCGGGCGCGGCATCGGATCGGAGTAGCTCACGACCCCGGTGTACCCGTCGCGCCAGAGAAGATCGCGCGTGCGGGCGAGCATCCACGTCTCGGCGTTGAATGGAACCTCGTCGAGCAGCACGAGTCGGCTGAGCTCCAGCGAGGTCTTCTCGTGGCCGGGGAACCAGGCGCCGAGCACCTTGGGCCCGCCGGGCTGCGAGTAGACGGCGACGCCGACGCGCTTCGCGTGGTGCATCAGGTCGAAGACGAGCCCGCCGCCCTTCCAGGTCCCCGAGTAGTGGTGCTCGCCGACGAAGGCCGCCGAGCCGCTCTGCTCGCGCACGCGCACGACATCGTACCCGCTCGGGTTGAAGACACCGCGCTCGAGGTCCAGCAAGAACCCCTCGCGGCCGTACTTCCAGCGCATGGTGGCGTTGTCGATGCTCATGGCTTCGCGGCCTGCATGTAGTAGGCATCGACGAGCGCCAGCGCCTTGACGACCTCGTCGTGCATGAAGTCGGCGGTCAGCGGCTCCTGGTACTTGACGAAGGCGTAGGGGATCACGTCGTTGTCGATGGCGTTCCCGACATCGTCCTGGAGCTGCATGTCGAGCGCCCCCTCTTCGTTAAAGTCGGGCGTGAAGAACACCGAGCACCCCAACCTGTCCGAGTAGTACCGGAAGAAGCCGGGGTACATGTAGTCGAAAGCCCAGTCACCGTGGGTGGGCCAGCGGCTCGCGATCTCCTGGGCGAGGCGCATATCGCGGTCGTTGCTGACGTCGCTCATGGTGGTTCGATCCTCTCACGTTCCGGTGGGAAGCTGGCCGCCGTACCAGTCGAGGAGCGAGATGTCCTCGATCTTCGGCTCGACGGTGACGGTGTAGCCGTTGACAACGAGCTCGGCGACGGCTTCGACGAACGTCTCGGGGGCGATGTGGCGGCGCACGTTGGGCGGCGCGTCGACGTAGGCCCAACTCGACGCCTTGGTCCTGGTGGAGCGGCCGCACCTCTCGACGTCGACGGTGATGCGGATGATGTCCTCGTCCGTGGTGTCCGGCATGGTACCTCCACGGGCTCAACCCGAGCGGCCCTGCGGCCCTCGGGGATGCGCTCACCATGTCGCCGGCCCGTTGCGGAAGGCCCGCACGTCGCGCACGAACTCGAGCCACTCGCCCGCGTCAGACTCGTTGGCCTCGGAGGCGATGCTCGGCGGCAGGGCGGCACCGAGCCCCGGCGCGAGCGCGCCGACTCGCCGGTCTCCAGGGCTCGGCAGACCGAGACCGACCTTGCGACCGAGGATCGCGCTCGCCCTCCTGGCCGCTTCCTCGCGGCCCGTTGCCCGGATGATGTGCGCCTCGCTCGGTTCGATGGTGAAGGTGTGACGATCCTCGGGTAGCCCGAAGCCACTCTCGGGCTTCGCCATGTAGGCCCATGTCTGATCCGCTACTCCGCACACAACCCAACCTGTTCGCGTCTTCATGTTCTCCTCCACGTGCACAAGCTCGGCGCCCCCCGATGGGAGCCCGAGCCGTGCGCCTATTGTGAGCGGTCCTTCGCTGCTTCGACCTCGGCGAGCGTCACGTCCTCGTCCAGCCGGTCCATGGCCTGCTGGATCGTGTGCTCGCACGTTCGGAACTCCTGGCGGCAGAGCGGGCAGGTCGACCCGCGCGCGGAGAAGTCTCGCCGTCTCGCACGCGCTTTCTCCAGGCGCTTCGCCGGGGACTTCTGCGGCCTCATCGCTTCTGCTTGGCCTGCAAGTCGAGCAGCGCCTGCCCGGCGTCCTTCCAGGCCCGGACGGCATCGGCGAGGTCGGCGAGGCGGTACCCGGGGACCTTCACCTCGCTCGGGGGCTGGTGCTTGAGGAGCTTCCTGAGGTCCATGCTCGTGTAGAACTCGTGCGCGGCGTCGACCACGGCGCCGTACGCGCCCTCCAGCTCCTTGGCAGCCTTCACGATCTCGGGCGGGTCCTCGTGGGGCTTCAGCGTGTCGAGGTGCGCGAGCGCGTCGTCGATGACCTTGCGGGCCCAGTCGACCTCGAGCGTCTTGCGGGCCTGGTAGCTGCGAGGGCCCTGGGCCACCCACAGGTGCTTGTGGTCGAAGGCTTTCACGTCGAAGTGCTCATCCAGCATCTCGACGATCGCGCACACCTGAGCGAGCAGCTCGCCGCGTGTGTGCACGAACGCGCCGGGCACTTCCTTCCGGCGCAAGAGCAGCGCACGGGCCCTGTCGATCATGGCTGGGGTCACGATCATGGTCTTGGTCATTGAATCCTCCAATGGCATGCCCCGGCAGCTCCTCTTGCAAGAGCCCCGGGGCGTGCGCGGTTCATGCGTAGGCGTGGGCAGGCGCGACATGCACCGGCCTCGGGATGGCCCGGGGCAGCGTGCGTGCCCGATGGCGGGCCTTCTTCTTCGGCTTCGCTGCCCGCCATCGGGCGAAGCCGTCGTCGAGCATCTCGCCCGTCGTGAAGTTGAGCGTGCCGCGCCCCTTCACGACTACATAGCCCTCGCGCTGGAGCTGGCGCTCGAGGGCGCGGACGTTCTTGACCCAGACCGGCGTGCCAGGGTCGCCGAGGGTGAAGCCGACCGTGGCGGCAACGACGAGGGAGAGCAGCATCTGCTCGGCGATGGCCTTCGCCACCTTGCACGGCACGGCGTTCCCGATGACGGTGCGCTGTGCCGTGCTCCCGCCTCCGAAGTCGAGCGGCTTGCCGTTGTGCACGGCGGGGAAGGACTGGAGCACGGCGAGCTCCAGCGTGGTCAGCGGCCGGTGCCATGTGCCGTCGGCCGAGATGAGAACGAGGGCGACCGTCTCCTTCTTGCGCTTGGGCTTCCCCCGCTTCGTCTTGGGCTTCGTCTCGACCCAGCGGTACGGCGGTTTCTCCAGGTCGTCGACGATGGCGAGCGCCTCCCCGGGGTTCTCCTGGTCGACGATGGCGAACGGGACGCGGACCTCGCCGTCCACGATCCGCTTGGTCTCCTCGTGGGAGAGCACGACGTAAGCGGGGGTGGGCCGAGGGTCGGCAACGGCTGCCGGTCGGTTGTCGACCTTGTGGTGGGCGGTGATCGTGGCCTGCTCCTGGTCGAAGCCGGTCACGCCGTAGGCGCCAGCATGCGGAGCACAGCCAAGCTCGAGCTGGAGCGGAGCCGGTACCTCGTCGGCGATGGCGTAGGCCCCGCATCCGGGGTCCGCCTTGGTGGCGATGGTCCGGCTAGGCTGGCCCTTGGCGAGGACGCCATAGCCGGCGTCGTAGCACTTCTGCTTCGGCACGAGGTCCACCGGCTCGGGCGCCGGCGCGGCGTAGGAGAAGGCGCCGCACTGCGGCCGTCCGGCGGTAGTCACCGTGTCGCTCGGCTCCCCCGGCGAGAGCACGCCCCAGCGCCGGTTGAACTGCGGCCCGGTTGATAGGTCGACCCGATCATCGGCGATGCTGGGTGCGCCGGAACCGACGCGCAACGCCGTCGTCACGCACGGAGCCGTGCCGTTCATGGGCACGACCACGTACTTCCCCCAGTGCATCCGGCCGTTCCCGGCCTGAGGCTGGAGCAGAACGCGTGGATCCGCCGTCGCGTCGTTGCCTGGGCCGGCGATGACCGTGCGCGCCGGCTTGCTCCAGGGGCGCACGCCGTGCTTGCCCTTGAAGAAGTGCACGGCCCCGTCCGCGTGGACGCCCTCTTGCTCCCAGCGCTCGAGCTGCTCCTGCGTTGGGGCCTTGCCGCCGAGCAGGTCGACGCCTCCCGCCGGCCGTGGGTCCTGCACTGCGCAGGCCCCGTTGCTGCCGGGGCCGCCGATGGTGACGCTTGGATCGTCCCAGCGTTCGATGTGCTGGCGCCGGAAGCGCTCCCGCCGCGGCACGTCGTCCTGGATCAAGTCCCGCCAGTCGCCGCCGGCGGGGATCGCCCAGAGCCGGAGAAGGTTGATCATGCTCGTGTTGCTGAGCCGGTGCATCGGGCCACCCCGCGGATCGTTCGGGAGCGGCAGAGGCCCGAGCACGTCCCCGCACACCTTGCCCGCCTTGTGCGGCGGCATGTAGAGGAAGACGGGGACCTTGCTCGGGTGCCGCCAGACGGCGAACCAGCGCTTTCTTCGCTGCGCTAGGTCTCCGAGATGGCGCGCCTCGTGATAGCCCTCGTGCTGCACGTACCCGCGGGACTTCGCAAGCTTGCGCAGATCGCGAAGCATCTGCTTCGCCCGGGTCGTGATGTTGGGCACGTTCTCGAAGAAGATCAGCGGGATCGGATCGTCCGGATACGCGTCGAGCAGCGTCTGCACGCCGCGGAGGCTGAGGTCGTTCATCGCCACGTACTTCGGCGTCGCGGCCTTGGCCTCGGGCAGCATCTTGCAGGCACCCTGGCACGGGGCGCTGATCCATGCCGCGTCGGGCGGCTTCTCGCCGAACAGCTTCCGGATCTGCTCCAGCGTGATCGTGGCCGCGTCGAGCTGCGCGCAGGGGCTGTCGTTGAGGTACTCGTAAGCCTGGCAGGCGTAGGCGTCGTAGTCGTACGCACCACAGAGCTCGAACGATGCCCCGTGCTCGCGGAAGCGCTGGCTGGCCTCCTTGGCACCGTAGGCCATGGCGCCGGCCCCGGCGAAGAGGCAGGCGGAGCGGAAGACGTGTTTCACACCCGCACCCTCCCCGCGACCCAGACGAGCCCCGCGTTGAACTTCATGGCGACGAGGATCTCCTGCACGTACTGGCGGTCGTCGAAGTGCAGTGAATCGCCTCGACGTGGCTTCGGGTTGCAGTGAGCGAAGAGCCAGTCCTTCGCCTTGTCTGACACCGGCGTCAGCGTGAAGAAGCCGTGATCGTTCTCGAGGAACGCGTCGGGGCACTCGATCGGCTTGCCGGCCTCGTCGCGCACGGCGTAGCGCGGCACCAGGAGGACGGAGCCCTTGTGGTGCTTGCGCGTGGCAACGGTCACAAACTGGTCGATGACCTCGACGCGGAACCGCTTCGGCGTCGCGCCGATCACGTTGACCTTGTGCTTGGTCCTCCCAGCGAAGCTGTCGATGTGGATGAACGCTTCCATGCTCAAGCTCCTGTGCTGAGGAAGGGGACGACGCGCGGGAGGTGCTCGTCGGGGATCGACTGGACCATGAGGCCGAACTCGCGCCACTCGCCGGCGTCCTTCGGCGCGCCGTGCGTCTCCCAGTGAGACAGCTCGTCTTCCGCGCCATCCTTGGTGAGGACGTCGAGGAGCGGGCAACCGCATCCGCCGCAGGAATGGATCACGTCGGTCTTCTCACCGCGGGGGAAGACCTCGATGGAATCGGTTCCCGTGCTGCGTCGCTCGACCAGTTTGTCGGCGCACCGCTCGCACACGTCCAACTCCGTCGCGTTCTCGTCGAACCAGACGTAGGCCCCGCTCGCGTCATACACGCGGCACGGGTCGACGGCGGGCGTCGCTCCGGCGCTTCGTTCGGTCACGATGGCGATCATCTGCTCGCGCGTCATGTTCAACCTCGGTGGTAGCAGTAGGTGCAGTACCCATCGGCCCAGCCGTGGATCTCGATGAAGTAGGGCTGGCCGCAGCCGCCGCAGATGTGCTCGGAGCCTCCGACCGCCTTGGAGCAGTTGCACTTGGCCCACATGCTCTCCGGCTTCGGGAGCGGTGGAGGCTCGTTCGGGTCGAGCCCGTTGGGGACGTGGATCGCTGTCGGCGGGTGCCTCGGGTACAGGTAGACCCATTGCACGAAGGTCTCGTGGACGATGACCTCGATCGTACCGAGCCCCTTGGGATCGTCGCCGTTGACGTTGCTCCAGTCGTGGAGCTTGCCGGCGAAGATCGGGACGACGGCGCCCTTGGGCGTCGTGTGCGTGGCGCGCTCCGTCACGGCTCGCCTCGCAAGAGGGCCGCGGCGGCACGCATCGCGCGCTGCTCGACGCAGCGATGGCCCTTGGAGTGTTCGCAGGAGCAGAGCTGCGCCTCCAGTCGTCGGATCAGGTTCCGGACCGATGCAGAAGACGCTGGAGGCGCTGGCGTCTTGCCAACCGCGACGCCATGCAGGAACCGGCGCACGCGGATGCGCGCGTTCCACTGTGCCGTGTACCGGCGCCGGAGCGTCGCGATTGGCGGCGTCTGCGACGCCTTGCAGATGGCTGCGAGCACCTTGCCTAGGGTCATCAGGTCGCCGTTGATGTCCCGCAGCACGGCGCGGGCGCCTCGTCGCGCGCACGCCGGACCGGCGAGCCGCTGCCAGACGGCGGACGCGCTCATCGGCAGCACTCCGGGTCGCCGCATCCGGTCACGCGGAGCATGCCATTGCAGGAACTGCGCGGATCCGGCAACGCGTGCCTGGGGCAGCGGTCGCCGGCCTTCGCGTTGTACTCGACCAGGGGGTTCTCGCCGCACTGGTCGCACGCGAGGTGCTTGTCGGTCTGCGGGTCGTACCCGTCGCACACGCCGGGGATCCCGCTCGGGTCGTGGGCGGTCTGCGGCTCGCCGCAACGGCATGGGGAGCGCTTCTCTGCGTTCTCCGGATGGCACGGGCAATAACACCAGTCGCTGGTGCCACAGACCTCGGCCTCGTCGTCGGTGCAGCCGCAGCCGGAGACCTTGCCCGAGAGCTCGGTGATCGCGTTCCAGGTCAGCTCGGGCACGGCGCGTACGAACGCCTTCAGCGTCCACCAGCAGTCGCGCCCCTTCCAGGCGCCGCGGCGGATCTGCGAGGCGAGCATGCGCCGTAGGTGGGTCGTGTTCATCGCGCGCCTCCCTTCGGACCCCGCAACAGTTCCGCGCACCGCTTCTCCGCAAGGCGGATCGACGTGCGCAGATCCTTGCGCCGCTCGGGCGAGATGCCGCCAGCGTCGATCTCGGCCTGCCACTTCTCGATGCTGGTGCGCAGGTCGAGCGCTTCGTCGGCCCGCGCGAGCAGCCCCCCATCCTGGTCGTCTTGCATGTCGGCCTCCTTCGACGCGTCAGCCCCGGCGAGCCGTAGCCCCCGGGGTGCGCGCTTTACGTATTGGGGAGCGTGAAACGGATCTGCACATTGCGCCCCTTTTCCGGAAAGACCCGCAGCGTGTCCCGTTTCGCGATGGGGTAGGTGAGCCGGATCGTGATGTACTCTTTACCAACGAAGACGACCGGCTCGGGGTTGTTCATGAGGGGCCAGACATCGGGGCCGGCCGCATCGCTGGCGTCGCGCTGGAGCATAGCGTCGCGGTGGAAGCGTCCTTGGATGCGGATGACAGGCGCCACCCCAAAGAGGCGCTTGAACCGCTGACGGGTCAAGCGGATCTCCGCGCACGTTGGGCCGTAGGCAGCGGTCTCGAGCCCTTCGACGCGAAGGATGGGAGGCCCGTCGCCAGTGAGCAGGATGGCCTTGTTGGCGATGGCGAGTCTCATGACCTTGCGTAGACCTCCGCGACGGCGGCCGCGATCTCCTCCGAGGAGAAACCGCCGTGCACGTTGAGCCAGCGCCGGAAGCCCTCCTCCGTGCGCGGGTCGTTCTCGGTGTCCTCGTTCAGGATGTCGCCGATGGTGTCGCCCTCGGGGTTGATGCCCTGGGGGTTGCTCTCGATGTCGAGCGCGAGGACGCGCAGGCAGTAGGCGATGGCGGGACAGATGGGCCAGTGCTTGGGCATGTCGATCTCCTTCAACGACGCGGCCCCCGCGGCTCAGATGGAGCCCGGGGGTCTGCGCGTCGTCCAGGAGCGAAGGTACTACATCTGCACGACGAGGAGCACGCCGGCCATCTGCGTCCCGCTCTCGGCGAAGGTGCCTGCGGGGATCTCGGTGACGTCGTGCTGAAGGCCCGAGAGCAGCTTGCGAAACGCCTCTGCGACCTTGAACGTGCTGGTTTGCCAGGCAGGCCACATGGCGGCGACGAGACGCCCGCCGGGCTTCACGAACTTGAGCGCGTGCGTGACGTGGGCGATGTCCTGCTGCCGGGACCATGGCGGGTTCATCACGACGGCGTCGAACATCGGCGCCGGCGGGATGGCCAGGAAGTCGTTGATGCCGCCGGGCAGCACCTGGAACTGGCGGGCCTGGAGATGGGCCCGGCGCTCGCCGTCCTCCTCGACCACAAGCACCGTGGCGCCATAGATGCGTGCCGCTGCGGCGATGGGGCCCTTGCCTGCGCTTGGCTCGAGGACGGTCATCCCGGACGTGCACCCGGCGAGCTTCGCCATGTCGTGAGCCAGGTCGTCGGGGGTGGGGAAGAAGTCCCCACGCTTCGGGTCGGCGACCTCGCCCGACTCGAACACGGCGCGGATGAGAGCGCGCGCGTCGCTGCCCAGGGGGAAGACGTGGGCACCCTTCTCGGTGCGGCCGGGGACCTTGAGCGTTCCTTGCCAGCGCCCCCCAGCGGCGACGAGCACCTCGTTGACCTTCGTGTACTCGTCGCGGCTGAGCCGCCGCTCGATCTTGGGGGCGAGGTTGCCGGTGCACCCGTCGATGTAGAGCTCCAGGATGCTGCGCACCTCGTCGCTCACCTGGATCGTTCCTCGTGCTGCGTTCCTTCTGGCCATGGTCTCCCTCATCAGTCCCCCCCTGACGCGTTGACCCCCGGTCCTCGTGAGAGGATGCGGGGGTCAACGCGTATCAGAGCGGGGTGCCGTGCTCGTCGCGCCGAGCACGCCGGTCGCCCAGTCGTTGCCCCACGGATCCTTGGTCGAGAGCGCAGCGGTGAGCGCTGCCTGCATCGCGGCGACGACGTCCGCCTTGGTGGGGATCGTGATCACGGCCAGCTCCTTCCCACGGGCTTGAGGCAGCACGCGCAGTGCGCGACACCCGTCGCGATCTGCAACCGGAGCGACTCGGCGGTGCGCCGGTACATCTTCGCGCGCTCCGCGCAAGTGTCGGGGCAGTCGAGCGGGTTGCCCTCCGCGGCGATCGAGTCTTGCTCCTCAGCGAGCTTGTCCCAATGTGCGGCCGCCTCACTCAGCTCCCGGACCCGCTCCTCTTGCTGCACGTTCACGACGCCGGCTCCGTGAGGCAACGCCTGATGCACGCCTCCAGCGCCTGAGCCTCGGGCTCGGAGAGCGGACGCTTCAGCCAGTGCATCGCGTCCTCGCGGGCTCTGGACGTCAGGACGTAGGGGACCTGGCGGACCGGCTTGGACCGCTCCGCACCAGCCTCGTCGTACGCGACCGCCGTCAGCTTGACCCGCGTCACCTCGTCGTCGAAGTCGCGGACGATGGCGGCGAGATCCTCGTCGAGGCGCACCGCGGTGGCCAGGAGGGTCACGTCGTCGTAGGCCCGGTTGATCTCCGGGGTCTTGGAGGTACCGGCCTCGGCGAGGCACCAGGCGGCCAGCTCGAGGAGGTCGGCGCTGGTAAACTTGCTCCAGAAGAGCAGGCCCTGGGTCTCCGGCGAGACGGGCCCTCCCTTGCGGGAGAGCGCGCCGTCGACCAACCACTGCACGTTCGGACCAAGCCGCAGGGGCGGCGGTTGAGGCTTCATGGGGGATCTCCTTCCCGTGGGCTCGATGCCCGGCGGAGCCTGCTCCTCGTGGAAAGGGGCAGGCTCGACCGAATCCACGAGCGGTCAGACGTCGGGGAACTGCGCGGCACGCTCGCGCAGCCTGGCGAGCGCCTTCTCTGCGGCCTCCTCCGCCGTGCGCCCCTCGCCGTCGGCGACGACCTGGCCGCCGATCAGAACTTGGACATCTGTCCTCCAGTGCCCGTCGTCGAAGTAGAACGGCGAGAGCTGGATGACGGGCCCGTCGCCGCGCATCATGAGGCGGTGGTACATCGTCAGGAGCTGGTCCAGCGCTCCGCGCTTCGGTGTGGTCTCGTTGTCGTCGTTCATGGGATCGATCTCCTCTGCCCGCGTTACCTGTCTCGCTTGCCGACCGGCACGACGACGAGAGCGCGCTTCGTGTACTTCTTCGCTCGCTCCTCGGCCTCGCAGCGGCTGGTGAAGTGGCGGACCTTCTTGTTGAGCTTGGTGGGCCAGGACCCTGGCGCCATGCCGAGGTAGGCGCCCGCGGCCTTGTCCTTCAAGACCCAGGACAGCTCGCCGCGCTCGGACCGGAGGTCGCATCCCTTGCGCCGGCAGTTGCTCTGCCTGGAGTCGTCTGGATGCACCGGGCCGCACGTGGAGCACCAGTCGTAGCCACCGTCGTACGACGACGCGAGGTGGTCGTATCCGTTGGGCACGTCGAGGCGCATGTCGTGCGAGTCGATGTACGATGAGAACAGGCAGACCACGGCTGCGGCCTGTCGCGGAGTGAGCGACTTCTTCGCGTTGAAGGTTACGCCCTCGCTCTCGTTGCCGCGCATGACCTCGTAAAGGTGCTGCATCCGGCTGACGTAGTAGTCGCGCGACCACCGCTCGACGGGCACCTCCAGCTCTTGGAGGCCGTGCCAGAACGTCTGCGCGTCGGCGGGCGTGAGCGTGTCGGGCGGATCGGACTTGATGTTGCACCCGGTGAAGTAGAGATGGAGATCCGGCCCGAATCTGCGCTCCCATCGCCCCCATCCATCCTTGGGCGCTTGCTTCTTCCGGGTGGCCTCCGACCATTCCCCGAACCAGTTGTAGACCCAGCGCACCCAGCGGTTGTGCTCCTCGACGAGCTTGCAGAAGTCTTCGTCGGAGATGTCCGTGGTCGGCGTGGTGTCGCGCCAGTGCGCCGGGTTGTCCCTGTACTTCTCGACCTTGAGCCCGAGCGCCTTCTCGACGCGGGCAACGTGCTCCTGGAGCGCCGCGAGCGTCCCCTTGGGGACCAGGATGGGCTTGGCGAGCCCCTTCGAGAACGAGAAGAATACGCGATAGCTCATGGCTCAGGTCTCCTTCGGTACGCACGGGCACGGCTCTAGCCTGGCGAGCGCGATGCTGATCGCCTTGGCGTCCTTGTCCTGGCGGGCCCACTGGAGAGCCAGCATCGCCTCTTCTCGCTCGCGCTGGGTGATCGCGTGGGCGACCTTGCAGCGGCAGATCGCCTTGGGCGGCGGGTCCTTCTTCTTCGTGGACATGGTGTCCCTCCACGACCGCGAGCCGGGCAACCCCGAAGGGCCCCCGGCTCTGCGCTGATCATGCGGCGTCCGCTCCGAAGTCGGTCTTTTGCGCTGCGAACTCGGCCGCGTCTCGGCGGCACTGCTCCGCGCGCACGTGGTCTCCAAGACCATCGAGGCGGCGCGCCTCTTCCTCGCTCGCCGCGATCAGCTCGTCCATCCGCGCATTGTGCTCGCGCGCAGCGCGGATCCGGTACTCCATCGGGATGCGGTCGTCGTGCCATTGCTTGTCGCTCATGTCGGTTCTCCTGACGGCACAGCCCCCGCAGAGCAGAGGTGCTCCCGGGGGCGTGCGCTGGGCTGGTGCTACTTGCGCGCCTTGACCTCGGCGATGGTGCGCCCCGAGTAGCCGGCGGCACGGCTCGACCCCCGCGCCCCTCCGTGATGGAGGAGCCGGGGGTCTGCGCGTTCATCCCTTCGGCTTGTTGGTCCAGCGGCGCTTCGCATCCGCGATGGCGTCGCCTTCGGTGTCGTATACCGGCAGGTCGGCCGGCAGCGATACCCTGGCGTTGAGCCGCTGGCCTCGGTCGGGGTCGCCCTTCGAGAACCAGCCATCCTCATCGCGCTCGACCCTGAGCGCCGTGTGCTGGCCGACCGGCTCGTGATTGGGCGCGTAGCCGAAGCCCTTGCGGGCTGCCCTGGCGCGCGAGCGCGTCATGGGGTGGACGTCCTCGGGCAGGTGGAGGGCACCATTGGCGGCCTCGTAGGCCCACCCTCCAATATACTGGACGACGGCTCCGGTGTTCTGGATCTCCCGGAGCCATTCGGGCTCCCACGTGTCCGCGACCGACTTGATCTTGCCGCGAACGAAGTCGGGGCCCGGGTTGTGGTCGTCGAGCGGTACCGCGACACAGCGCACGGCGCCTCTCGTGAACATGACGTGCTCGTACCTGTGCGGGTGCTCGCGCCCACATGCGCGGCACACGTCGCGCCCGTCCTTGTCCTTGATCGTGTAGAACTCGCTCCTGACGTTCGACATCGTGTCCTCCTCGCCGCGCCTGCTGTCCTGCGCGGCTTCCACGGCTCGACCCGGGCACCCCTTCTCGGGCCCCGGGTCTGCGCGTCACGTTTGCATGATCTTCGCTGCGGCCTCGCGGAGCCGTTGCTTGTCGCGCGCCTCCTTGGCCTTGATCGCCTTCACCAGGCTCTCATCGATCTCGGCCTTGAAGGCGTCGCGGATGATCTGCTGGAGCACGTTGGGCGGGAGCGCGTCCACCTCCCACGATGAGGTGCCGTGCTTCGCGATGTACGCCTTTGCCCGGGAGTCGGAGAGCTTGGCCGGGTTGGGCGGCGGGTTGTACTTCTGGATCTGGTCCCAGGTGAGGGCCAGCTTCGTCACGGTGAGGTAGTCGACCTCGAACATCCGCATGCGCTCGCGGATGTCGCGGACCATGTCCTCGCCGCTCGGGTCGTGGTCCCCGAGGTAGAAGAGCAGGAGCTGCTTGTCGTTGTCCTGCGCTTCCTTGAAGCGCTGCGCGCTGTCGAACATCGCGCTCGACGACGAGTAGCCCTTGTTGACCATCAGCGTCACGTGGAACTCGGACGCGAGGGGTTCGAGGACACCGGCGAGGGCCTCCTTCTCCACCCAGAGCTCGACGTAGCAGCGCTGCCCTTCCCATCGGGGAAGCCGGTAGGCGCGCACGGCGCTGTCGACGAGGTCGGAGATGTTGTCCCACTGCGACTGCCGGCGCGGCCGGCGACCGCGGTCCTCGATCGCGTCCCAGTCGAGCAGCCCGGCGAGCCTGGCATCGCTCACGAGCGAGCCGAGGTTCTTGTAGCTCTGCTCCGTGTTGGGGATCGGGTCCAGGCCGTCACCGCCGGCGACGCACTGGTAGTAGAGCTGCCTGAGCGTGAGCCGTAGGCCCTGCGCCTGGTAGCCGGTGATGATGTTGTCGCAGCGCTCGATCAGCGCCATCGACTCGTCCTTGAACGCCTTTGAGCGGAAGCGCTGCTTCATCGTGTCCTCCAACGCCAGAGCCCCGCACCCCTCCGTTGCAGGAGGAGCCGGGGCTCTGCGCTCAGTGTGCAACGATCCTGGTGCCGGGGATCGTCCCGACGTTGGCGATCTCCGCACCGCGCAGGATCACGTCCCGCAGTGCATCGGGAGGCGCGTTGCCTCCGCATGCTCCGATGCGTCCGAACTCGCGCCCGTGCGGCGTGTCGTCGACCGACAAGACACCGACCGCGAATGGTGCGCCTAGCGAGGCGAACGCACGGGCGTCGGTCTCCGTCGCGGCTACGGCCCACGATGCGTCGGAGCAGTAGCTCGCGGAGCGCCAGCCGATGTAGTAGCGACCGTTGGACCTGGCCCGTTCGATCTCGGCGCGGTAGGCGGCCTCTCGTTTGCTCTCGAACTCGTTCATCGGGTCCTCCAACGCGCCGAGCCCGGCGGCTTGGTAGCCCCGGGCCCTGCGCGTTCAGTCTAAGGCATCGTCACGAGGACGGTGGAGCAGGATCACGCCGTGCCCGTCGCGAGCGCGAGGACCGGCCTCCGGGGCGGCAGCGGGTCCACGAACTCGGCGCTGACGTTGTAGGCGCCGTAATCGGTGATCTTGCCGGCGATGAAGTCGACGAGTTGGCCGTGGTCGATGCACTGCACCTCGTCCCACCTCGCCGAGGGCTCCTCGTGCGCGGCGAGCGGCTTCGTCAGCTCGGCCTTGTCGAGGACGCAGACGTGGAGCACCTCGAAGTCGGTGCCCTCGGCGAGGGCCATGAAGGCCGCGTTGTCGCCCGGAGCCCAGTCCATCCCGAGGAGCAACACCGACCCCGCGGGGAGCGCCGCGATCTGGTCGGCGATCGGGGTGGCGACGTTGCTCCGCACGACGGGGCAGCCGGCCCCCGTCAAGGTCGCGCCCTCGACGCCCGCCGTGGTCCATGGCCCCTTCTTCGGGGGCTGGGTCCTGGTGTCGAGCACCGCGGAGACGCCGAGCCAGAGCGCGAGCTCCGCCAGCTTGTCCAGCGACGGCAGCCCCATCTGGCCGACCGTGAAGACGCGCCTGGTCGAGCCCTGGACGACCCGCGGACCGCTCGCCGGGGGCGGGGGCACGGGCTGCGCGCTCGAGGCCACCGGCTCCACGGTGAGCTGGTCGATGTCGACGAACTGCTCCGACCCCGGCCACTGGACTCTCGCCCGATGCCAGCCGGGCGAGGGCTCGATCAGCTCCTTGACGGTGCCGACCTCCTGGCCGCGGCGGACCGTGGCGCCAACCGCGAACGTGGGCGCGCCGGTCTGGCGGATGGCCTCCGTCTGCGGCGACTGCGCGGCCGCTGCGGCGGCCTTGGCCTTGGCCTTTGGCGCCTTGGTGGGCTTGTCCTGCTTGGGTTGCTGGGCTGCGGCGGCGGCTTGGGCCGCCTTCTTCGGATCGGGCATGGTCTCCTCCTGCCCCCACAGGGGCTTCGTGAACGTGGGCGGGTCGAGCCGCCCGGTGAGCTTGCAGTCGTCCTCGGCCGGTGCTCCGAGGTGGAAGGGAAGCCAACGATCTGGGAGTGTCTCTTTCCCGTCGACGTTGACCTCTCGTGGGAACGTCGGACCGTCCGACACCCTGAAGCCATCCCACTGCTTCCAGTCGGTGGGCTGCGCGGGCTTCGCATAGGCAGCCTTGACGGCAGCCGCGACCGCTGTAGGCAGCTCGGGGTACTTCATCGGCATCAGGACGAAGCCATCGACCAGCGCCGGCGTCAGGCGGTCCTTGTCCGCCGCCTTCTCCGCTGCGCTGGTGCCGATCTCGATCGTGCCCTCCTTGGGGAGCATGTCGAGCACGGCGCCGAGCGTGCCCTTGCCTAGCACGACCAGAGGCGGCTCCGTCGGTGGCTGGTCCGCGGGGAAGAACATCGCGGCGTCACCGCTGCCGTTCAGCCCCTCAAAGGCGACGACACCCCCGTCGGGGAAGATGGCGACGCGCCAGTCACCGAGCCCACGCACGATGCCGCGCAGCTCGCCGACGTCGACCGTTGTGAACGTGTCGGGCTCGACGAGCGCTTGCTGGTAGGACGGGAACTTCGCATCCGCCAGTTTCGTGGTGACGGACCAGCGAAGGCCCCCGGCGCAGGTGCCGGTGAACCTGGCATCGGTTCCGGTCACCTCGACCCTGAGCTCCAGCGGAGCGAACTTTGCACACATGGCGAGCAGGATCTCGACCGCGGCGCGGGGCACGAGCACGTCAGGGAATGGCAGCGCGCGCGCGAACTTGCGCACGCAGAGCATGTGCCCGTCGGTACCAACCGCCCTGTCGCGGTCGAAGAGCATCGCGCTCTGGGCTGCCCTGGCCGTGTCCGTGGACACGGCCCGCAGCACCGCTGCGACGGGCCCGCCCTTGGCGAAGTCGCCAGGCTCGAGGTCCGCGCGCGCCGGCATGTCGAACGGCCGGAGCGGGCGCGGAAACTCTGCGGCGGGCGTCTTCGCTACGATCTTGAGGATCGCGCCGTCGGCATCCGCTTGGAGCTTGGCCGGTTCATGGACGCAGGGAATCTCGGTCGGATCGACGCTGGTCAGCTTGATCGGGACCTTGCCCGACAGCTTCACGACGTCGACGAGCCAGCCCGCCTCGAGCATGGCCGGCGCCCCGTCGATGACGGGCTCCGGCAGCTCAATGCGTACTCTGGTGTAGAGGTCCGTCGCCTCGGCCATGTGGCCGTCGACGAGGACGCAGCCAAGGGCATCGAATGGGGAGCCCTTGCCGAAAGTCTTGGCGTACCTCGCGAGCGCGAGGAGCGCGTGGTTGCGCATCATGCACCTCCACGCACTGAGCCCCGGCGCCTTTGTCGAGGCCCGGGGCGTGCGCTACTCGGGGTAGACGAACAGGTGGAAGACGAGCGAGCCGCCGCGGAACTGCGCGGTCCCAACGTACGTGCCGTCGTCGGCGTCGAGCGTATGCCCTGTGCCGGCGAGCCGGAAGCGGCGCATCGTCTTCGGAGCTTCCGTATCGACGAGGGCCCAGACACATGCGGCCCCGTGCTGCTCCTGGAAGGAGAGCGGCGTGGCCCCCTTGTGCATCTCGATCTCGATGTCGTCGGTGATGGGAACGGCGTATTGAAGACGGTTCGCATCGAACACCTCCACGGCGTCGAGCCCCGCGACCTTGCCGGTCCGGGGCTCTGCGCTACATGGGTCGCTCGACCGTCAGCCCTTCTTCTCGTTGAGCCGCTCGACGACGGGCTTGAGCTCCGCCAGCACGGACTCGTCGTCCTTGCCATCGGCGACGGCCTTCATCCCGTCGACGACGACGTCGATCGGTCTGCCGCATTTCGTGCAGGTGACCGGGCCCGTCCAGCCGTCGCTGCCAACCTGGAAGACCTCGACCGTTGGATCGCTCAGGTCGATCCCCGACGGGAGGCAGGTCCCGCACGTGGCCCCGTCGTGGTTTGCGATGAAGATGTCGGCCCATGGGTGCCGGCGCACCGCGAGGATCGCCGGCTCGCTCGCCCAGTAGGCTCGGATCGCCGCGCCTAGCTCGCGCTGGCCTTCGACCTCGGCGGCGGCATGGCGCGAGGCGCACCAGTCAGCGAGCTGCTCCGCCGTGGCGTCCCGCGCGCGCGGCGCGATCTTCTCGTGGCCGGCAGCCTCGGCCGCAGCGATGACGGCGACGCGCTCAGGGGACAGCACGCAGTCGCACGTGAGCCGCTCGCCACCGGGCCCGTCGTGCTTCTGAACGACGACGCCGCGGCCCTTGCAGAGCGTGCAGTTCGGATCCGCGTTCCGGTCGAGCTCCAACTCGAGCGCCGCGGCGAACGCCTTCGGGTCGAACGGCTCGCCGCCGTCGACGTGGTCCTCTCGGAGCGCCTCGGCTTCCGCCACGGCATCGGCGCCGGCGGCCGCGTACCTGGCGATCTCCGACTCGGTCATGCCCGTCGTGTCGATGCACGGCCGATCCCCGGCCGCGTCGGGGCCCTGGTAGCGGCCAGCGGGCGCCGCATGGGAGGAGCCTGCGGGCACCTCGATGTGGTCCTCGGTCGTCTTCCAGTCGTCGTAGCCAGGACAGATCATGGTGTCGGCCTCCTTCAATGCGCCGACCCCCGCACCGTTTCCGGTCGGGGGCGTGCGCTCAGGTACCGGCCCGCGCAGCGTCGCGCGCTTGCATCACGGTTGCCTCGTATGCGCGCCATGCCGAGGCGAGCACCTGGGTGCGTGCATCGTCGGACAGCGCGGTCAGGACGCCCTCGTCGTGCCGGTACGCTTGGAGCCAGTCCTCCAGGCAGGAGCGCGTCGATGGGGCGCGCAAGTAAGCGATCGTCGCATCGTCCGAGGCGAGGCACGCTCCCGCACGCTGCGGCTTCATGTCCTCGCGGGCAGCGTTTGCGGCGGCGATATAGGCCGCGACACAGAGGTCATCCAGCGGGGACGCTGCGGTCAGGTTCTCGAACACGGCGGGGATCTTGTCATTCATGGCGGATAGCCCTCCTGACGGCACAGCCCCGGCAGGCAAGAAGCCTCCGGGGTATGCGCTACTCGGATACGGCGGAGAGGACCAGCGTCTCCGAGCTGTTGAAGATTTCCTGAACGTCGCCAGCATCGAGCGCGTCCTCGACCATGTCCCAGACGGTACCGGCCATCCCGCGGATCTGGAGCTTGATCGTCACGTTGATCACCGGCGGGACGAGCCTCACGACGGTGCACCGGCCATCGCCTGCACGGATCTTGCGAGCTTCATCGTGTGCCTCCTTCCTGGTGAACTTCGCACGGCGGCGCCCGTCTTTCTCGGTCACATAGCCGCCGGTGGAGAACTTGATGACGCGGTCCTTTCTCATGACCGGCTCCCCGCAGTGAGCGCGAAGATGGCGCCCGCTGCCCCGGCAGACACGACCACGATCGCGAGGCTCGGGAGCAGCCCGTGCTGTCCCGCGCTGGACCGGATGAGCAGACCGGCGACGAGGCCGGCGGCCCACGTGATGACGATGCTGGCGCAGAGCTTGGACATGGTGACCGTCCTTTCGACGGCACGACCCGAGCAGCCGTCAGGCCCTCGGGTGTGCGCTTACGGCTGGTAGTGCGTGGGGCAGACCTTGCCGCCACCGTAGGGGTCTTCGCGGAGGCCCTCCGTTGCCCCGCAGTGGCAGCTCACCGGGATCGTGTCGCCGGTGTTGAGCGGCTGGCCGATGTCGACGCCGAGCGCCTTGAGCGTGAACAGCGCGCCCTCCCAGGCGTGCTGCCCACGGGACGCCGTCCATCTGATCTTGCTGGGCACGCGGCCGCGGATGCGCTCCGGCAGGATGGTCGCCCCGCCTTCGTAGATCGCGCACCCGGTAGGAGCCGTGCCAGGCTCCCGGTCGGCTTCGATGATGGCGATGATCACGTCCCGTACGACGTCGATGGTCTTGCGCATGGCGCCTCGCTTCCACGCAGCAACCCGGGCGGCTTGGAAGCCCCCGGGTGTGCGCTAGAACATGCGGCGGAGCTTGACGATGCCGCGCTGAGCTTGGATCTGGCCGGCGTGTTTTGCGTCGCTCGGTCCGGCGAAGCGGAACACGGGCCGAGGCTTCGCCGCGTCGACAGCGCGCTCCGCGCGCGCCCGTGCGCGCTCCGCTTGAACCCACGCCGTCGCGACCTTGCGTGCGCCCGTCGCGAGCGCGTGCTGGTACGCGCGTTCCGCCGCGTCTGCCGCGGCAAGAGCTTGCGCCGCCTTGGCTTCGCGTTCGATCTGGTTCGCTCGCATGTCCGCCTCGATCTCGGGCGACACGCGGTCAAGCTCGCGGGAGAAGCTCCCCTCAGGGGGGAGATAGAGACCGCGATCGTTGGCGAGCACGAAACCCGGGATCTCGTATGGGTATCCCTTCGCGTTGTGCTCGTCATCCGTCGACCGTGCGACGGGCGCGCGGTTCGGGCTGGACGTGGGGCGCGCGAAGAAGGACCGGGCCCGCTTGCGCGAGATGTCCGCCGCGTCTGACTTCGCTTCGGTGTCCGCGGCGAGCTGCTCTAGCCTCGCTTGGGCTACCGCTGCCCTCATGGCCTTCGCGATGTCCGCGCCCGTGACTTGGTCCGTCATGGTTCCGCCTTTCAACGACGCAGCCCCGGCAGGACCGAGTCCCCCGGGGTGTGCGCTACTCGTCGCCGTTGCGTTCGCGGCACTTCCGGCAGTAACCGGAGTCGTCGCGCGTCTTCCCGTTGCAGCCGAGGCACGGGCGCGGCGGATCGCAGATGATGCAAGCGCCGTCGCAACATCCGTTGCCGCATGGTGCCGTGCGACTATCAGAATACTCGCCTTGGAACGTGCGGATCATCGTGTGTGCCTCCGATCGCGTAACCCCGGCAAGCCTTCCGGCTCCCGGGGTATGCGCGTTCACGTGGGAATGACGACCGCGTCGCCGTCAAGGTAGACGCGAGGATCGCGCCGCTCGTCCGCTTGCATCGTGCGGCGGAACGTCGCCGCGTCGTGGATCGCTTGCGCGCCGATCTTGGCGCGCCTGACGTCGCGCCGGACATCGTTCGCGGTCCTCACGACGGTCTCAACGGGGGTCCGCTGGAGAAGCGCGGCGCGGATCTGATGATCCGCGAGTCCCCCCGCTCGCATTGCTGCGATGGCGCTGGTCTCTGTCGTGCGCTTCACGACCGCCGGTGTCGTGGTCGCGCGATAGTTGCGACGGACCGCGCGCTGGATCGTGCGGTCTAGCTTGGCGCGAGCGTCCGCCGCGTCATCCGGAACGAGGGCAGCGGACGCGGCGTCAGCCGAGCAGAGGCGACATTCACCGTCGCATCGCTGGTTGCTGCACACCGGGGCGTGCCCGTAGCGGCTCGACATCCCGTTAGCGCGCTGGCTGCGGAGTTGCTCCGCGCGCTGGGGAGCGATCCGCATCGCGTCGCGACGCTCTACCGTGATCCCGGATGACTTGAGCATGGTGTGCCTCCTACGATCGGCAAACCCCCGCACGTCAAGGCGACGTCGGGGGTTTGCGCGTGTCACAGGGGAGCGTTGTAGAGCGCCCGCCCTGTCTGTCAGTGCAGGTTGCGACACCTGCTTTACCGCTCGTCGGTCCGAGTCAGTCTCCCGCGGTGACAGGGGCTCGAATGGTCCCCCGTGTGGCACTTGCCGCACGGGCCTGGATCCGTTCAAGGGTGTTCCCTTCACCGCTCGCTTAGGAGGCGTTCCTGTTTGGAGTGCGGGGCCCTATGTGCTTGGCTCCCCGTCGGGTGTCATCGTCCGCCCTTGCGACCGTCGCACGCCTTCGCGCGGCATATCCGAGGGCAACGCACCCGAAACTCTCAACAGGCATCGTCTTCCGATCGATGCGTTTGCTCGCCCGCTTCTCGCCTTTCGACATGGCGCACGGTGCGAGTCTCTATCCCGGTCCGAATCCCTTGCCGCATCATGCCTCTATGAGAGAAGCACTGGGAAGCTTGCCCGGTCCTGCCGGCAGTCTCTGAACCTGCCCTATGGTCGCCCTGGTAGCCTCGCGACATCGCGAGACTGCCGCGCGCGGGGTGCTAAGCCGCGCTCTCGGTCTCACCGCCCCGGTAGCGTTCTCCGGGCGGGAATGACTGCGGGGGATGGTCGTTTAAGGCGGGGCCTAAGCTCGCCCGCGCTCCCCTGATGTCGCCCCCTGTCCGGGGGGATGCGCCGATGTCGGAACGGAGCGCCCTGTGTTGGCGCGCCCCTTGGCAGCTAGCGACCCCTCCTACCCTTGCGGGTCCCCGGTTGCCCGGGAGCGTATCGGAGGGGGCATCGCACGCCCCGGTGACCGGATGACGGGTGCCCCCCTCGCGGGGGGCCGTCCGTCGGTGTCCGTCGCCCTGTTGCTGCGCCGGACGATTCACCCCTATTGCAGGTGGCGTGCCGTCCGCTCGCTTTCGCGCGATTCACCTTGTTTTGAAGGGTTTTCTCGCGACTTGGCACGCTTGCGGACGGACCCCCCGTTATTGCAATCGTGGAAGTCTCCCCGGAGCCGCCTGGATAGGCTGGAGACCCCGTAAGTGTGCTCGCTTGCTAGCGAATCCCCCTGTTTTTCAACCCTGAAAGCTGGGATCTTGCACCTTTGCATCGTGGGACGCCTCCCGGGCGGGTCTCCCGTGCCCCGTTGCCCCGGGCGCGCCTCCCTGGCGCCCGTAGGAGCGAGGCGTCGCCGTGGAGTCCCTGTCCCCCGTCCGCCCGACCGTTCCCGCCTTGGCGCCCGTCCCTCGTCGCCCTGGCGAGCCTTCCCGATGCTCGGCGCTCCCCCTGTCCGGACGGGGGCGCCCTGGTAGCGTCTGCCCCCCTGGCACGGGGATCGCATAGGCTCCGGGCATGGCTAAGAAGACCCCGAAGGCTTCCCCCGCGCCCCTGCCGTACGTGTGGCGTCTCTACTCCCCGATCGGGGCGTACCTCGCCTCCGGCCGTTGCCTGGACAAGGCAGACGGGGAGAAGCAGGCAAAGGCCGCTCTGGACCGGATGGGGCGGAAGCGGGGGACCGTGTCCGTGACGCTCGCCGCGGCGCCCGTCGGGGCTACCTCGCTCGCGTCCTTCTTTCGGAAGTGAGGCACCCCGATGGCAACCCGTCGCCCTGCTACCGCCCCGAAGACCTCCCCCCGTGCGTGGTCCGCTGAACGGCGCGCCGACTTCGATCGGTGCCGGATTCGGCCCGAGGACACGGCGCATGGGCGCCGCGTCGCCGCCTACGTCAGGCAGATCAAGGGGGGGAAGACCGAACCGACCGGATTCGCAACGTACGTGCCGAAGCACGTCAAGGCGTGGCGCGAGGCGATCCGGATCGCCCGTGCCGCGTGAGAGGAGCCCCGATCATGGCCGCCCGACGCTCTACCCGCTCCGTCCCCCGTACCTCGTCGCGCCCTGTGCCGACGGTGTCCCGCCCCGATCTCGCCCGTGCTGCCCTTGGGTCGCCCGAGGCGCGCGCCGTGCGTTCTGCGGCGGGGCGTGACCCGTCCCCCGTGCCCGTGAACCGCCCCCCGTGGCATTCCGCGGCGAACCGCTCGCCCGTCGCCGCTCCCCTGCCTGCCCCGGTCTCCCTGCCCTACTACGGGGGGCGCGACGAAGCGTCTTACGAGTGCCGGGGCTTCCCGGGCGGCGACTACGGCGCGTGGACATGGGAGGACGCGCGCCTATGGCTTGCGATCGATCCCCCGGCCGATCCCTCGGCCGCGTGCATCGTGGAGATCGGTGCTTCCGGCGACCGCGTCGTCTGGCCCGAGTCGCGTTTCGGCGAACCCGATCCCCTGTCGGTGTAGCGCGTGCCGCGCGGCGAGCTCGCCTCGCCGCGCGAGCGCCACGGCCTCAGGCTGCGCTGGTAGCCTGAGCCGCATGGCCTCCACGCTGAAGACCGGCGCGCTCCCGCGGCACCTCGCCATCGCGCTCGACGCGCTGCAAGGCATCGCCGAGCTGGCAACGCACTCCTGCCAGGCCTGCCGGGAGATCAAGGCCGAGGTCGCCTCGGGTCGGTTCGACGAGCGCGTGGAGCGCGACCACGTCGCGCGATGCGCTGGCGAGCTGGCTTGGTCCGCGATCATCAAGATCGCGGTGAAGCGCGAGCACCCGCCTACAACCCCGCCACCAGCCGCCTGACAGCGCGCCCCGGACGTACGCGATCCGCCTCGACGTCCGCGCAGGATCCAGCCTCACCACCGTCCCAGCTTGACAGGCTTGGCCTGCCCGGTGGAAGCTGGCGAACGCCCTGAACGAAGAAAGCCCGCCAAATTGCGTGGCGGGCCTTCCAAGCCCCTCCGGCTCTGCCCGGGGGGGATCGGGCGCCGCGGAGGGACATGGACAACCTACAGAACGGTGAGCGGGCCGTCCAGCGCGAAGGCGACGGCTGGACGCATCCGAGGGCCGACCGTTGGACGGCCGAGACGCACGAGGAGCGGGACGCCGCAGCCGACCGGATCATGGCCGAGCTCCAGGAGGCTCCGGGGCGGAGCGAAGCCTGGTGGACGGTGTCGGTCCTGCTCCGGTGGGTGGGCCTGGCCGAGGTCAAGCAGCTCGTGCTCGACGCCAAGCAGCTCGAGGGCATCGGCGGGATGCTGACGGAGGACGAGACCCGCCGGCGCACGGTGGGCGGGATCTTCTTCAAGCTCGCCAAGATGAACCTGGGCACGCGCACCTGGGTCAAGGGCATCGCGCCAACAGCAGCCGCGGACTGGGCCGGCTACTGGGCGCCGCGGCTCCGGAAGGACAGGGCCAAGACGGTGGAGGCCCTCCGGGCAGCGCTGGTCAAGTTCGGGCAGCAGCACCAGAGCGAGCACGCGTTCGAGCTTCTCCGCGCCGCGCTGGGGATCCCGAAGGCGCTGCCACCGAAGCCAGCGCCGCAGGCACCTCCGCCGTGCACGCCGAAGCCGCCGACGGTTCATCAACTGAAGCCTAAGCGGACCGTCTGGGATCCGCGCGATCCCTTGGGTCCTCGAGACCCGAAGCCGGAGCAGCCCTACACGCGCTCGATCAAGTTCAAGGGCGAGCGGACCAAGGAGGTCGTGCCCGAGGTCTATGTGCGTCGTCGGCCGACAACGGAGACCAGCCGATGAGCGCGACGGCGACCGGCGCCGAGGAGCGAGCACGCGCCCTGCTCGACGTCTTCACGACAAGGATGGGCAAGCTCGGTCACGCCGTCACGGTGACTGAAGGGCCGAGCACGCGCGACGCCGATCGACGCTCCTGGCGAGGCAAGCTCACGATCGACGGGACCGAGCTTCGCTTCGCTGTCGAGGCCAACGATAGATGGCTCAAGCTCTTCACCGGCAACATCGGGCGCCTGATCCGCGTGACTAAGGGAGGCGCGTTCGATCGGTCACTCGTGGTCAAGATCGTCGACGAGCAGCAGAAGCACCTGGCCGAGAAGGCGAAGCACGAGGCGATGGCGCGCGAAGCCGAGCGCCTCCGGAAGAAGTTCGGAGCCGACGGCGTCGAGGGTTGCTCCATGTTCGTGAGCAACGGGGTGGTGATCGTCGCAAGTTCGATGCACCTCAGCGACGAGCCGTACGTGTCGCTGGCGCTGCCAAAGCTCAAGGGTTCGCCGGCGCAGATCGAAGCCGTGCTCACCGCGATCCAGACCGTCGGGCTCCTGCCCAAGAAGGGGGGCTAGGAGATGGGCACAGAGAGCTGGGTCTACTTCCTCCAGGAAGGGGACGCGTCAGGGCCGATCAAGATCGGCACGACGACAGGCAACCCGCACGCGCGCCGGCGTCGGCTCCAGACCGGCAACTCGAAGGTGCTCACGCTTCTCGTCGCGGTCCCCGGAACCAGGGACGACGAGCAAGCCCTCCACGAACGGTTCGCTTCGCTGCGCATTCGTTCGGAGGGGGAGTTCTTCCGGTTTGAGCCGGTGCTCGCCGCATTCGTCGACGGTGCGAAGGCAGCACACGACCAACCGAAGGACGACGGGAGCATGGCCGACGATCAACTTTGGGAGTTGGTCGGGCGCGCGCGCATGCTGCTCGAAGTCGTGGAGCACCAGCAAAAGCTCACGGTGTGGAGCCATGCGATGCTCGAGAGCGTCGAGCGCGAACTTCAGGTCGCGGAGAGCACGCACCTGTCCGACGTGGACCTGCACGACGCAACGCACGATGCCATGCGCCGGGTTCGCTCATGGCTGGTCAGCACGGCGTTCTTCGACATGTTCAACGAGGAGACGGCCAGGGTACGCGCCGTGTTGGGCGACGCCCCTTACTGCGATGGTGGAGACGTACTCTGATGGCGGGCGAGACAGGAAACCTGCTCATCGAGTGCGCGCAGCGGCTGCCCAACGTTTCCCGCGACGTGCTCCCGCCGATCGCACGCCTCGTGCTGCTCTGCCTCGCCGACGGTGCAGCGACGAACCCGAACCGCCAGACGTGGAAGGGGCCGGACGCAATCGCCGCCTGGACGGGCCTCGACGTGGGCACCGTGCGGGACTGGCTCCGCGCCCTCCGAGAGGCCGGCTGGTTCACGACGGAGCCGCGCTACGGCGCCGACGGCGCCCAGCTCACGAACATGCTGACGCTGGGTGCGCTCGACGGCGAGGCCGTGCGCTTGAGCCGCCAGGGGCCGCACAGCAAGAGGGGGAGCTCGGTGCCAAGCACCCCCCTCCCTCCCGCGCCACCCCCTCCTGCTGCGGCACCCCCCTCCCCCAAGGTGCCAAGCACCCCCCCTCCCCCCCTGCCTAAACCCCCCCCCGGGGGGGTGCCGGGCACCCTACAAACCTCCCATGGAACCTCCCAGGGATCCGCCAATACAACCACCCCGACGTCGGACGACGGCGAAGGGCGGGGCGAGTGCCCACCGGCTCCGCCGACATCCCCGTCTGCTCGGGAGTCGGCATCGTCAGCGCAGGTTCGGATCCCAGTAGTCGATGGCGGCGCCGTCGTTGCGCAGAAACCCAGTCGCCATCGACGGCGCGGGGAGGCATCGGTGGAACGGCTCGCCGAGGCTCGCGCTGTCGTGGAGCATTGGCAGGCAGCTCCGTACCATGGGCGCCCGCCGAAAATGACCGACGAGCGGGTGCAGCGCGTGCTCGACCGCTTCGCCGAAGGGCTCACCGGAGACGACTGCAAGGCCGCGATCGACGGCGCCGCCAAGGACGACTGGCTGATGGGTCGCGGTCCTGGTGCAAAGCCAGGCGGCTACCGCGGCATCGAGACAATCCTTCGTGACACGGCCCAAGTGGAACGCCTTGCGGCTCTTGGTCGGGGCGAGATTGAGCCCGATCTGGATGAGCCGCGCTACCGTCCAGACTTCGAGCGCGGGGAGCAAGCGAGGTCGCCGCTGATGGACCCCGCCGTGGCCAAGCTGATCCGGGACCGCGGGCTCGACAAGCTGTCCCCCGACGAGTCCAGGCAGGGCGCGCGTGAGGCAGTGCGTGTGATCGTACGTCGCTCGGAGCCGACCCATGGGTGACCGAACCGCAGTCGAGGCGGTGCGTGCAGCGCTCTGCGACCCCGCCGACGTCTGCCGGCGCCTCGGGATCACGAAGACCCGGCGCCAGGCGCGCGGGGTGATGATCTGCTGCCCCTCGCACGATGACCGCTCGCCGTCGTGCTCGGTTCGCGTCGGCGGAGACGGGACGATCCAGGTGAAGTGCCAGGCCGAGTGCGGACTCTCCGGCGACATCTTCGACCTGGTAGCCGCGGTGGAGCACCTCGACCGTGTGCACAACTTCCGCGAGGTGCTTGCCAGGGCCGCAGCACTTGCCGCGATCGACATCTCGCGGCCGGAGAACCTGCCACCACCGCGGCCAGTTCCGCCGCCAGGACCCCCGCCGCTCGCGGACGAGGTCTTCGCAGCCGCGGTCGCGCCGATGTTCCGGATCGGCCGGCTCGACGGTCCGGCCGCGCAGAGCGACGTGGCTGCGTACCTACGGGGGCGCCAGGTGCTTGAGGCTGCGCTCGCCGACGGGTGGGCTGCTCTGCCGAAGCCCGATAGGCAGAGCGCGGTCGTCGAGGCGATGGCCAAGGCCGTCGGCATCGACGCCGTTCGCCGCACGGGGCTGCTCCGGCGGGACGACGGGAGCGACGACCGGCTGGCGCACCCGGAGGCACGCGTCGTGATCCCGTGGCGCAACCAGCTCGGGCGCGTCGTGAACGTGCAGCGTCGGCGCATCGACAAGGGGGAGCCGCGGTACGTCGGGGCGCGGGGCCGGGGCTTCCCATGGCCCTACGGCGTGGAGCGCGCCACGACGGCGCCGCTCGCGTACCCGATGGCCTTCGTTGAGGGGGCGATCGATGTGCTCGCTCTGCGGGAGCTCTTGCGCGCGCGCGGCGAGCACGTGATCGTGTTGGGGATGCCTGGGCTCGGAAACTGGAACCAGGCATGGGCGGAGCTGGCGCGCGGTCGCTTCGCCGGCGTCGCGGTCGACGGCGACGAGGCGGGCGAGAAGTACGCAGCGAAGATCGCGTGGGACCTGGCGAAGGCGGGCGCGGAGCCCCAGCGCTGGGCTGCGCCGGGATCGAAGGACTGGGCGGAGGCGTGGGCTGCGCGCGGGGCGCGCGCGGAGGCGGCGGAACGATGAGCAGCGGAGCACCCGAAGTCCAGAAGCAGTCCCTTCCACACCTGCGCGCCGTGCCGCCGCCGAAGGAGCCGGCCCCACCGCACGACGAGCGGATCCAGCGCGCCACGATTGCGGCGTGCGTGCTCGACGTCGAACAGTGCGACCTCGCGCTGGAGATCCTCGAGCCGCAGCACTTCTACGGCGCGAACTACCAGCGCCTGTGGGAGGGCGTGCGCGACACGCGGAAGACGCGCGGCGCGATCGACGTGGAGCTGCTGCTCTCGACGCTGGATCGCCTGGGCTACCTCGACAGCATCGGCGAACCGCAGGTGCGGATGCTCGTCGCCCAGCACGGCCCGTCGCAGAACGTGCGCAGCTACTGCGAAGCGATCCGCGAGCACGCGCGCAACCGGACCGTGCTCTCGACGCTCGATGCCCAGAAGGCGATTGCCATGGGCGGCAAGATCGGCGCGGACTGGGCCGACGTGACGGTCGGGCTCGTGCAGGACGCCGCCGACCTCGGCGCGCGCACGAGCGCGGTTACGATCCAGGAGTCGATGAAGGAGGCGATGGACCGCGCCGAGCGGGACGCCTCGACGACAGGCAAGGTCGCTGGCCTCGCGACGCAGTTCGAGCAGTTCGACCAGACGACGGGCGGCCTGCACCGGCGCGAGGTACTGCTCCTCGGGGGGCGTTCGGGCGGCGGCAAGAGCAGCCTGACTCGCCAGTGGGGCGCGAACATCGCGCGCACACCGACGCCGACGCCCGACGGTGGGCACATCTACGAAGGAGTCTTCTTCGCGGTCGCCGACTCGATGACCCGCGCCCAGATCGCGACGGCGCTCGCCTGCACCTACGGTGGCGTGAGCGAGACGCGTCTACGCACGAAGCAGATGGTCGAGACCGACGAGTACGGGAACCCCGTGAAGAGCCACTGGCCGGCGCTGCACGGTGCGGCCGAGTGGATCCGATCGCTCCCGATCTTCATCCACGACGACAACAAGCTCACGGTCCGCCGGCTGCGCGTCGAGTTGCGCGCCTGGAAGACGAAGCTCGAGAAGGAGGGGTGGCCGTGCGCCGAGCATGGCCAGAACTGCCCGGCGCGGCTCTCCGTCGTCGTCTTCGACACGGTGCAGCGGTTCGGCTCGAACGAACCCGACGCGCGGAGGAACGACTCGACCAACGAGAAGCTCGACCGTGTGGGGCGCGAGATCGAAGACCTCGCGCTCAAGCTCGACTTCGCCGCGGTCGTGATCACCCAGCTCAACAGCGAGGGTGGGGCGTTCGGCGCGCCGAGCCTGAAGACGCACGCGCAGACGCTGGCGGTGCTGAAGACGGCGAAGAACCCGCCGAAGACTCCATCGCCTACGCGCGGGGGGCAGGTGCGCGCCGACCTCGTGTTCGAGAAGAACCGGCACGGCGACGACTCGGCAGAGATCGCCATGTGGTTCACCAAGAGCCTGACGAGGTTCGAGGAGTGAGCGACGACGTCAGCGAACAGGTCAAGGCGCAGCTCGGGGGCGAAGGCTTCCGGCGCTTCCGGCCGTACAGCAAGTGCCTGGTCCCCTGGTGCGAGGCCCCGCTCAACGACGCGGAGGCTCAGTACGGGACCCATGACGGGTGCCGAGCGGTCTGGAAGAGGATGGTCGACTCGCATGCAGACTGGGGCGCGATGAAGGAAACGATCGCGGCCGAGGATGCAGCGATGGCCAAGGTCAGAGCAAAGATCGAAGAGCAACGGAAGCGCGACGAGGCGGAAGCGAAGAGGAGGGCGAAGCGATGAGCGAGAACCAGGTGAGCATCGGGCCGCGAGGCAGGACCGCGGCCTACATCGAGATGGCGGACGCGCTGCCGCGCATGCCGGGCAAGTGCCAGCACGCAGGCTGCGACGAGGACCTGGTCGGCTTCTGCGCCGGCGACGTCGACAACAGCAGCACCAAGGCGATCGACGCTAGCATCCGGGCCTGGTTCCGGTTCGGGTGCCCCGAGCACGACATCCACGTCGAGGAGTGGGTTGGCGACCACGAGGCTCTGGCCGCGCTCCGCCACCAGGACGATCCAGAGTTCGACTGGGCGCCGGCGGCGTGGCGGCCCGCGCTTGCGCGCACTGGCTGGGGGCTGCGGACGCCGAGCTACATGGCGCCGTGGCCCAAGCTCCGGTTCGGTTCGTGCAGCGGCCGCGTCTGGGTCACCGACGGCAAGACGCTGATCGCGATGCCGGAGGGGACCAGCCTGGACGCCGTCGAGGACGCCTTCGGGCTCAAGGTCACCGCGCACAACAAGCAGGAGAGCGCGCGGAGGACGGCCGAGCTTCGCGCGGAGCGGCGGCTCACCGCGGAGCAGATCGGAGCCCACTTGTCGCGGGCCGGGTACCGGCTCGTGACCGATGCGCGCAGGCCCTCCGAGCTGGGCTGGCCGGAGCACTGGGACCACGTGAGCATCGCCATGGGCGAGTCGGTGATCCCGATCTACGTCCGCGACCTCGTGCGGGTGGTCTACCCCGACGCGCTCTGGTCTGTGCGCGGCAAGCTGGATGCCGTGAAGGTCAGCCTGACCTCCGGCCAGGTCGTGGCGGTGATCCAGCCGGCCGACGTGGCGGCGACGGAGGCGCAGATGGCAGCGGACGCGAAGGCGGAGAAGGAGATGGCCGGCGCGTGTCCGGTCTGCTCGCACCAGCACGCCGGCAAGTCGCTCGGCTACATCTGCATCGGGTGCGCGTGTACGCGGCGGCCTTCCACCACCAACGCTGGAGCTGAGGCATGAGCGGGCTGACCGAAGCCGAGATGGCAGAGGCGCTGGCGTGGGCCAAGTCGGAGCCGGCATCGTTGGTCGCACGGGCCCTGCTTCAGGTCGAGGCGGACCGCACCTACCTGAAGCGCCGCGAGGAGAGCATCATCGAGGCATGCCAGCGCGTGGCCGACGGAGGGCAGTACCGCGCCGACATCGTGAGCGCGATCCAGCGCATTCGAGGCGAGCGCGATGCCCTTCGAGCGGAGCGTGAGGGGCTGGCGCCGATCCTCGACGAGGTCATGGCGGAGCGCGCGCGCCAGGATCAGCAGTGGGGAGGCCCCGAGCACGACGACGAGCACACCGGCCTCGACTGGCTGAGCTACATCCTTGGCCATGCCGGGAAGATGCTGAGCGGCGCGCTGCGCTTCGAGCACGGCCGCAACCCGGCCGGGAGCGTGGACCACGACAGAGCCTGGACGTTCACGATCACGGTCCCGCCCGTAGACGAGCGCAACCCGAGCGCGTACCGCAAGCAGTTGGTGCGGGTCGCTGCGCTCGCCTGGGCCGCGCTCCAAGCGGATCGTCGGCACGCGTCGAGGTCCCCGTGACCGCCAAGCAGCAGCACCAGGTCGTGCGCGACGGCAGGCGGTTGGTCGTGCTCGTTTGCGGGGCCAGAGACTGGACGCAGCGGGCAGTCATCAAGGAGTGGCTCGCCAAGCTCCATCCTGGATCGATCGTGGTGCACGGCGGGTGCGGGAAGCGCGACGACAAGGGCGTCGCCATCGAAGGGGCTGACCTCATCGCCGCCGACGTGGCGCGGGAGCTCGGGCTCGAGGTTCGCGCCTACCCAGTCGACCATGCGCTCGACGGGCCGTGGCCGGGCGCGGGCCCCCGGCGCAACCAGCGCCAACTCGATGCAGAGCAGCCCGACGTCGTGCTCGCGTTCACGTACGCGCTCCGCAAGCCTGGCAACCAGCCGACGGGCACCGGGGACATGTGCCTCCGAGCCGTCGAGGCTGGCGTGCGCGTCACCATCATCCCGCCGAAGCGGCTCGAGGCGCAGAGCCTCCTCGCGAAGGCTGGTGAGCCGTGAGGGCCAGCGACCTTCGCCGCAAGATCGAGTGCGCCCTGGCTGGGGTCTGCCTGAACTGCCCGCGGGGCAACCGGAAGCCTGTGTTCAAGGACTTCATCCGCTGCAAGGAGCACCACGAGGCCCAGCAACGGCGGGGGCTGAAGCACCGGCAACGGAAGGGGATGGCGACCCGCAACGTCTGCCCGTGCGGTGTGGCAGGGCACTACATGGCGAGCTGCCCAACGGCCGGCGTCAACGCTGGTGCAACGTCGTGAGCAAGACCAAGCCGAACGCCGCGCGCATCGCTGCGACCGAACCGCTGACGGCGCACCGGCCTGCCGACCCGATGGCCGCGTGCAACGTCTGTGGCCAGCTCGCCGAGAAGGGGCTCCAGCTCTACGTCGAGTGCGACGAGCGGGACCGACCGCTTCCGCAACCCGGGTCGTTGCTCTTCATCGGCATCGGCCACGGGGCCTGCTCGAAGGCCGTGACCGCGCACCCGCGGCTCTACGTCGACTCGCAGGGCCTGCCGGGCAGCTTCCCGAAGCTCTGCGGCCCGTGCGTGCTTCGCGATGGGCTCTCGTGCAACCACAAGAAGCTGAAGGCCAACGGTGGCCCCGGGCTGGTGGTGACGCGGGAGCCTGGCTTCATGGGCATGATCTGTTCGCGTGGCCGCGGTGGCTGCCATGACCTCAACAAGGATCGCGCGTTCGTCAAGTGCGAGGGCCGGTGCACGCTCCGGCTCGTGGCGTCCGGAGCTGGGGCGTGAGCCGTCGCAGATCGATGGCGCAGCGGGGCAGCGGCATGGCCGCATGGGGCTGGTACGGGATCCTCTTCGTACCAGCGGCCGATGCGCCGGGCGGCAGCATTGAGGGGTCGTGATTCGGCCCGAGCTCGCCCGTACGTTCTGGTGCACCTGGTGGACGGAGGATCCTCGACGCAATACTTCTGCGCTGCCAGACGACTACGGCTTCGTCGAGGGCTCGCGAACGACGGACGCCGCGGTCGGTGCGGCCTACGATTCGCTCCGAAAGGGGCGTGGCCGCGCCATCTTCGACATCTGCGTAGGCGAAGCGCTCACCGCGAAGGCGTACCGCGCTGGGGCCCCCGTTCGCCGGGCGGCCGGGAAGGACTTCGACGCCATCGCCATGGCTGGTTTCGCGGCGCTCGGCCTCGAGCCCGATGCTTCGGTCGCAGCGGTGAAGGCCGCCTACCGACGCGAGGCGAAGCGCCTGCACCCGGACCATGGTGGCGACGCGGCAGCCTTTCGTGATCTGCATGCGCAGTACGAAGCAGCGCTCGCTGAGGCCAAGCGGCGCGAGGAAGTCGCCTTCCTCGCCGACATCGCAGCCGGGAAGGCTCCGCCTGCACCGAAGCGGAAGAAGCCGCGCAAGGAAGCGCCTGGAGAACAGGGGTGCCTGTGAGCCTCGACTGTCGCACCTGCGGGGCGTGTTGCATCTCGGACTTCGCCGGCGCGCCCGCTGGGTACGTCGCGCTCGATGCCAAGGACATCACCAAGCTTTCGCCGCGCTACCGGCGCATGTACGTGGTCGACAACATCGGCCGGTGTCTCGACGGCAGCACCGAGGATGGGATGCGCTTGGCTACGAAGGAGACCAAGGACGGGACGGTGTGCGTCGCGCTCCGCGGCTCCGTTGGCTCGCGGGTGTCGTGTGCGATCTACGGCCGGCGCCCGAAGGACTGCTCTATGTTCCGCGTCGGTGGACTAACGTGTCTGGAGGCTCGGCGCGTCGCTGGGCTTGGGGAGGTAGCTACATGATCTCGGGCTTCCTTGGATGGGTCGGAGCGCCAGCGAAGAACTGGCCGAAGTGCTCTTGCGGCATGATGCTGCTGCCGGTCGTGTCGAACCGCTTCAACTTCGGGCTGGAGTGGCAGTGCACCAACATCCCGGACTGCCCGCAGTACAAGACCTGGGACGGGAGACAGTGGCGGATCGCAGACGTCAAGCCGCTATGGCTCGCCGGTGTCCAGCGCAACGGCAAGGTGACCATGGGCTTCGCCCTGTTCGACGTGGAGCCTGGCAAGGTGAAGGACATGTCTCAGGGCCTGGTCTGTGTCGCCAAGGCCGCGGAGCGGCTCCTCGAGCACGACAGGGGCGGCGACGTCTGGGCCTTCACGAGGGACGGCACCGTCTACACGGCGCACTTCCACGACGACGCGCGCGTGCTGTACGCCTACCAGGTAGGACAGCGACGGCCGACGAGGACCGGAGCCAAGCGCCCGCCGCATACCTGCACGGCCTGCAAGGGCGACCTCGTGCCTGGCGCTACGGCCTACAAGGCGTCTCTCCCGCACCAAGGGCTGTCGAAGGTGCCGGTAAACGTGACCGAGTTCGTGCGGTGGCGAGACGTCCAGCTCTGCGAGTCGTGCGTGCGTTCCGGGCTGGAGGCTCAGAAGGTGGGCCGGTTCCGCGTGATCCAGGGAGGCGCGGGCCGGTGATCCGTCGGCCTCCGCCACGGCCGTTCCCGAGGTCTCGCCCTGGCCGGATGCCTGGAACGTTGCCCGTCGTCGTGAGACCGCCCACCAAGTGCAGGGGCTGTGGTAGGCTCCTCTCGCGTTCGGGGCGTTCGCTGCGGTGCTCGGCCTGCGTCTTCCGTCCCTGACGAGCAGCGTTCCTTGCTGCGCGAGACCATGCCCATCCATCCACACCACAGCGTGAAGGGACGTCGAGCTGACCTCGGCGACACCTACTGGAAGTCCGCGGCTGAAGCGAACTACGCGAGGTGGTTGCGGTCGCTTCAAGCAAAGGGCGAGATCGTCTCGTGGGAGTACGAGCCCAAGACGTTCTGGTTCGACGGCATCCGCCGCGGCACGACAAGCTACAAGCCGGACTTCAAGGTCGTCTACCCGGACGGGCACCATGAGTACCATGAGACCAAGGGGCATTTCGACGCGAAGAGCCGGGTGAAGCTCGAGCGCATGGCGCGCTACCATCCCGACGAGAAGGTGCTGCTCATCGGCGCCGACTGGTTCTCCAAGATGAACCGCTCCGGCATGGCCGACACGATCCCCGGCTGGGAGCGCCCGAGCTCCAGCACATCGGTGGACGGTGCCGCTCCCGTCGCGCGCGCGCCGGCGAAGCTCGCCCAGGTTTGCAAGGGATCCGGCTCGCTGGTGCGCGAGGACGCTGGCGACGGCCCGGTGCTGTGCCCGAAGTGCGGCGCGCCGCAGCCGACTGCTATCCTCGCCGGCGCCCGTGTGCTCCGCCGACATCCGGCGCCGACCGCGACGCCAAGCCGGGCAACGCCTCCCTCCGACGTGCCCGAGCACCTGGCGCCGGCCGTTACAGCGATCCGGGCCCTGGACCGAGGCGAGCGCACCCGCGACCAGCTCCATGCAGCCGTCTCCGACGTGCTTCCAGGGATCGTCGACTCGGCGATCGTCTGGCTCGAGGAGCGCGACGAGCTGGTCTTCGCCAGCGGCGAGGGTGCTCGGGCCTCCTACGTGCTCGCGACCGAGACGGCGAAGACGAGCAAGACAACCGCCGGGGAGGGCCCCGTGCTTCATGCGCAAGCGCGTCCGGCCTATGCAGCGCTCCCCTGGCAGCAGGAGGAGGGGGCCGAGGATTGGAACGCTGTGGCGTTCGACAACGTGGCTGCCCAGTGCGGCTTCGCCGAGACGATCGAGGTCTATGCACCCGCGCGCAAGGGCGAGCCCCAGAAGGTGGTCCTTGCGCGCCATGAGATCGACCAGGGGAACGGTCTCGAGTACCTCTACCGGGTTGCCGACCGGCAGCCCGCGGTCATCCGCAGGGTTGACCGGCAACCAGTGCAGCGCCGGGCATAGACCCCGGCAGGAAGAAGGACGGGGATGGCTCAGAAGAACGATTCGACGGGGTTCTGGGAAGAGGTCGGCAAGGCGAAGCTGCCGGTCGTGATCGACGCCGAGGAGGTGAAGAAGGCGAACGCCGAGGTCGCGCGCCTCTCCTGCCTCATCGAGCCTATCGAGGAGGCCAAGGGCAGGGTCGCGCGGAAGCACCGCAACGACATCAACCCGGTCAAGAAGGATCACGACAAGCTCGCCCAGCAGATCAACGCGAAGGACTTCAGCGGCGAGGAACTCGTGCGCAGGAAGGCCGAGCTGGCGGGATACGCTTGCAAGCTCGTGCCGCTCCAGAAGAAAGCGCGCGACGACGCCTCGGAGTTCGTCAGGCAGCTCAAGCCGCTCAAGGTCGACTGGGTGAAGTTCACCAAGGAGGTCAATAGCGGTACGCGCGAGGTCGAGGTCGACGTCGTCGCCGTGTTCGAGGAGAACGAGCGGGTGCTCTACCGCCTCGACTCCGGGACGCGCGTCGAGGTGCCCGGCAGCCGTACGCCGTTCACTGCCGACGAGCGCAAGAAGCTCGACCAGGGCGCCCTCTTCCCGATGGTCGACGCGTTCGACATCGGCAAGCCCTCCGCGGGCAGCAAGCCTCGAGCGGCGCCGAAGGGGAAGGCTTCCGCGGAGGCCGAAGAGACGAACGGGACCAAGCCCCCGAAGGCGGCGAAGAAGGCTGCGGCCGCCGCGGCGGGGACGAAGAAGATCAAGAAGACCGCCGAGCGCGGGAAGCCCGGCAAGGGCGCCAGGGCCTGAGGGGGGGACATGGGGCAGACGAAGCACAGGCGGGGCGGCTGGCTGTTCGGCCGCGACGGGTCCGAGCCCGGCTGGTACGGGCACTGGCAGAACCTCAACGAAGGGCCGACCGGGGAACCGGCTGGGTCGGCTCTCCTCCACGGCCGGGCGTACGTCTATCCGACCGGCAACGATCAGATGGCGCTGCGGGCGAGCTGGAAGCTGGGCATCGACGCAGGCACGAGGCTCGCGCTCAACGTCGACTCGGGAGACGGCGAGGCGCTCCTGAGCGTCGGCGTCGGCATCGCTGCGCTCTACATCGGGATCGAAGCGCGGTGGCTTCACGATGCGCTCTACGCCATCGGCATGACGCGCAAGAGCAGGCACGACAAGGTGAGCATCCTCGGGATCGAGCGCGAGGTCAGCCTGCGCTTCCACGATGGATCTGTGTGGTGGCGGGCCTGGGCCGACCCGAACGAGTGGTGCAGCACGCCGCGCTGGCGTGATGGAAGCCTCAGCCTCGACAAGCTTCTCCGCGGCGAGGAGACCGTCATCCGCCGTCCGCTCGCATGCCGAACTGTCCAAGTCCCGATGCCGGAGCGCTCCTACGACGGCGTCGCGACCTTCAGCGAGGTGCGGATCGAGCGCCCGCGCTGGCTGACCAAGGTGTTCACCGACGTCAAGATCACGATGTGCGACGGCGACGAGATCCCGATCCCTGGCAAGGGTGAGAGCTCGTGGGACATCGACGACGACGCGACGCGCAGCTTCTCGGCGCCGGCGTCGTCCATCGAGGACGCGATCGGGCAGTTCGTCGCCTCGACGCTCAAGCGCCGTCTCAAGTACGGTGGCAAGCGCTGGCACGAGAAGCTCAGGGCCCGCCAGCCGCCTCCGCCTGCCGGATCAGCGGGCAACAGGGGCACGCCGGACCAGGCTGCTGGTGGCGACATGCACCCCGCCGGGATCGGTGGGGCTGGTGGTGTCACGGTCGCCGACATCGAGCGCGCCATGGTGGAGGGCGAAGGCAAGCCGGTCTGCATCGCGCCCGACGGGCAGGTTTACGTCGGGGATCGGCCGCCGACGGTCTCCGAGGTCTTCGGCGAGAAGGGAGCGCCATCGTGAAGGGCCTCGTCGACCGGGTCGTGACGAGGCTCCTCCGGCGTCGTCTCAACGCCTTCACGAAGAGCGTCATCGCGACCGCGCAGGAGCGCGGCATCATCAACAACCACACCAAGCACGAGATCGCCGGAATCATCGACCGGCGGCTCTGGCCCGAGCGCTTCGGCTCGCACTAGCACCTCAACCCCGGGGCCGGAGCTCCAGGGTGAAGTGCAACGGCGCGGTGCAGCGTGGGAGAGTCTGGACGACACCGCGCTGCGATGTGGTGCGCCGTCCCGCAGAACCTACCGACGCCAGCTCCTCGCCGCAAGGCTTGACCGGGAAGGCCGTCCTGGGCGACCCTTCGGGCAAGCCCGGAGCCCCCGCGAGGAGGCCGCTGTTCCGAGCTGTAGGTGTTCAACCAGAGCAGGAAGTGGTTGAAGTACCCAGCGGAGGGATGGAGCCCGAGGCTGGGAGGCGAGGCGGTGGCTCCAAGCACCGTGTGGCCCCGGGAGATCGCGACTCGCCGGGGCCTTCGTCTTCCATGGGGGTAGCGATTTTCGCTACCCCTGCCCGCGCTCTAGTTCGTCGAGCTTCTCGCGGATCTGCTCGATCGCGCCGGAGGCCGCGTCCAGGGAGAGCCTGGCGGCGTCGAAGTTGAAGCCCTTCACCTCGTCGGCAGCCTCGGAGAGGACCTGGACGAGAGCACCGTCGGTGCTCGAGGAGCGCGCGCGTCTCCCGCGCCAGTTCCTCGGCCTGGAAGAGCTTCTCGCGGGCGTGGCGTTCCTCGTGGTCGGGCTTGTGGCTCGCCAGGCGCCCATGGCGGGTGACGGCGACCCGCCGCCCGCACGTCGGGCACTCGGACTTGCCGTCTGGTCCGAGCTCGCCCGGCGCAAACTCGGCGGGGCCATGGCAGCGCCTCTTGCCCGGCTTGAACTTCGCCATGCACGCCGGCGAGCAGGCAACGAACTGGATATCGGGCGGCCCGCCGCGGGGGCCTTCGAGGTTGCCGAAGTAGATCCAGCAGGTCCAGACCTTGCCGCTGCTCATGACTCTGGGTCGCGGCAGGGGAGTCCCTCGAGCACCCAGTCCCGGCAGTCGTGCTCGCCGCATGTCGGGCATTCCAGCGGACGCGTGTCTGGCGCGAGCAGAGACGGCGGACCGGGCCGATGCGTGCGGGCCTGTCGGTTCCCTCCGCCGGTGCCAGCGTTGCCGCTGCGCTCCTTGGCGTACCGGCGCAGCCCGTCGGTGTTGGAGGAGCGTCTCATCGGGCGACGAGGTGCCAGATCAGTGGCTTGCCGCTGGTGCCGCCGTAGGGGCCCTTGACGCGGCCAACGTCGATGATGAGCCCGCGATGCCGGAGCCAGTACAGGGCGAAGGGCAGCCGCCTCGGTGCGCAGCTCAGGAGCTTGGCGAGCTTGGTGGTGTCAAGGTCCCCGGTCCGCAGGTGGCCAAGGATCCCGCGGGAGAGTTGAGGCAGGCCCGGAGGCGCCTTCGTGGGGAGGCCGGTCTCGAGGAGCGGTTGCTGGAGCATCAGCCAAGCCTGCGATCGATCTGCTCGCGGAGCATGTGGAGCGTGGCCTCGTCAGCCTCTGCGATCACGGTCTCGGCCATCTCGGTGTCCGGGCCCTGGTCGTCCCTGCACGAGATGCAGGGGACCTTGGGCGGGTGCTTGTCGCCCTTCCATGTGATCGGCACGGCGTGCCCTCGAACGCACAGTCCGTAGGTGTGTGCCGCTCGCGGTCGGCCGAGAGCGACCATCGGGATGTCGGCGACAGCGGCTTCCTCCGCTGCCGTGCACCCGCTCGCGAGCAGGCTCTGGAGGAAGCCATCGGTGGGCGGGGTGACGGGGTGCTGGGGCGGGTCCTTGTCGTCGTCGAAGAAGTACGGCGCGCCGGTCCCGACGACCAATACGCGCCAGTCCCGCGGCCGCTCCTTGAGCTTCAGCGTCGGGGGGATGACCAGCCAGCGCTCCTTGCAGAACCGACCGATCTCCTCGGCCTTGGCGGGCACTCGCAGATCCCGGCCGAGGTCCGCCATCGAGTTCTTCTGTTCCAGAAGGACGTAAAAGAGCCCGCCGCGCGACGGCCAGAGATTGACCAGCACGCCGTCGGCTCGTCGCTGGCCCTGCTTCGAGCCCCCGGTCTCACTCTGGACTTCGGTGTAGAGGGCCCAGCCCGCAGACGGGTTGTACGTCTCCCGGAGCTTGGCGATCAGGTTGGCGTGCGCGCTCACGGCTTGTCCTTCCCGTCGATGATGTTGAGCACCTCGTCCAGCGTCGAGAGCCTGGTGGAGTTGCCGGAGACATGGGCCCCCGACGCATGCTGGCGGGCGGTCTCGTCGCGCAGCGCCTGGATCTCCGCCCGGATGTGAGCGAGGTCCCAGCCGGCCTTCATCTGCTCGCGGAGCTCCTCGGCGAACGGGGCGCCGACCCGGTGCAGGACGACGCGGCTCTTGGGACTCACCTGGAGATCGAGTGCGACGTCGTGAAGCTTCTCCGCCACGGTCTGCCTGATGTTGGTCCCGTGGTGCATCCCTTCGACCCTGTGCCTGATGTCCTCGGCGGTGAGGCCGGCGCCCTCGCCGTTCGCCAGCTCGAGCCGGAACACGATGTCGAAGGCCGGCGAGACCGGCAGCCGCTTCTGGCCCCCGGTGCTCGGATCGGGCCCAAGCAGGTCCCAGCACTTCGGGCAGCGGTTCGCCGTGGCGAAGATGAACCGGGATCGGTCGCGCGTGTAGTGGGCCTGGCGTCCCGACTCCGGGTCCACCGTCGGGCCGCAGATCCCGTCGTTGCCGTCGGTGGCGAAGTGCAGGTACGCGAGCGACGCCTTCGCCCGAACGGCATCGGGCCAGCAGGCATCGCAGAGCACGGCGCCGGGGGTGATGTTCTGCGGGACCTTGGCCCAGCGATGGCCTTCCGGCCATGAGCCAGGAGGCGCATCGACGAACCGGCACACCGCGCGCCCTCGTCGGAGCGCATGGACCGTGATGGCCTCTGCGGAGGCCGCCATGAGTCGATCGATGCGCGCTTGCAGTTGGGCAGCGAGCGCTTCGGCTGCGACGCGGGCTGCATACTCGTCTTCGATGTCCATGACGATGTCGTGGCTCGGAGCAGGCCCGATCGCTGCGGCAATCTGCTCGACCTCGGCATCGAGGTGGGCGAGGTGCTCCGCGCTCCTGCCCTTGGCCTTGATGTCCGACCAGCGCTTGGTGCCGGGAGGGAGCGTCGCGGCAGCCGGATCGATGCGAGCTGCGGCAAGTCTGGCGGAAGCCTCGCGCAGCCCCTTCGCCTGACACGAGCATGCGTCCGTAGACTTTCGGCAGATCGTGCAGATCAGAACCGCGGCATCCTCGAACTTGCGGATGGGCTCGGGGAGCTTCGCCAGCTCCTCGGCCGATGGCCGGTAGGCGTTGAACGCGGCGACGCGGGCGGGGTCCTCGGCGAGCCACGTCGCGCGCTCCATGAGGGCGTCCCGGGTCGGCGAGACCGGGCGCCCGAGCCCGCGGAAGCGCGGCGGGCCGTCCTCCACCTCGCCGTCGCCCGACTCGAAGGCCGCGGACACCTCAGTGCTTTCCGGGCAGCCGCATGGAGCGCCAGCGTTGTCGCGGTGGACGGTGCCGTGCTCCATGCAGATCGGTTCGATGCTGGACAGCGGGAAGCGAATCAGCCCGTCCTCGAGCCTCGCGACGCGGATGTCGACGGTGTCGGTGGGGAACGGCTCCAGGTCGGTCATGATCCGCACCCCGTGCAGGTAGATGACCGAGAACTGTGGCAGGGCCTTGTAGAGATCGTTCGGCACGACCAGCACGTCGGGCTTGATCGTGGTGCACGTCTCGACGAGCGCGATGGCCCGCAGGCAGCGCGTGACGGCCGCATGCTGCGCGAACTGCTCGCCAGACGCCTCGACGAAGGGCGGCGTGCTCTCCCCGGGTTCATCGACGTGGCAGGCGACGAGGGGACGCTTGGGCGCGGTCCTTTCCAGGAACGCGGTGAGGGCCTTGTCGTAGGCGACCTCGACGCCGTCGCCGGATCCCCGGTGCACCCGGTACAGGCCGCGGAGCGCCTTGAGGATCAGCTCGTTGCCGCGGGTCATCGCCAGGAGCCCAGCCTCGGCATCCGCGTCCGTCATTGGCCGGTCGCCGGTGGTCTTTCGAGCCGGGCACATAGTGTCGTCTCGCGGGCCGTTCCGGTTCTTCATCACCGCGTTGCAGTCGATGCAGCGGACCAGCTCCGCCATCCGGTAGGCCTGGTCGCTCAGGTCCGTGCGATGGGGCATGGAGAGATCGGTGTGCACCGGGCCCGACGAGGCCGTGCTGGTGCCGCACGTGTCGCAGCCAGGGCATGGACCACCGTTGCGCGGGCTGTGACGCTCGCCCGGTGTGTACATGTGGTAGCAGGTTCGGGACAGTGCGTCGGCGTCTCCCTTCCCGCAGCGCGTGCACCACGGACCGGCTGGACCGCGCGAGAGGTTGTCGAGCACGTGCCCGAGCCCGACATGAGCCCGGTCCCGCACGGTGACCCGGAGCCGCCGATCCTCAGGCTCGTTCAGGAGCAGGTCGAACACCAGTGCCCCGTCGGCTGTGGTGCCCATGTCGTCGAGGCCGTGCGCGTTGTCCAGCGACTCGCTCGCGACCAGATCGCCGAGCAGGTCAGCGACGTCCTCCGGGGTCGCGATGGTCACCTCGTCGATGAGCGCGGCGTCTTCGTCCTGGTCGACGTACTCGATCCAGGCGTCGCAGTGCTTGCACACGTACCAGGCCGTGCATCCCGCCGCGACAGCCTGCTCCCGAACGGCCATGGCCTCGGCATCGTCGCCGTGCGTGTTGGCGTCGTCGGCGAACTCCACCGTCGCGTCCGAGAAGTGGTGGTCCCCCTCGTCGCACTCCGTGCACGGCCTCGGGCACTTCACCGGCCCACCGCGCTTCGCTTCCTGCTTCGTCTCGTCCTTCATCGCGTCGCTCCTTGCTTCTCCGCCTTGAAGACCTTGCTTGCAGCCTTCGCCGCGCGCTCGGCATCCTGCTTGTCCTCCCACCCGAGCACGTCGCCGATCCGCTTCGCGTTCGGTGCAGCCTTCACCGCGGCGCCGACGGCTCGGAACATGACGTGCTCGCCGCCGTATCTCGTGTGCGCCACCGCGGCGCACGGCAGGTCGAAGGGTTCGTCTTCGATGTCGAAGATCGTCACCCGGAACGTGGCGCGTCCGTTCGCCTCGACGGACCCGACCTCCAGATGTGCCTCGGACCAGTCCTTGTCGTTCATCGCGTCGCTACCTCCGGCATCTCTGCCCACTGCTGTCCGTCGAGGAGCGGCAAGCTCACCTTGTGCTTCCGCTCGTTCAGTCGTTGCTTGTAGAAGAACGCGACCCCTTGGGCCTTCGCTTGGTCGCGGATGCTCCGTACCCACTGCTCCTGCATCGGGCGGGCCCCATGCCCGCTCTCCGCGCCGGTGATGACCTGGTCGATGCCGGAGAGGTCCAGGAGACCGAGGTCGCCGAGCGCTGGCTCCAGCGACGCGAAACGAATGGCCGCGGGGCAGTCCCTCAGGAGCGCGAGGCGCAGCTTGTACTCTGCCACCTCCACCGAGACGCCGAGCCAGATGTTGCGGCGTGGCCACGAACCGTCCTCAACAACGCTCGCGAGCGCCTGGTCCCAGCGGGACATGCCGGGAAAGTTCGTGGAGAGGATGTCGCCTGCGGCCTGCGCGATCCAAGCGGCCGCGCTATGCGTTTGGTTGACCCATGCGAACCAGTCGCGCATGCGCTCGGCACGCTTGGTAAGTACCTGGAAGCGGTGACGCTGGCTTGCGGCCATGACGCCGAAGACCGCGGCGATCTCCTCGTTGGTGAGCTTCTCGTGGAAAAGGTCGCTCATCGAGATGAACCAGGTGGTCGGCTTGCGCCGCCGGAGCGGTTCGTCGAGCAACTCCGGGATCAGCGCGACCTTGCCGGTCCATCGCGGCTTGCCGTCCCGCATCTCAGCAAACCCGTGGAAGGCGAGGCCGGGCTTCGAGAAGCGCGCGGCGATGCCCTCGGCGTAGCAGCCACCGCGCTCGCCGTTGGGCCCGGTCATGCCGCCGCCGCATCCGGGCGAGATGCGCGTGCAGCCCTTGATGGGGTTCCACGTCTCGCCCGGCGTGCCGTCCTCGTTCTGCGTCCATTCGATCGTTGTCGTGCCCATCATGGCCTCCCTGCCGAACGCTGCCAGCGCGTGCTCCGTCCGTCTGCAACTTGCAGCGGCGCGTCGCGGACGTGCTTCCACCTGTGGCCGCGCGTGATAGTCGAAACTTGCTGGTAACTGATGCCGAACCGTTCGGCCAAGGAGAGCAACGATGCGCCCGCTGCTCGTGCGGTCCGCATGTCGATGATGTCGCTCTCGGTCAGCTTGGACGCACCATTCCGCGACCCGCGAAGGACCGGCGGGTTGAGGTTATCCTGACAATGACGGCTGTTGGCCGAGTACGTCGCAACCTCCAAGTTGGCGACTCGGTTGTCATCCTTGCGACCGTTTTTGTGATTGATGACGAGGCCGTCGGGGATGTCTCCGCGGAGGTGCTGCCAGACGAGGCGGTGCGCAAGGCCGCAGACGCGGCGGCCGTCGAACATGGCGCGCACCATCAGGTAGCCGCGTGGCATGCGCTTTTCGGCCCGAATCCGAGCGATGTCGATGATGCGCGCCCCACCACCGCGCCCCCTTCCGCCGCGGCGCTTCAGTTGCCAGATGCGGCCCTGGTCGTCGATCTCCCACGCCCCGCTACGAACCATCTCGATCAGGCGTCGCTCGGCCTGTCGATGGTTGGTCGGGATCTTCATCGAGTCGTTGGACACGCGTTCTCCTACGGCGCGCATCGTCGCGCGCTCCTGTCGTCCAGGCGAGCAGGCTAGCACGACTTGACGAAGTGTTAACACCCGTGCCACCCTCCGGCGCATGGACGACAAGGCGAGGCGCAAACGCGCCACGCAGAAACAGGTGCGCCTGCGGAAGCCGAAGGGCAACCCGCTGGCGTCGGTTCGGATGGCTCCCGAGCTCCAGGCGCGCGTCGCCGAAGCAGGGAGGGTTCTCAAGCTCGAGAAGAGCGCGCTCTGGAGGGAGCTGCTCAGTCGCGGCTGCGACGTGACGATCCAGAAGGACAGGGTCACGCTGCGCATCCCCAAGGCTCTGGCGGAGAGCCTCGACATGGTCGGGCTCCGGCTCAGCAACACCGCGGGGCGCCAGCTCGGGCGTGTGGAGGTGCTCGAGATTCTGCTCTGCGCCGGAGCAGCCTCGGTGTTCCTTGCACCGGCCTCCAGCTCGGCGCTGGACAGGGCCGCGAAGGACACGCTCTCGCGGGCGGCGACCTTCGACGACAAGCCGAAAGGAGGCCGCTGATGGGCACGAAGAAGAAGACCGCTGAGCTGACCGGCTTCGCTGCCCAGAAGGAGCGCATGGGCGCCGACGGCAGCTTCAACGGCTGGTGGGTCGTGCCGGCGAAGTACAAGTCCCCCCGCTCGGACCCGAAGCACCCCGAGCACCAGAACTGGCTCGCGCGGACCGACCCGAACGACGCCGACATGCAGGTGCTGCTCGCCAGCATGCGCGAGCACGGCACGGCGCTCGGCACCCCGATCGTGGTCTACACCGACGGCGGGGAGCGCCTCGTCGCCGCGGGAGATCGTCGACTCGCGGCCGTCACGATCGTGAACGCGGAGCGCAGGGCGAAGAGGCAGGAGCTGCTCAAGCTCCGGGCCGTCGCCACGACCGATCCGGTCCGAGCACGGTACCTCGAGAACGCCGCTCGGAAGGAGGACCCCCCGCTCGTGCTCGCGCGTCGGTTCAAGGACGCGATGGAGAACGACGGGATGGCGCCGCCAGCGGCTGCGGCCTGCGCCGGGCTCCGCCTCGACACGGCGAACGCGCTGGTGAAGTGCCTGCTCCTCGACTCTGACCTCCAGGGCAAGATCAACCGGAAGGAGATCACTCCCGACGTCGCGCTCCGGCTCGCCAAGAACGGAGGGAGCGCTGCCGTGCGCGAGGCGGTGACCGCGTCGACGGATTCGGAGGGGAAGGTCGACGGCAAGGCGGTCCGGAAGGCCGCCAAGGCAGCATCGCCGCCGCGGGCGAAGACGAGGTCGGCGAAGGAGATCGAGCGCGTCGAGGGCGACCTCCTCAAGAGCGGTGTCCACGGGCGCGTCATGGCGGCCGAGGCGCTCGCGTGGGCCCGCGGTGGCGAGCCGCCGGCGTGGCTGCGCGAGATCGTGGCCAAGGCGAAGCCAGCGAAGAAGAAGGGAGGCGCGTGATGGCCGAGGTGAAGCGACAGGGGCCGCGTCTGACGCTACAGGGTTCCTGCCATGGGTGCGTGTACGAGCATTCGGAGCACTACTGCATCGAGGACGGCAACGACGTCGACTCGGGGCACGACGTCTACTGCGCGAACGAGAGAGCGGTGTCCGCGGCGCCGGCGCTGAGCGCCAATGGGCTGCGCCGCATCGGCGACACGACCTGGCAGACGCCGGACTGGTGTCCGTTCATCGCGGCGGCCAAGGCGACGCTCGCCGCGGATCTGGCGAAGGGAGACGGGTGATGAAGAAGAAGACCGAGGCGCAGAAGGAGCGCGAGCGGATCGCCAAGCTGGTGCGCCGGATCGCGGTGCGAGTCCACGACGTGTTCGCGCAGTGGAGCGGTCGGCCGCTCGTGGTGACCGGCATCGACGACGCTCGTCATGTCATCGTGCGCGACGCGACGACGGGCCGGTCGGTGCGTGTGCAGAAGGCACGCCTCCAGCGCGAGTACGCGCGCTGCGGCGAGCTGGCTGCGGTCCGCGCGCACCGGGCCCTGGCCAAGTTCGACGCCGCGAAGCGAGCACGTGGGGTCCGGCGATGAGCTACGCCGAAGGTACCACGGTCACCGTGGAGAAGAGCAAGGCGGAGCTGGAGAACGTCGTGCGCAAGCACGGCGGGTACAACTTCGGCAGCGCCGCGCGTGACGATCAGGGGCTGGCGCTCATCTTCTTCACCATCGGTCAGGGCCCGAAGATGCGGCAGGTCCGCGTCGTGCTCCCGCTGCCGAAGGTCACCTCCTTCCCGGAGGCGAAGCGGTACAAGGACAAGACCAGGGAGCAGCGCTGGGAGCAGGCGTGCCGGGAGCGGTGGCGCCTGCTCGTGCTCGCCGTGCGCGCCAAGCTCGAGTTGGTCGCCGCGGGGGCCTCGACGATCGATGCCGAGTTCCTGGCTGGGCTCACGCTCCCCGACGGCCAGACGGTGATGGAGCTGGTCGGCGGCGCCATTGCGGAGGCGTACCAGACCGGCAAGATGCCGCTGCTCACGGTCGGGGCTCCCGAGGTCCAGGCGGAGGTGATCGATGGATGATCTCACGCCAGAGAAGTGGTCGGGTACGGACAGCCTCACGCCGGAGGAGCGCCGGATCATCGAGCAGAGCTACGGCTACCAGCGCGACAAGGCGCTGCACCTGCGCGACAAGGCGTATCGCGATGTGCGTGCCGCGCTCGACGAGACGCTGGGGCCGCGGTTGACCAAGGCCCTGGTCTTCGTGGCTGGTCTCGTCGGGCTCGCGTCCGACGTCATCCGGAGGCGTCGATGATGCCCGAGCCCAAGCCGCACACCCGGCCGACGGTGCCGCTCCCGCCGATGCCGAAGCCTCATCACCTGCCGCTCGGAGGATCGGCACCAGGAACGCCAGGGCACCCTGGAGACGTCTACGACTGCGCCCGGTGCATGAAGTACGCAGCCGAGCACCCGGGCACCAAGCTGCCGGCGCGGAGGAGATCGTGAAGGACACCGAACAGCTACGACGAGAAGAACAGGACCAGCTCGCCCGCATCGCAGCGGGCTCCAAGCACACGCCTGCGTGTCGCGAGGGTGCTGGTGCATGCGTCTGCAACATCGGCAAGGGCGCCGCGTCGCGCACGCTCCCGCTCCCCTTCCCGGAGCCGATGCCGCCAGTGCCCGACAAGGTGCTGGTGGTCCCCTTCTGGCGTGTCTTCGCCGAGATGGTGTGCGAGGGCGACAAGACGATCGAGACGCGCGAGCGCCCCTTCGAGAAGAGCGCCCAGTGGTTGGGCGTGTACGCGGCAGAGAAGGTCGGCAGACTCACGCCGGCGGCCGCAGCACAGCCCGCCGCGAAGCGCTGGGTCGACGCCAAGGGCAAGGCCCTGCCCGATGCTCGGCTGGGGCCCGCGGGTCACGTCCTCGGCCTGGTCTGGGTCACGGGCTCCCGGCTCCTCGAGCCCACCGACCTGCCCCGAAGCCTGTTCTGGGAGGCCGGGCGGTTCGCGTGGCTGCTCTCCCACCACGTCCGGTTCAAGACCCCGGTCCCCTTCGTCGACCTCGCCGCCGAGGCCGGGCTCGCCGTCAGGGCTCCGCGGTCGGCGGTGTGGGTCCAGGGCCGGCAGCTCCGCGCTGCCATGGGGCCGGGGTGACCCGCGAGGACGAGCAGATCGTCGACCGTGGCTTCTTCCTGGTCGTCTGGATCGTCGGCGCCCTGTTCCTGGTCCCAAGGGCTGCCGACGGTCCCGTCGACAAGCTGGTCGTCGCACTCGTGCTCTGGGGAGCCGTGCCGGTGCTGGGAGAGGCGCTGGTCTGGGACCAGCCGAGGAGCGGAGCATGAACGTCGCCTGCATCCTGGTCGGCGGCCCCGACCGCGTCATCGAGGTGAACGGGGAGCGCATCCGCTTCGAGGACCACGGCTACATGGGGCCGATCCCCCTGACCACCCGCGGGCAGGAGCGCCGCCTTGGCTCGCGCCATCCCTTCTGGGATGCGGTCACCCGCTGGTACCGGCAGGGCAAGCAGCTCGCCCCCGACGGGCGTTGCCTCTGGGGAGAGCGCCCGGAGCCAAGCGTCCCCGGGCGGCGGGTGATCGGCGAGCCCTGCGAGGAGATGGAGGCCGAGTGTCTGATCGGCAGGCACTGGCAGTTGGTCGGGCCGGCCAAGCCCTCCCCGATGACCGCGGATCACCCGCGGCGACCCCTACCGCGCCGCCCCCTCGCCGTGTAGGCTAGCTCTCGCAACGCCAGGTCCAGCCTGGCACCTGACCCTACGGGGTGAGACCATCACGAGAAGGAGCTGAACCATGGCGGCGAAAAGGGCGGTACCGGGCAAGAAGGCGGCCGGCGCGGGCGGCGCGGCGAAGGCGGCGGGCGGGTCCAAGGCGCAGCGCGCGGCGGCGGCCGCGAACAAGGCCGGCGCGAAGTCGTTCGCCAAGGCCGCGGCGGCGGGCAAGAGCCCGAAGGCGGCGAAGGCGGCAGGGCTGAAGTCCGCGAGCAAGGCGGCGGCGAAGGTCTCCGGGCGCAAGAGCGTGCCCACGGGCGACTGGCACGCGTCGAAGGCCGGCCAAGCTCACCACGCCTCTGGTGGTGCTGGCGGGGGCGGGGCCTGAGCACCTCTCCCGCGCCATCCCAAAGCCTCCGCGTTCTGCGCTAGGCTCCCTCCGTGAGCAAGATCGAGACAACGCTGGCGGTGCTCGAGGAAGCCCGCTAGCACGTCATCGCCCGCACAGGCAAGTCGCAGGCGCTGGTGAGCTACAGCGACGGCAAGGACAGTCGGGTCATCGCCCAGCTCGCCGTGCGGACCTTCGAGCACGTCGTCGGCTTCTTCATGTACCTCGTGCCAAACCTCGAGTGCGTCGACACGGCGCTCGCGGAAGCCGAGCGTCGCTGGGGCTTCAAGGTGCTCCAGTACCCCCACTGGCTACTCTCGCGCCTCATCCGCAACGGTGTGTATCGGCCGCCGGCATCGGAGGATGTGCTGGCTGCGGTTCCAGAGTGGACCCTCCGGGACTGCTACGACCTCGTCCTGGGGGATACCGGCATCCCGCTCGTGCTGACCGGCGCGAAGGCCTCCGACTCGATGTGGCGTCGCCGCAACCTGAAGGCCGTCCAGTACCAGGAAGTGTTCCATCCGATCGAGAAGTGGCTTCGCGTCGACGTCGAGGCGTTTCTTGCCGCCAACGGCATCCCGATGCCGGTGAGCTCCGGCCGCAATGCGACGGGGATCGACCTGTCGACGCCGAGCCTGCTCTGGCTCTACGACACGTTCCCCCGCGACTTCGAGAAGCTCTGCCACTACTTCCCGTTCGCCTTCAGCGTCGTGGCCCGGCGTCGCTTCTACTCGATCACCGCGTAGGCTACGCTCCGCGGCCATGGGCGACACGTCCGCGAAGGCGACGGGGAAGAAGCTGACGATCAAGGACGGGTGCCCGAACTGCGGCAGCGCGCCCACCGTCGAATGCCATGTCAACTGCCCGGCGCCACGCGGCAGGCGGAAGAAGAAGCCGACCCTTGCCGACGAGTGCCCGGAGTGCAAGGCGCTGCCGAAGGTTCCGTGCGCGGAGACGTGCTCGGTGCAGCGCGCCGGCGTCACGAAGAAGGCCGTGCTCCCTGCGATCGGGTCGGAGGACGTCCAGCACCATCATCTCGACAAAGGGTATGAGATCGTCGAGATGGATCGTCGGATCCTCGGCGATGGGAACGCGCAGAACCCACGCTGGATCTCCATCGAGGGCCTTCAGCTCCTGACCGACAGCATCGTGGAGAACGGGCTCGTGGAGCCATCCATCGTCTGGAACAAGCGCCTCTGGACCGACGGCAAGCCGCTCGGCATGGTGGCCGGGCACCAGCGCATGAAGGTGCTCGACAAGACGAGCAAGAGCGGGCGGGCCTACCTGGTCAACGTCTCGGTAATCGACGTCGACGAGGACAAGCACATCGAGATCATGATCGCGCTCAACAACGCGGCGTCCCAGGGCGGATGGGACATGGCCCTCTTGGGCACGCTGGTAAAGCGCCCCGGCGTGAAGCAGAAGGCGATCGGCTTCGACACGACCGCGCTCTACCAGATGTTTGGCGCGACCGGCGAGGCCCTGAAGAAGGGCGAGGACACGATGGCGCTCTCCGCGGCGATGGAGAAGGCCAACGAACGGCAGGTGAACCTGAAGAAGGCGTTTGCGACGCGCGATCTGACCTCCTACTTCCTGGTCATGGTCTTCGACTCGCCGGACACGGCCGTGGCGGCGGCCGACTGCCTCTCGGTTCCCGTGACGACCTACGGCGAGGTCGGGTACATCGACGGCGCGCTCTACCTCCAGAGCAACCTCGACTTCCTGGCGACCAGGGCGACCGACAAGAACAGCCGGCCCGAAGACATCGGGATCCGGTGTCTGCGGCTCGGGCTCGAGGTCTTCGCCCCCATCAAGGATGGCGACAAGCGGGTGATCGCCGAAGAGGACCGTGTGGCAGCGCTTGGGTACGCTACTCAGGCGGTCGAGGCCCTGACGCTGAAGAGTTAGCCGCGCTCCCATGGGACGAGCCCGAGGCGGACGGCGCGGATGTCGTCCCCCTCGAACCCTGCGAAGTGCGTCAGCGCGCAGGCGAAGCCAGGGTTTGGCGAGCAGCACCCGGAGGTCTCCGGGCTCGAGCCCGCTGACCGCGCGCCAGCGGTGCGGTGCCGTCGCGTTCCCATTCCGCCCGAGCCCGCTGCTCCTCCTGTTGCTCGACGGAGCCGTGCTCACGGAACCATGCCGCCTCCTGCTCGTAGAGCTCGCCGCCGCTCACGTAGGTGAGCACGTCCTCGCGTACGAGGTTGTACTGCGCATCGAAGCGTCCAGTGGCACGCGGTCGCTTCACTGCGTACACGATGCACGCGTGTGGCCTCACGCGGAAGGGGTCGTCCATGCGCGTGAGCCTACCATGCCCCTCTCGTGGTAGCCTCGGGCTCACGGCGACTGGACGACGCCGTGGAGGAGCAGCCCATGGGCGAGAAGAGCCTTGATGATCTGGTGCGCGACATGCTCGCGGTCTGGGACGAGTTCACGAAAGAGAGCACGGGCCCCATCTGGAGGGAGTGTGTGGGGCGCACCGTGGAGGCGCTGCGGGAACGCATTAGCGGGCCATCGAAGCCCGGCATGATGCTGGAACTCGACGGGCACCTGCGGACCCGTATCACGAAGCTCGAGACCAGCGTGGTGCCCGGCGGCTCCGGCCCGGGGCCTGCCGTCATGGTGCGCCGCATCCGCTTCACGCTGCCGTCCGAAGCTAGCGCGCCAAGCGTCGGCAATGACGTCGAGTACCGGCTGAGGCGGGACAGCGGCGCGCAGTGCACGGGGACGGCGCGCATGGTGGGCGTTCAAGACGATGGCGAGCTCGCCAACTTCGAGCTGGAGGGGCCGCTGACGCGGTTCGACGACGAGGAGCCCCCGGCGGAGGAGGCCGCGCCAGCGCCCGTCGAGCCGAGCGAGGCCGTGCGCAAGGCCGTGGACGCGGCGATGAACCGGGTCTGGCAGAAGGGGAACGACGCGAGGGCCTACAGCTTCTTTGCCGTGTACCAGGAGGCCGTGCGCGCCGAGCTGACCGACGCGGAGACGAGGCCCACAAGCTTGAGGGGGCCGCGGCTCTCCTCAACGAGGTGACGAAGGCGTGCGAGGCGGCGGACCAGCGAGCACCGGAAGCAGAGCCGTACTACCGCGGGTACGCAGATGGCAGGACCGACCTCGCAGCGCGCGTGCTGGAGATCCTCGGCGGGGGGCCGCTGTTTGCCTGGGTGCACCGGCTCAATCGCGCCATGCGCAAGACCGACGCGGCGCCGATCCCGATGCTGCTCTGGTGCCCGTTGTGCAGGACGAAGCACGTCGACGTCGGGGCGTTCGCGACGAAGGCCCATAAGGACCATGCCTGCCAGAACCTTGCCTGCGGGCTGGTCTGGAGGCCGGCGAAGGTCGCGACCGTGGGAGTGGACTGCCTGCCCGGGTACAAGGACGAGGCGCCGCAGGCGGCCGTTCCAATGCTGGATGGCAAGACGACGCCCGAGCAGGCTATGGAGATCCGGCGCCAGATGACGCGCGGCGATCTGGAAGCAGCGCTCCGCGGAGCCGGATGGACGCAGGAGCAGACGCCGCCGCATCGCTGGTTCCGGCCTGGAGGTGGTGGTCTGCTCGGACTCCACGAGATCGCCGTCCTGCACGAGAGCGGGAGGCTCAAGCTGCTCAAGCCAAACGAAGGGGAGACCATCGACGAGTACCGGACGAGAGCAGGGCAGCGGGGGGCCGTCGCGCTGTGGCCCTCGACGCTCGTGTGGCGCAACGGTTCGTGGTCGAACGCCTGACGCTGTGTGACAGCGGCACAGCTTCTGTCATACAGTACGGGCATGCCCACAGCCGAGCGAGAGATCGCCGTCGTCTACGTGACCAAGTCCGCGCTCGCCCGCGGCATCGAGTTGGTGCGCGTCGAGATCATTGGAAGCACGGCCTTCCCGATCGGCGGGCGCCAAGCAAACCCGCTGGGCCTTGCCCCGAAGGACTGGCACCGCGGCGAGGCAGCGGCGCGGGCCCGCGTTCTCCAGATGGTGGAGGCGAAGAAGAAGAGCTTTGACAAGCAGCGCAAGAAGCTGGAGCAGCTCGCCGCCGACGTCGCCGCGGGCAAGCACAAGGTCGTGGACAAGACCAAGGGCTCACGATGAACGACTGGATCAAGCAGATTGCGGAAGACATCATGGTCGAGCAAGTGCTCGTCGGCAAGCTCGAAGCGGTGAAGGACTACGACGAGCACGGGTTCTACCTGGGGATCGGCTTCCGCGAGCCGATTCTCTTCGTGCCCAAGCGCAAGGGCACATGGACCGAAAGTCGCTTCCGCGCGGCTGAGGCCGGGAGGTCACGGGAGCCGGTGGAGATCCCAGGACGCGTCGGGGTCTGGCGCGTGACCGAGCTCTTCTTGAGCGCAGCACTTCCGCTCGAATGGGACGGCGAACGATGGGTTGAGGGCCGGATGTCGCTGGCGCACCGCGGCCAGATTCCCGGCGGCGTTCCGTGCGTCGCGGTCCGTGTCGTGCCGTGGGAGCCCGAACCGCGCCAAGAACCTGAGCGCGCGCCGATGGACGCGGCCGAGGTCAAGCCGTGCCGCATGTCGCTCTCCCTCCCCGTCGATGCGCTGACGGGGCCGTTTCCCGACTATGCCAAGATCATGTTCGACAAGATCGCGAAGGGCATCGCAGCGGACGAGAAGCGTCGCGAACAGGAGATGCTCGGGCGTGGTGACTCAACGATCGGTCCTACGTGGTAGAGGTAGATCATGGACGACGCACCCAAGCCTCGCGTGTCTCCTCGGCTGTCGCTGTTGTCTCTGGGCTCGCTCCTGACGATGACGGCGGTCGCCTTCTCCGGGCTCGACCTGAGCCCTGACGACGTGGCCCGCATGACGGTCAAGCTGGCCGCTGACGGCCGTGCGCTCGTCGCCATGCTCAGCCAGCGGGTAGGCTTCCGGCCGCTCGCCGACGCCTTCCAGGTGCAACTATGAGCCGACGCCGCATCGTCGACGTCCCCGCCCTCATGATGCGCCGCGAGGCCGTCGACCGGGCCTTCGTCACCTACGACATGCTCCAGCACCGTCCCTCGACGTCCGCCTCGATCGGCGAGCAGCTCCGCGCGAAGGATCCTGCCGCCGTTCTCCGGCTCACGGCGACGGGCTCGACCGCGGACGTCTGCCCATGCGGCCGTCCCGCCGTTCACGAGAGCGGCTGGTGCGGCACCCCGTGCTCCTACGCGCAGGGCTGCACCGGCTGTGTCCTCCGCTCCGGCAAGGTGCACGGCTGCCATCACGTCGAGCCTGAGTGCGACTGGTGCAGATGCCGGAGGGCCGACCAATGAACACGAAGGCCGAGCGGCTGGCCGCCCTGCCCGTCGAGGACCCCGTGACCTGGACCCCCCGACACGAGCGCGAAGCCTTCGCCTCCGGCGCCCAGCTCGTCGCCGAGCAGATCCGCAAGGGCCTCCCCCCCTCCACCGCCCACGACCGCCTCACCTCCCTCACCTTCTTCTCCGAAGACGGCTTCCGGCACTGGCTCGCCACCGCCGGCCTCCCTCCCGCCCGCATCGACCTCGAGCTCAGCCGACTCCACGAACGCATGGGGACCGCCGACGAACCGACCCCCGCACCGGCCAAGCCCGGCCCGAGAACCCACTACGCCGGCCCCCTGCGGTGGAGGAGTGCCGCCCACGGCATCGTCGTGGCTACCCGGGGGTTCCCGGTGTGCTGCTCCGGCCGAGCCGCGATCCGGATCGCCGACGCCGGAACCGTCACCCGCGACCGCCCCAAGGTCACCTGCTCGAACTGCCGCTCCCGTCTCGTCCTGGCAGACGCCTACTCGGCCGAGAAGCCGCGCGCGCGTGCCACATAGCCCCGAAACCCGCATTCCTGAAGCCATGCCCCAGAAGCCCCGCCAGACCAAGCGCAAGCGAAAGGCCGACCCGCACTGGTCAGACTTCCTCGAGAACCCGTTCAAGCCCGAAGATCCCCTCAACGCGGAGTTCAGGGGCATCCTTGCCGCCCAAAAGAAGCACGAGGAGAACTTCAGGGGCGAGCTAGAGGCCGCCTTCAAGGCCAAGGATGGCAAGGTCGGCCACCCGCTCACCATGGACTTCCAAGCGGTGGTCAAGGCGGCGTCGCTCTTCATCCAAGGCGCGAAGCGCAATCCAGCCTTCCAGCAGCAAGGCGTGCCCCTGGCGACCTTGGCGTTCTGGTTCGTGGAGGGCACCGACCACAAGAACGACGGCTTCCCCGTGAAGGCAAAGCAGCCGTTCAAGGCGTTTGTGGAGTTCTGGAGGCATGTCGATTCGACCCGCCACAACCTCTGGGCCATCATGCTCCAGCAGCTATCGAAGGGCAGCGCGGCCGAGATGCGGCGCCAACTCGAGCGGCACTACCCAGACGACTGGGCCGGCATCCCCGGAGCTCCGCCGCCCTCCGTGACCGAGGCCGAAGTGCTCCGGCACCAGTCCGAGGTGTTCCTGGCCGGCGTCCGGGAGGCCCTTGGACCGGAGGCGACAGCGAAGCTCCTGGCCCACATGGCGCAGAAGCACGGCCTCCCCGTCCCGCAGCCGCCTGGACAGGGCGGGCAGGGACCTGGCTCAGGGGCCCCACCGTCCGCTGTGTGACAGCGGCTGCGGCTGGTGTATGACAGAGTGCTGGAGGTCTGTATGACAGCGAAGAAGAAGCGAGCTCGCGGCAACTGAGCGCACTGTGTGACAGCGCCGGCCGGTTGTGTCATACACGACGCCACGGTACTGTGTGACAGTACGGAGGAGGGACGAAGCGATGGACGACTACCGGCAGCGGGAGGGCTTCGGGCAGCGGGCGCCGATGACCGACGAAGAGGCGATCGAGAGGATCCTCGCGCTCTGGCCAAACCAGGCGGGCTATGCGCAGAGCCTGGTTCTCATTTTCCGGTGCAATCGGGGCATGGGCAAGACCGTGCTCGAGGCGTTCAAGGAGGTGCTACTCGCGACGCTTCCAGACGAGGAGCTGGAGAGCGCTGTCGACGCGGACGCGCAGCGTGCGCTCGAGCGACGGCGAGCGACCAAAGGCGGTGGCGCATGACGACTAAGCCGGTCTTCGCCTGTGAGAAGCGCGTGGCAGCGTGGGGCTGCATCGACCAGAGCAACGAGAAGCATCGGGTTGCCGCGACCGACATCGCCTGCGCGGAGCACGGTGTGGGGCCTGGCGTGTCCTGCCCAGGGCTGGACCCTTACAAGCATCACCCGCTGTGCAGCGGTGCTCACGCAGACGGCGAACCGTGCACCGGCGCCGAGACCATGCCGCCGGCGCCCCTCCCCGCTCATCACCCTCACGTCGACCGTCGAGGCGCGGGCGCTCGCGCCGAGGCCTTCCTCGCCGGGCACTCGGTCCTGTGCGCGCAGCTCGGCAGCGATCCAGCGTGCCCGGGGCCCGGCGAGGAGGCGCCCGATCCAACCGACTTCGAGGCCACCCGTCTGCAGGTTCTCGCGAATCCCATCGCGCGCGCAGCCTATGACCGCGCCCGCGCCGCACGCTTGGCGTCCCCGCGCGAGGAGGCGCCCGACCTGGAGGCGATCGAGGCGCTATCGGGCGAGGTATGGCGCGGGAAGACGGCGCTGCCGGGGTACGGCGCGCACGTCTGGACGGTGGCCGTCACCAACGAAGGACACCGCGGGATGATGCCGTGGCGGTGGCACGAGCCCCATGCATGGCAGAGCCCCGTGGGTCCCCTGACGATCGCGGGTGAGTGGACCGTCTGCTGCACCGACGACGTGACGCGCGCCATCCTCGCGGCGTGGGCTCTCGACGAGCGGGCGGCCCGGGAGAGGGCGGAGCGGGAGCGGGGCGATGTGATCGCGCAGCTCGCCGCGCTGCTGGTGCCGGTGGATGTGGAGCCCCGCGACACGCTCGTCCGTCGGCTCTTCCCCGCGTGGACTGGACCGGATGCGGACCACCATGGCCGATGCGCGGCAGCCGGTGTTGCTGAGGCTATCGACATCCGCGACATGTGGCACGCCCGCGCCACCGCCTCCCTGCGCGCCGAGTTCGATCGCTACAAGACGGGCGCCGAGGCCGACATCCAGCGCGAGACGGACCGTGCCGACGACTCCGAGACGGAGTGCGCCTCCTTGCGCGCCCGGCTCGCGGATGCGGAGCGGAAGATCGAGCAGATGTACGCGGCGCAGCTCCGCTGCCACCACGGCTACGACCTCCGCGACAAGTGCGACCTCTGCAAGGAGGAGGGCGTCTATGGGACGGGCCTGGTCGACCTTGTGGCCGCCAAAGCCGGGGCAGTCAACGCACTGCGCGAGGCGACGGAGATGCGTGGAGGCCGTGATGAAGCGATCCGGCGCGCCATCGAGGCGGAGGCGCTCGCGGCTGGCCTCGAGCGCGACGTGGCCAAGCTCAACGCGGAAGGCGTCCATGCCGGCATCCGCGTTCGGCAGCTTCGCGCTGTGGTAGATGCGCTCCCGACCTGCGCCGCGGAGCCGGAGCGTGGCTGCGCGATGGCCGATGGGCGGCAGATCAACATCGCCACGAAGAAGGTCCCGTTCTCCTCCTGCTTCTACTGCGACGAGCACGCGCCTGCCGACGCGCACGACCTTCCCTACGCCGGCGCTCTGCGGGATCTGCTCGCCAAGGCGGTGCCGTAGATGCCGCGGCCGGCGAGCACGGAGCCGAAGACCCGTCTCAGCCTGGAGCTGCCCGAGCGCACGAAGGCCAGGCTCGAGCGCGTGGTGGCGCTCTCGGAGGCTGACAGCAAGACGGAGGCGATCCGGCGCGCGCTCACGTTCTACGAGGAGTTGATCCTCGCCCGTGACCAGCGCTGCCGCATCATCATGCGCGCCGAGGACGGCACCGAGCGGGAGATCCTGGTGGTCTGACGACATGGCTCCGGGAGCACCATGCCCCCGGAGCCCGTCGCCTTCTTCACAGGGAGCAGCGCGCTGTATGACACGGCTGTGTGGACCAGCGCAAGCGGGTGTCATACAGTGCAGCCAGCGCTGTCACACAGCGTGGAGGGAGGTCTACTACTTCGGGTGCTGGAACCAGTCGGGCCACTTCCTGCACGCGCCGGGCGGGCGCACGGTCTACGACGATGGCTTGGAGTGGTATCGGCGCGGCGCCCATCGCCACCACCTGGATGGAACGCTCGCGCCCAAGCGCTGGAGGTGGCGGCACGGTGGCGCGCTCTGCTGGCAGGGCCAGGGCACCACCAAGGAGGAGAGCGAGCGCGTTCACTACGACGCCGACGAGCTTCCGCAAGGCCAGTTTTTGCGGCACGTCCTCGACAACGGCTTCACCGCGCTGGCCTGGTGGGACCGCTGCCAGGGCGACGAGCGCGGGGCCTGCAACAGCGTCTTCCTGATGGAAGGCGAGCACGACACGCCGTCGATGCTGGCCGCGCTCAGGGAGCACTTCCCGCACGTCGTCGCCAACCTCGAGCGGCACGTCGTCGCACTGGTCGAGGTCTTCCCGTCGACTGTATGACAGCGCGCCAGGCAGTGGTACCCTGCCGGGCATGGACGACACCAACAGCTTCAAGCCGAACGCCGACGAGGCGCTGGCACTCTACCAACTCTACCAACGCGTCGTGCAGCACGTCGCGCTCGGAGGGGATCAGGCTCGCGCCCTCTGTCCCGACGCGAAGCCGACCCTCCAACAGGAGCCGACGATCACGTACGGCGTGCTCGATGGCATCCGAGGACGACTCGGCGGCAACTACGGGGTCTTCACCAAGCGCGATCTGATCGCGACCATCGAGTACGACCTGACCAAGGGGGACAAGTGGATCGCCGACGCACTGAAGAAGAGGGCCGGTGAGGACGTGCCCGCGGACGGGAGCGGCTCGTGACTGACACCAACTACAGCCAGCAGCAGTCGGAGTGCGCGGAGTCGGCGCGGCTCTACCTCGACGGGCAGCTCCTCGAGACCAGCGCGGTCGCAACGTGGCGCGCTCGCGAGCGGACACGGCCTCCCCGAAGTCTGTGGTCTGTGCCCGGGAAGGCGAGCCGCAAGATCATCTTCACCGTGAATGGGAGGGACGAAGGCCTCCACGACGCCTTCGTCGAGGCTCGGACGATCACCTACAAGATCGTCGACGGCGAGCGTACGTGCGAGGGGCAGTGCCACGTCACACACATGAGCAAGAGCGGCACGACTGAGGAGGCACTGCTCGAGGGCGAGCCCGCCGAGTGGACCAAGGCCGGGGGCATCACCGGCAAGCTGGACGAGCGCGCCTCGCTCACGCTGAGCGGCTCACGCGAAGACATGGCCAAGCTCCGCGACGCGGTGTGGCACTGTATCGAGCACAAGCTTCGGATCTTGGACGTGGGGCCTGTGCTGGGCGCGCGCGTCCTGACGCTGCACCGCATGACCAGCGATGACTGGCCACAGGCACAGGCCGAGGGAACGTTCTGGATCTGTGCGCGCGAGGCCGGACTGCGCGTGCTGCGCGGAGCGCTCGACGACGTGGTGCGCGCAGTCGACCGAGGCGTGGAGCACCCGAAGTGGCAGTGGGTGCTTCCCCAGGGCCAGGAGATCAACGGCTGCGGCGTGCTGCGCATCGACGTGCGGGCGGAGAAGCAGGACCAGGTCCAGCCGGCGCAGCATCAGGTGTGGCGCGCAAAGATCGGGACCGCCACGGTCATGAGCACGCCGGGCGAGCAGGTCATCTTCGACAGGCCTGGCTGGGTCTTCTCCAAAGCGGACGTCGTCAAGCACTGGGAGTGCATCGGCGTCGCGCTGGAAGACGGCAGGCACGTGCTCGTCGACGAGACGTGGGAGTATGCCATCCGGGCCCGTCCCGGTGAGCGGGAGGGCGTCTCGAGCGCTGTCCTCGGCGAGGTCACCAGCGACGAGTGCTTCACGATTGGCACGAGCGGCCGGCTCTCGTTCGAGAGCGTGCGCGCCGAGCCAGACCGCTGGCGCAAGGTCGAGCCGAACACGCTGGTGGTGCGCGACGGCTCCGGGAAGACGCGCCCGGCGTCATACACGCCTGGCCAGGTCGTGGAGACGTCCGACGGGCAGCTCCGATGCGTGGCCAGCGGCTCGTCGCAGGACCGTCCAGCCTTCTGGGAAGAGCGCGGCAACGTCGAGGTCTGCCCGGCCTGCGGCACCGTACGCGAGGGAACCGCGGGCGCTGGGCTCGCCCACATGGAGCGGTGCACGGCGTACCGGCAGTACGTCGCTTCGCGGAAGACCGCGGCGAAGCACATCGCCGCCGAGCTGGTCGAGAAGCCGCGCACCATGCTCGCCGACCCCGACGGCAGCCTGCGTCTCGACGCTCCGGCCCCCTCCGCTGCGTTCGACTTCCGCACGCTGAGCACGGAGCTGGAGCCCGAAGGCATGCTCGTGGCCCAGCTCCGGAGCGTCGCCGGCGTCATGCACGTCGCTTGGCAGGTCGTCGCTACCGACGAGACGACGACGCCCGCGCAGTTCAACCAGATCATGGCGCACAGCCGTGGTGAGCCCGCGCTCGCGCGCATCAACGCGTTCCGCGTAGGCAAGGCCGGCACGGCGGGCCTGCTCCGCTGCATCGTCAACCACGGCCTCAACGACAGGGGCGAGGTCGACCCGCGGCTCACGTTCGTGGCGAAGTGGTGGGTCCCGACGGAGCAGGGGCTCGAGGTCTTCACGAGCATGGTCTTCACGAGCTGCGAGCAGGAGCACCTCGCCAACGTCCGGCACCCGACGACGGGGGAGCATGCGAACTGGGCGGCTCGAGCCTTCCAGATGCCCGATCCGTCTGCGCCCATCGAGTTCGCGGGCCCGACCGTGCATGGCATCGAGCAGACCGCTGCCAAGGCGCTCGGCGTGCCCGTGCTCTGCGTGCGGCGCGGGCATGGTGAGGTCGCGCTCTACGTCAGCGGCGGCGTCGAGATCATGGCCAAGTGCTTCCGGCTGACGCGGAGCCTCATGGATCACATGCCTGCGGTGAGCTTCGTCGTGGCGGCGAGCCAGATGCCGGCGTTCTGCGCGCTGCTCGCCGCGGCCGCTGAGGCGCTCTGGTGGCAGACCGTCGTCGACATGGGCGCGGTCCTCGTCGCGATCCTCCAGTCCGAGCTCTGGGTGACCCGCGAGGTCGAGCACCTCCTGGCCGAGGATGCGGCCGAGCACCCCTTCCCTGCCTGGCTGATCGAGGTCAGGCGCCGCACGATCCTCGCCATGCTCGAGGGGGCACCCCCTTTCCCGCCGCGGGACATGCTGACGGTGGATCACGTCGCCGAATGCCTGGACGGGCTCCACGAACACGAGGCGAGGCGTGGTTCCGGGCGCTGGATGTCCCGCGAGGCGGTGCTCTGGTACGCGGACGCGGACGGGATCCCGCCGCTGGTGCAGACCTACGAGGACATGCGATCCGAGGCGCGAGGAGACACGCTCACCGGCGCCGAGTACGCCATCCTTGGCCGCTACGACGAGCGGATGAAGCGTCGCAAGGCGCTGCGCGCGCTCTCCGGCGAGCAGAGCCTCGCCGAGGCGTTCGGCAAGGTCGAGTACGTCTGGGTGGAGACCAACGAAGACACGGACAGCGTGAACGGTGGCGACATGGTCCTGAGCGCCGGCGACCCGCAGCGCGACACCTTCCAGCGCTTCGACACGGACACGGCATGCTCGGCCGTTGTTGGGGCGCTCCTCATCGCGCGCGGCCTGCATGGTGGCAACCGATGAGCACCATCATCTACCCGAAGGACGAAGCGGCCGGGATGCGGCGGGCGCTCGACGCAGCGCGCATGCTGGCCGAGGCCGGCGGATCTGCTGCGCTCCCCTTCCCGCTCGACCCGATCGTGCTCCAGCGCCTGATCCGGGAGAACGCGGCCGCCGCGCAGCACCTGGTCAACATCCTGACGCCTGGCGCGCAGCAGGCGTCGCCGACGCTCCTCACGCCGTTCCCTCGCGGCGCTCGCCGGCTGGCCTCGCTCGAGGACCAGGACGAGCTTCCGCCCCTCGTCTCCGCCCGCCGCTAGCTCTCCGGCCCGCAGTAGCGGGCGACCAACGCGAGCAGCTTGTCGAGCTCGAACGGCTTGCCGAGCTGGGCGACGGCGCCCTCCGGTTTCGGGTCTCGTGCCCACGTTGACATGGTCACGACGGGGACGCCCGTCTGCACGAGCGCTGGCAGCAACTCCTGGCCGCCGCGCAGCATCATGTCGAACAGGACCAGGCAGGGAACGGACGTCTGCGCGATGTGGAGCGCGGTGATCGCGTCATGGGCGAGCATCACGCCGCAGTCGTGCAGGCTCAGGAGGTCTGCGAGCGTGCAGCAGACATCGCGGTCCGACTCGGCCACGAGGACAGTTCGGGGCATCCGGCCCGGATAGGACAGGCAGAGCCGATCCGGAAGCCCCCGTCTTCACGGCAGCTTCCACCGCTGCGCCTGCCAGTCCCAGGCGATCCTCTTCTGCCTCCACAACCAGTGCAGCACCGCGACGTCGCAGGCGATCTCCGCCTTCGTCCCATCGGCGAGCGACAGGCACGGCACGGCGATCTCCGTCGTCGCCTTCGGCCCGGTGCGCAGCGCCGCCAGCACGGCCTCGATCTCGCCAGCGGACGGTGGCGCGCCGAGCCGCTCAGGCGGCCAGGTCACTCGCGCTCCTGAGGCGGTCGGTACGCGCTGGAGCGGGGACAGGCCAGCTTGTGGCGGCCGCGTCGCTGTCCTGCCGGTCGGCACATGCACACGGCGTCCGGCGCTGGTGTTCGCTTCAGGAGCCGGGCCAAGCGGCATCTACCAGCCCTCGAGCGCGTGCCGCTCCTGCGCCTCGCGCTTCACGCGGGAGCGGTCGGCCTTCATCCGGTGCCGGAGCTTGCGCGTCAGCTTCGACGCTCGCGCGTTGATGGTCTGCCGGCTGGTGACCTGGCCGAGCCAGCGGACCGGGATCGGAACGAGCCTGCCACGCCGGACACGATGCGGGACCCCGTCGACGTAGATCGGCTTGCTCATGCGTTGTCCTTGGGCGCGTCCAGGCCCTGGGCAGCGAGGATCTCGCGTGCGATCTGAAGGCTCTCCCGACGCGACAAGGTGACCGGCAGCCGGAGGATGATGGCGACGTCGGTGCGCCCGCTCACGGTCCTGAACTGGAGCTGGCCATCCTCGTTCACCGCCAAGGCGGCTGGGTCTGGCGGCGGAAGAGGCGCTGGGCTCTCCGGCTCCGGCGGCTCTGACCAGAGGCCCTTCCACCATGAGGCGAGGCTCACCCCCGCCTCCCGCGCCGACGACGCTGGTCAGGCTTCGGTTCCGGCGGAGGCTCGCCACGGCCTCGCCGAGGGTCGGCGTCGTAGTCGACGACCCGGCGCTCGACGAAGGGCTCCTCGGCGTAGAAGTCCTGCTGGCCCGCATCGGGCACGAAGTCCACGACGGGCCGCGGGTCGATCGTGGTGGTGGTCTTGCCCTCGCCGTCGATGTCGACGGTGGTGGTCTGGTAGACGAGGGGCTCGGTCAGCACCAGCGTCCTGGCCCCCGATGCGGGCTCCCCGTCGAGCACGGCCCCGACTCGGTCGGCTCCGTCCTGCTCTGGCTCGTCGGAGGTGAAGAGGACTCCCCTCGCGCGGAGGGCAGCCATCTCCTGCTGTGCATGGGGGCCGGCGGTGACGTGCACGACGGGGATCGCCGCCAGTTCGTCGGCGGTCTTGAGCAGGCCCTTCCGGCGCATGGCGTCGATCATGGCAGGATGCGTCGCCCCGTTGTCGGTCGACTCGTTGGCCAGACGGTCCGCATTGGCTCGGCGGAGTCGCTCCTGGGCCTCGGCCACGACGTCCTCGCGCGACGGTGCACCGTGCTTGGGGAGTTGGTCGCGGACTAGCGACAGCAGCGTGGGCACCTCGACGATGAGCGGCGGACGCGGAGGCTTCTCGTCCCCATGAACGCACTTCGGATGGTGGCACCAGCGGCCATCTTTCCATGTTGCATGGCAGCATGCCGGAGCCTCTGCGATCCGCGTTCCGACCTTGTCGAGGAAGGACCGCCCATCTTCGCCCGTCGCGTCGCACATGCAGTGCCCGCGGTAGTTGGGGCCGTACAGCGTCTGGCACCGCTCGCACGCGCAGAGCGGGTACTCGACGTGCTTGGGCCAGTGGCCGAGCTCTGCGGCGATCTCCTCCGGGAACGCCTCGGCGTAGGCGAGCGCGACGTGGATCTGCTCCTCGGTCAGGTGCGGGTACTGCTGGCGGACCTCGGCGCACCCGCCCTGCTCGTGCCAGGAGATGACGGTGGAGACGGGCATGCGGGTGCCGACGAGGCATGCGCGGCCGCCCATCGTCTCGGCGATCTTCGTGACGTCGTAGGCCTCCGTCTCCTTGTTCGGGCGGATCCAGGCCCAGAACCGCATGCAGGTCTGGCCCTTCGAGCGCGCCTTCGTGCAGGACCGCTGCACCGGGAACTCCGGAACGGGCGCGCCGCAGAGCACGCAGGCGACGCCACCAGCGGCCTCGGCATACTTCGTGGCCGCGTGCTGGTGCAACGCGACGTCGACCTCGCGGTACCCGCCCTCAGCCTCGCCGTCCTCCAGTTCCGGAAGGTCGAGCTTGCCGCGGAGGCTGCCGAGCACCCGCGCGTCGGCCTCGCGCCGGTGCCAACCGATCTCGGCCGGTACACCTGGCGGCGGAGGGCGCGTCGCCAGCTTCACGCCCTCGTCGAGCGTCTCGAGCATCCGCCGGTTGTAGAGGAACCCGAGCCGCACCAGCTCCGCGATGGTTGTCAGCCGGTCGTGCCCGGTCGCGCGGCCCCGGTCGACGATGTCCTCCTCGACGTCGGGCGGGAGCGCCTCTACGGGGGCCGCTGGGCAGTCCATCCCGAACCCGATCCGGAGCCTCGCGTCGACCACGTCCGCGACGGTCTTCTCCTCCGCCTCGGCCTGCTCGTCGATCTTGGCTCGGACCTCGGGGCTCACCGTGCACGACAGGATCGGCCGCTTGCGCACGACTGCGGCCGCCTGCTTCTCAGGCTTCTTCGCTCTCGCCATGACCACTGTCATACAGTGCAGCAGGGGGATCCGCAAGTTGTCACACAGTGCGCGACCAGGGTGTGTGACAGCGCATCGGACCGGGCATGGACGACACCAACCCGACCAACCCGCAGGAAGCCGCCCGCGCCATCCATCTGGCCCTGGACGCTCTCCTGACGCTGCTGACAGCGAAGGACGCCGACAGATGCCTCTGGCCACCGCCCGAGGTGCATGACGCGAGGGTCGCCCTCCGGAAGGCCCTCCCTTTCTTCAAGGCGCCATGGCCGGTCGAACACCTCGTGCACGAGCGAGCCGCAGATCAAGAGCAGATCCTGGCAGCCCAGAACAGGACGATGATGGTCCGGGACGTCAACTACTGGCGAGCGTGCATGCAGGCCTGGTTGCACTGGACGGTGCATGCTCCAACGTCCTTGGCGCAGGTGTCGCGGTGAAGCTCGTCTGCCCACGCGACCCGAACGGTCCCGACGTCTGCTCGTACTGTGCCTGGTTCCTGGCCTTCACGCGCCCGCCGATCCCGGAGCCGCCCCCTGGACAGTGCGCGCTCCCGATGATCTTCACCCAGGACGAGCTCGCCGAGATGCTCGCGAGGCCGGAGCCGTCAGGGGCCGCGCTCGGGGCCTCGCATCATGATGGCGAGAGCGCCAAGGGCGGGGAACGGTTCTAGCTCGGCGAGCGATGGTGCCGGGCAGGTCACTCCGGGCGGGATCGGTACGCCGCGCAGCACGCACAGGCATGACGGGCAGCGGCAGTTCTGCCAGCCGCCTTCCGGCACCGGGGGCCGCTTCATAGCCCGACCAGGACGGGCGGTAGGCTCCGCGCATGGCAGGCCAAGCAGCGGAGGAGACGCCCCTGGTGCCAGGAGCGATTGCTCCAGCGGCCGAGCACGCCCTTGGGCCTGATCGGGTGCCCGCAGTCGAGCGTCATCTCGACCATCTCACGACCACCGTGGCCGATGTACTTCTCGGCCTTCACGGCTCGGCACGACGGCCGGAAGTCTCGACCGTGCGTCGGCGGCAGGCGCCAGACGAAGATCATCAGCGCGGCGATGGCGTTGGCCTCGGGGTCGCCGGCGCACAGGGCCGCCTTGAAGCGTTCCGCGGCGATGTCCTGCCACCGATGAAGCCCGGTGATCCAGCCCGAACGGCGCGGGCGGCTGAGCGCCATGGTGATGCACTCGCGCTCTACGCGCTCCCGCACGTCTCTGCCGTAGGCTTGCTCCACCTGCTCGAGCGCGCGCTTGCTCTCGGCCTCGGAGAAGCGCAGAAGCTTGTCGAAGTCGACGATCGAGATGAGGTCAAGTCCTCGATGGTGGTCGATCTTCATGGTCACGCCTCCTTGTGGTCCGCGACGGCGTCGACGAGCCGGGCGAGCGCGTTGCCCCTGCCGCGCCCGTGTAGCTCCGCCAGCACCTCGACGAACAGGATCGCGATGCCGGCGAACCGGAGCTGCTCCTCGAGCCTGGGCACGTCCCAGTCTGTGCAGGCGACGCTGCCTGCCCACTCGATCGCTGGGCAGCGGTAGAGCCGTGCATCGCAGCGGATGGCCTCTGGTGCCTTTTCGTAGCCGATGGGCATGCGGCGCAATGAGAACAGAAGCAACGACTCACGAGGCACTGGAACGAGGTAGTGGGGCAGCATGCGCTCGAGGAGCCAGCGCACCTCATCCTTGCAGCGCGGGTCTAGGATCGGCGTGATCCTCTCTTTCAGCCAGCACCTCTCGCAGAACGACTTCCCGTCGGTGAAGTCTTTCATCTCCGCCCACTCTTTGCAGATCGAGCAGCGAAACGACGCCGGGACGCTCATAGCCGTACGACCTCCGGCAGCGCGCCGACCCACTGCGCCACGACCTCAGCCGGCGAGCGCGGGGCCCTGGCGACGATCTCGACGGCGAACTCGACGTCGTACTCGTAACCGTAGTCCGTCCACGACTTGGTGTACGTCGCCTCGATGTCGACGAGGAACTCCTGGCCCGGCGCGATGCCTTCGCGGAGCATCCAAGCGTCCCAGTCCTGATCCCAAGCGAGGTCGAGGATGTGCGTCCAGCCGCTCTCGCGGAGTTCTTCGTCGTGGTAGTCGTCGCGTCGACCGATCCAGCGCTCGCCGACATCCTCGGGCCCGTCGCCGATGCAGTCGATCCGGAGCCAGACGTACTGGCGTGATGTGGGGTTCTTCTTCCCCGTCGTGATGTAGGCGTTGCAGCCGACCGGCAACAGGTGCGGATCGATCTCGCCGTAGATCGGGAAGGCGTCGTCCCAGTCGGGGATCTCGTCCCCGTCGGCGTCGAACTGACGGATCTCGTCGGCGAAGATGCGCCAGCCGTCATCGACGAGAGGCTTGGGCGGCGCGAGCGCGGAGGGGCTGACGACGGCGACCGCGGGCGCGGCTGACCTCTCGGGGTGCGGGATGGGGCCGATCATGATCGGCCACCGTTCAGCGCTTCGCGGAACGCTTCCGTCAACTCCGACGGGATCGGCTGCGACTGGCGCCCATGTAGCGTAGATCGATCCCACCTCACATAGACGGGCACGCCATCCTTCGTCACGTTCACGCGCGGCATGCCCTCCGGCCCCGTGTCGAGCCACGCACACCAGGTTGCGCCGTCTACGATGACCGTGGTCGCGTCGTTCACGGCTGCACCTGCTCTCTGCGCCAGGCTCGGTACGCCCGCCAGGCGATGCCGAGGCGGGCTTCGGCCCTCCGCTCACCCCACGAAGAACCGCAGATGAAGCGGCGATCCTCGGCGAGGCTGTGGAGCAGCTTCAGGACCGCTGCCGGGCCCTCCAGGGTGGCGTCCTTGAACTCCCTGGCGACACCGCGGAAGTTGAACGCGTGGGCGTTGGCGAGCACGTCCTCGAACCGCTCCTGCCCGACGGCGAGGAACGCCAGCGGCCCCGGGATGCCGAGCGCTCTGCGGACACGGCGCCCGAGGTCGGTGGGGATCGCGTAAAGCGCCTCGGGCCAGCCGCCGTTCACCTCGCGAAGCTCGGCAAGGCAGTCGTCCCGGTCGTAGCCGCGCTCCTCCGCCATCCGGAGCCGGTCGGTGGGGTAGTGCGTGCCCGCCTCGTCGAGCGCATAGGCGAGGTCGCCGCAGAGCGCGCGGAGCGCGCTGCCGGAGTTCCGCCAACGGTCGTCCTCGGCGCGGCACGCTTCGCACGTCTCCGCCCCCAAGCGCTTGTTGTGCGGGCAGAACAGGGTCGGGCACATCGCGGCGTGCTGGTAGTCCGAGTCGGCGCGCCAGTCCGAGCGCGTCACCTCGAGCTTGACGAACTGCTGCCCACCGCACTTCTCGCAGCGCTCAGCATCAGGCATCGGCACGCAGAGGGTCAGCGGGTAGGGCTGCTCCGGCACGAACACCACCAGCTCGCTGAGCGGGCGCCACGAGAGGCCTCGCAGCCCCGTCCACGTCAGCGGCGTCTTCTCGGCGCAGTCAGCGCACGCGAACCAGGGGCCCGTTGCTGGCAGCTCGGTGTAGTGCGTTGCCGGTGCTCCACATGGGACGTCCTTTCCGCTGTGTACCTGGCAGGTCTTTTCGCTCATCCGTGCCTCCGGAGGCACTCGAGCAAGGCGTCCCAGAGCTTGGACGAGACGTTGCCAGCAGGCAGCACGTTGACCCGGATGGAGTCGGCGAGCCGCCCGATGGAGAGCAGGCTCTGCTTGGCGACGATGCAGAGGGTCACGAAGGACAGCGTCGCGAGGACCGCGAGCACCATCTTGAGGATGAGCCAGATGAGCATGAGCGTGGCCATGGTCTACTCCTCCGCCTTCACGAGGCCAGCGTCGATGGCCGCCTGCTTCACCGAAGGGTAGGCGTCGAGCGCGGTGTCGTCGCCATGCAGGAACGCGATGAACCGGACCGCGCTGACCTTGGCGTCGCCGTAGGTCGCCGTGTGCTCCTCCAGCTTCTCGCGGAACGCGACGACCTGCTTGCTGGGGCGCATCTTGTAGGCCGGGGCCGTCGTCGCCGGCGCCGTCTTCCGCAGGGCCCTGGTCGCGGTGGCCGCGGTCTTCGCGCCGGACTCCTCCAGCACGGAGAGGGTGCGCTCCTGCTCGTCCCGAGCCGCGTCGAGCACGTTGCGGAGGTACACCAGCGGGGCCCCGGCATCGAAGCGCTCCTTGCAGCGCGCGACGAGGTTGTCCCAGTCCATCAGGGACTCGACCTCGCGCTTGCCGACGCCCTTGGGCATCGCATCCACGATGGCGTCGAGCGGGGCTGCGATCCCGGGCGCGCTGAGCTGCTTCACCGTCGCCGCCAGGACGGAGGCGCGGTCGGCCTTCTTCAGCGGGTCCTCCTTGTTCCTGCGGAGGCGCTCGAGGAGGAACTCCGCGTCGCTCCCCTTGAAGAACTCCACCTGCACGTAGAAGAGCGCCTTGGGGTTGTCCGTGGACTTCTTCAGGGCGCCGGAGGCTCGGAGCCTGCGCTGGGCCTCCTTGCCGTTGGTCGTGCGCCTCGCCCCGTCGAGCAGGGTCAGGCGCCGCTTGCCCTTCACCTCGCCATCGTCGCGGACGACGATCGGCTTCTTCACCTCGGCGTGCTTCGTGATGTCGGCGGCGAGCTCTTCGTCGATCGGGTCAGCAGCCCGCGGGTGCCAGAGCGGGTGCCCGACAGGCGGCGCCCAGATGTCGTCGATCGGCACGAGGACGACAGAACCCTTCTTCGCCTCTACGCCTCCGTCTCGCATGCGGTCCGTTGCAGAGCGTCCCATGATCACTTCCCTTTCACGGTCCTGGACCAGGCGAAGAGCACGAGCCCTCCGTCCATGGCCATTGCTTTGAGTTCCCAGCCATCGCCCTCCGGCGGCACCGGGTCGGGGGCGTCGTACGACTTGTCCTCCCTGTCCCAACGGTACTCGGCGTGCGTGGTTGCGTACTCGACGCGCGGATGGCGCACGACGAGCACGACCCGGGCCACGTTCGCCGCGCCCAACGCGCGCTTGTCTGCTGCTCTCTGCCGGAGCCTGTCGGCCGCTGTCTTGTCGGTCGTCTGGAAGCGCCTGGTCTTGTTGTACGTGGTCCAGCCGTCGTTGTCGGCGTACTCGTCGCCGACCTTGACGACGTAGCCGATGATCTCGCGGGGCACCGGCTCAGCCCTCCCCGCGTGAGAGGCGGGCCCAGGTCTCGGTCGCGATGCGGTCCTGCTCGCGTGCCGCCATGACGAACGCGACCCCGCCGGAGCAGTGCGAGTCGGTCGCGCCGAAGAACACCTCGGTGGTCCAGATGGCCAAGCGGCGGCCCTCGCCGAGACCGATGCCGTGCGCGTCCGTGGCGTCGTCGTCTTCGACGAGGACGGCGTAGCTCACGCCAGTGCTGTGGCGTTCCGTGCGGCTAATGACGCGCGTTGCCCAGGTGGGCAGCGGTTCTTCTCTTCGATCGGGCATGGGTCCTCCTCACAGCGCGCGGCGGCGCTGGCTGTCGTCCAGGTCCGAGTGTCACACAGTGAGCCGTCGTGGGCAAGCCGACTGTGTGACAGTAGCTCCAGGCTCTACGGATCGTGCTAAGAGCGTGGCCATGCGAACCATCTTCCTGACCCTCTTCGCGCTCCTGGTCCTGCTCTCGCCGGCTCACCTGACCGCCGACGAACCCACCCTCGAGCAGCGGGTGCTCGTCGCGATGCTCAGGCTCTCGCCGCCCGAGAAGCACCGGCAGATCCCCGGGTTCGAGGAGACGCCGGAGCAGGCGCTGGCCCGCTACCAGAGCATCGCGGCCGACGTTGCGGCCGTGGCAACCGAGGCGGCGAAGGGGAACGCCTGGCAGGCCCAGCTCTATGCCAGGGACATGGTGGGCGTCGCGAGGCACGAGAGCGGGCTGCGGAGGGACGTGGACCTCGGCGCTTGCTACCAGGCCCCGGGCGACCATTGGTGCGACTGGGATGGCCGGCAGCAGACGTCCGAGGGGCTCTGGCAGCTCAAGAGGGCGCGCCACCTTCGCGGCGACCGGCGCGCGCAGGCTAGGGTAGCGCTCAGCAGGATCCGGCACAGCCGCCAGGTCTGCGCGGCCTTGCCGCCGTCGGAACAGCTTGCCGCCTTCGCCGGCGGGGTCTGCGATCTGCTCACCGTCCGAGCGGCCGCGCGCTCGCTCTATGGCGACATCCAGAAGACCGCCGCTGTCGGGCTCTGATACCATCGGCGCTGGACGACAGCCGCGGCCGTGTGCCGCGTGGAGGACCCATGGCTACCAAGATCCTGCTCATCATCGCCGCCTTCATCGCGCTCGTCGCGCTCTTCCAGATGATCAAGCGCTCCCGTCAGGTCTACATGCGCCCGATGGGGTACGTGCAGGTCACGACCCGCCGCACCAGCTTGGCGCTGGCTCTCTACGGCCTCGCGATCCTGCTCGTCAGCATCGGCTGGATCGTGGCGGGGTACTGACGATGGGCATCGTTGTTCCGACGGCCCTCACCCCGGCGCACGACTGGATCGAGATCACGCACAACGGGGTGACCAAGCGGATCCCCGTCGACGCACGCAAGACGCAAGATGGATGCGGCCGAGATCCAGCAACGGATCTGGGACGCCTTCCCCGGCGTGCCTCACACCGAGCTCCCACGTGCGCTCTCGGCGGCGGAGAGCAAGGTGGAGACCGCGCTCTGGCAGATGAAGCGGCGGGCGGACCTCATCGCGGAGATCCAGAGCTACCCCGTCGCCGAGCAGAAGCGGGCGCTGGCCGCGGCGAAGCGGAAGGGCTGGGGTCTCGACGGCATGTCCACCGACAAGCTCGAACTGGTGCACCTCTACCTGACCGAGACGGGCGACGAGTGCTGACCGTCTCCCCTGTCCCGCGCTGGCGCGTCGAGGAGTCCACCTTCATCGGTGACTTCGTGCTGACGGAGAGCCGTGGTGGGCTCCTCTGGCGATGGGCGTCAGCGGCTCGCGTCGATCCCCGCTACGAGGACGTGAAGGCCTTCGAGACCCGCGAGGACGCCAGTGGGTGGTTGCTGCGGAACGATCCGGGCAACAGAGACGCGCGGGTCGTCGAGGTCTTCTGATGGCCTGCCACTACCCGCCGGAGGTCGGGCACACGCTGCCCGAGGTCGGCGCCGAGTACGTCCAGTTCCAGTCCGAACGCTGCTCGGCTCCGTGGCACCGCTACAAGCTCCGGAGCTTCAACGAAGCGACGGGCATGGCGACCCTCCAGAACTGTCGTCATGGGTGGGCGGGCAGGTGCATCTCGCTCACCGCGCTCTCGCTCTGGTACCGCGTTCCGGCCTGACGTAGTCTCCGCCCAAGCTCCCGACCGCTCCGGCGACCTGACCCCGCTGTCACACACGCGCCCGAGCGCTGTCACACAGTGCCTCGACAAGCCGCCAAACAGCGGTTACGGTGCCCGGTGTGGGCGGGTCGCTGGGCAAGAGGCGCAGCAAGAGGACCCGCCGGAGGAGCACCATGAACACCACCACCACGACCCCCGAGGTCATCGACCGCGCAGCGCTGGCGGCGAAGCAGTTCGCCGCGGTGGGCGCTGGTGCATGTGGCCGCTGCCAGCACCCGATCGCCGAGCACAACCCGGTCGACGGGTGCATGCACTGCACCTGCGGCGCGCCGGCGCTCGCCTACCAGGCCGAGATCGAGGCGTAGCTGGATGGACACCTACCGGAAGCCGGGCACGGTCGATCGAGGCGAGCCTGCCGGCTTCCCGGAGGTGCCGCCGGTACAGGCGCGCGTCGTCCAGGCGTTCGACACCGACGTGGCCTGGTTCGATGCCGAGGCGAAGGGCCGTCAGCGGCGGGTGCGTGCTGCATGGTGGACCGTCGCCATCGTGGTCGCGTTCGTCGCGGCTGTCGCGCTGGTCCTGGTCACCCGATGACGAAGCCCCCGAAGCGTCACAGCCGCGGCGTGCTGGTCCTGCTCGGCATGGCCTACGCCTTCCTGTGCCTCGCCGAGTTCCTGATCACGTGGGCCAAGGACTGGGTCGGCGAGGAGCTGAAGGGCAAGCCTCCCGAGGACGACGACAAGTAGCCATGCCGGATACGTACGTGCCGATGGCATGGCCGGCGGACTCAAAGCTTTCGGCCGAGGAGCAGAAGCTCGTCGAGGTCCAGCGGCGCGAGCTCTGGGACGAAGGCGTGCGCAAGGAACCGCAGCTCACGGAGATGGCCTTCCTGTTCGCCGCCACCGTCGCGGCGTTCAAGAGCCGCGCTGCGCGCTGACCGCCGGCGCTCGGTCTGGTACGCTGCCGGGCATGACGCCAAGGACGACGGCGGCTGAAGCCGCTACACCGTGCCCGGTCCGGCTCGCATCGCGCCCACCCGAGGGCCGGCGGGACATGATCTCACTGGTCGTGCAGCTCGACACCGCGTCGAAGGCGGCACGCGACCTCCACGTGCGCCTGGCCTCGGCCGAGGAGGCGAAGCGCACGAACGCGCCGACCGATTGGGCGTGCGTGGTCGTGGACCGCTGCGACGACGAGACGGCAGCCAGCCTCCGCGTCCTCGTGGCCATGTTCGAGGCCGGGCTCGCCGCCGGCCGACGGTGGGCAGCATGACGACTCCGTCGGCCGAGGATATGCAGCGCCATCACCGTGTTCTGGAGGACTACCTGATCCTCAAGGTCGAGACGCGCGACCGGCACGGGATCTGGGACGCTGCCATCGACCTCGCGCGGCACGAGGATGCGATGGCAGCCGCCGGTGTGCCGCTTCCGCCAATGGGGCGGCTGGTGAGGGAGCCGTGACGACCGCCGCGGAGCGCGCGCGGTTCGCCGAGGAGCACGTGCGCCGCTTCGGCGACGTCTACCAGCTCGAGGCCCTGCGCTCGGAGCTGAAGGCGCTCTACCCGAAGGGCATGGCGGCCGACCCGCCTCCCTGGATGCAGCCGGTGGACCCGCACTTGATGACTCCCCAGCGTCTCGCCGCGCAGGTGGAGCGCTTCTTCCCGGGCCGCGGGGCGACGAGCAAGGTCGACTTCGCATCGTGCATGATCGAGGTCAGCGTCCCGCCCGCGCAAGGACCCGACCGATGCCGATGACCCGCGAAGAGGCACGCGCGCTCTGGGAGCAGACGAAGGCGAACGGCGCCAAGCTCGACGGGTGCTCGGGTCACGACTTCGTCGACATCACCCCGGAGAAGGTGCTCCGGAAGCGGTACCGCTGCTCGAACTGCACCGGCGAGGCCGACAGCCAGGCCGTTCACTGGTACAAGCTCGGCCTCGCGCATGGGAGGGCGGCGTCATGACGCACCAGAAGCGCACGAGGATTCCGGGCGGGCGTCCCTTCCGCAAGGGCCCGCGGTACGACCGAGAGTCCTGGAGGCCTCGCAACCGCTGCCAGCGCCGGTGGGCAGTCCGCGTCGAACTGGAGCGGCGAGCCGCCTATTTCGGGGTAGTGGCCCTGCCCGGCGAGCTCTCTAGCGCGCTCCGGCTTCGGATCATGGACAAGGTCAGCCCTAGCTGGCGCCGCAACATGGAACGCGCGCGTCGTGCGGCTCAGCGCGCCGAGGATGCCGCCAACCCGCTGAAGGCGACGGGCGCCGACCTGGAGAAGCTGGCCGAGGTCTTCGGCGTCATCGTGCAGATTCCGGCGCAGACCTCCGGTGGTGTCATCACATGAACCAGAAGGCCCGCGATCACCTCATGGCCGCGGCACGCTTCGAGCGGAGCGCCGCCGACCTCGTGGAGAAGGCCGCCAAGCTCCACGTCAAGCAACCGCAGACGATCCTCGACCTGGCCGAAGAGCAGCGCAGGCAGGGCGCGGCTGAGCGCGCATCCGCCGTCGACCAAGGGAGCGGTTCGGTCCGATGCCTCGACTGCGGCACGGACTATGACGCCGCGATGGCGCTGTCGCTGCTCATCCCGAAGGCGCAGTGGCTGGCGATCCATCCGGCCGACGCCGGTGTGCTCTGCGCCAACTGCATGCTGCGGCGTGCGTCCAAGCTGCCCGGGGTCATCAACATCACCGGCCGCATCACGTTCTCGGCCGAATACGCTGAGGGATGCCCGACGCCGTACGACGAGGCTGAGGCCGCTGCGGCGAGGCTGACAAAGCCATGACGCACTTCTCGCCGCGCCTCCTGTCGCTTCGCGCCGGCGAACTGGCCTTCTCGTGCGGTGTCGGCGCCATCGGCGAGGTGACCTCCGACCTCGACGCGTTTATGGCGGTCGCAGAGCGCTGCCCTGCCTGTGGCCAGCGCGCGCCCGTCCAGGCCGCGATCGATCGGAAGCACGGCCTCGGTCTGCCGAAGCCGGCGCGGTACGGCCTCGTGCGCCTGCTAGCGGTTGAGAACGAGCACGAGACGTACGGGGTCTGGTGATGGGCGACGAGGCTCCGCGCGAGGTGGTGGTGCTCGAGGAGCGCCGCCTCGCGCCCGACCAGCGCATCGTGAACTGCCTGGAGACGCTGCTCGCCGAGGCGAAGGCCGGCAAGCTGACCGGCTTCGCCTACGTGGTCGAGACGCCATCGACCGCTGACTGCGGCTGGCACGGCACGTACTGGTCTCTCGTCGCCGGCGTCTCGCGCCTGCTCTACAAGCTCCACAAGGCGATGGACGCTGGCAAGGAAGGCTCCTGAGCCCATGCCCCGCCGCGCCGCAGCCGCTTCCGTCGTCCGGGTCCTGCCAGCCGAGTCGTCCGTCTGGCTCGACGCGCTCGCCGCGAACGCCGTCGCCGACACGAAGCCGCTCTCGACGCTGGCTCACCTGCGGGCGACGTACAGCGACGACTTCGAGGCGTTCTGCGAGCAGCTCGAGGTCCCCGCAGCGGAGGCCGGGCCTAACGGCGAGCGCCCTGGGCGCCCGGTACCACTGGTGCTCACGGACCTACAGCGTCGGTTCAACCGAGCGCGCACCGGGCGAGACGTCGTGCTGAAGGCCAGGAAGCTCGGCATGTCGACGGTCGAGCTCGCGCGGGACCTCTGGTTCTGGCTGGTGCATCCGGGCGTCTCGGTCCGCGTCGTCTGCCAGACGTCGTCCGACCATGAGATGCAGCACGACTTCGCGCGCGTGGTGCAGCTCATGCTGGAGAGCCTCCAGCGCAAGGGCCTTAGCGTGCCGCTTCAAGCACGCGCGAGCACGAAGGGGCGCTGGCAACTCGCTACCATCGCCGGAGGCGGCATCCTGGAGGTGCTCGAGGCCGGCGCCAGCGAGCAGACCGCCGACAAGAAGGGCCGTGGCGGCACGACGCACCGCTTGCACTGCACCGAGATCGCGTTCTGGGAGGTCGCGGCTGCAACGATGGACTCCGTGCTCAACTCCGTGACGGCGCCAGCGCCGGCGACCGAGGTCACGATCGAGACGACGCCGAGCGGTGTCTCGACGAGCGAGAACGACCCTCGCGGCGGGCCATACTTCCACCGCCTGTGGAAGCGCGCGACATCGCCGGAGGGCGACGAGTTCACCCCTCACTTCTTCCCCTGGTTCGAGCTGCCTGGACGCCGGCTCACGCTCGAGGAAGGCGAGACGTGCACGCCGGACCAGCAGTCGATCGAGGCGCGTCGCGTGCGCGAGGAGCAGTGCTGGACGCTGCTCAACGAGAAGTTCGCCGACGAGCCAGACCGCGTCCGCGTCGTCCAGGAGTACCTAAAGTGGTTCCGGGCACAGGTGCGCGCGAAGACGCTGATGCGCGTCGACAAGGAGCTGCCAACCGACCCGATCACCTGCTTCATCGCGTCGGGGGAGTGCTACCTCGACAAGGACATCACCGAGCACCTCATCGCGGAGGCGACCAGGAAAGAGAAGGCATGGAACGACGTGAAGCGCCCATACAAGTCGCTACGGATGGTCCGTGGCGGGGCCCAGTACGGCTTGCGCATCTTCGAGGACGTCAACCCGAAGCAGCTCTACATCGTGGTAGGCGACACGTCGGGCGGCGAAGGGGGCGACCCCGCCGCGCTCCAGGTCTGGACGCGCGTCACGAAGGCCGGGGAGCAGCCGCGCCATGTCGCTACGCTGCATGGGCAGGTGAAGCCGAAGGAGCTTGGCCGGCTCGCCGTCGCGCTCGCACTGCGCTTCAACCAGGCGATCATCGCTCTCGAGCGCAACAACATGGGCTGCTCGGCCATCGACGAGCTGGTACGGCCGGACATGCTGTCGGGCGTTCTGCTCGACGAAGCTGGCGCGCTGGCGGCCACCAAGGTCGGCTTCCCGATCTCAGCGGCCCCGCACGACCTACGCATGATCGCCGGCGTGCTGCCGTCGAAGGATCTCGGTCCAGCGATCATGTCGGCCGAACTCGCCGCCAAGATCGTGACATGGGGCCGCGCCGGGCAGTGCGGCTACCCGCACATCTGGACGGACCATGACGGCCACTACGGCTGGCTCACCTCGGGGCCGAGTCGCGAGGGCGCGCTGTCGTTGCTCGAACAGGATCATCGGCAGGGCGCGTGGAGCACGCCCGATCTCATGGTGCTCGAGGAGTGCCGGAGCTTCGTGGTCGATGCCTGGGGGAAGGCCCGAGCGAAGAGCGGCGCCAACGACGACCTGATCATCACGGCAGCGATTGCATGGGCCATCCTGAGCCGGCCGATGCCGCCGCAAGCCTACCGATCGCCAGCGCCGCTCGCGTGATACGCTGAGGCGTGGATCACAGGACCCGTCGTGCTCACGACGTTACGGGCGATGTCTTCGGCAAGCTGACCGCGCTCCGGCCAGCGGAGCGACCCGCTGGCGCGCGTGCGAGCGGACGCTTCTGGCTCTGTCGCTGCGTCTGCGGTGTCGAACTCGTGCGAAGCTTGTGCGCGTTGCGCAAGGTATCAAAAGAAGGGCATGTCGCCGCATGCCCAAGTTGCCACAATGAGACTAGGACGGCGACGAGGGACGCCCGGCGAGACAAGATGCAGGCGAGCGCGCAGGGACGCTTCATCGTCTACTGCGTAACGCATGCGCCGGACCAGAAGCGCTACGTCGGCATCACGCGGCGCAAGCTCGGCGCAAGATGGTTGGAGCACCTGTCACACGCACGGCAGCCGCGCCCGACGTTTCGGCTTCACCTTGCAATGGCGAAGCACGGTGCCAACGCCTTTGCTCCCGAAGTGCTCGAAGAGGTTGAGGGTCAGGGCGCGGCGAACGATGCCGAGTCGTGGTGGGTCGAGCACTTCGGTTCTGATGATCCTTCGCTTGGCTACAACGGGACCAAGGGGGGCGACGGGCCAGGTTCGATCGGCGACGAGACACGGCGTCGGATGTCCGAAGCTGCGAAGGCGCGCAAGGCGGCGCAGACGCCGGAGGAGCGCCGCGCGATCTCGCTCAAGGGCCGAGCGAAGGCCGTGGCGACGATGGCTGCAAAGACCCAAGAGGAGCGCGCTGCGACAGCAACGAAGAAAAGCGCCTCGCTCCGGGCAGCGCACGAGAGACGCGCCGCTGGCTTGACCCCGCGCCAGCCGACGCCTTAGGCTCAGCGCCAGCTTTAGGCCGGGTCGCGCCGGCAGTTCTGACCGAAGGGGCCCCGCGAAGTAAGACCCCTCGGCAGAGGCGACAGGCCGGTCCCAGGTACCGACCAAGCTGGGCTAACCAGGAGCCCCCTCCCCTCGGGAGCGGGGCTCTTGGCTTCCATGGGGGCGGCACCACGTGTTACGGTGGAACCTCGCTCGGCCCACTGGGGCTGCTTCGTCGAACCGATACGGCATGCTCGCTGAGATGAGTGGTTGACCGGAGCCCACTACCTCTAAACCCGGACCCGTAGCCGCGCCCCTGGCTGACCCCAGGAACGGAACAAGAGACGCGGCAGCCACGGCCCTGGGGCACCCACCCGGGGGCTGTCGGCTTTTGTGGTACCGTCTGGGCATGAACGACAAGGTCAAGGGGATGCTGAGCGAGTGCTTCTTCCTGGAGCTCTACAGCGAGAGACAGGGTACGGGGGGGCTGCGGATCAACAACGTACGCTTCGAGACCGGCGCTAGGCTGGTCGACGGAGAGATGTGCCGCCACGTCCTGTTCGGTGACTTGATCCTGCACAAGAAAACCGAGGGGGAGGTGGACCCCGAGGCGGCTTTCCTGCGGACCGAGCCGGTCTCCTACTGCATCACGCGGAACAGCGATGGCGCCCAGTGCTGTGGCGTCGCCATGGTCACGACGGGGCCGCGCATCGAGCAGATCGATGGTTCGGTCGCCATGCTCGTGACCGAGATGATCGGGCCTTTCACCAAGTTCGATGACGGGGGCTCTCCCGTCGACAGGGGGGCGTTCATCGCGGCGCGCCTGCCGCCACAGCCGGTGCCCGACGAGCACCTCACCATGCTGCGCGCCGCCCGCAGGGCGAGCGAAGCCGACGGCTGGAGCGGGTTCGTTCGGCGCGAGGGCTGACGTGCCCGACAACGCCGTGCCCATGGCGCTCGCCATCATGGCATTCGGCGTGCTGCTCGTCGCCGTTGTCCTGCTCGCGCTCGAGGTCCGCAAGCTCCGCGCTGGGATCCGAGCCCACCGAGACGCGCGCGGCAACGATCGCTGCTTCCTGGATGACGAACTGCTCTACCGGCTGGTCCCCGACCATGAGGCGGTGACCGTGCTCCCCGAGCGCGACGTCTTCCTGGGCAACTGCGCCCGCTTCTGGGCGAACCGCCAGCACCCCTACCACCTGGCCCTCTTCAAGAGCGAACATCCCGGCGGGGCAACCCCGCCCCGATGCGTGTTCGACAGGGACGGGTGACCTAGAGTACCTTCCAGATCCGTGGCCGATCCTACCGTCGCCGCGACAGCGGCATCTCAGGTCCCAGCCTACGTGGCGATCGGCGTCGCTTCGCTCGCCATGGTGGGCCAGGTGCTCTCCGCGTTCATCTCAAGGCCGAAGGACAAGGCAGCAGCGACAGCAGCAGCGACGGCGGCGTCGAACCAGGCCATCGAGACGCGCTTCGCCGAGCTCGAGACCTACGTTGGCAGAGAAATTTCCGGCGCCTACCAGCTCTGGCGCGAGCAGCGGAACGAGACGAGGCGGCTCTCGGGCTCCTTCCCGAGCCTCTCGACGATCGAGGCCATGCAGCGCCAAGTCGACGAGGTGACGCATCAGATCGATGACCTCGTCAAGCAGCTCGGCGGGGCCCACAGTAGGCTCGATGGTCTCGAGGGGGAGCGCGACGAAGAGCGCCGAACGCGCGGGGAGATACAGCGCCAGCTCGTGGAGGCCTTGACGACGCTCAGGTTCCTCCACGACGGGCTGAAGGAGATCAAGGAGAAGCTCAAATGAGCCAGCACATCGCCGATGCGAGCATCCAGTGCGACGGGTCTCCGACCACCACCCTGGAGCTGCTCCGGCGCCTCAACGCCGGCGTCCGGCGCCTGACCCCGACCGGGATCCCCGCCGTGAAGGCTACCGAGCCCGAAGCATCGGGGGTGCAGGAAGACGCGCCGGCCTCGACGGTGGCTCCGGTTCTGGATCCGACTCCCGCACCCCAGCCGCGGTGAACCGTGCCGTGAGCAGCGTCCTGCCCTTCGCCGGCGGCGGCTTCGGCGGAGCGCTTCCACGGTCCTGCTCCCGCCGCCTCATGCCGAGAACGATCCCGAGCGTGACGCCCTGGAGCACGAGCAGGACCAGCGTGATCACCGTCAGCCCGACGACTAGGTACAGCACAAGCACCTCGTTCGACATCACGAGCCCCCCTGAGGGCGCCCGAACCAGCGCCCTCGCAAAATCAGTGCCTCGAGCGCGCGTTCGGTCCGTGAGGCCCGGTCCGCGGCTTCCAGGTGAAAGATGGTAGCGCGTTCCGCTGCCTTCTGGGCCTCGAACGCAAGGCGTTCGCGATCACGTGCAAGGCGTTCGCGTCGCCGGGCTACCGGGTAAGCGTAGAGCAGGAGCACCGTCCACGCGAGGAGCGCGACGACCCACAGCCCGAAGACGATGTAGAGCAGCCACAGGTGAGTCAGCAGCCACGCAGATCCTGCTCGAACAAGGTGGTCCATGTCCCGGCCCCCTGCACTGCCGTCAGCGCGAGGAAGCAGCAGACGTAGGTCACCCTCCCGAGGGCCCATGTCTGCGGCAGGTGAAGGTACGGCCCCGCCGCGTTGGCGATCTCGGCGGCTGCGCAGATGACCGCGCACGCCTCCGTGACCGTCGGCCGTCGGCCTCTCGACCGAGTCGACCTCCAGCGGGCAACGATGACGATGAGAGCTATCGCGAGCCCGGCCTGGGCGACGGCGTAGGCCCATGAGAGGGCAGCGCCTCGGAGGCCGAGCCCGAGGAGGCCGGCGAGGTAGCCAAGGTAGGCGGCGCAGAGAGCGGTGTTCAGCCGAGTGGGGCGGACGTTCAAGTTGAACGAACAGGAAGAGCGAAGATCGCCGCGGTGGACCGTGGTCCTGTTCAACTTCTGGCGCCCCTTGTTCAAGTTGAACGGGTCGAGCACGACGAGGTCGACGCCGAGCACGGCCCACGGGTAGACGGTGCCGAGCGCGACCTCGAGCCGGAAGGGCAGCGCCCCGCTCAGGAGGCCGAGGTCGCAGAGAAGGCCGCCGAGGAGCAGGCCAGTGATGGGGCGATGGCGAGGGATGGACCGGGCGAGGGCGCCGGCGCTCGCGCTGGCGAGCACCTGGGCGACGTAGCAGACGACCCTCGCCCGTTCCATGGGTCAGGACCAGGCGACGTTCTGGCACCAGCCCGAGCTCGGGCTGTTCGGCTCGAGCCACCAGCGCTTGTTGTTCGTGTCGATGTAGGAGCCATCGGTCTGGGCGATGGCTCCCTTGAGCGTCAGGTAGGTCACGTCGCTGAGCTTGTAGCCGTTGGTCCCGAGGCTCCACGCATGCGTGTCGCTGTTCACGAGCGGGAAGACGAGGTTGTTGGCGGCATCGACCAGACAGTTGTGGTCGAAGTTGTAGCCGTCGGCGCTGACGGCATCCACGAACGGCTGTTTGACGGGCGGTGGTTCGGTGGGCACGAAGGTCCTCCTTCTGGTTGAGGGCGCCGAGAGGGTACCACTGGGCCGGGCGGGCGTGGCTACTCCGGCTTGAGCGGGCGGAGCTTGGCCCGGATCTCGAGGATCTGCATGGCGGCCTCGTCCAGGAACCAGTCGGCCGCGTCGACGTCCTGCTCCTTGAGGCGCTTCACCGCGGTGGCCAGCGCGCGCATCAGGGGCGCGTCATGGGAGCTGGTGAGTACCTCTACCTCCTCGGCGAGGCGCTCGACCCTGACGGTCCAGTCCTCCTGGGCAAGCTCCTCGCCGAGCACCTCCGACTCGGGGCGTGCGCGCCCCTCGCCTTTCTTCGGCTTGGCCCCGCAGTTGTTGCACGGCTCCCCGCGCTCCCGGTGCCGGCCGCAGCGGCACGAGATCCAGCAGTCGCACGTGCCGGCCTGCTTGCGGCAGAGCGCGCACGTGAAGTTGGTCCGGTCGATCAGGGCTTCGATGGGGCTGGTCACGGCTTGTCCGCGGCAGGGCAGCCCGGCCAGTGGAAGGACGAAGCCGCCGGCGCCATGTCGATCGCGTACCAGGTGCCGTCCGTGGCGAACGCCCAGTCCAGCGACCAGGCCCCCTTCATGGCGGCGGAGACGCGCTCGGAAAGCGCGGTGAGGTGCTCGACCTCTTCGGGGCAGGACGCGTTGAGCCCGGTCAGCTTTCGGCGCCAGTCCGGGTCTTCGGTGTGCCCGTCGATGGATTCGGGCGGCCAGTAGGGGTGCCAGCACCGGACCTTGCTCCCTCGATGAAGTAGCGGCGCTCGACGTTGACCGGGAAGCCGTCGAAGGCCGTGAACGAGGACAGGAGCGGGAGCAGCTTGCGGACCGCCCAGACCTTGGTGGGCAGGCCGAACACGTCGACCATCTCACTCCATTCGACCAGGTTGAAGATGTGCTGCCCGAGCGCGTTGGGGTCACGCACGTAGCAGGTCGTCCGCCAGTCGTGCTTGCCGCTGCCGTGCCCGGTCCGCAGGAAGCAGGGGAAGCCGCCGATCTCCTTCGCGGCGCTGCGGACCTCCGCGACGAACGCTTGCCAGTCCTCGAGCCTGACGTCTTTCTGCTCGGGCCCGTCGAGCAGCATGCACAGGGGAAGGTCCGTGGTGACGATCCGGGTCTCCGGCACCGGGACGCCGGTCGCGGCGAGCTTGGGGAACCAGTAGGACAGGCAGGCGACGTTCACGGCGTTGTCCCTCCTGGCATGCACTCCCCCAGGGCTCCGCCACCATCGCCCCATGAGTCGACCACGTTGCCTTCGTACGCTCGGATCGTCTCCTCGGCCGAGAGCGGCTCGGCGCGCGGGTACGGGTCGTAGCTGTTCCACCAGACGCCCACGAGATCCGCCGGGAAGACATGGTGGTGCTCGTCGAGGTGATCGTCGTGGTCCTCGGGGAGCTTGCGGCAGGCTTCGAGGAAGCCGTCGGCTAGGGCCTTGGTGTTGAACAGCGCCAGGGGCTCCGGGTCGGCTCCTTCGACGTTGAAGATGCCGAAGAAGTGCCCAGCGAATGGCTCGCGGTGGTCGGTCGGGTCGTTGGGCATGGCCTACTCCTTCTCCGCGGCAGCATCGCGCGTGGCAGTGGTCTGCGTCCGCATCCGGCTCACCCAGTCGTAGAGCTCGTGAACGCACGACTCGGATGGCGTCCCGCGCTGGTCCCAGGTCTGCGCCATCTCGTGCAGCTCGGCGAGGAGCGGCTCTGCGATCGGTTGGCCTGCCCGCGCCCGGTCAATCTCTCTGACCATGGTCACGATGTGCGCCCGCATGTCGGTGCCGATGGGGCAGTCGGAGACCTCGCGGACGACCGCCATCGCCTCGCGCGCTTCCTTCAGGTCGGCTTCGAGCGCCTCGCACTTCGCCGCCGCTTCCTTGCCGACGCGCAGCGCTTCGTCGAGCCAGCCGGGGTACTTGGCGAGCTTCTCGCGATCGATCGCGCTCAGCGCTCGCTCGTGCTTCTTGATGATGGCGTCGGTCGTGGTGCCGCCTTCCAGATCCCGGATGCGCTGCGCCTGGTACCGGACCTTGGCCCGGAGCCTCCAGGCCTCGCCGATGAGCCGCATCCACCAGGCGCGCGCTTCGACGTTCCTCTCTGGGTCGCCGGTTCGTGCGAAGGCATGGGCGTTCTTGGCAAGCAGGTGCAGTTCCGCCGCGCGCAGCGGTACCTCTTTCTTCTCGTCGGACATGGGTCCTCCTCTCGGCGCCGTCGCGCCGGTGTCGTCCAGACCCGGAGGCTAGCACCAACGTCCCGGCTGATGGTAGGCTGGCTCTCGCGCGTCGCGGGATGAGCGGAGCGCTCCACCTCGAAAGGAGCCCCCTCATGCCTGAAATGCAGTCGATCCACGTCACGCGCTACAAGCACCCGAAGGCCACCGGCTGGGCCGGGTACATCGAACCGGCCGACAAGAGCTGGATCGCCTTCGTCGGACTCGACGGCCGCCCGATCTTCTTCCTGCACAGGGACCCGGAGACCGGCGCCATTCTGGGCGACGACCCCGAGAAGCACGCGGAGGACATCGCTGCCCTCCGGCGTGAGGGCGGCCTGCGGACCGGCATGGTGTTCGACGGGTCCTCCGTCCCGGAGCCTGGCACCAGGAGCCCGCACGAACTCGGCGAGCGGATCATCCCGCTGGGCGTCGATGGCGGCGGGGGTGACGTCGAGCCGCTCCCTGCCTGACCCGTGGTACTGTCCTCGCAAGCGCCCGGGACGAACACCACCCGGGAGCACGAAAGCGAGGACAGATGAACCAGGAACAAGCCCAGAAGGTCGTGGACGATGCGTGGCGGCGAGTGCTCGGGCGCCCGCCGGTGCTCGACCCGAAGGCGGACCCGCGGACGTCGAACGTGTTCCCGGCTGTCGACGGGACGGGGCGCGTGCTGTTCCCGGTGAAGCCCGAGAAGGCGTACCAGTGGAAGTGCTTCCGCGGGGTCACGCCCGACGGCTCCGAACTGGGGTCGTTGCTCGCCGGGATCATGGCGGAGATCGCGCGCGCCCTCGGCAGTGAAGCATGCGTCCACCTGCTCCACTGGCCGAAGGTAGAACTGGTGCTCCGTTCGCCGTATGCGAAGACCGGGGACAGGCCCGGCCGAATGCTCCCGCCGTTCTACGGCCTCGTCGAGGAGTACGCGGATGGCGCCGACTACATCGAGAGCCAGGTCCCCTACGTGCTCGACTACGTGGTGACGGTCACCGCCGCCGACGTGATGCTTCCCCCTCCCTGATCCGGTAGTGCCCTAATTAGGGCAAGCGCGCCTCAAATTAGGGCAGGCGCCCTACCCCCGGGGGATCGCCTCCGGTCCGTCGGGCATGACGCGGGGCGGCGAGGCAGGGAGCACGGTCGGGGAGGGCGCGGGGTAGCTCGCCGCGGTCCGTGTCGCCTCGGCCGTACCGTGTCCGGGCAGGGCACGGCGGGGGTTGACGGGCGCCGCCGCGTCATGCTTCCCGCGCGCGCAACGCTGCGCGAAAGGGCAGGCACGCGCCGTGCTTGCTGATCCCCCGTTCCGGGCGTATAAAAGCCGTCGGTCCTGCTCGAACAGGACCGACGAGACCGACCCAGCAGACGGACCGGGAACAGCGATGAGCCGTACGGAGGGCATGGTGCCCGAAGTGTATCGATCCGTCAAGCGGTCGGGTGGGGATATTCGCAATGACCGACCCGAAGAATCTCTCCGACAAACAGAAGGCGGAGTACGAGGCATGGGGGCAGGGGAACGAGTTGTTCCACAACTGCAATGCGTGCGTCGAGAACAGGGCCGCTGAATCGCAGATTCAATACATCGGCATGATCGCACCGCCGACTTTCGATCCTGCGAGCAACACTGCGAGCGCGAGTGAGACGTTTCCGATGCTCGTGTTCCGCTGTAACTTCTGCTCGCACGTCATGCTTTTTGATGCGGCTCATCTCCCGTGGATGAAGTGAAGACGAGGCGCGTGCCGCCCGGCAATACGAGCGCACTCAATCTCCACGGTTTCACCGGCTCCCAGATGACCTGACCGAATCGCCTCCGCCTCGGGGCGCTTTCTTGCTGCGCCGCAACATCGGGCGCAGCGAGGGGGGCGGGGGTGTGCGTAGCGGACTTCGCGGAGGGCTCAGAACGGTGCATTCGGTGCTGAAAAGCAAGACGGGGGCCGTTCTATCTTGCTAGGACCGTGCCCGCGGGCGGATGCGTTGCCCCCGCGCCCGTCCGCGGGAGTCCTCCTCCCCGCCCCTTCCGTCTCGCCCCGAGCGGACCCGTAATGTCCGCCCGCTCGCCTCTTTCCCCTGCTTCCCGCGCTCTACCGTGCGATCCTAGCCCTGCTTTCGGGGATGTCCCCCGAAGCAGAAGACCCCGACGGTGTTGCAAGCGCCGCCGGGGTCACAGAGTGCCGAGCGCTAGGGGCGCCCGACGTCCGCATCCGGAGGATGCCCCTACGGCCTTGGCAAGGCAAGGGCTCCCCTGTGGCGAACGTGCTCGCGCACGAGAAGCGCGTCGAGGTTTTGACAGCGCTCGTCAACGGCAACGGCAACCGGGCAACGTCTCGGTTGACCGGATGTCATCAGGACACGATCGGTCGCCTCGGCTTCGCGGTCGGAGTCGGCTGTGCTCGCCTACATGACAGGCTCGTGCGTGACATCGCATGTTCGTACCTTGACCTAGACGAACAGCACTCATGGTGTGGCGTTCGTCAACCGAACCTTGACCCGTCCCGTCATGACGAGTCGACGTCAGGTGAGCAGTGGTCGTGGGCGGCACTCTGCCGGACGTCGCGTCTGACTGTGGCATGGCACGTCGGGAAGCGTGATGCTGAGAGCGCTGATATCGTTGTCGCCGATGCGCGCTCGCGTCTGTCGACGATGCCGCAGATCACAACCGACGGATGCGAGCTATACGTCAAACCGATCGCGAAGCACTTCGGATACGGTGTCGATTACGCGCAGCAAGTCAAACGCCTATCCGCGCGAGGCGGAGGCCGCACGGGCGTTGCTGAGAAGTTCTCCCCCGGGAGCGGCGTCAGCTTCATTGAGAAGCGCGTGATCTTCGGTGCTCCCGATCTCGACGCTGCGACGACGTTCGCGATCGAGCGCGGCAACGGGACGAATCGCTGTTGGAACAGTCGCCTTGTGCGCCGCACGCTGTGCTTCTCGAAGCGCGTTGACCGGCACGCCGCAGCGGTCGACTTGCAGTACGTGTACCGGAACCTGTGCTGGATCCCTCGCACGCCGCGCGAGATGCGCGAGACATCCGCGATGGCCGCTGGCATCACGGATCACGTGTGGAGCGTGGAAGAGCTGATGGTGCTTGCGCTGGACGAGCCTGCCGGGGAGAAGCCTCGGGCGAAGCCGCTCGCCTACCGGGAGCCCGTCACGACGGCTCGCCCGCTCCCGTCGGGCCGGGGCTTCCTTCGCGTCGTGCCCTCGACGCCTGGGGGCCCTGCACCCGCTCCGCCGAGCCCTCCGCCCGTCGAGCCTGCACCGGCCGCGCCGATGCCTCCGCAGGCAGACGCGAGCGGGCAACTGGACTTGCTGGCGTGGCGCCCCCGGGCGGCGAAGCCGTTGCCGCCGCTCGGGTCGCAGTTGTCGCTGTTCGGGGAGGATGAGTGAGGCGGGGAGCTACAGGCAGGGCCCGCCGCAGCCGCAGCCGCAAGGGTCGCCGTGCTCGTCGGCTTCGCCCTGCTCACGGAGCAAGGCTTCGCGCGCGGCGACGCACCGATCGCAGTCGCACGCGCACACGTCGACGGGCTCGCCGTCGTTGCGGAAGCACTCGGGCCCGTGACAGTGCCCGTCGTCTCGTGCGGCGTTCATCGGCGCCTCCGAGGCGGCCCCTTCGGGGGCGGGAGCTTGATCGGCACGGCCTTGCGGATCTCGCCCTTGTCACGGCAGGGAGCGCACGCAGCGCAGACGAAGCACCGTCGCCCGTTGACGGTGCGGGTCGTGACCGCAAGCCCGCCGCAGACCCGGACGCGTCCTTCAAGGTCAACGATCGTCAGCTCGCAGAAGGCGCTCGCAGGAACACGCTCGCTCATGACGCACCCCCGGGCAGGGAGGCGAGCCCGGAGCGCCCGAGCACGACGTCGACAGAGAGGCCCGAGACGCGAGCAAGCGCGACCGCAAGCCCCGGGGAGGGGCGCTTGTCCTTGCGCGTGAGCGTGTTCGGCAAGACCCCCAGCGCGGCGGCGAGCTTGCGCAGGGTGCCGAAGTGAGAGCGGGCGATGTTGTGGGCTGCGGCACGGACCGCGCGCGCTTCGTCGGGCGTGAGGGAGAGAGCGGGCGACGGACGGCCCTTGCGCCGAGCGGGCGCAGGGGAGCCGTTGCCGCCCGGAGGCGGATGAACGAGTCTGAGCATCGGGCGTACCCTCGGGGTATGAGGTTGCGTCAAGTCGCCCCGGGTCGCGCTAACGGCTCGGGGCGGCGCTTGCAGCATGCGCCCGGATGCGTGGATCCTGCCCTAATTAGGGCACTCGGAGGCAAATTAGGGCACTACCCCTGATCCCGCCCAGGGCGGGCACATGGTACGTTCCGGCTGTGCGCGCCCTCACGCGCGCCGGAAAGGACCATGTGCCGTCCCCCTACCGTGTCCCTGCCCCTCGCCCGCGTGAGGTCACCCCGCATCGGTGGCCCTTCTGGGTCCACGTCACCCTGGCCGCCGTGGTGCTCGCCGTCGGCGCCGCGGCCTGCCGTCTTTCGCTAGCCGAAGCCGTCGAGGCAAACGCGATTGCCGGACCGCTCTGCGCCAGCCTCGGACCGGACCTCGCGCCGGTGCCCTTCGTCGGCCCCTTCAGCGGGCTGATCGCGCTGATCTGCCCAGCCGTGGAGCAGGAGATCGTCGCCGCCGAGACGGTCGAGCCCGTCGACGCCGGCGCGCCAGCTCCCGTCGCGAGCGTGCCCGATGGCGGTGCGCTCACGGACGCCGGCGCTCCCGTGCTGGCTGCTGCCCCGCGTCGGCACGCCCACTTCAAGGTTGACCCGCACTGCGTCGCAACCCCGATCCCCGGCGACCCGCTCCACCAGTGGGCCTGCCCGGAGCTCCACGCGCTGATCCTGGCCGCCGAGAAGCGGGCGATCATCCGGGAGCAGCAGGTCAGGGCCAGGGGGGTGCGTCGATGAACCATCTCCCGGCTCACCTGGAGGGGGCTCTCGTCGACGCGTCATCTGCCGCGCGCCGTCTCTTCGAGTCGGAGCTTCGCCAGACCACATCCTTGGCGGGCTTCAGCAAGCCGCCCGGCATCATCCGGCGCGTCGAGGATGACCCGGTGGCGCGCGGCGTGCCGTGCCCGTACTGCCATGGCCTCGGGCATCACCTCGACGGCCGGTCGGTCTGGCACGGTGACGGGACCAGCGAGCACACGCCACCGACGCCGTGCTCGTTCTGCCGCGGCATGGGGCGCGTCAAGGTCATGCCGCTCGACGACGAGCCCGCCGAGAAGGGAGGCGCATGATGGACCGCATCATCCGCTGGCTGCGCGTCGTCGGGCTCGCGCCGTTCGGCTTCGCGCAGGAGGACTTCCACGGACATCACCAGCTCCTCCGCGTCTGGGGCCCGCTCCTGCCGGCGCGGTGGGAGGTCTACCGCTGGCCCACGGAGACGGGCACCGACGAGAAGGACAGGTGGCTCCGGCCGCTGCCCTCCGGTTCGCCGGAGATGCGCCATCGGATCCAGCTCACGGCGGAACTGGTCTACTCCGGCACCGACTGGCACGCCGCGAAGCGCGCCTTCGCCGGCCGGTACCCCGACGGCACCACGGACGTCTCGCGGCCGCCGGTGATGGCGCTGCACCTCGCTGGAGGTGCCCGATGAAGTTCCGCAAGAAGCCGGTCGTGATCGAGGCGCGGCGCGCGGTCGTGGCCGAAGAGATCCAGACCCTGGAAGGCACCATGCGCGCCGAACCTGGGGACTGGATCATCACCGGGGTGAAGGGCGAGCAGTACCCGTGCAAGCCCGACATCTTCGCGCGCACCTACGACCCGGCCGACGACGAGGCGCGGGCAGCGCTTGCTGGTCTCTGCCCGTTCTGCCACCAGGACGACGAGCTCGTCGCCCGCACAATCAACTCCGACGAGGACGCGTTCTGCGACCGCTGCCAGCGTGTCTGCTACATGTCCGCTACGGGCGATCTCGTCGCCGACGATCCGAGGGCAGCATGAGCGCCCGCGGCCTCGGCTGGCTGCGCGACAAGCCGGCGCAGCGCACCACGAAGCGGTACCAGGCCCCCCGGGGCGCGCTGCTCACCGGCCTCCCGCCGACGAGCGACATCTCGTCCTTCGACGTGCTCGGCACGGCGGACCAAGGCCCGCTTGGGCAGTGCACGGGCGTCTCGACATCGCAGGCGATCATCAACGGCGACGTGGCCGCGCTCGTCGTCGGCGGCGCCAACCTCGAGCAGGCAAGGCAGAATGTCGTGCGCTCATCGGCGTACGCCCTCTACTTCTGGGGCCGCTACTACGACTACATGAGCGTCGCCGGCGCCAGCGGCACCTTCATGGCGCAGTTCCAGAGGCAGGACAGCGACGCCGGCTCCTCGCACGCCTCTGTGTGCGCGGGGATCAGTGCCATGGGCCTGCCGCCCGAGAGCGCGTGGCCATACGACCCGAGCTACGACCCGGCGAACGACGGGCCGACGTGCAAGTACCGGCTCCGGCCCGACCAGGAGGCCGAGCGGCTCGGCTTCGACAACCGCGGCGAGCTCGTCGTGCTCGGCATCGACGATGAGAGCCAGGACCAGCGTCTGCTCGACCTCGTGCACGCGCTCGCCGTCGACAAGCACAGCCCCCTCATCGGGGTGAACGTGAGCCAGCCGTTCTGCGACGAGGCATTCGACCCGAACGTGGCGGTCGATGCGCCGTCGCCGAAGCAGGTGGTCGGCGGGCACGCTCTCCACATCGTCGGGCACCGGACCGAGGCCGACGGCTCGATCTCGTTCAAGGTGCACATGAGCTGGGGCGAGGGCCCGTTCGCGTACGTCTGGTTCAGCCATGGCTACGTGCTTGACGTGGGAACGCAGCTCACGATCGTGAAGCGCGTGCCCATGTTCCAGAGGGGAGGCGCGTGATGCCGCCCGCGCACCCGATGCCCCCGCCGATGCTTCTGCCGTGCGAGCAGTGCGGCGCGACGACGCTCTTCTGCACCCACAGGATGGCGTCCATCCAGCGCTCGTTCTCCATCGGCGACGTCGATCCCGTCACCATCGGCGCTCTGCTCGTGACCGAGAACGTCGACGAAACCGGAACGCACTGGGGCCTGAGCTTCGACGGACCGAACCCCGCCGATGACCAGTACGTGCCGTGCCTGTCAAAGGAGGACGCGTTCAAGCTCAAGGGCCTCGTCGAGGCGTACGGTCAGCGCATCGTGGCCGAGACGCGCGACTGGCCGCCGAACAGCGCGCGCGTGCCCGCCTTCGGTCACCACCCCGGGTGCGCGTCGCCGGCGACGAGCGCGGAGGTCGGCGACGTCAGCGCCTGGGGTTGCGTCCCCGGGTGCCCTGCGCTCGAGGCCAACATCGCCGCCAAGGAGGCCCCGTGATCCGCTCCGTTCTGCTCCTGCTCTTCGTTGCTGGCTGCGCCGGCTGCCCTGCACGCGGCGCTGCGCCGTCGCCATCCTCGAGCGCGCCGGCCGCCGGCAAGCCCTCCCCCGCAGTGGTCACCGTGCCCGACGGCATGACGCCCTGCGCGGTGTACTGCGCCCACCTGCTGGCGCTCGTTCCCGATGGGGGATGCCCCGGCGCGAAGCCCTCTCCCGAGGGCAAGACCTGCCTGGATAGGTGCGAGGCGACCCAGAACGGGATCGCCCGCTACGACCTCGCCTGCCGCATCGCCGCGCCGTCCTGTGCCGCGGTCGACGCCTGCCCCTAGAACAGCTTCTCCTGCGCGCCAGAGCGGTCGCCGAGCCCCGCGGGCTGGTACCGCGCCGCCACCCAGTCGGCCCACGGGATGCCCTTGTCGTACGCGCCGATGACCCAGCGTGCGTAGCCGAGCAGCTCCGGCGTGCGGTGGTAGGGCATCGGGTACGGGCGCGCCCCCCATGCGCGGAGGCGCTGGCGCCGATGCTCACGGTCCGCGTGCGTCTCGCCGCCCCAGAAGCCGATGAGCATGTAGACCATGACGTGATCGGGCTTCACGCCGGCCACGGCGAGCCGATCGAGCCCTCGGAAGAGCACGCCCTCGTCTTCGCGGCTGTCCCATGCCGTGTAGATGCGCTTCGCCTTGAACGAGTCGTCGCGGTAGTCGACCGAGGCCAGTGCGAGCGCGGCCTCCTCGCTCAACATGCGGGCGTTGATGCCCTGGGAGAAGCAGACCCGGAAGCCGCCCGAGCGCAGTTCATCGATGCGGTCGCGCCAGCCCGGCACGCCGAAGAAGTCGTTGTCGAGCAGGAGCACATGGCGCGGGTGCGGCTCGCCGCGCCAGATGTTGGCGATGGTGTTCTCCTCGCGCGCGGCGCCCTCCTTGCGAGGGACAACGCAGAACTCGCACCGGAGGCGGCATCCACGCTGGGTAAAGCCGACCGATGCCGCGAAGCGCGGGTAGACGCTGTAGTCGAGCGGGCCTCGCGACGGCACGCCGACGTCCTCGAGCGTCGCGCGCAGATCCCAGCCCGTGCCCCCGATGATGGCGTCGGGCCGGATGGCGCGAAGCCGTTCAGCGACCGGGCGCGTGCGCTCGAAGATTGCCGAGGCGAACACCCGGTCGAAGGCGTCCCCAATCTCCGGCTCGACGGCGCGCTCCGTTGGAGCATGACGCAGCACGACCTCGTCGCCGAGGCCCCGGTGATGCGCGGCGAGACGCATCAGGGCAAGGTTCGGGAGCTTACCGTCGAGGTGCAGGAGGAGGACCCGCATGGGCAGATCCTAGTTGACGGTCATCGCGCTCGCGAGCCCATGCGCCATGCACACGGCGCGGAGCCTGGCGTGCCCGAACTCGTCCCGCTCGCGGATGACCCGGCCCATGTTGGGGCAGCGGATGTCGACCGCGTCGTCCTCGGTCCGCACGAGGTCATGCGCCTCGCACTGCATCACGTCGCCGATCTCGCGCCTCACTGGCACGCCGCACACGTCGGGCAGCTATCCGCGGTGGTGTCGCCGCTCCCGTCCGGATCGCACTCCCACCACGACTGACCGAGGTAGGTGTACGGATCCGCGACGCATCCTGACGGGCAGGTTGGGTTGGAGCAGGCCGACGTCTGGCAGCCAGGGTTGGTCGTCGACGACGAGCAGCCCGAGGCTACGGTGAGCGCAAGCAAAGCCGAGACAACACCAACCGCGATGACATGGCGAACGTTCATGATGATCTCCCTCGGGCATCGCAAGATCGACGCCTTGGACGACTGTCACACAGCGATCGGGATGGGTCAAGCGACTGTGTGACAGTCGCGCGCGGGTCAGTCGGAGCCGTGCATCTCGGCGACGCGACGCTCCAGGTACTCGAGGCCACCGATGCTGACGGCGCGGCCGCCGCCAAGCTTCTCCGCGGTGGCGGCGAGCACGGTGGCCTCCGGCTTGGTGAGCCTGCGCTGCGGCTCGCAGCCGTGCGGGCAGACCATCTGGCCGTCCGCCGCCCCGTACATCCGGCACACGGTGGGCCTGTGTTCGTAGACCGAGCATCGGCCGGCGACGAGGTGCCCGCAGGTCCCATCCTCGGTCACGTGCGGGGCCTTGCCGCTCACCGCCTCGATCTGCTTGGCCTCGAGCATCGACATGAAGAGCGGGCCACAGGCTGCGGTGCAGAGCCCCTTGCAGACGACGCGAGGGACGGCGCCATAGACCTGCAAGCGGATCTGTTGGAGCTTCTGGCGTTCCCGGTGCGTGATCATGGCCTTGCGCCAGGTTCCTTCGCGATCGTGACGCACAGGCACTCGTGCTTCATCAGCTTCGGCGTCTGCCCAGCGGGGCACGTCCGCTGCGCGCACTCGTCATCGTTCATGCTCGCGATCACGGCGAGCACGACCAGCACGATGAGCGTGAGGATCGCTCCGAGCTTGGTCTGCGGGTTGCTGAGCAGCGCGAAGTCACGGACATCATCGTCGTCGATCATCGGTTCCTCCCAAGCGTCCACGGGTGCGCGACGCGCATGAGGCTCGCGAAGCACGAGAACAGCGTCTCCGGCGCAGGGCCGGGCGGCACCCACGGCACCCACCGCCATTCCGCGCACTTCTCCGGCTCGGTGACCTGCGCGACCGGGTAGCCGGGAAGATCGACGCAGCAGTAGAGCGTGACCCAGGAGTCGCCGCCCTCGAAGTGGGTGAGGGTGTAGACCCCGGTCTCTCGGATGCCCGCTGGCGCGAGGCCGGTCTCCTCCAGAAGCTCGCGTGCCGCGCACTGGAGGACAGACTCGCCGCGCTCGAGCTTGCCGCCGGGCACGCTCCACGTTCCTGCGCCGTGGGCCCCCTTGCGAAGCTCCATGAGGAGGGCCCCGTCACCGCGGCGGACGAGAACGGCGACACCGACGCGGGCGAACTTGGTGCTCAGCGGGACCTTGCCCTCGGGACATTCGGGGTACTTGTCGCTCTTGAACTTGCCCTGGGGCGTGAGGTGTGCGCCCATCACGAGCCTCCCTTCTCGGCGAGCCGGTAGTACCTACGCGGTCGTCCGCCTCGACAGGGCAGCCCCTCGCGCTCCTCGCTCGTCACGAGGCCCTCGGCCTCGATCTCCCAGAGGTACGGGTAGATCGAGGCGCCGATGCCGATCTTCTCGCGGAGCTCGAGGCCATAGGCCGGGCCGTCGGCGCGGAGGACGGCGATCACGGCCCGCCGGAGGAGCATGCGCGACTCCCGGCGACCCGTGATCACGTCGCGCACGACCACGACGGCGATGGTGAGCACCATCAGTGTCTTGACGCCACCGGCCCACCACGGATCGCGCTGCGCGCTCAAGATGGTGGAGTAGCCGCAGAACGCGGCCATCAGCGCGCCGAAGATGAGGCTGCGGCGATGGTGGCGCTGGTGGGTGCGGAAGTCCTCGATCGCGGAGTTGCGCAGGTATCGCGAAGGGTCGATCCGTGGATCCATGGTGCTCATCGGATGGGCCTCATGCGCAGCAGCACGCAGCCATAGTGGTTGCTCTCGCGGACCTCCAGCGTGACGACGTGCTTTGCCGTGGCCTGGCTGAACCAGGCGCGGGCGAAGACGGCCCGGTGCTCCGGGGTCATCTGATCGAACGCGGACCCAGCGTCTGGAACGTGAACGGCGACGGAGATGTCCGCGCCTCCGCGCAGCGTCGGCGTCTTCGGCTCTGGCTCCGGCCTGAAGTCGAGCCCATAGTGCACCAGCGGTGCGAGCGTGGCCGCGATGTCGGCGACGTGGCCAACATGCACGCCGAGGTCGCGCGTGGTTCTCCCTTCGACGTCCCCCTCCGTGGTGACCCGCCACCGACCCACGACGGGGTGGGTGGCGGCGTAGCGCTCACCGGCTTCGCGTGTGGCTGCCAGTGCGCTCGTCTCTGCGCGCTGGGCCAGGTGCTTGTGGATCTCCTCTTCGCTCATCTTCTCGATGTCGGGCATGGTCCCTCCTCACCAGGCGCAGTAGAAGCGCAGGATCTTGATGTCGGGGTCGAGGCTTCGCAGGTCGACCTCGAAGCCTTGGCGTTCGCCATACTGGTAGGGGACAACGCCGACGTGGGGCGGGTACGACGCGCCCGGCTTGAAGTAGATCGTGACGCCGCTCGGGTCGGCCTCGTCTGGATCCCCACCAAAAAAGTCGCGAACCTCTTCGGGGATCGGAACGCCGGCGGCACGGCATGCGTCACGTGCGGAGATCATTCGCTGGTACTTCTCATCGGCCGGCTTGATGCCGACGACGTTCATCGACATGCCCATGGTCACGCCTCCGTGCAGAGCGCGTCGGCGAGCGCGCAGAGGGCCTTGACCGCGGCGCTGGTCGCCTGGACGGCGGGCTCCAGGAAGTTCTCGGCGAACTCTCGCCCGCGCCGGTCGCGCTCCGGCTCCTCCTGCTCGAACAGCTCCTGGCGACGCTCCTCCAGCAACGGCGCTGCGTCGTTGACGATCTGGCTTCGACCGACGAGCCCCCTCTTGTCCAACAACTTCGCCAGATCACGCGCGAGCGCGGCCGCGTTGCCGTACGCCTCCGACTGCTCCTGCGGGGTCGGCCTCCGGTCCCGCGAGCAGTCGGCCCAGTTGTCCAGGAAACTGCTCACCTCCCCGACGATCGAAAGGGCGCGGTCGAGTGCGCGATGATCGGTGCTGGGGCCTTCGACCATTGCATGCGGCCAGAGCCCGGGGTCGTTGGTAAGAAGCAGGATGCGGCGCGATTCGGTGACGAGGTCTCCGGTCTCGTCGGCGAGTGCGACGAGGCGCTTCGCCATCTCCGTCAGCGCGGTCTTCGCCTCGGTCCTGAGCGTACGGATGTTCGTGGGCATGGGATCCTCCTTCGGTCGCGCAGCGGCGCGCCGGTAGTCGTCCGAACCGGAAGGTAGCATGGCTCGGCGCACTGTCATACAGTCGGTCCTCATGACCAAGGACGACACCCTCTCCAAGCTCGAGCTCATCGACCTCGCCGCCGTCACGATCGACGCCCCCGGGCAGACGGCGACCGTGACATTCAACGTGCCTCACGCCGGCGCCGGCATCAGCGAGTTGACGGAGACGGCCCGCCTCGACTCCCCCCGGCAGCCCGAATACCTGCGCCAGGCTGTCGCGGAGGTGAACAACGCCATGCTGCGATGGGTGAAGGAGCGCGGCGTGCTGCTCGACTCGCAGGCGATCTGCGCGGAGTGCACCAGCGCGTGCTGCGCGCGCGTCTTCGAGTTGGTGGGGGTCAACGCCGTGGACTTCGCGCGGATGGGCAAGCGGACCGCTCGCTCCGCGGTCGAGCTTCTCCCTCAACCAAACCCTGCCGGCTACGTGGGCAAGCTCAAGCGCGTGCCGTACAAGGGGGCCGGCACGGCGAAGTACGAAGGGGACGCGGTGCCGATGGCCTGCGTCTTCCTCGACCAGGAGACCGGCTGGTGCACGATCTACAAGGACCGCCCCGACATCTGCCGGACCTATCGCGCCGACAAGTGCGAGAAGAAGGAACCGGCGCCGCCGAAGCTCATCCAGCTCCGGAAGAAGGCGCTCGACGCGGCCCCTCAGCCCCCGCCGGGCTGATCGTGTACGCTTGGCTCCATGGTCAAGCTCCTGCTCGCCCTATCCGCTCTCCTCTTCGCCTCTACGGCCTTCGCCGACGTCGTGCCCGACAGCTCCGTCCTCGAGCCGGTGCCGTCGAACCTCGACGTGGGCATCGCCATCGCGACGATCGCGCTCCTGCTCGGGGCTGGGCTCGTGCTCCTCGTCGCCGGCGCACGTCGTGGAACCACCGGCGCCACCCTCGGCGTCGTCGCGCTCCTCGCCTGTGCGTCGCCGGCCTATGCGCAGACCGTGCCCGTGGTCGGCGGTCCGGGCTGGCTGCCCTTCCTGACCCACCTGGCGCCGCTCGTCGGTGGCCTCGCCGGGCTCGCCTTGGACCCTCGGGTGAAACCCCTCTGGACGTCGTTGCCGGGGCGCTGGCCCATGGTGGTCGGCGGGGTCGTGGGGCTGGCACAGGGGACGTGCACGGCGCTCCTCGGAGGAGACGACATCGCAACTGCCATCGGCAAGGGGGTGACGGCGGGGATCCTCGCGCTCGGGATCGGGCACGTGGGGATCTCGCTCGTGGGCTCGCCGACGGCGCCGGTCGCCGCCAAGGCGCTCGCCGCGTCGGAGCCGCTCAAGGTCACCGTGACCGGGGAGCCGAAGGCATGAACATCGAGTCGCCTGGCCTCCAGCCGATCTCGCTCGGCGACGTCTGGATCGGGGAGACGCGCCCGGATCCGAAGCTGCTCGCCGAGTGCTTGGAGCAGGAGCGCGCGCGCCACAGCGACGACTGCCCTCGCAAGCGTCTGCCGCTCGCGGCCGGCATCGACTGGCCCTGCACGTGCCCGACGTTCACCTTCATCGTCTACCCGTCGCGATGAGCCTCGCTCAAGTCCGCTACTGCACAACTGCATCGCCCACCCGCTGCTCTTCCTGACGGGAGACGCGTGGTGGGCGGTGTGGCTGCACGACAAGACGGCCGAGATCGCCTACCCCGAGGAGTGATACCTTCCTGGACATGCTCCAGCTCGTCCAAGCAGGCACCGGCCCGCGCAGACACATCATCCTCGGGTACTTCTGCGACACCCTCCACGTGGAGACCGACCTCCCCGAGATCCTGGGGGAGGACGTCTGCCTCCTCCAGGATCTCGACGATGCCCACGGGCGCTTCGCGGCCGCGCCTGGTCACGGCGGGGTCGACCCGATCGAGGACGTCGTCGCCTTCGCCCACGAGCACTGCGGGGAGTTCGAGGTCGGCAAGATCGTCCTCATGGGCTGGAGTGCGGGGTGTCAGGCCGTCCGCGAGCAGCTCCGGTCCGACGACCACGAGATCATCTCGGGCGCCGTGGCCCTCGACGGGATCTCCGGCTCGGTCCCACCGCTCCCCGCCCAGATGGCCCCCTGGTACGCGATGGTGGACCGCGCGAAGCTCGGGAGCGGCTCACTCCTGATCGTGACGCACACTGCCATGCAGTACATGGAGAACCTGCCCGCGGGGCAGCGATACGAGAGCACTACGCACACGGCCGCGATGCTCTGCGAGCGTGCCGGCCTGACGCCCCCAGGGCCAGGCGGCGAAGCGAGCCTCGGCGACTTCACGGTGGTCTCGAGCCCGAGCGCGAACATCGACGGCCCGGCCCACATCCACCAGGTGAAGGTCGTCCTCCCCGATGTCGCGAAGCGGTTCCTGGTCCCCTGGCTGGCCGCCGAGGCTCCGCCGTCGACCCAGCCCCAAGGCGCGTGATACCCTCCGGGTGCGTCCGCCCTGCGCGGCATCGTAGCCGCGGAAGGCAAGGCACCATGGAGAGAGCGTTCAAGATCGGCTGCTCGGTCATCTTCTTCGACAGCTACCGCATCGCGCACGAGGCGCTGGTGACCAATTGGTTCCACGGCGGACCGGATGGTCAGAGCGTCGCAGCCTGGGAGCAGGCGCAGAGGGACCGCGGGGTCACCTCTCCGCTCTGGACCCCCTGCTGCAACGTCGTGTTCGTGGCGGACCAGTCGAAGACCGATCCGTACGGCCGTCAGATCGAGCACTCGCCCTCCGTGACCTACGGCCGATGCCAGAGCCAGCCGTTCCTCGGGATGTGCTGGTGCTGGCCGGACGAGGTCGAGGAGGCGAAGCAGCTCGCCGCCAAGGCATACGCCGAGGCGGTCGCGCAGTAGCTCTGGCCAAGAGGCCCAACGGCGGGACCGACGAGGAACCGCAAGCCGATGGGTTTCGGTGCCGCGTAGGGCGGACGACCAGGAGGATCGACATGACGACCAGCGACCCCGTAGCCGCTCCCCCATCCCTCGGCCTTGCCGCTCTGGCGCGTGCTCAGGCCGCGCTCGCCGCCGGCGTGAAGGAGGAGCCCTTCGGCTCGAACACGGGGCCCGAGGTCCGCGAGTACCTGTCCCACTGCGTCAGACACGGCTCGCTCCTCGGCCTCACCGCGGCGGAATGGTGTGCAAGCTTCGCCTCCTGGTGCATCTGGTCGGCGTGGGCCTCGGGGCGCACGCAGGACTTCGAGCCCGACGCGCTGGCATGGCCAAAGCCGATTCACCCGTGGGACATCCCCCCGGTTGGGTACCGGGCCGCCGTCTCCGAGCTCGTCGTCGACGCGAAGGAGACCAAGACCTGGTTCGACGTCACCGCGATCAAGAGCGGGATGGCGACGATAGCTCCGGGGATGCTGGCGATCTTCGGCAGGGCCGGGCACGACCCGAGGAACGGCGGGGAGGGGCACGTTGCCATCGTGGAGAGCGTCTCGACCGGGGGGCTCAGCTACGTGGTCATCAGCGGCAACAGCAACAACGCGGTCTCGCGCGAGACCAGGACCCTGTACGACGAGAACGAGCCGCTGGTGGGCGTGATCAGCCTCGACGGACCAGGCGCATGATCCACTGGCTCTTTCTGGTGCTTGCCGGGGGGATGCTCGCCGGCTGCCTGCTCACCATCCTCCTCGCCAAGGCAAGCGGGCTACTCCCGCCGCCCGTGGTCGAACCGCATGGCGTCGCACCGCCGGCCCAGGTAGCCGAGGAGGAGCCGCCGTCGACGGGCCCAAACCCGGATGGGCCGCGGGCGGAGCCGCCGTCGTCGAAACAACGCGTCGAGCCACTGCATGTGACGCGTGAGCGCACTGTCCGGATCGAGGCAACCATCCGCGCCGGCGTGCGGCCGCATCCTCCGGGGCCGCGTGGCGCCTGCGGAATCGCTGGCTGCCCGAACATGCGGCCGCACTCCCACGTCCTCGACCTCGCCCGCCGTCTCGGATCTCGATGACCCGCGAGCAGCTCCAGGCGCTCGAGGCCGACGCCGCGGCGTGGCTGGCGTGGAGGCAGGAGCAGGCCGGCTGCCCCATCCTGCTCGCCGTCGAGGTCATGTCGCTGATGAACGGCCCTACCCGCTCTCCGGCTTCCCGGGGTCGAAGTCGTGGTCGGCCATCGCTCGCGAGCAGTGCTCGCAGATGGGCTTCCCGTCGTTGTCGCCGATGGCGGGCCAGCGCTGGTCCTTGGGCAGGAAGCGGCACAGGAACTGACACCGGCTCGCGCCGATCTGCCGGAGTAGCCAGCCTCGAGCCGGGCTACGCCGGTCCCTGCCTCGCGCCCTGTCTAGCCAGTGCTCGAAGGCCAGCGCAGCCTCGAAGGCAGGGAAGAGCAGGAGCTGGATCACGGCTAGAACAGCCCGCACTGCGCCGTGGCGCCATGTGCCTGCTCGATGGCCCTCTCGTCGAGGTCGATGAGGACAGCGCGCCGCCCCTCCTCTTCGGCAACGCGGCCGACCGTTCCGGAGCCACCAAACGGGTCGAGGACGTGGTCGCCGGCGGCGGACCCGGCGAGGATGCAGCGCCGGGCGAGCTTTCGCGGCATCGGCGCGACGTGGCCGCCGTCGCTGGGCTCCGTGTCGATGTCGTCCCAGACCGTGCGGAGGTTGCGGCCGAATGGATGGCCGTCGATGCCTGGCTCGGAGCGCGTCGACATGCTCCATGTCTGGTCTGGCTTGCCAGGCCGCACGAACGGAGCCTTCCCCGTCGGGCGGCGCTGCGGCTTCATCCGGTGCGCCTGCCTCACCGCGTCGGCGTCGTAGAAGTAGCGGGGCGACTTGCTCAGGAGCAGCACGTACTCGTGGGCGTGCGTGGGCCGGTCGGTGACGCTCTCGGGCATCGCCGAGGCCGGCGCCCAGATGTTGTCGGCGCGCAGGTACCAGCCGTCACGCTGGAGCGCGAGTCCGAGCATCCACGGGAAGGGGAGCAGATCCTTGTCCTTGAAGCCAGAGGGCACGCCGATGCACCGGCCCTGCTTGCCTGCGCGCGTGGCCCGTACTCCGGAGGTCTTCCCCGGTCTCGACCCGCGGTAGGCGAGTTGGGAGCGCTGTGACCCCTCCAGTGTCGAGCCGATGAGCGTACCGCTGGTCGACTTGCGTGCGTAGCCGCTCCCGATGTTGATCCAGAGCGTCCCGTCGTCTGTGAGCGCCTCACGCACCAGCCCGAAGACGTCGACCAGCGCCTCGACGTATGCCTCCGGCGTTGCCTCCTGCCCGATCTCGAGCGCCTTGTCGGGGTGGCTGTCGGGCAGGTACTGGCGCTGCTTCCAGTACGGCGGCGACGTCACACAGCACCGGAAACGGCCTACGCCGAGCGTAGGGAGGATGGCGCGGCAGTCGCCGCGGATGAGGGTGGCGGGCATGGCTCCTCCTGCGCCCGAAGTCGGGAGCGTGTCGTCCGGCCAGCAGCCTAGCAGAACGCCCTGCACAAACGCCCGCGATCCCGTATGCTCCGGGCATGCGCGAGGGGCGTCGCGGCCGAGATCCGGACCATACTCAGGATGAGCTGACCGCTCTTTTCGCATCCGTCGAGCGAGATTCCGGCCTCTGCTCAAGCTGGGCGACGTTCACCGCCATCGCGCAGGGAGGCGCCGGAGGGTCGCCGGACCCCGACCGTAGGATGGTCTCCCGGCTCGATCATCGCCGCGATGCGCTCCGGCACGCGAACATGATGAGGCAGGCGCTGCATGCCCTGCCTCCACGTGACGCTGCCGGCCCGCAGTGGGTCGACATCTTGGAGGCCGCCTATGGCTGCACCCCGTGGGCCCGGCTGATCGACGAGGCGGAGGGGTACCGGGGGAAGGGAACGCTGGTCGATGAGGAGTTCGGCCAGCACCTCGGCGTCGTTCTCTTGCTCTGCGGAAGCATCGCCCCGCCGCAAGAGCCCGAACCGAAGAAGATGCCGGCGCCAGGGCGCGACGCGTCGTGTCTCAGTACCTATGCCTGCACGGACCGAGGCGACCAGCATTCGTCGGCGACATGGGCAACGGGGGAGGCCGCTTGCGGCGATGCGGCGCGGTGCGCCCGCAGGGTCTCTTCGTTGTGCATCCGTGGGCTAGCCCGGGTCATTGCCGTCACCGTCGAGGAGGTCGACACTCCAGAGCGTCCGCTGCGGATGCTTTCCCCGCGCGAGCGGTTCCTGGTCAGGCTCGTCGAGAGCGGAGATGGCGCAGCGGTGGGAGCGCTCCAGCGCGAGGCGGAGCGACTGACCAAGGAGGCCCGCAAGCTCTACGAGAAGGAGCGCTTGAAAGACCCCGTGTACGGAAGGCTCCGTGCCAAGGGGAAGCTCAGCGCGAAGGGGTATCGGGAGCTGCGACAAGAACTGCAAGCCGATCGCGAGGCCGACCTAATCGCGCATACCAAGCCCAAGCCGGCGCGGTCTCGCGTCGCCTCGCTCGTGGGTGGCCGGTGATCCAAACGGGCTTCGTCACGTTGACGCTCGCCGTGGTACCGGCGCCGATGGCGAGCCCGTGGCAGATGCTCGTGCCGACGCCGCACATCGTCTCGTATCAGCCACCGGCCCCGAAGCAGCTCGTCGGCTGGAAGGAGATCGTTCCATTCTCGGCGAAGCATGGAGGCCCGACTAGCCGGCAGCACCTCTCCGATCTCGCCCATGCCGACCCGATGTGCCCGATCCTAGGGGACGAGAAGGGCTGCGTCGTCACCACGACGGACTGGGAGTTCCTTCGCTGGCTCGACCTCCGCAAGAAGCCTCTCGGCTTGAAGCGGCTGAGCGAGCGCGCCAAGGATCGCAAGCGCGGCAAGGCGAAGCGCCGGTGAGCGAGGAGGATCGAGCCGCAGAGATCGCCAAGCTCCGCGCCGACATCGAAGCGCTGCTCGAGGAGACCGAAGCGGCGCGACACCGCGAGGAGGAGGCGCGCATCGCCGCGCAGAACGCTCGCTGGCAGACCATCGTCGAAGCGGCGATCCGGGCGCGGGTTGCCCGCGAAGGGCCGCAGGCCGAAGAGACGGTGCGCCGGCAGGTGTACGACCTCCAGAGCGAGGCGATGCGGAAGCACTACCATGAGGGCGAGAGCAGCGACGCCGTCGACGCCTGGTACGGGCAGGCCCTGGCGAAGCTCTAGACCGGGTAGAGCCGCCAGCGGCGGCCGTCCTGCTCGAGGCGCACCCCGTCGACGACGCCGCGGCGGATCAACGCGAGGAGCCTGGACCGCGCGCCGGCGTCGCTGGCGTAGTGGAGCTTGCCCAGCTCCTCGATCATCTCTCGCGGCGTGGCCCCGGGATGCTCCCGCACGAAGTCGGCGACCCGCTTGCAGGTCGCCTTGAAGGGGGACCAGCGCCGACCAGTCGGTGAGCCTGCTGCGGCGAACGTCTTCTGCTCCTCGCAGAGCTTGCGGCGGATCATGTCGGTGCGCGCGTTCCGATTGAACGCAGGCCGTACCCGCTCCTCGACGTCGGTCTGCCCACTCCAGCGCCCCTCGGTGACCTCGAGCACCCCGATCCCGTAGGTGTCGAACACGTCGAAGGCCATGCGCCGTCCCTCACTCGGTCGCGCATAGGGGACGCCGACGAAGACCTGGTGCGCGAGCCCGCGCCAACGTCGTGCTTGGTGGAGCAGCTCGAACGAGAGCTGAAGCTTCAGTTCGACGACGGCGAGCCGTGGGCCAGCGACCGCTACCATGTCGGCGATGTCGCCGCGGATCTCGACCTCCTGGAACACGCCTGGGTCGAACCCGGCCTCATGGAGCCAGGCGATGATGGGCGGTCTGAGCTCGTCCTCGCTCACGCGGCAAGGCCGAGCGCTGGCTCGCGAGCGGGGCTCGGGTCCCACGAACCGAGCAGGCATGACCCGCGACGCCGGAGGAGGAGCACGTGCACCTCGAGATCCAGCGCCGAGGAGATTGCTGCCATGGTCGCGATCGTTGGGTTCGCATCGGGGGCGAGGGCTTGGGTCACGCGGGCAGCGGAGACGCCCATGCGCTTGGCGAGATCGGCGCGCGTCATGTCCCTCGCATCGAGAACGGCTTGAACCCCTTCGCGGAACCCGATCGGCCTGGCCATGCACGCTCCTCGGCGCCAGCGGCGCCCCATCGTCCGAGGGCACGGTAGCACGACATGCCGCGGATCGGCGACGCGAGACGCGCGTGCACGGTCGCGTCGAGCCTCGGACCCAGCGGATCTTGCGCCTGTCGATCCGACAAGAAACGACAAGGATCTGCCCGAAAACCGTGCGATTTCTCGGGCGCGGCAGACGAGCGCCCAGCGAGCGTCGCTGCACCGTGGGTCAGACGCGAGTTCCAGCGACGCCCCATCGCACCACGGGCTGGAGACAGCCCGGCTTGCCCTACCCACCCTCTTCCGACCGCCCATGAAATACAAGCTGCTCGCAGCCACGACGGCCGCCACGAAGACGGATCGTGGGTACGACGCGGCGACGTGGTCGGTCTGCGACGACCTGTACCAGGGCGGATTCCAGATCCTCGAGAAGGCGAAGGAGTATCTACCGCAGGTCGATGGTGAGAACGGCAAGCGGTACAACGACCGGCTCGCCATCGCGAGCTATCCCGGATACTTCGGGCAGATCGTCAACATGTACTCGGCGGCCGCGTTCGCGCAGCCGCTGACGGTGGTTCCAGCCGGCGACGCCGACGATCCGAACACCCCTGGCACGCTGCCAGAGCCCGACGTCTGGCAGGGCTTCGCCAAGGACGCCGACCTTCAGGGGTGCGCGTTCCCCGGCGTGCTCCAGCAGGCCTTCACGACCGCGCTGGTGAAGGGCAAAGCACTCGTCGCCTGTGACTTCCCGCCGGCCGGTGACGAGGGCACACGCGCCGACTCCGACGCGTCTGGCGTCGACCAGCCGTACGTCTACGAGATGCCCGTCGAGGAGCTGACCTCGTGGGAGTATGCGTCGCAGTTCACGAGGGCGGCGGACCTCGGCAACGACAGCAATGGCCAGCCGCTCCGGGTGCGCTTCTCGGTCGGCAAGTTCGCCTGGTGCATCGTCAAGCGCACCGTGGTGCGGCACCCGACTCCGGAGGAGCCGGCCAAGACGTTCGAGGAGTATCGCATCTGGGTGCGCGACCCGGAGACCGGCAAGGTCTCCTGGTCGCTGTACGAGATCGAGATCGATGAGAAGAAGGGGCCACCGAACGCCGACGCCGACGTGCCGGTCAAGGAGGGGCCCGTAGAGACGACGTTCGCCGAGATCCCAATCGTCGAGATCAAGCTTCCGAAGCCGCTCTGGATCGGGAACGTGATCGGACCGATGTGCCGGGAGCTCTGGCAGCGCCGATCCTGCCTGCTCGCGAGCCAGATCAAGGCGCTCTTCGTCCTGCCCGTAGCCTTCCTGGGCCCGCAGACGGGAGCCTTCCAGGGGCCCATCCCCGCGCAGCAAGCCGAGGACCCGACCCGTGGCAACGACCCGAAGAAGGACTACGAGTCCAAGGGCTGGAAGGCCATGGTGGCGGGGGATGACCTCCGGTTCATCAGTCCGCCGACCGATGCCTTCACGGTCGTCGATGGCCAGCTCAAGGATCTCGTCGACGAAATCTTCCGGTGCTCCGGGCGCATGGCCTCGTCGATCTCGAACACCAGCACGGCGCTCGGGCGGAGCGGCGAGAGCAAGGCCGAGGACAACGGCGACTTCTGCGTGGTCCTGAAGGCGCTCGGCGCTATCTTCCGGGACGCGGCGCGGCGCATCTACACGATCCTCTCGACCGCGCGCGAGGAGGACGTGAAGTGGGTCGTCCACGGCCTCGACTCGTTCGACCCGGAGGAGGACCGCGCTTCCGTCATCGACGAGCTCATTCGCGCGCTGCCGGCGATGCCGGGCCCTGGCGTCGGCATCACGTTCTTCTCGAAGACTGCCAAGGTCGAGTTCGTGATGCGCGCCTACCTGAAGCTGCTCCCCGGACTCACCCCGGAGACGCAGGCCCAGGTCCGCGCAGAGACCGTGGCCGCGATCGAGAAGGCTGAGGCGGACGCCGCAGCCGCAACGGCAGCCGCCGCGGCGCTCGCGCAGCAGCCTCCGCCCGGTGGCGCACCAACCCCGCCGGCGGGCCCGAAGCCCCCAACGCCTCCGGCACCGCCCGTTCCACCTGGGAAGGCGAAGGCGCCCGCTGCGCCCCCCCCACCTCCGCCTGGCGCGAAGACGCCTCCGCAGCCGCCTCAGCCTCCCGCGAAGCAAGCCGCAGCCTGACCCTGACCGATGCCGATCATCTCCCCTCTCCGCCCATCGCCTTGGTCGTACCTCGGCGACGACGCACGCCGGCAGGCGGTCGCGGTGCTGGACCAGCTCGGGATCGATCTCCAAGCGCTCCAGCTCGGCGTTACGCGCGCGCATCACAACGTGCGCTCGTGCGACGCGGTGGCGAACCACAAGCTGCTCGACGACGTGTACCACGACCTCGTCGACCAGGCCGACAAGGTCACCGAGATGGTGGAGGCGCTCGGGGCCGAGTCCTCGGGCTCCGTCGAGGAACTCGCCCAGGGCACCCGTCTCCGGCCGTGGCCGAAGGGGATTCTCACCTTCCCCGTGCTCGGCTACCTGGTGTGCAACCGCATCGACCAGGTGATGGGCTTCTGCGGCGACGCGATCGAGGCGCTCGAGAGCGTCAAGGCGCACACCCTCGCCAACGAGGTGATGAACGTCCAGCAGGCGCTCGCGGTCTGGTCCTGGAAGGTCGGCGCTGGCCTTCCGACATCCTCCGAGGTCACCGAGCGCGTCTATGCCCAGCTCGAGGAGGACTTCCCGTCCGAGGCGCTCGCCTGGGTTCGGAGCGATCCGATGGGCGCGGCGCAGGCAGCCTCGCAGGCTGCGCGCGCGTCGCGGTTCGGGACCGACGCCTCCGAGATCACCACCGACGCCGACGGGACGCTGAGGGTCTGATGGGCTGGAGAGGACCCAAGGTCGTCCCGTTCGACGAGATCGACATGTCGGGCCGTGCGAAGTGGACCGCTACGGCGGAGCCAGACCGTGTCGCTCACTTCGTGAGGACGGTGCAAGGAGGCGGCGAGCTCAAGCCGAGCGTCTTCGTTCAGACACCAGATGGTGTGCATCACGTCGCCGACGGGCATCATCGCGTGCTTGCCGATGAGCAGCTCGGCCGCGACCCGATCGGCTTCGTGCTCGACGTGCCCACCAAGGAAGGCCCTTGGATGGACATGCACAACGCTCAGAAGGGCGGCCTGTCGCGCATCGAGTCCTCGAGCGGTGGCAGCGTCCCTCCCCCGCCGCCAGCGCCACAGGTCGACGAGGACGCGCTCCCTCCGCTCGCCCCGCACGAGCAGGCATGGGTCGACAAGGACCCAAAGAACGCGGACCGGGACGACAACCCGCCCTCGTTCATCGACGACGAGGACACCTGGGAGCGAGCCAAGGAAGCGGTGATGCCGCACTGGGACGAGTACGACGAGCCATACGCCGTCGTGATGCACGTCTACAAGCTGATGGGCGGCGGCACCAGCGGCGACGACTGAGACTTTGCCGGGCCGAAACGGCTCGACGGACCGGCACGCAGCACCGAGAGCACGGCATCCACGCCGATCGTGGACAGGGATCCACCCTCACGGACAGGGCGGTTGCGGCCCTACGCGCAACAGGTGACACATGGCAGATACGAAGACGCCGACCCCGGCAGAGCTCGCGGCGAAGGCCAACAAGGAAGGCGGAGGCGGAGAGGCGAAGCCCTTCACCTTCGAGTCGGAGGAGGCGGCCAACGCCTGGCTCAACAAGGCGTTCACGGGGCGCGCGAAGGAGCTCAAAACCAGCTTCGCGAAGGAGATGGAGGAGCGCGAGGCCAAGCTTCGCGAGAGCATCTTCGCCGACGTCGAGAAGAAGAGCGGCGAGAGCCTCCAGACCTACGAGGCGCGCGTCAAGGAGCTGATCGCTGGCGGTGGCGGCGCGGCCAAACCGCAGGGAGGCGGCGCGGGAGCGGTCGCCGCCGAGACCATCCCGGATCTGCCCGACAACCATCCTTTCATGCAGCGCCTGAAGCAGTTCGAGCAGGAGCAGGCCGCCCTCAAGAAGGAGGCGGAAGAGGCGAAGAAGAAGGCCGACGGCCTCCAGAAGCGCGCCGACGCGGAGCAGAAGGCCCGCGAGAAGGCGGAGCAGGAGTCGCGCGCCCAGTCCCTCGAGAAGAGGACGCTCGAGGCGCTCACCGAGTACGTCGGGATCCCTGCGGGCACCTCCGCCGAGCTGGCCTTCGACCATCTCATGCGCAAAGGGCGCGTCCGCTACTCCGACAACGGCAAGGGCACGGCCCTGGTCTTCGTCACCGGCGAGGGCGACGAGCAGGAGGAGCAGGATCTCGCTACGGGCCTGAAGCAGTGGCGGGATACCGCTCAGGCCAAGCACTTCATCCCCGCTCGCAAGCCGGGCGGCGGAGGAAGCCGTCCGAGCGGCGGCAGCAACATGAACAACGGATCCAGGCCCTGGGAACAGGACGTGACGGACGCCGTCAGCGCAACGTTGCGCCTCGGCGGCGGCCTGCCCGGGGAATGACCCACAGCCGCGCCTGACGGCGCACGACAGGAGCCAGCATGGCCTTCGAGACGTTTTCCACGATCACCGCAACGCTGTCCCAGATTTACACGGCGCTGCTCGCCGATCAGCGCAACATGGACGCGATCGAGCTTGGCGCCATCCCGGTCGTGCCCAACGACTCGGGCAAGAACGTGGCGTGGGGCGTGCGCTTCGATGGCACGAAGGCCGTGACGTACTTCGCCGAGGGCTCCGACGTTCAGACCTCGGAGTACAACAAGACCACCAAGACCTCGGCCGTCCTCAACTTCGGCAACTACCGGAGCCCGGCCGAGATCAGCGACCTGGCAGCGATCCTCGCTGCGGACGCCACCGGCTCGCCCGACGAGCTCCGCCAGCTCGTCGACGTCGAGCTCCGTGACTCGCTGCTTCAGATCACGAAGCAGATCGCCATCGACCTGTACGTCGGTACGGGCACCGACTCGATCTCTGGCAACCCGAACATCGTCGGCTTCGACGGTGGCGCGGCGCTCGCCACGGGCACGTATGCCGGCCTGGACCGCGGCACCTACTCGCAGTGGGCCGGCAACGTGATCGGCAACTCGGGCGTGGCGCGGCCGCTCACCGACGACCTGCTCCGCCAGGCGGAGGTCGCGATCTTCAACGCCGGCGGCAACCCGCCGAACATGATCCTCACGACGGCGAACGTGCATCGCAAGTACGCCGGGCTCTTCACGCCGATCCAGCGCGTGATGACGCCGGGAACCATGCCCACCGTGCTCTCGATGGGCACCAACGACCTCTTCTGGTCGAACATGCCGATCGTCCGGTCCGCGCGTGCGCCGTCCGGCCTGCTCTTCATGTTCAACACGGCCGAGGTCGAGCTCGTGTTCCCGCGCACGCTCATCCCCGTCGCCAGCGTGCCGACGAACCCCTACGTGCAGCGCATGGGCCTCGACCTCAAGCGGCAGTACACGCTGCCCATCGTCGTCCAGCCGCTCGCCCAGACCGGCAACAACCTGAAGTACAACGTCTACACCTACGTGCAGCTCCGCGTGAAGCGCCCCAACGCGGTCGCGATCATCTCCGACATCTCGGAGTCGTGACCGAGGGGCGCCGATTCGCGCGCGACTCAACTGACGGGGCTAGGAGCACCTGGCCCAGGAGCCTCCTCTCATGATGCAAACGCCCGCAATGCCCGGAATGCCGGGGATGCCCGCCGACTTCGAGTTCACGCTCTGGCGGAACGATACCGATCACGATCTGGTCGTGCGCCTCTTCATGGGGCCTGGTCGCGACTATCGGCTCACCTTCAAGCCGAAGGAGGAGCGGCCGCTCCTGTCGATCTACGACAACGCGATCCAGACGCGGCGCGGCGGGCAGATCGTCGGCGGCATCGCGCCGCAGCTCACCAAGGTGGGCGCGGAGAAGCTCCCGATCGCCGAGGCGCTGGCCCGCGCCTCGGCGCTCGGCGACATGGAGCGCAAGATCATGCTCGAGACCGGCGTGACCGCCGGCGGCAAGGTCGACGCAATGGCGGTCCTTCTCGCGAAGCAAGCGGAGCTGGAGGCCCAGCTCAAGGCGCAGTCGAAGCCCGAGCCCTCCGCGCTCGAAATCGAGAACGCAGCCCTGAAGGCCAAGACGGCGGAGCAGGAGAAGACCATGGCCGCGCTCCTGGCCAGGCTCGAGAAGATCGAGGCGCAGACTGCCATGCCCCCGGCCGCTCCGGCTCAGCCGGAGAAGAAGACGGCGGGCCCAAAAGGAGTGCCCGCCGGCGCGGGCGGCGCCGAGTAGCCGAGGGGCTCTCCGACCCGTCATCAGTACCGCCTGAAGAGGGCCCGTCGTCGACATGATCACCGAGCCGGAGCGCGTCGCCATCAGGGCGTACATGGGGTGGCCGCCGGGTCATACCGAGCCGCGCTACGACTCGCAGATCGACCGCATCCAGATGATCGGCGACGGGCAGGGCGGCATCATGCCGACCCAGGACACCGAGAACGAGGTACGCCGGCTCCTAGGGCTCCTCGCCTACCCGGTCGTCGGCACGGCGCCACCGAACGGCCTCATGTCGATCGAGTCGGCGCTCACGATGCAGTGGCAGGTGGCAATGATGGGCTCGGCCGACGAGGCGCGGATCGACCCTGCCCGTGGTCGCGTGATGCTCTGCGCCGAGGGGCGCCGGCTCATCTTCCGCATGGCCACCATCCTCGACGCTTCGCCGCTCGTCGACGCCTTTGGCGCGACGGTCACCACGCCGTTCTCTCAGATGTACCGGGATCGTTCCCCGAACCCGCACGGCGCCACGTAGCGCCATCACCACAGGACTTTCGCCATGCCCATGATCCTCCAGAACGGTCCCGGCCTGCTCTACGCGCTGCTCGTCGCCATGAACGCCAACCTTCGCCAGGCGGCGCGCAGCGACCCATCGACCGACTTCCTCGGCGATGGCAGCGATGGCGCGGCCGTGCTCGACGGCACCACGACCGTGGCTGGCATGGTGCCCTCCGGCAGCGTCTATACGGCGGCGAAGGATCTCAACTTCACCAGCCTCACCATCAACGCCGGCGTGACGCTCAACATGGCCGGCTTCGAGGGCCCCTTCGTACAGGGCACGACGACGGTCGCGGCCACGGGCAAGATCAGCAACAACGGCGGCGCGGGCGGCAACGGCTCTGCGGGCACCGGCGGCACGGCCGGCACGGCGGGCGCCACCGGCTCGCTGCTCGGCGGGACTGCGGGCGGCGCGGGCGGGTCGGGCGCAGCCGCAGGCAGCAACGGCACCAACGAGGCGGCGGGTTTCCCTGGCGGGACCGGGCGCGGTGGCGCTGGTGGCCAGGCTTCGGGCGGTGACCTCGGTGGTACCGCGGGCACCTGGACCGCTCTCGCGGCATCCAAGGGTACGTCACGCCGGCTCATCAACCTGCTCTCGGGCGGCACCTTCGGGGCCTCTGGTTTCAGCCAGTTCGGCGGCGGGTCGGGCGGTGGCGGCGGTGGCGGCGACAACGCGGACGCTGGTGGCGGCGGTGGCGGCGGTGGCGGTGGCGTCCTCATCATGGCCACCAACATCCTCGTGAACAACGGCAAGATCAGCGCGGACGGTGGAGCCGGCGGGAACGGGGTCTCGACGGCTCACGACGCCGGCGGTGGCGGTGGCGGTGGCGGTGGCACCGTGGTGGTCTACGCCCGCCAGCGGTCGGGCACGGGCAGCATCACGGCAGCGGGCGGCGCGGGCGGCACCGCAGCGCTCGGTGGCACGGCGGGCACGGCGGGGTCGACCGGCAACGTGTTGACCCCCGGTATGTCGTCCTACGCGCACTACGACGTGACGCCGAACTCGACCAGCATCCCGACCAACCCGCAGGCGCCGGTCTTCGCGTCGGCCATCCAGGTGACGGCGCCGACGCCGACCACGCTGGCGCAGGTCGTCACCGCGGCCGAGAACATCCGCTCGGTCATGCTGGTCATGTTCGCCGACGCGCCGCTCACGGGTCAGCCGCACTCGGGCGGCGCGCACGTTGCGGCCGACACGACGAACGCCGCGTTGATCTCGTACGCCACCCTGTCGCCGCTCCTGCCGGTCACGCAGTCGATGAAGCTGCCGGCGCAGATCACCGGCTCGGGCGGCACGTTCGCGGCGGTCAACTCGACCCACAAGCTGACGCTCCAGTTCAACACGATCCAGGGGCCGAAGCAGGTCTCCTTCTCCTTCGCCGGCACCGAGAACACGGCGGCTCTCTTCGCTGCGGCCATCACCGCGGCGCTGCCGACCGATGTCACCGGCGGCTACGCTCAGGTGGTCGGCGGGCAGGTGCAGATCGTCACGAACGCGACGACCGGCGCTGGCCAGCCCGTGCCTTCCGCCTCCGTGGTCTCCGGCGACAGCGACATCCTGGCGAGCCTCGGGCTCACCGCCGGTGCGGCCTTCACGCTGGTGGCAGCGGTCACGCAGCCGGCGACGCAGAGCCAGGCGAACGCGCTCCTGAACGCCTGCCAGACGGCGCTCAACGCGCACCTGAGCCAGTCGGTCAGCGGCAACCAGCTCCACATCGTGAACGACGTCGTGAACACCTCGACGGCGGCAACGGCGACGGACCTCGGCTCCTCGGAGACGCTCGCCACGAACCTGACGACGTGCGTGAACGGGCACATCAACAACGCGGCGCCGACGGGCCTGATCCACGTCCTGCCCTGACCTGGAGATGAGCGATGGCGGAGCCGCCCCGTGGGCTGCTCCCCCCGATCCTCCGCCCCATGCTCGCCATCTTGCGGGGGTTCGTGGGGTTCGTGGGGATGCACCAAGTACCCCTGGTGCTTCGCTCCCAGCTCTGGACCGCGGCAGACGGGGGGCATCGCATCGGGACGGGTGTAGCAGCGCCGCTGCCTGACCTCGTGATCGGGCACGTCTTCCCGCCCGGCCCTGGTGGCTCTGTCCAGCCACCGCACATCGAAGGGACGAACGGCGACCCCGAGATCACCGTGAGCTGGATCACGCCGGCGGCCTACGCCGCGGATGGGGTGACCCAGCTCTACGGCTTCACGACGGCTCAGCTCAACCCTGCGGAGGCGCCTGGGTTCGAGTATTGGTACACCGCGCAGTGGCCACAGGGCCCGCGCAACTACGCGCTCGGCGCACGCGGCGTGCAGTTCGAGAAGTCGCTGCACTATGTGCT